>Ga0075030_100006965_pt1 | contig 10102 bp, 7 predicted proteins | sample LitLauG_LLR_2012_FD_71393 | JGI IMG/M metagenome (GOLD analysis project Ga0075030, IMG submission 71393) | Freshwater sediment microbial communities from Pennsylvania, USA - Little Laurel Run_MetaG_LLR_2012 | ecosystem: Environmental > Aquatic > Freshwater > Creek > Sediment | place: USA...
CCCCCCGAGACGATGGAGAACTCGGTCGAGGTCGCTCCCGCCACGAGACCCGACTCGGCGTCACCCAAGCGAGGTCCTCCGGTGACGACGGCCATCTGGATGGACGAGACGCGACTCCGGAACTCCTCGGTGATCGCCTGTTGGAGGATCGTCGAGCGCAGCACCGCCGAGACGACGTCCATCGCTCCGGCCAGGACGAGGAAGCCGACGCCGAACCAGACCACGTGCACGAGCCCGAAGGCGGCCATGGCCAGTCCCCAGACGGCGATCACGATCAGCACGGTGCGGCCCCGGTGGCGGATCCGGTTGATCCACCCGGCGAGGAGCGCCGTGAGCATGGAGCCGAGCCCCGGAGCGGCGTAGAGGAGACCGAGGGTCCGCGGTCCGCCGTGGTAGATCGTGAAGGTCATCGCGGGAAACAGCGCTCGGGGGAGGCCGAACACGTTGGCGTTGAGGTCGGCCAGGTACACGGCCTGGGCCACCGCGTGAGTACGCACGTAGCGAAAGCCGTCGGCGATGGCGCGAAAGAGGGCCACGGACTTGTCGCCGTCGGGAGTGGAGAGGGCGGTCATGCGCACGGTCGTCACGGCGAGGACGACGAAGGTGCCGGCGTCCACCAGGTAGCACGAGGACAGGCTCACCGACGCTAGGAGCACCCCCGCTAGCGAGGGACCGGCGACGGCGGCCACGTTGACCACGATCTGATAGAGGGAATACGCACTGATCAGTTGGTCGGGACGCACCATCGTGGGCATCGCGGCGGTGCGGATGGGTCCCGAGAAGCCCCCGGTGGCCGCGGCCAGCGCCGCGAGGCCGATGAGCACCGCCAGGTCGTGATGACCGACCCCGGCGTTGACGGCCAGGCCGACGCTCGCGAGAGCCGCCAGCAGCGAGCCGACGATGAGCAAGGTCCGTCGGTCGTAGCGATCGCCGTAGGCGCCGCCCCCGAGCGATCCGAGGATGAGGAAGGGCAATTGGATGAGACTGGCGACGCCGACCCACAGACTCGAGTGGGTCTCTCGGTAGACCTGATAAGGGACGGCGACCAGGGTGAGATTACTGCCGAGTAGAGAGAAGAGCTGGCCGATCACGAGGAGCCGGAAGTTGCGATTGTCCCGGAACGGACTCCAGTCGACGAGGAGCCGAGGCATCCCCTCATGTTACGAGGGTAGGGTTGTGCGCGAGCGGGACTCGAAGGAGCGTTGATGATCGACGATGAACTAGTCCAGTTATTGACTCCCGAGGGCGAACGCGTATCGCACCCGGACTACACCAGCACGTTGACCGGCGACCAGATCCTGTCGATGTATCGCGACATGGTGATCGTGCGTCGCCTGTGCAACGAGTCCACTTCTCTGCAGCGTCAGGGACAGCTCGCGCTCTGGGCCCCGATCCAGGGTCAAGAGGGTGCGCAGATTGGCGCCGGACGGGCGCTGGCGCCCATGGACTTCACGTTTCCCACCTATCGCGAGCACGGAATTTCCTGGTGCCGCGGAGTGCCGCCCGAGGACGTACTACGCCTCTTTCGCGCCGTGAGCAATGGCGGCTGGGATCCACAAAAGTACCGTCACCACGTGCCGACCATCGTGCTGGGCAACCAAGTGCTCAACGCGGTGGGCTACGCCATGGGGGTGCAGCGCGACGGGGCCGACGAGGCCGTTCTGACGTTCTTCGGCGACGGCGCCTCGAGCCAGGGTGACGTGCTCGAGGCCTTCGTTTGGGCGTCGTCGTTCAACGTGCCAGTCGTCTTCTTTTGCCAGAACAATCAATTCGGCATCTCGACGCCGGCGACGACGCAGTCCAAGGTGCCCCTCTATCGGCGCGCGCGAGGATTCGGCTTCCCGGGCGTTCGCGTGGACGGCAACGACCTGCTGGCGTGTTACGAAGTGACCCGCGCCGCGCTCGAGAACGCCCGCGCGGGCGGGGGACCGACGATGATCGAGGCCTACACCTATCGCATGGGCGCGCACACCACGTCCGACGACCCCACGCGGTACCGGGTCGACGCCGAGGTCGAAGTGTGGAAGCACCGCGACCCGATCGAGCGTATTAAGGCGCTGCTGGTGCGCGAGTATCAGACCAAGCCCGCCGTCTTCGACCAGGTGGCGCAGGAGGCCGAGGCGTTCGCCCGGAAACTGCGTGACGACGTGTTGGCGATGGGCCGACCCGATCCCTTGTCGATGTTCGACCACGTCTACACCGACGAACACCCGTTGGTGCAAGAGGGTCGTCGCGAGATGTCGGCGTTGCTAGCCGCGGGAGTGGGGCACGCGTGACCACGACCACCATGACCATGGCCAAGGCCCTCAACGAGGGACTGCGCCGCGCGATGGAACGCGACCCCAAGGTCCTCTTGATGGGCGAGGACATCGGCAAGCTCGGCGGCGTGTTTCGCATCACCGACGGACTTCAGAAGGATTTCGGACAGGACCGCGTGGTCGATACGCCCCTGGCCGAGTCGGCCATCGTGGGGACCGCGGTCGGCCTGTCGATTCGCGGGTATCGCCCGGTGTGCGAGATGCAGTTCGACGGCTTCGTGTTCCCGGCCTTCGACCAGATCGTCAGCCAGGTGGCCAAACTCCATAAGCGCTCCGACGGGGTGTATCGCATGTCGATGGTGATCCGACTTCCTTTCCAGGGCGGTATTGGCGCCATCGAGCACCACTCCGAGAGTCCCGAGGCCTACTTCGCCCACACCCCCGGGCTGCGCGTGGTGTCGCCGTCGACGCCCCACGACGCGTACTGGATGATTCAGCAGTCGATCGACAGCGACGATCCGATCATCTTCTGTGAACCCAAGAGCCGTTACTGGGAGAAGGGCGAGGTCGACGTGGCGTCGCCTTCGCGGGACCTCTACAGTGCGCAGGTCCGCCGCGCCGGCACCGACGTCACGGTGGTGGGATACGGCTCGAGCGTGAAGACCATGTTGCGCGCCGCCGACGCCGCCGCGCTCGAGGGGACCTCGCTCGAGGTCATCGACCTCCGTAGCATCGCGCCGATCGATTTCCCGGTCGTGACCTCCTCGGTGGAGAAGACCGGTCGCCTGATCGTGGTCCAGGACGCACCGCGCACGGCGTCGATCTCCTCGGAGATCGTCGCGGAGGTGACCCAGCGCTGCTTCTACTCGTTGCGCGCACCGGGTCTGCGCGTCACGGGGTATCACGTGCCCTACCCCGTCGCGCGCATTGAAGAGGAATATCGCCCGACGGCCGACCGTATTCTCGATGCCGTGGACCAGGTGATGGGATTCGAGAGTTGAGCCGCGAGGTCTTTCTCCTACCCGACGTCGGTGAGGGCCTGATCGAAGCCGAAGTGGTGACCTGGAAGGTCCGCGTCGGTGACGTGGTCACGTTGAATCAGCCGCTGGTCGACGTCGAGACCGCCAAGGCCGTGGTGGAATTGCCCAGTCCCTTCGCCGGGACGGTGGTGACGCTGCACGCGCAGGCCGGCGACGTCGTGGACGTCAACCAGCCGCTCGTGACCTTCGACGTGGACGCGGAGCCGGCGCCGCACGCCACCCCCAAGCACGTGGTGCACGACGTCCCCGACGAGGGACGTCGCGAACCGGTGTTGATCGGCTACGGGGTGGCGACCGAGGACGAAATCCACGCGCGCACGGCTCGGCGCACGACGTCGATCGGCGCCACGGGTGTGTCGTCGGCGCACGACGACCGCGGCGCGCCGGGCCCGGTGCGCACGACGCCGCCGGTGCGCCTGCTCGCCAAGCAGTACGGCGTGGACCTTCGTCGCGTCGCCGGCACCGGACGCGACGGGCTCGTGACGCGCGACGACGTCGAGCGCGCGCGCACAGCGCGACCAGTTGGTTCCATCGCTGACGCGTCGCGCGTCGCGACCTCGCCGCGTATGGCCGGTCGCGAGCTGGCGGCTTGGGACGTCGGCCCGCGGGAGGAGCGTATCGCGGTGCGCGGCGTCCTCAAAGCCATGGCCGAATCGATGACCCTCTCGGTGGCGACACAGCCTCAAGCGGCGGTGTGGACCCGCGTGGACGCCACGCGGACGACGGAACTGATCGCGAGCCTCAAGGCGCACCCGGACTGGGCGGGGGAACGACTCTCGCCGCTCACCATCGTGGCGATGGCGTTGTGTGACGCGGCGCGACGGTTCCCCGGCCTGAACTCCCATTTCGACGCCGCCGCTCAGGAGGTGGTGGTGCGGCGCTACGTCAACCTCGGTATCGCCGCCGACACCCCCCGGGGACTCGTGGTCCCCAATATCAAGGACGCCGATCAACTCGACCTACGACAGATGGCGCGGGCCCTGGGTCACTTGGTGGCTACCGCGCGCGCCGGGACGACCCCGCCGGCCGACCTGGCGGCCACGACCCTCACGATCACCAACGTCGGACCCTTCGGGGTCGACGGAGCGATGGCGATCCTGCCCCCCGGGACGGGCGCGATTCTCTGCGTGGGCCAAGTGGCCCCGGCCCCGTGGGTGGTCGACGGCGCGGTGGTCGTGCGACAGGTGTTGGAATTGTCGATGACGTTCGACCATCGACAGATCGACGGTGCGATGGCGTCGTCGGTGATGGCGCACCTAGCGCGCTACCTCGGCGATCCGGCGCCGGCGCTGCTCGCTCGCTAGTTCGTGCGCGCGGCGAGGAGCGCGAGGGCGTGGTCGGCGTGCGCCTCCATGGAGAGTTCACTGCGAAACACGCCCAAGATCCGCGAATCGGTGTCAATCACGAAGGTGCAGCGGCGGACCTTGAAGAGGTCCAGGTTGCGCTTCACCCCGTAGAGGGCGGCGACGCTGCCGTCGGGGTCCGAGAGCAGGGGGTAGTCGAGGTCGTTGCGCGCGGCGAACTTCGCCTGACGCGACACGTCATCCATGGAGACACCGATGCGCTGCGCGCCCTGGGCGGCGAAGGCGCTGGCCAGGTCGCGGAAGTGACAGGACTCCTTGGTGCAGCCGCGCGAGAGCGCGGAGGGGTAGAAGTACAGCACCACGGGTCCGCTGCGCAGGGCACTACTCAAGGTGAAGGGCGCACCATCGCGATTAGTCAAGGTGAAGTCGGGGGCGAGGTCGCCGATATCCATGTCACCAACTTAGGGGTGTGGCTCAGGCGTCCAATCGGAATCCCACGCCGCGAATCGTGATGAGATGACTCGGCTGGGTGGGGTCGACCTCGATTTTTTGCCGGAGGCGCTTGACGTGGGTGTCCAGGGTGCGGGTATCGGAGAGTTGCATGCCCCACCACAGGGTGTCGAGACATACTTCACGGGTGACCACCTGGCCCAGGTGGGAGGCGAAGAGGGCCAGGAGGTCGAATTCCTTGCGACTCAGTTCGATGTTCACGCCGTTGCGGGTCACCGAGCGACGAACGAAGTCCATCTTGAGGTCGCCGAAGACGATGAAATCATCGTCATTGGTGGTGGCCGGACGGCGGAGGATGGCGCGCATGCGAGCGACCAGCTCCCGGAGACGGTAGGGCTTGGTCACGTAATCGGCCGCGCCGATCTCCAGACCGAGGACGACGTCGACCTCACTCGATCGGGCGGTGACCATGATCACCGGAATCCGACTCGAGTTGTAGACCTCGCGACAAAAGTCGACGCCCGACCCGTCGGGCAGCATCAGGTCCAACAAGATGATGTCGGGCTTGGTGCGCCCCATCACGTCGCGGGCGTCGGCGAGGGTCTTCGCGCCAATGACGACGAAGCCTTCAGAGCTCAGACCCACGGAGAGCGCGTCTTGGTAGCTCTCCTCGTCTTCGACGACCAGGACCTGTTGACGACCTTCGGCGTCGGGGACCACGGTCAAGGTCCGACCTGGTCAAGGGACGTCGGATCGAGGGGGACACGGCGAGTCACGCCACCGGGGGGAGTAGGGACGCGTCGTGCCACGTCGTCACGTTAGGGAGGACGGGTTATCTCCGAGTGAAGTTGTGGGGTCGCGATGGTGCACGTCAGATGAAACCTGCTCGTACGTCGCAGTCGCTTAGGCCCCGGTCACGAGGGTGAAGCCGTCGTAGCGAGTGGGCGAACTCTGGTAGCTCCCCGACACCTGGCACGCGGTGGGGCTCAGGCACACCAGCGCGTAGATACCACCGGCCACGCCCACGGTGGTGGCCGGTCTAGGCAGAGTGACGGTCGTGCCCGGGAGCCACACGTTGCGCGATTCGCTCACCACCGTGGCTTCGTACTGACCGGTGGCGTTGAGGTAGGCGGCACCCGCCACGCACGATCCGACCACCGGGCAACTGACCGCGACCACGCCCCCGTTGTGACCGGCCTGTTGTCCGCCGGTCGGCAGGCGCAGCACCTGAGCGCGCTGCAGCACGCCGTTGACGGTGTTGGCGAAGAATCCCTGGTAGTGCCCGTTCTTGTCGAGGTACTGTCCGCCGACCACGCAGTTGCCCGGCGACGCGCACGCCGCTCCCTTGAAGCCGTAGAACAGCGATTCGGGATTGTTGGCCGGATTGACCAGGTTGACCTCGTACGCGCGGTTCCACACGCCGGCGCTCGAGAGTGCGACGAGTGGCTCCACCGCACCGGTGAGGGTGTTGTACGTGCCCGCGGCGACGCAGTTGGCGTCGGGCGCGCAGGCCAGTTCGTTCACTTGGGCGCCGGCGAAGGCACTGGCGTTGGCCGGCAGCGCCAGATTCAGGGCGCGACGCCAGATCCCTGCGGTGCGGCTCACCACGAGCGCGTGCGACACGTTGTTGGCGTCGACGTACGAGCCGATCGCCGTGCAGGTGCTCGACGACGTGCACGCCACCTGCGTCAACGTCACGAAGGGGTTGACGTTGGCCCCCACCGGGAGGGTCAGGGCCACCGGCGTGCGCCAGACCCCCTTGACCTCATCGAGCAGGAATCCCTCGGTCGCGAAGGACGGAGTGGAGATGGTGTAGGTCCCCACCACGGTGCAGGTGCCGACCGCCACGCAGGCGATGGAGTGCGGCGCCGCGGTCTCGGCGCTCGCGGACGCGTTGGCCGGTAGTGGCAGTGGCGTCGACGCCCGCCAGACACCCTTGGTTTCGACGACCGCGAAGGGTAGCTGATTGGTCGTGGTGGAGTAGTCGCCGACGACGACGCAGTTTCCCGGGGAGGAACACGCCACGCCGTCTATCGACACACCCTTGGAGGCGACGGCTCCGTGGGGCGCGACGACCTTGAGGGCCCCCCAGGTGCCCCGGGTCTCGGATTCGATGACGCCCTGGGTGTAGCCCTTGTTGTCGACGTAGATGCCGGTCAGGACGCAGTTCCCGAGCGACGGGCACGACTGGTACGGGAGATATCCCTGGTTGAGACCCGCGTTGGGAGTGGGCAAACTGAGGGCGACCGCGCCGGGGAGGTTCAGAGCGCCCGCGTTCAATGGGAACGCCAGCGCGCTCAACACCGCAGCGGTGATGGCCAGTCGTCGAAGGTTCATGGATCTCTTTGTGCGGTGGATGGTCGGGGCGCCACGACGTCGACACTGCGTCGACGACGACCGGGCCTGGTCTCGAGTATAGAGAGAGGCGCGAAACGCCCTCCGAGAGCGCGAACACCCCGTGGCGAGGAGTGGGCCTTCTAGAATGACGGCGTGTCTATTTTGGTCGTGAGTCAACGCGCGCGTGGCGCGGAACGGAGTATGGGGTGACCTCCATCTTGCTGGTCGAAGACGACGCCGAAATGATCAGTCTGCTCGGGCGATTCCTGCCCGAGGAGGGCTACGAGGTCCGCGTGGTGTCGGATATGGCCAGCGCGCTGCGCGCGGTGTCCGAGCGTGAACCCGAGCTGATCCTGCTCGATATCGTGCTCGGAAACGAAGACGGGCGCGACGTCTTTCGCGAGATTCGCGAGATCAGCGACGTGCCGGCCATTTTCTTGACCGGTCGCGGTCTGGAATCCGATCGCATCGCGGGCTTGAAGATGGGGGCCGACGATTACATCGTCAAGCCCTTTTCACTCGGGGAATTGTCGGCGCGCATCGAATCGGTGCTGCGACGCACGAGCGCCAACTCGCTCCAGCACGCGATCGATGCGCCCAATCTGAAATTCGGGGCCCTGGAGATCAACGAGCAGACCCACGAGGTCCACCTCGACGGGACGTTGCTCGAACTCACGGCCAAGGAATTTTCGCTGCTCGCGTTTCTCGCCTCGTCCCCGCGCCAGGTGTTCTCTCGCGAGCAACTCCTCGAGCACGTGTGGGCGTCGTCGCCGGAATGGCAGAACGAGGCCACGGTGACCGAGCACATTCGCCGACTGCGTCTCAAGATCGAAACCGATCCGGATCACCCGCGCTGGATCACGACGGTGCGGGGCTTCGGGTACCGCTTCGAGCCAGTCGCCCCCTAGACGCGCTGACTCGCTCGTCGCGAGAGCAGGGCGATGACCTCATCGACGAGCACGCTCGGTTTGAAGGGTTTGGCGACGAAGGTGGCGCTCTCGGGCACCAGGCCGTCGAGGACCTCGGCCGACGCGGTACCCGACATCATGACCACCGGGAGGTCGTGGTGGCGCCGCTGGAGTTCCGCGGCGAGTTCGGTCCCCGCCATTTCGGGCAGGACGACATCGCTGACCAGGAGATCGAAGGGGAGCGAGGTGCGCTCGTCGATCTCGAGAGCATCCTCGGCCGAGACCGCTTCGAGGACCTCGAAGCCATTGCGTTCCAGGACTCGACGGGCCATGCGGCGCAGACCGGCGTCGTCTTCGCAGAGCAAGATGCGCCCCGTCAGTCGCGCGCGCGCCGTCGCCAGGGCCGGACGCGACTCGTCGGTCGCCGGGGACGCGCCCGGCCCGTCGAGAAGTGCGGGGAGCCAGATGGTGAAGGTCGTGCCGATTCCGAGCTGAGACGCGCACGTGATCACCCCGCCACTACTCTCCACCAATCGTCGGGCTGACGCCAGACCGAGACCGGTGCCCTTGAACGGCCCCTTGGTGGTGAAGAGTGGCTCGAAACATCGCGCGCGGGTCGCCTCGTCCATCCCCGTCCCGGTGTCGGTGATCGTGAGCACCACGTACGTCCCCGGGACGGCCCCCGTCACGCGATCGTCGTCGGCCACCACGACGTCGGTGGAGGTCGCGAAGTGCAACGTCCCGCCCTCGGGCATCGCGTCACGGGCGTTGAGGGAGAGATTCAAGATCATCTGTTCGAACAGGTCGGCGTCAATGGTCACCGGGGGCGTGGCGTCCGCCAGCGACCAGGTCACGGTGATACGCGAGCCCATGATGCGCTCGAGGACCTCGGCGTTGGCGCTGAGGGCGCTGGCCACGTCGAGGCGCACCGGAGCGGGTTCCGACGTGCGCCCGATGCTCTGGAGCTGCGCGGTGAGGGCCGACGCTCGCGTGGACGTGGACTGGATGTCGCGCACGAGCTCCTGGGCGTCGGAGTTGCCCGCGACGGCCCGGGTCAGGAGTTCGGCGTACCCGAGGATCAGCGTGATCAGGTTGTTGAAGTCGTGCGCCACGGTGCTGGCCACCTGGCCCCGCAGTTCCATTCGGTGGGCGTGACGCATCTCCTCGCGCAGCTCGCGTTGGTCGGTGACGTCGTCGATCAGCGTCAAGATGGCGGGCTGGCTGGCGCCCGTCGGCACCACGGCCGCCGACGCCGCGAGGAGCCGCTCGCGTCCCGCCACCGACGCCGTGAACTCCCTCGTGCCGTGGACGCCGCCCGTCAGGAGGTCGCGCCACAATTCGTCGAGCGCCACCCCAACATCCGACGGCCACGGAGGGGCGTCGGTGGACGCGGACCCGTCGGGAGCGTCGGGCCACCGCAGGAGGCGCGATGCGGCACGGTTCCACCACCGCAGTCGTCCGTCGATATCGGATTCGACGATGCCGATGGGAGCGGCGTCGACGAGGATGCGCAGTCGGATCTCGTTGTCGTGGATCGTGCGATTGAGGTCGAAGGAGTCGAGACTCGTCGCCGCCAATTGCCCGAGGAGTTGGGCGAGCTCGCGGTCCTCTTCGCGAAAGTCGCCCGTCGACCGCCGCGCCGCGACCACGCCGCGGGTGCGCCGTTGTCCGTCGAGCACGGGAGCGCAGAGCCACCGTCCGTCGACCCACGCCTCGGTGGCTCTGCGCTCCCGTGCTCGACGGACAACGGCGCACCCGCGGCGTGGTCGCGGCGCGGCGGTCGACGGGCGACTTTCGCGAAGAGG
>Ga0075030_100006967_pt1 | contig 10101 bp, 10 predicted proteins | sample LitLauG_LLR_2012_FD_71393 | JGI IMG/M metagenome (GOLD analysis project Ga0075030, IMG submission 71393) | Freshwater sediment microbial communities from Pennsylvania, USA - Little Laurel Run_MetaG_LLR_2012 | ecosystem: Environmental > Aquatic > Freshwater > Creek > Sediment | place: USA...
GAAGGACAAGTTCACCTTCAAGACCGAGATGGACGACGAGGCGAAGAACATCATGTTCCGCCATCTCAAGACCAGGGCGGCTTAGTCCGCCCCTGTCATTCCGGCATGGTCGGAAGGGCCAGATCGCCGCGGCGCAATTGCCATCGGGGAATCGTCGGCTATCGGGCTCTTCTCCCCTCCCCACCTGCGCGTAGCGCGTGGCGGGGTCGAGACGAGCGAAGCTCGCTCTTTGGGGGTCGGGGGGAAGAACCGGAATGATGGCGGCGATCCATCGTCACCCCGCCATCGCCTTCCGGGGATCGTCCAGCACGGCATCGACCAGCGCCGTGTCGCAATACTCTGTCCATTCCTTGAGCTTGCCGCCCTCGAGCCGCAGCACGTTGCAGTAGGTGTTGTCATACGCCTTGCCTTGCCGCGTGGTGTTGCGGCCACGGGCCTCGACGACGACGTAATCGCCCTCGGCGACGAGCCGGACCGGAATCGTGGTGATCGCGCCCACCATGTTCGCGCGCAGCGGCACGAACAATTCGGCGAGCACCGCGGCCTTGCCGTCGTAGCTCCGCGACCATTTGCTCGAACCCATCACCACGAAGCGAAAGTCGTCGGCCAGGCTTTCCAGCAAGGGCGCCGAATTGCCGTTGGCCATCTCGTCGAAGATGTGCTGCACGATCTTCTTGTTCCCGGATGCGCCCATGATGGCCTCCTTTCTGTTTGCCGGCGGGATCGCGGCCTCAACCGGCCGCCTGCGGCCCCGCGGCCGGAAATTTTCCAAGCACGCGCTCGCAAAGCGTGGAGTCCTGGTATTCCCTGATCTCCACGATCTTGCCGTCGGCGAGCCGGTAGATTAGGCAGTAGTCGTTATCGTAGCGGACGCCCGTCTTGGTCAGCATGTCACCCTTCGCCTCGACCACGACGAAGTCGCCGTCGGCGATGAACCGAAGCGGAACCGTTCGCCTGGGTCCCACCAGCAGCGTACGCAAATGGCCGTAGAGGCCGCCGAGCAGCGCCGGCTTGCCCCTGAACGTCTGCGACCAGGAATATTGGCCGGTCACGGTCATGGTCACGTCGTCGGCGAGGCTGTCGACGAACAACTCCCGGTCACCGGCCGCAACTTTCGCGAATATGCCTTCCATAAGCTTCTTGTTCTCGGTGGCGCTCATTTTCGAATTCTCCATCGATCAAACCGAAGGCGGCATCATCGCCGCGTCGCCAACATTCTTCCAATCGATAGTTGATATGATATATATTCGTCTTATGAATTTAGCCGCGCTCGACCTCAATCTGCTGGTGGCGCTCGACGCGCTGCTGCGGGAAGCCAATGTCAGCCGCGCCGCGATGCGGATCGGGCTGTCGCAGCCGGCGGCGAGCCATGCGCTGCAGCGGCTGCGCGAGGTGCTCGGCGACCCGCTGCTGGTTCGCACCGGCGCGCGGATGGAATTGACGCCGCGGGCGCAAGGACTGCGCGGACCGCTGGCGCAGGCGCTCGATCAAGTCCGCGGATTGTTCATTCCCGACGATTTCGATGCCTTGAGCAGCGAGCGGCAGTTCCGCCTGATGATGCCGGATCTCGCGGTGGAACTCCTGGTGCCGCCGCTGATGGAGAAGATCGTGCAGGCCGCGCAGAACGTCCGGCTCGACGTCGTGCCGTGGCGGGGCTCTGCGATCTTCAGCGCGGAGTTCGCGCGCACCATCGACCTCGTGATCTCGATCGGCAACGCCTTCAAGCGGTTTCACCGCCAGCTTCTCTACACCGACCGCGACGCGCTCGCGGTGCGGCGCGGCCACCCCGTTGGCGGGAAACTTGCGCGGCGCGACACCTTCCTCAAGGCGCGCCACGTCGCCGTCATCATCCGCGGCCAGAACGAGGACCTGATCGACGGCTGGCTGCGAACCAAGGGAATCGAGCGACGCATCGCGCTGGTGGTGCCCGGCTATCTCGAGGCGCTGCACATCGTGGCGCGCACCGACCTCGTCGCCTTCGTCCCCGGCCGGCTGATCGCGGCGCTGGCAAAGCCGCTGTCGCTGCGGGCGGTGCCGCCGCCGCTCGATCCCGGCATCGACGAACAGTTCATGTTCCATCCGACACGCGCGCAATTCGATCCCGGCTCGATCTGGCTGCGCAATCTGATGCTGCGGACCGGGCGGGAGCTGGACCCGCCGAAGCGCAAGTCGGTCACCGACACGACGAGCGCACGTTAACTACGATGCGATGCGATACGCCAAGAAAGTCCGTTCCTGATTGTGCATAAGAGAAAATTAAGGTTGATTAATCTCGTTCTATAGCGACCGCAAAACAAGCGATCGCAGCGTTGGGGGCGAGATTGAGAACGGTCTGGATCGCGGCCTTTTGCCTTGCACTTCTGGGCGGGTTGTTCGCCACCAAAGTCACGGCATCGATGGCCCCCACTGAGGAAATCGTGCTTGATCAACCGGCGGTCAGCACTTCCCCCGTCCAGGACAACCTGACTGAGTCTGACAGGCTCGACGTCAGATATCTTCTTCCATCTGCAGATCCGAACGGAGCCTTGCCCGCGATGGCGATGGAGGTTCTTCAAACCCCGTCGCGGATAGCAGCAGGCCGAAGCTCGCGGGGTCTGAAGGGTCCGCACACAAATCGAATTGCGGTGATGCTGCCCAAACCCCGCCCCAAGATCAGATTGGCGAAGAACAATAATGCCTCGAAGGCTGCCGGCGACTCGAAAAGCTGCGCTCAGCCCGATGGCTTGGCTGGCCTGCTATTGTCGTTGAGCGGTTCGCTTCCTTGTGGCTGACGACTGGTTTCGGACTGCGCAGTCCGGTTCGACGCTCGGCGTCCATTTTGCCCATGATGGCTACAGGAGTCGCTCTTCACCGGCATCACAGCGAGACGAGCCAGCATCCCGGCTTGTTGCTCGCGGAGCTTGTCATCGGGCGCGCGTTTCGCGCAACCCGCCGGCTTGGCGGGACGACGACCAGTTGTTTTCAGCCCTCGTCCGCCAGCACCTTTTGCACCGCCGGCCGCTCGGCCATGCGCTTGCGGTGATCGGCGACCTTCGGCAGGGTCGCGATATCGACGCTGTCGCCTGCCAGCCAGCCCGACAGCGTAAACAGATAGGGATCGCAGATGGTGTAGGTCTCGCCCATCACCCACGGCCCCCTGAACATCTTGCGTTCTATCAGCGCGAAACACGCCGCCATGGTTTCCGGCACCTTGCGCTTCATGTCCGCGAACGAAGTCTCGTCCGTCGCCCAGCGGTAGCCGCGCCCCTTGTGGGCGTGGTTCACATGCACGGTGGAGCACAGATAGCTGTTGAAGGCCTGCACCTGCGCGAAGGCAAAGGCGTCGTCGAGCGGCGCCAGCTTCGCCTGCGGAAAGCTCTGCGCGATGAAGGCGAGCATCGCCGGGGTCTCGGTCAGGATGCCGCGCTCCGTCACCAGCGACGGCACCCGCCCCTTCGGATTGATCGCGAGATATTCCGGGCTGTTCTGCTGGTTGGCTTTGAAATCGAGCCGCTCGGCGCTGTAGGCGGCGCCGGCCTCCTGCAAGGCGATGTGGGAAGCGAGCGCGCAGGTTCCGGGGGCATAATAGAGCTTGAGCATTGGGATCCTCGTGCAAAAGCCGACAGTACCGGCATGCCTTCCGGCCGTCCATCCCCGGCCAGCTTTCGCAGTTGCCCACGGCTGCGCTGCCGTGCCATGACCATACCTACAGGGAGGGCGTATCATGACCGTACTCATCGCCGGCGGCGGCATCGGCGGGCTGACGCTGGCGCTCAGCCTGCATCAGATCGGCGTTCCCGCCAAAGTGTTCGAAAGCGTGTCAGCGCTGAAGCCACTCGGGGTCGGCATCAACGTGCTGCCGCATGCGGTGCGCGAGCTGATCGAACTCGGGCTACTCGCGGAGCTTGACGCCGCCGGTGTAAGAACCAAGGAACTCGCCTATTTCTCCAAGCACGGCAAACCCATATGGAGCGAGCCACGTGGCATCGAGGCCGGTTACAAATGGCCGCAATTCTCGATCCATCGTGGCGCGCTGCAGCAGATCCTTCTCGATGCCGCAACCGAGCGGCTGGGACGGGACAACATCCTCACCAGCCACCATTTGAGCGACTGGACCGAGACCTCCGACGGGGTGCGCGCTCATTTCATCGACAAGGCAACCGGCAAACCGGCGGGCAGCCATGACGGCGCGCTGCTGATCGCCGCCGACGGCATCCACTCCCGCATCCGCGAGAAGCTTTTTCCGCAGGAAGGACCGCCGATCTGGAACGGCCGCATTCTCTGGCGCGGCATCACCGCGAGCGATGCGTTTCTGTCCGGTCGCACCATGATCATGGCCGGCCACGAAATCCTGAAATTCGTCTGCTATCCGATCTCGAAGCAAGCCGACGCGTCAGGCAAATATCAAATCAACTGGGTCGCCGAGCGGCACATGCCGCCGACCTACCAGTGGCGCCGCGAGGATTACAACCGCACGGCCAAACTCGAGGAATTCCTGCCCTGGTTCGAGAGCTGGAAGTTCGACTGGCTCGACGTGCCCGGTCTGATCCGCAACTGCCCGCATGCTTACGAATACCCGCTGGTCGACCGCGACCCGATCCCGCAATGGACCTTCGGCAACGTCACGCTGATGGGCGACGCCGCGCATCCGATGTATCCGATCGGCTCCAACGGCGCCTCGCAGGCGATCCTCGATGCGCGGGTTCTCACCCGCGAGATCCTGGCGCAAAGAGAGACCCATGCTGCGCTGGTGGCCTACGAAGCGGAGCGCCGGCCGGCCACCACGGACCTCGTCATGCTCAACCGCCGCAACGGTCCGGAGCAGGTGATGCAGATGGTCGAGGAGCGCGCGCCGGATGGCTACAAGGTCGTCACCGACGTGCTGTCGCAGCAGGAACTGGAAGACATCGCCGCCAACTACAAGCGCGTCGCGGGTTTCCAGGTCGAGGGCCTCAACGCCAAGCCACCGATCGTCACGATGGCAGCGCCGGGAAAACGCTCCAGCGCGCGGTGATGCCGTCATTGCTCGCGCGGACGCGCTACCGGATCGCCTTCGCCGTCTCGACCAGCCTGGTGCTGGCGGTTGCAGTGGCAAGCAAGCTGCCGTCCCCGCCCGTCAACCTGCCCTCGACGAACGCCACGGTCTTGCCGAGTTGGGTCACCGTCGCCTCGCCGGTGATCGGCCCCGGCTTCGCCGGCGCCAGGAAATTGACGGTCATGGAGATGGTCGCGGTGTAGAGTCGCCCGTCGGTCATGACGAACACGGCCGGGCCCATGGTGTCGTCGAGCATCGCGCCGAGGATTCCGCCCTGGATGAAGCCGGCGGGATTGCAGAACTCCCGCTTGCCGTCGAAGCCGATCCGGATCCACCCCTCTGCCGGGCGCGCATCGAGCAGATGCCAGCCGAGCAATCGGGAGGATGGCGGGGCTTCAAGACGGTCGAGGGCGGTTGCGATCATGGGAGCCTCCGTTTGGCTCCGTTCCCTAGCGCAGGCCTGCTGACAGCATGGTGTCAGCAGCACGCGGCGGTGCGGCCGATCCTAAATCCCCAGCCCGTGCGCGATCACCTTGCGCATCACGTTCGGCAGCGCCTCGTCGTGCAGGGTCGCGATCGGCACGAAGCGCATGCCCTCCGGCGCGCGGGTGCGGGCCGGAACGCTCGAGGTGTAGACCACGAGCTCCAGCGGAAAATGCGTGAACACATGGGTCACCACGCCCGCCTTGCGGTGCCAGCGGGCGAACCCCTTCAGTTCGGGCGCCTCGCTCAGCGCGGCCTTGTCGTCCTGCGCCGCAAGCCAGTGCGAGGTCGGCACTTCGGTCATGCCGCCGAGCAGGCCCTTTTCGGGGCGGGTGCGGACCAGCAGCCGGTCGCCGCTGACAATCACGAAGGCCGCGCCGCGCCGCAGCGCGCCGGTTTTCTTCGGCGCCTTGCGCGGAAACATCTCCTGATCGCCGCGTGCGCGGGCGGCGCAGTCGTCGTTGAGCGGGCACAGCGCGCAGGCCGGTTTCTTCGGGGTGCAGATCGAGGAGCCCAGATCCATCAGCGCCTGAGCGCTGTCGCCGGCGCGAGACTGCTCGTCTCCGGCGCGAGATTCGCCGAGCAAGGTCGTCGCCAACTCCTTGATCAGCGGCTTGGCCTGCGGCAGCGGCTCCTCGACCGCGAACAGCCGCGACACCACGCGCTCGATATTGCCGTCGACCGGCATGGTGCGGCGATCGAAGGCGATCGCCGCGATCGCCGCCGCCGTATAGGGCCCGATCCCCGGCAGCGCGCGCAGACCCTCTTCGCTGTCCGGGAACACCCCGTCATGATGGCGCAGCACTTCAACCGCGCAGGCGTGCAGGTTGCGGGCGCGGGAATAATAGCCGAGCCCGGCCCACATCCGCAGCACGTCGTCGAGCGAGGCACGGCCGAGGGCTGTGACATCCGGCCAGCGCGTGACGAATTTCAGGAAATACGGCCCGACGGTTTTCACGCCGGTCTGCTGCAGCATGATCTCCGACAGCCAGACCCGGTACGGATCGGCCCGCTCGCCCGCCAGCGGCCGCCACGGCAGCGCCCGGCGATGCCGGTCGTACCAAGCGAGCAGCAGCGCGGGGCGGGCTGTCTCGAACCGGTCTTGTGGCCGCGGCTTGCGCGTGCGAGCGATTGTCGTTGAAACCATTCGGGCAATCTATCCTGTCTGCCGCCGATCTCTCCACGTCATGCCCCCGCTTGCCGCGGGCATCCACGTCTTTCTTTCGCGGCAAGGCATGATGGCCTAAGTGGTTCCGTCATCGCTCCGCGAGGTGCTATAAGAACCCATGGCAAAGCCCGGCTATATCAGCGCAAAACCGCTTTCCGTCCTGCTCAGCGACGTGTTTTCCGACGCCTATGCCAAGCAGGGTTTCGCCGCGCGCGAGCTGGTGACGCGCTGGGGCGACATCGCCGGCCCCGAAATAGCGGCCCATTCCGAGCCCCTGAAAATCCAGTGGCCGCGGCCGGTGGAGGGGCAGCCGCAGGAGCCGGCGACGCTGGTGCTGCGGGTGGAGGGTCCGATGGCGCTGGAAATCCAACACGCCTCCGACGTCATCCTGCAGCGGGTCAACCGCTTCTTCGGCTGGAGCGCGGTGGGACGGCTGGCGCTGCGCCAGGCGCCGCTGTCGCGCCGGAACCGGCCCGCACCCTCCCGCGCGCCGGACCCGAAGGCGGTGGCCAAGGTCGCCGAAACCCTGTCCTCGGTCGAGGACGCGGATTTGCGGGCGGCGCTGGCGCGGCTCGGCGCCCTCATCAAGCGAAATTGAGGCTGCCGGATCGTACCGGAATTGAGGCCCGCCATTGCCACATCTGTCGTTTCAAGCTAGCGAACACACGTCTTGTTTTCGGTCCTTTTGGGCGTGAATGCGCCAATCCTGGAGTTCAGCTTTGATCATCACCCGCCGCGCCTTCACCGCCGCCCTGTCGCTGACCGGGCTCAGCCTGCTTGCCGGGCTCTCGCCGCTCCGGCTGATCTCGGCCGCGATGGCCCAGAGCGCCTCCGACGTCGCCAAGCCGGTGTCGCTGCCGGACATGGCGCTCGGGCCGGCGAATGCTCCCGTCACGATCACCGAATTCGCCTCGATGACCTGCCCGCATTGCGCGGCCTTCAACGAGACCGTGTTTCCGAAGATCAAGTCGGAATATATCGACACCGGCAAGATCCGCTACATCTTCCGCGAATTCCCGCTCGACATCAAAGCCGCCGCCGGCTCGATGCTGTCGCGCTGCATCGCCAATGGCGATGGCGCGAAATATTTCGCGGTCACCGACATGCTGTTCCGCCAGCAGAGCGACTGGGTGATGAAGGACACTGCCGCCTCGCTCTCGCGGATCGGCAAGCAGGCCGGGCTCAGCCAGCAGCAGGTCGACGATTGCCTCAAGGACCAGTCGCTGCTCGACAAGATCGCCGCCGACCAGAAATACGCCGCCGACGTGCTGAAGGTGGATTCGACGCCGACCTTCTTCGTCAATGGCGAGAAGATCAAGGGCGAGACCTCGTTCGAGGAGTTCGACAAGAAGATCAAGTCGCTCTTAAAAAGCTGAGCGATTTCATCGGCGCCTGCTCTTTTCGCCAGGTTTCAGCGAAAGCGCCGATCGAGGAGCGAACCTGTCATGATCACGCGCCGCGCCGTCACCGCCGCCCTGTCGCTGACTGGGCTTGCCGCACTCTCGCTCCGGCTGGCCCCGGGCGCGATGGCGCAGAGCGCCTCCGATGTCGCAAAACCCGTGTCGCTGCCGGACATGGCGCTCGGCCCCACTGAGGCCAAGGTGACGATCGTCGAATACGCCGCGGCGACCTGCCCGCATTGCGCGCGCTTCAACGCGACCGTGTTTCCAAAACTCAAGTCGGAATATATCGACACCGGCAAGGTGCGTTACGTGTTCCGCGAGTTCCCGCTCAACATCAAGGACGTGGCCTGCTCGATGCTGGCGCGCAGCATCGCAGGCGGCGATTCCGGGAAATATTTCGCCATTGTCGACACGTTTTTCCGGCAGCAGGACCAGCTGGTGGAAAAGACCACGGAAACCCTGACCCGGGTCGGCAAGCAGGCCGGTCTGAGCCAGCAGGCCGTCGAGGCCTGCCTCAAGGACCAGGCCATGCTCGACAAGCTCAATGCCGACCGCAAGTTTGCGATCGACGTGCTCAGGGTCGAGGGAACCCCGACCTTCTTCCTCAATGGCGAGGCGATCGTGGGCGAGACGCCGTTCGAGGAATTCGACAAGAAGATCAAGTCGCTGCTGAAGAGCTGATCGCGGCAAAGGCGCCGGCCGCACGCTAACTGCCCCGGATAAGCCCCGCAAAAGGCTCCATAAAACGCTCTATAAAACCCTTGATAAAACCTTTGGGAAAAGCCCGCGGCGGTGGTTGCCCAAAAGCCCCGGCCTCGCCATTGTCGCCTCCCATGAGCCGCCTCAAGCGACTCGCCGCCACACCGACATCGCCTTCTATGGTATTGTCCCGGCAGGGAGATTCGCGCCCTGCCAACAGAGAATCGTGTTCATGAAACTCACGCGCCTTCGCCTCCACGGTTTCAAATCGTTCGTTGAACCCACTGATTTCGTGATCGAACCCGGCCTCACCGGCGTGGTCGGCCCGAACGGCTGCGGCAAGTCCAATCTGGTCGAGGCGCTGCGCTGGGCGATGGGCGAGACCTCGCACAAATCGCTGCGCGCCGCCGACATGGACGCGGTGATCTTCGCCGGCTCCGGCAACCGTCCGGCGCGCAACCACGCCGAAGTGGTGATGACGATCGACAATGCCGACCGCACGGCGCCGGCCGCCGTCAACGACCGCGAGATCCTGGAAATCTCCCGGCGGATCGAGCGCGAGGCGGGCTCGGTCTATCGCATCAATGGCCGCGACGTGCGCGCCCGCGACGTGCAATTGCTGTTTGCCGATGCCGCGACCGGCGCACGCTCACCGGCACTGGTGCACCAGGGCAAGATCGGCGAGATCATTCAGGCCAAGCCCGAGCAGCGCCGCCGCGTGCTGGAGGACGCCGCCGGTGTCGCGGGACTTCACGCCCGCCGCCACGAGGCTGAACTGCGCCTCAAGGCCGCCGAGACCAACCTCACCCGGGTCGAGGACGTCATCGGGCAACTGGCCGGACAGATCGACGGCCTGAAGAAGCAGGCGCGGCAGGCCATCCGCTACCGCGAGGTTGCCGCCAAGGTGCGCAAGGCCGAAGCCCTGCTGTTTCATTTGCGCTGGATGGAAGCCCATGCCGGCGTGTCGGAGGCCACCGCGACCCACGACCTCAGCGTCCGCGAGATGGCCGAGCGCACCCGCGAACAGGCCGAGGCGGCCCGTATCCAGGCGGTGCGCGCCTCCGAGCTGCCGGCGTTGCGCGAGGCCGAAGCCCGCGCCGCGGCCGGACTGCAGCGGCTCACCAATGCGCGCGAAACGCTTGATCGCGAGGAAGAGCGCGCCAAGGAGCGCGGCGCCGAACTCGACCGCCGGCTGACGCAGTTTTCGGCCGATATTGCGCGCGAGCAGCAACAGGCTTCCGACGCGGAAGCCGCCCTGCAGCGGCTCGACAGCGAAGACACCGAGCTGAAGGACGAGATCAGGTCGCGCGTCGAAAAGCGCAGCGGCGTCGATG
>Ga0075030_100006970_pt1 | contig 10096 bp, 9 predicted proteins | sample LitLauG_LLR_2012_FD_71393 | JGI IMG/M metagenome (GOLD analysis project Ga0075030, IMG submission 71393) | Freshwater sediment microbial communities from Pennsylvania, USA - Little Laurel Run_MetaG_LLR_2012 | ecosystem: Environmental > Aquatic > Freshwater > Creek > Sediment | place: USA...
AAATTCCTGATCGACGCCAACGGCATCTTGCACGTTTCCGCGCGCGAGCAGCGCAGCGGCAAGGAAGCCGAAATTCAGGTGCAGCCCAGCTACGGATTGACCGACGAGCAGGTTGAGGGCATGATCCTCGACTCGTTCGACAACGCCGAAGAAGATTTCCGCCGTCGCCAACTGATTGAAGCAAGGGCCGAAACATCGACCATCCTGACTGCCCTCGAAAAAGGCAAAAAGAGCGCGGCTTGGGGACAGCTCACGACCGACGAAAAGAAGCAGATCGCGAAAATGGAAAAATCGCTGGTCGCGGTAAACGCCGAAGAGGATTATCAGGCGATCCGCAAAGCCATCGACACGCTGAACCACGGCACGATGCGCCTGGCCGAGTTGATGATGAACACCGCCGTCTCGACGGCGCTGAAGGGCAAGACCATGGATGAGGCGGATCTGGGTGAAGGCCCCACCGCCCCGCATCCCATGGCGAAAGCAGAGTTCGAGTAGCCTCTGTGTCCTCCGTGTCCTCTGTGGTTAAAGCTTTTGACCTAACCACAGAGACACAGAGGACACCGATGAGAGACAGGAGCAGTTATGGCTGAAGAGAACACACAAGGAGTTGGCACGTTGACCGAAGAAGCGCCCGGCGCAAACACCGTACAGATCACATTTTTGCCCGAAGGCAAGACAGTGCAATTCGAGCACGGCAAGCTGCCCTACGAAGATCACGGCAAAGAGGAATCCCTGCTCGACATCGCTCTGAACTTCGGCATCCCGCTGGATCATGCCTGCGGTGGCAACTGCGCCTGCACGACCTGTCACATATGGGTGAAGGAAGGCGCCGAGAATCTCTCCGAGATGGACGACGACGAGGCCGACCGGTTGGACATGGCCGCCGATCTCCAGTTAAACTCGCGTCTCGGCTGCCAGGCGCAGATTGTAAAGCCGGGAAAAGTAGTCGTCGAAATTCCTGCCTGGAACCGGAACTACGTGTCTGAGGAGCACTGAGATGGCGAAACAACTCACCTGGGATGACGCCGAGGACATCGGCATCCTGCTATCTGAAACTCATCCCGAACTCGATCCGCTCGCCGTTCGCTTTACCGACCTGCATCGCTACGTAACCGAACTCCCCGATTTTGCGGGTGATCCCAAAGCTTCAAACGAAGGCAAGCTGGAAGCGATCCAGATGGCTTGGCACGAAGAATATCAGGACCGTACGCAAGCCTGATCGTACCCAGGCATAATCGCTCGCCCTTAAACTACTTCCCCGCGTCCGCCAGCTTCTTGTAAAACTTCTGCAGTGTATAGAAAGCCAGCTTCCGCTGACCTCGATTCGAGATCAGTCCCTTGCGATTGTGATAGTCCTGCACGGCGGGAAGCATCCGCGCCGGAGAGCGAAAATCCATCAGAACCCATGGAGTGAGCCCAGCCAGATTCGGCATAAGCTCCACCATGCCAAGCTGATGCTGAAATAAATTCTCCTGGTACTCCTCAGTCCAGCGCTCGTCCGCGTCGCCGTGGTGCCCGTATGGCGCGCCGCCGCCAAATTCACTGACAATAAGTGGCTTGTCCCACTTCAACTTCCACTGCATCTGGTCGGCATCTTCGGGCCTCCCCCCGTACCATCCCAAATATTCGTTGAGGCCGAGAACATCCAGCGCTTCTCCCAGCGGATCGCTGATCGTCCGCTCGTTCGGGCCGGTGTCGTCCACGTGATTCATCGCGGATGTGATGAGCCGCGTGGAATCGAATTCCCGAGCGTACTGCGCGAGCTGCTTGAGAAACGTCAGCCGCTCCGGCTTCACCGGAGTTTCATTGGAAAGCGACCACAGGATGACCGCGGCGCGGTTATGATCCCGAGCTATCATGTCACGCAGTTGCGCCTCCGCGTTCGCCAACGTCGCGGGATTCGACCAGTCAATGTCCCAATACACAGGAATCTCGGACCAGACCAGCAGCCCCATCCGGTCCGCCAGACGAACCTCATTCTCGTTGTGGGGATAGTGGGCGAAGCGGACAAAGTTGCATCCCAGATCTTTCACCCAGCCGAGGAGAGTCTGCGCGTCCTCCGGACTGAAGGCGCGTCCTTCGCGAAAAGGCGCTTCCTCGTGCATGGAAATCCCGCGCAGAAAGATGGGCTTTCCGTTCAACAGAATGCGTGATCCTTGCACCTCGATGGTTCGAAACCCAATCTGGTCAACAACGGTGTCACCTTCGCCAGAGATGATGACCCGGTACAGATTCGGACTTTCCGGAGACCATAGCTTGAGCGGTGCACCGCACTTCGGTGCCGGCTTTCTTCCGCACGCGGCTTGACTGGCGTCAAATCCGAGGCGGGCAAAACCACTCGCCGTGGTCAGCGTCTTGATTTCGACTCCTGCCTCTGGAATCTGGATCGTGACTTCGTGCCTGGTCAGCGGGCCGTTGAACTGCACCCAGCCGGAAATCTGATGGCTTGAGCCCCGTTCCAACTGCAGGAAATAATCCTGAATGAAGGTTCCGGGCACTTCGACTAACGACACGTCGCGGGTAATCCCGCCGTAGTTCCACCAGTCGAACCTCAAAGCAGGCACGGCGTCGGCGCGACGCGTGTTGATCACTTCGACGACTAGACAATTGTCCCCGTCGCGAAGGGATGAAGTCGCCTCGAAATTGAAAGGGGTGAAACCGCCTTCGTGCTCGCCCAGTTTTTCACCGTTGAGGTAGACGGCAGTCTGATAGTTGGCCGCGCCGAAGTAGACGAATACCCGCGTGTTGGCCCGCTTGTGATAGGTGAACTCGCGCCGGTACCACACTGGCCCCTCGTAGAACATCAACTGCTCGCGCTGGGTATTCCAGTCCCCCGGGACGTTCAGAACGGGAGATGCATCGAAGCTGTATTCGACGAGATCGCTCTTGTCTCGGGGCCTTTCGTTACGAAAGAATCCCCGCGCCTTGCCGTTGTCGAATGGGTCAACGATCGTTCGCCACGCGCCGTCGAGATTGACCGTGGCCCGTCCGGACACGTTCGCAATCAACGTGGAGGGGCCCGGGACGGCATGAGCCCATCCCGCCAGCAGCGGTACTAGTAAGCAGCATTTCAGAAGAGAATGTCGCATGAGAACCTCGAAGCCGGCCTCATGGTAGTGACCGAATCAGCGCGGCGTCAATCGGCGTAGCGGCGGCTGCTCCCGGGCGCCCAATTTCAGGAGATTTTACATATCCTTGACAAGCGGCGAGTGCGATTGAGTTTATCCTCTTTTCATCAAGGGGCCGCGAAGATCTACAGGCCCTTCTCTCTCTCCGGCTGAATTAGAAAGGGCACGGCATCACGCCGTGCCCTACTTTTTTGAAAACTGCAGCAGGCCTAGCCGACGGGTACCGGTGCAACTTCCTCCACATTCGCCTCGCGCAGAAACTTCGCCGCTTCTTCCGGAGGAGTGGGATTGATATAGAAACCCGTGCCCCATTCAAATCCCGCCGTCTTGGTCAGCTTCGGCATGAATTCGATGTGCCAGTGATAGTGATCGTTGGTCGGGTCCTGCACCGGGGAGCTGTGAATGACCAGGTTGTAGGGCGGATTGTCGAGCACGCGATCGGCCCGGCTGAGCAGATTCTTCAGCGCCCGCGCCAGGTTTTCGAACATGTGCGACGACGAGTTCTCAAACGCCGACTCGTGCTGCTTGGGCAGAATCCAGGTCTCGAACGGAAAGCGCGGAGCGTAAGGCGCGAGGGTCACGAAGTTCTCGTTCTCGCTCACCACGCGGATGCCGGCATCCATCTCCTGGCGGATAATGTCACAGAACACGCACCGTTCTTTGTAGAGGAAGTATTGCTTCGCTCCCTCCAACTCCTGGGTCACATTGATGGGAAGAATCGGCAGCGCGATCAGTTGCGAGTGGGCGTGTTCCAGCGATGCTCCCGCGGCCTCCCCGTGATTCTTGAAGATCAGGATGTACTTGAACCGCCGATCCTTCTTCAGATCCAGGATGCGGTCGCGAAACGTCCAGAGAACGTCCTCAATGCGCTTGGGAGGAAGGGTGGCCAAACTGGCAGTATGGTCGGGGGTTTCGATGATGACCTCATGGGCCCCGATTCCGTTCATCCGGTCAAACATACCCTCGGCCTGACGGTTCAGGTTGCCTTCAATGCCCAACGCCGGGAACTTGTTCGGCACCACGCGGACGGTCCATCCGGGAGTGTCGCGCTGCGGCGCCGGTCCGCCATTCGGGTTCGGACGGTACGCCTGAATCTCGGGAGGAGTCTTGCTCTCATTTCCATAGCAAAAGGGGCAAAAGCCCCCTTTGATTTTCATATTTTCCCGGACAAAATCGGTTGGGCGCTTCGCCCGGTCGGTCGAAATAATTACCCAGCGGCCTACGATCGGATCTTTTCTAAGTTCCGGCACTTACTAAATCCTTTCAGGGGAATGCGCAAACTTCATATTTTACGCCGCCAGGGAGGCGTTCCGAAATACTTCCAACTGCGGGCGGGGCGTAAGACTGCCATAGTATACGCTTACTATATCGAATCTCCACTGGCACGATGGTGGCAGACGCCTCAAGTACTCCCGTGCCACCTCTGCGATCTCCCGCCGTTTGTGACGGTCCACCGCCGCCTCCGGAGGCTTCACATCGTGCGACGTCCGTGATTTAACTTCAATAAAACAAAGAACATCGCCCTCCCAGCCGATCAAGTCAATTTCTCCCCGGCAACGCGGCGATCGATAGTTTCGCGCCACCATGGTGTAACCCAGCTTCCGTAGGTGGAAGTATGCGTCTTCTTCGCCCCGCCTGCCCACCCGATGGCGTTGCGGCATGGGATCTTCCTTGAGCACGCGTTGTGCCATCCAATCGAGGCTGCGAATGATCGTTCGAGTGAAAACTACGGGAAGCATCGCGGATCGACCTGAATATATCGAGAGCAAGCGTCCGTAGATGTGACTTGCCTCACAGGCAGGTGCGATTGGAGGCGAGAGCTTCCCGAACTGGGAAGTGGAGGACGAGAAAAATCCACCCCCGCATGTGAGCGAGGGTGGAGATTACTGGTTTCGCCTAAGCCCCCACGAGCTTGATGCACTCTTCAAGCACATCCACCGCAACGTCGGCTTCTTCCTTGGTGACCACCAGCGCGGGGCAGATGCGGATCGTACTCGGCCCGCAACCCAGGAACAGCACGCCCCGCTCGAACGCGTGTTCGACAATTCGATCGCGCTCGGCATTGCCGTAGTCCTTGGTCACTTTGTCTTTCACGATCTCGACCCCGATCATCAACCCGCGGCCACGCACATCGCCCACCAGACTCAGCTTCGACGGCCAATCAGCCATGCGCTTCAACATGTGATTGCCCACGTGTTGCGAGTTCTCGAGCAGGTGCTCCTTCTCGATCACATCGAGCGTCGCCAGTGCGGCAGCGATCGCCACCGGATTGCCGCCGAACGTGGATGCATGCGAGCCAGGAACCCAGTCCATGATTTCCGCGCGGCTCACTGTGACCCCCAGCGGCATGCCCGATGCGATTCCCTTCGCCATGCAAACGATGTCCGGTTCGACGCCGGTGTGCTCGACGGCGAACCATTTTCCGGTGCGTCCAACTCCGCTCTGCACTTCGTCCACCACCAGCAGGATGCCGTGGCGATCACAAATGCGCCGCAACTCCTGCATGAAGATAGTCGGAGCCACGACGTATCCGCCTTCACCCTGCACCGGTTCGACGAAAATCGCCGCCACCTCCTCCGGCGGCAGCGTGGTCTTAAACAACTTCTCCTCGATGAAGCGAGCGCACCCCAGTGCAAAGTGTTCCGCTTCCTGCGCTCCGCCCACGCAGCCGCGGTATACGTCCGGATAGCGAACGTGGGTTACGCCCGGCACCAGCGGCGCAAACCGTCGCCGCTGCTGAGGCTTCGACGCTGTCAGCGAAAGCGCTCCCATCGTGCGCCCGTGGAACGCGCCGAAGAACGCAATCACGTTCTGCCGCTTGGTGTGGTAGCGCGCCAGCTTCAGCGCGCACTCGATCGCCTCCGCTCCCGAGTTGCCGTAGTAAACCCGGTGCGGCCCGCGCATGGGCGCGATCTTCGACAGCCGCGCTGCCAGTTGCACCATGTTTTCGTAATAGAAATCGGTGCCTGACATGTGGATCAGTTCGCCCGCCTGCTTCTGAATGGCGGCGACCACGTCGGGATGGCAGTGGCCAGTCGAAGTCACCGCGATGCCTGCGGAGAAATCCAAAAATTCGTTGCCGTCAACGTCGGTCACAACGATGCCGCGTCCGCTCTTGGCCACCAGCGGGTAAGAGCGGGTGTAGGACGGCGAAATGTACTTCTCGTCTCCCTCGAGCACGCGCTTGGCGTTGGGGCCGGGCAGGGCGGTCTTAATCTTGGGTCCGATTGCGGTCATGCTTTTTGTGGTCATGCTGTCCTCCGTCTGGGGAAGGGCACGACTTCAAGTCGTGCCGTCTATGGCCGGTAATGACGGCGGGCTGAAGCCCCTGAGGGTCCCTACATCTGGCCCGTCACCGATTGAAACGGACCTCAGATGGCAGCTCTGGTTCAAGCATGCAAAACTGAGGCGAATCGGGCGGAGGAAGGAATTAATCGCTACCGAACAGGTTGGGACGCAACCGCGAAGGCAGGTTCGCCCGATAGCGCCGCGGACAAACCAGGCAGTGCAGCCAGCACTCGGCCGATTGTGCATGGGGAACACGCGAATTGGGATTCTTGCGCAGCATCGCCATCGGTCGACATCACTGACTGATTATAGCCGGAAGCGCTGAGCGGCGTAACCCCCTTTGGTAACACGAATGGCGCAGGCTTTCGAGGTGTTCATGTGAGGACAGCCGCCCTCGGCTGTTCGGTCGAGCGAAGCCCGACTTGATGTCCCCTCGGCCGGCATGCCGAGGCAACCCTTAGCGACGCCCCGACATATCAGGGATGATTGAGGGCGGATGCGGCTTGGCCTAGTAGTGCACGCTTTTCTTGGCGATCCTTGCCGCGTTGCCCCGTCGATGTTCAAGGCCACAAGTCTCCATGGCCCAGCCGCTGAACTTTAGAATCCAACGGTCCTCTACACGCGTCTGATATGGTATAGCTTCCCCGAGATTATTCTCCAATTTCAATGCATTCGCCTCAACGCCCAAGCCGGTGGATGGTGATTCTTGCCTTCGGGCTCGTGTACCTGTTCTGGGGCTCGACCTATCTCGGCATCGACATTGCCGTGCAGACCATCCCTCCCGCGCTTATGTGTGGCCTGAGATTTTCGATTGCGGGCGTCGTGATGCTGGGGGTGTGCGTGGCCACTGGGCGAAAGATATTCTATTCCCCGCAGCAAATCGCCCTCTGCGCGGTCGTAGGCTTGCTGCTTCTGATGGGCGGCAACCTGACGCTCTCCTATGCCGAGCTTTCGGTATCAACAGGCTTGGCTGCGCTCATCATTGCCATCACGCCGCTGTGGTTTCTCGTCCTCGATTCTCTCCTGCTTGGCGACCATCACATCTCCGGTCGTGGCAAGGCCGGCCTCGCCCTCGGCATCCTCGGGCTGTTCGTCCTGGTATGGCCGCAACTGCAGGCCGGTACACTCGGCCACCGCGAATTCTGGGCGTCCATCAGCCTGATCGGCGGATCTTTTAGCTGGGCGCTCGGTTCGGTTCTGTCAAAACGTTGGCAGTCAGGCATGGATGTGTTCAGCGCGACCGGTTGGCAGGTCACCGCGGCCGGGGCAGGAAACTTCATTTTTGCTATCCTCAACCGCGATTTCTCTCGAGTCACCTGGACCTCTCGCGGCCTGAGTGCCGTATTGTACCTGGTGGTATGCGGTTCCTGGATCGGCTACACGGCTTACATCTGGCTGCTCGAACACGTCCCCACGTCGAAGGTCTCGACCTACGCCTATGTGAATCCCGTAGTCGCGGTGTTCCTGGGGTGGCTGATCCTGCATGAGCGCGTAGACCGATTCATTTTGGCCGGAAGCGCGATCGTCGTGTTGTCGGTGATCCTCGTCACCAGTGCCAAGGTCAGAGAAAAATCGGCGGTGGAAGATTTGCCTGCGGTGGAAGCGGCGGGGGATTGAGGTCTTGCGTCTCAGGTGCTAGGTCTTGGGCCCAATACCTAAGACCTAACGCCCAAGATCGCCTTCGCTATTTCGCCCCTTCCTCTTCCTCATCTGCATCATTCACTATGTCGACGATATGCCCACGAATGGCATAGGTCTCCTTCGCGTTCCCCGCCCGCTCGAAGCTGGCCCGCGCCGGGTTCCGCAGCCACACGGGTGCAGGGCACGCCGAGTCGGGCGCAGCGTCCTCGGGCATGCCGTCACTCGACAGCGCCTTCTTCAACACGGGCCTGCGCCGGCTCAATTGTGCCACGATGGCAAAGATCTTCTTCCCGTCGTCAGAAACTCCGCAGTAGGCGACGTAATCCCGATACCAGCTGGCCGCCGAATAAAACGCATCGTACTCGGGTAGGTTGATGGCGGAAACGCGGCCGGTGGCGCGATCGACCAGCAGCCAGCCTCCGCGTTGCCACTGCCAGCGCGGAGCCGGTTCGTCCGGAAGGCCGTCATTCACCCGAAACGCGCGCCGCACCACAAACAAACGTTCGGTGACATCGTGCGCCGAGCCCAACACGTATTCCTTGGTACGTCCATCCACGATAAGCGCGCGGACCTTGATGGTCTGCGGCTTGTCGTCCTCATCGCTGGTGGCAGGCAGCCACTGCGCCGATATCCACTTGCCGAACGTAATGACATGGACTTTCGCACCCGCGCCGGCAGCGCTGCTGGGTAGGACCGCACACACCAGCAGAAGGCGGACAAGTACAGCGAATCGCATGAGCCGAGCGTAGGCACGAAGTAGGGCCAGAAGCAAGGTTTCTCGTCACACACCCGACCACAGAGTCCCGAACTGGGAATAGCATGCGACGCAAAAGGGTGCTACCGTTTGAAAAGGTTGCTCAGGGCCAGCCAAAAGTGGAAAATAACGGTAAAATCGAAAGTCGAGGCAACGACTCGACGAATGTCCCTTCCTCCCCTGGCACTCCGGCGCACCCGGAGGCGCGGACAACTTCCCGGGATGAAGCCGCCTCTTATCACGATATGGGTGATCTTCTACCACGACGACGAGCGCCTCGCATTCTGGTCGTCGACGACCAGCCCAGCATTGCCGGACTGATGAGCCAGTTGCTCAGCATCCGCGGCTACGACGTAACGACCGCCGCCAACGCCGAGCAAGCGGAAGCTGAAATCCGCCGCCAGCTGCCCGATTTGATCCTCTCCGACGTAATGATGCCGGGCAAGTCCGGCTACGAACTCTGCCGCAGCCTCAAAGAAAACGTGGCGACCCGCCTGATTCCTTTTGTCCTGATCACCGGCCTGAGCGACAGCAGCGACCGGGTGCGCGGCATCGAAGCCGGAGCCGATGACTTTCTGAACAAGCCCGTGTTGGCCGAGGAACTGATCGCCCGGGTGAAGTCCCTGCTACGCCTGAAAGAATTCACCGACGAACTCGAGACGGCCGACTCAGTGCTGTGTACTCTCGGGCTCATCGTCGAAGGCCGCGACCCTTACACCGAGGGGCATTGCGAGCGGCTGTCAGTGCGCGCCGCCGATCTGGGCCGGCACCTCGGCATGGATGAAGATTCCATCATCGCCCTGAGGCGCGCGGGATTCCTGCACGATCTAGGCAAGATTGCCGTCCCCGATGAAATCCTGAAAAAAGGCAGCGACCTGACGCCCGCTGAATGGGCCGTCATGAAACTTCACCCCATCACCGGCGAGAACATCTGCAAGCCTCTCCGGTCGCTTCGTTTGGTGCTGCCCATCATCCGCCACCATCACGAACACTCCGACGGCTCAGGCTATCCCGACGGCCTGACCGCGCCTGACATTCCAGTACTGCCGCGGATTCTGCAGGTGGTCGATGTGTACGATGCGCTCCGCACGGCGCGCTCCTACAAAGCGCCCCTTTCGCACGACCAGGCAGCCCAGACCATGCGCGACGAAGCGCGCCGGGGTCTCTGGGACGCCGAACTAGTGGCCGAGTATTTCTCCATGCTGGAGCAGAAGCGGCAGGTAGCGTAATGCCGTTCTCGCTCTCAGGTATTGGCCCGGATTAGGCTGAAGTTTTCCCCCTGCGA
>Ga0075030_100006975_pt1 | contig 10093 bp, 9 predicted proteins | sample LitLauG_LLR_2012_FD_71393 | JGI IMG/M metagenome (GOLD analysis project Ga0075030, IMG submission 71393) | Freshwater sediment microbial communities from Pennsylvania, USA - Little Laurel Run_MetaG_LLR_2012 | ecosystem: Environmental > Aquatic > Freshwater > Creek > Sediment | place: USA...
CGAGTCGGCTGAGGTGCGGAATAGAGCCGATCGAACCAAACACACCACAACGTCTGGACAACTGGCCACAACGAGCGGCACTCTCGCTCAGTAGGCCGTGTTGCGCTCGAAGTAGCGGCGTGGTGTGTCGACGAGCATGGTCTCGATCTGGACGTCGGTCACGCCGTGCTCGCGAAGGTATGGCAGGACGTCGTCATGAATGTGGAGGTAGTTCCACTGGGTCATCATGGCCAACACATTGGGGTCGATCCAGTCGATATAGCAGGCCGCGTCGTGAGCCAGCACCATGCGGTCCGCGTAGCCCCGGTGGCACATCTGCACCACCGTGTCGGCTCGCGCCTCGAAGGTCGTCTCCACGTTGAGCCCGAAGCGGTCCATGCCGAGGATGAAGCCCTCGTCGGCAAGGGCGCTCAAATGGTCCACGTCGCTGCTGTCCCCGGAGTGGCCCAGCACGACCCGGGTCGGGTCGACGCCCTCCTCCTCGCACAGCAGATTCTTCACGACCAGGCCCGCACGGGTGCCCGGATGCGTATGGACGGTGATCGGGGCCCCCGTGTGGCGGTGGGCCCTGGCCACGGCACGCATGACCCGGGCGACGCCGTCGGTCATACCGTGGTGGTCGATGGCGCACTTCAAGAAGGCAGCCCGGACTCCTGTGCCGGCGATGCCTTCTGTGATGTCGCTGATGAACATGTCCACCATCGGGTCAGGCACTTCCGTCCCGAGTGCGGCCGATAACGCGGGGCCCCGGTAGAAGAAGAAGAAGGGCACCTGGTCGTAGGTGTAGCAACCGGTCGCGGGGATGATGTTGAGCTCGGGCACCTGCTCGGCGATGCGCTGGATGCGGGGGATGTACCGGCCCAGGCCGACAACGGTTGGGTCGGCGATACTCCGGATGCCTTGCTCCGCCAAGGCGTTGAGCTTGCCGACCGCGTCCGCCACGCGGTCATCCTCGCTGCCCCACTCGGCCGGGTAGTTCTGCTGGACGTCGGGGTTCAGGACGAACACGTGCTCGTGCATGTAGGTAGGACCGAGGTCGGCGGAGTCGACCGAACCTCGAACGGTCTCAACTGTTGCCATGACTGTGCTCCTTCGCGTCGCTGCGGAGACCATATTGGACTGGGGCCGAAGAGGAGGGTGAGTCCCGGAGGAGCGGCCCGCAGGGCGATGCTCATCGGTACCTTGACGTCGTCCATGGTCTAATGGTCCATGTTCTATGTCCTGATCTTCGGTCTCCTCGCCCTTGTCCTCATCGGCGTGGGTGTGACCACGATGAGCCGGCGGCGAAGGAGCCTGGACCGCCAGAGCGGGCAGACGACCCACAACTCGGCCAGCCGCCATAATCGCAAGGCGAAGCGAGTGCAATCGCGGCATGACCGGCGGAAGCGCCATTGACCGGGCGGGTCGCGAGGCGGGGATGTTCGGCACGTTCCACATCGGAACGTGCCCTCGTGCTCTAGGAGACAGACGGATTTCGGGTCGCTAGTCCGCCCACAGTTTCAACCGCGAATGCGGAAGCACTCTCGCGCGAACGCAACGAGGAGGCAGGCATGGACAGCGTCGCAATGATGAAGCAGGTCGTCGCCAGTACCGACAAGGTCGTGAAGGGAACCGACGCGTCTCAACTCGGTCTTCCCTCTCCGTGTACCGAGTGGACGGTGCGAGACGTGATCAACCACATCACTGGTGGGGCGACCATGTTCGCTGTCTGTGTCGAGGAGGGATCCGTCCCTGACGACCTGCTCGGCAAGCTCATGGGCGGTGACAACCTGGGCGACGACTTCATCGGGGCATGGGAAACGGCTTCAGCGCGTGCGCTGGCCGCTTTCGAGGCCCCCGGTGCTCTCGACAAGATGGTGAAGTTGCCCTTCGGCGAGATGCCGGCTGGCGTCGCGATCAACATCGCGGTGTTCGACGTTCTTACGCATGCTGCCGATATCGCAAACGCCACCAACCAAACGATCGAGGACAAGGCCCTGGTCGAGGGTGCGTTGGAGGTAGGTCACCAGATGATCGGCCCAGATCTTCGGGTGCCCGGCATCTTCGACGCCGAGCAGCCAGCGCCGGCGGATGCCACGCCCACCGTGAGGCTCCTCGCCTTTGCAGGCCGCAAAGTCTGAGATCACTCGTCGGGGCTGCATCGGCCCGCGACTCAGCCCCGACGGATCGAGACTGAGTCGTGCCCGCACCCCCTTGAATCCCCCCTTTGGGCGGCGGAGAGTGTGACACGGACGGAACTCGGTTTGGGGTCGCCCCCAGGGGCGGCAGAGCCCTCCCGACGCTCCCTGTCGACTGCCACGACCTCGACGAGGCAGCTAACCTCCAGCCGGTGCGGGGAGACCTTCCCCTGCGCCGACCCGGACTGGACTGCCTGCGTCTTTGGTCTCGAGCCACGCAGGGCGTACGAGAAGAGGATGTGGAGCGGAGCATGACCGGTCGCCTGGGGCCATCGAGGAGTGAGCTGGTAGAACTCCTCGGCGGGCGCCCTGGTTGGCGTCTCGAGCCAAGGTCGACACCTGGAGCAACACCGCTCTGGTGCTTCGTCTTCAACGGGAAGATCGAGTTCTCGGTGTCCACGGACGGCGATTCGATCCACCTGTATGTGATGGACACCGACGAAGAACTCGTCTTCAACGGGGAAGAGGAACTCACGACGTGGCTCAGAACGCACCGGGCGGAGGCGCTGCGCGAGCCCGTATCACGTCAGGCCGGGAAATCGCGATTTCGCAAGTTCTTCGAGTGGGACTGACAATTCACAGGTCATCCTTTCGGCGTGCCGGGGAGATGTCGTGAGAATCGCAATCGCCGGGACGGGCGCAATGGGCTCGGTCTATGCCAGCCTCCTCTGCAGAGCCGGACATGACGTCTGGGCCATCGACACCTGGGAGGAGCACATCGATGCGATCGCCGCCTCCGGTCTGAGCGTCTCGGGTGCGAGCGGTAGGTTCGTCATCGACAACCTCCACGTCGGACGATCGCCCCGAGATGCGGGATCGTGCGACGTGTGGGTCATCGCGACGAAGGCCGCCGAAGTCGAGGACGTGGCGGCGGAGATCGCACCGTTGCTCGAGCGTGACTCAGTTGTCATGGCATTTCAGAACGGGCTCGGTGCGGGGGAGCGGGTGGCGCGCCACATTCCCGAGGACCACATCATGATCGGGATCGCCGAAGGATTTGGTTCGAGCATCCCTGAACCCGGACACGTGCACCATGAGGGCATGCGACTCATCAGGATCGGTGAGATGCGCGGTGGTATGACGGACAGAGTCCAGCAAATGGAGCACGTATGGCGGGAAGCCGGCTTCAACGTCCGCGCCTTTGCCGACGTGACGCTCATGATCTGGGAGAAGTTCCTCTGCAACGTCACGCTGAGCGCTCCGTGTGCCGTCTTCGACGTCACCGTCGGTGAGCTGATGTCGGACCCCGGGGCTTGGAGAGTGGCTCTCGGGTGCACATCAGAGGCCTACCGTCTGGCCGTCGCCAAGGGCGTCCAGTTCTCCTTCGACGACCCACTGAGGTACGTGACCGATTTCGCCGCCACGATTCCGCTCGCCAGCCCGTCGATGCGCCTCGACCATCTCGCCCGACGGCCCTCGGAGATAGAAGCCATCAATGGTCAGGTCGTGACGCTGAGCCGCGAGCTCGGATTCGAGGCGCCGTACAACGAGACCCTTTGCTCCATTCTGCGCCATCGGGAATCGCTCTTCGGTTGAGGTCGCGACCTTCGTACGGCGGGAGCGCAGGCGCGACACAGATGAACACGGGCCTCTCAAGCCCTAACGTCTCGTCATGCCTCGCCGGCCCGTCATCACGTACCGCCGTGACTACGAGTTTCCGGTGTCCCCGGCGGAGTTGTGGGACACAATCGAGGAGGTCGATCAATTCGAAGGTTGGTGGCCCTGGCTCGAGGAGTTCCGTCTCGAGGGGGGGGCCTTGACGGAGGGAGCCGTGCTCCACGGTGTCGTTGCCCCGCCATTGCCCTACCGAATGCACATTCAGGTCGAGCTGACTCACTGCGAACGACCGCGCCGCATGGAAGCCCGCATCGGCGGCGACCTCGTGGGCCGGGCGGCGCTCGTGCTGCGCCCTAAGGGAGCGGGTTCGAACGTCGAGGTGGCGTGGACGGTCGAGATGATGCAGCGCCCGATGCGTCTGGCCAGCCGGATGGCGCATCCCGTGTTGCAGTGGGGTCACGACCGGGTCGTCGAGCTCACCGTGGCGGGGTTTCGGAAAAGGCTTGGCTCCGCCGACTAACCCAACCGGGCGACGGCGAGTGCAGCCGCCAGCAATACGACTGCCCATGACATCATTTGGAGCGCCCCCTCGAGGGGTGCAAGGAGGCTCTGCTGGTCCACCGGCAGGACGTTTCCGTCACGGAGCGTCACGTGCCCCTCGATCGTGGCCACGCGGCGCCTGATGAGGCGGGCCGGCGTGCTCAGGCGGCGTTGCGCCGCTGACAGGGCGAACGCGCCTGCCGCCGCCAACAGCGGTGCGATCGCCAAGCGTCCGGTCTGGGCGACGTAGGCGACCAACACTGGAAACGACCCCCACGCGAGGGCGAACCCCACGTCCGTGTGGACGAAACCCCCGAACAGTTCCAAGTTGTACGCCAGGACGAGGAGAGGCCCGAGCACCATGAAGGGGATCAGCACCCAACCGACTCGGGCCAGGCCGGCGATCCCGACAGCTACCGCACCGGCGAGCCCGACCACGGTGACGCCGACGAGCACGCCAGTGGGAATCCTGGTGCCCAGCGGGCGCCCGTGCAGCTCGTCCAGCGCATGTGCCGCCAAGCCCACGGCGCAGAAGAAGGCCAGAAGGGTGGCGACCAGACGCGACAGGCTGACCTGAGGTGCGAGGCAGGCGCCGATGACCACGTAGGACAGGTGCCATGCCGTGTACGGCGGGTGTAGGAGAGTCCACCAGTCCCGCCATCCGCCGGGTCGGGCGGCGTAGAACGCAGGGCGGCGGCCGGAGTCTCCCGAGGAGCCGGGTGAAATGAAAGGATCGACGCCGCTCACACTTGCGTCGGAGCGAGTGGCCGGCTCATCATTCATTGTTGCGGGTGCCCCACATGACGAGGCCACCGCCGAGGCTCATCACACGCACCCCGACGTTCTCGAAACCGGCCTGGCGCCACGCGTGCTCCGTCCACGCCAAGGGATACCTCCGGTAGTGGCCCGAGATGTTGGGGCCGAGGAACCGCCCGACGCGGAACCATTCGCGCCCGCCGGTGATCAGGCCACCGATTGGCAGCACGAGCCGCGTGTACAACCACCACATGACGCGCCAGAAGCGATTGGGTGGAAGGAAGAACTCAAGGCTGGCCACCGTTGCTCCGGGCTTCACGACCCGAGCGAGCTCACGGAGGGTCGCTGCCGGGTCGTCGACGTAGCGCAGGAGGTAGGTGAAGGTGAGGGCGTCGAAGGTCCGGTCAGGAAAGGGCAGCTGTTCGGCGCGGCCGGCGACCAGTTGTATCCGCGCGTCCCGCCCGGCCGCGGTGACATTGCGAGCGCCCTGGGCCAGCATTTCCAGAGTCAGGTCTACGCCCACGACGTCGGCGGCAGTCCGCTCGGCGAGTTGCAACGCCACTCCGGCCGTTCCAGAGGCCACATCGAGGACGACACCGGGCACCGCGGGGACGATGTGATCGATCATGGCCCGCCGCCAGCGGCCGTTCTGGCCCATGGAGAGGACCTCGGCGAGGCGGTCATAGCGCTGTGGCAGAGGCGTGAACAGCTGCTGCGCGAACCGGTTCCGGTCGCCGGCAACATACGGCAGCATGAGTCCTCCTCGGATGAGAGGATCTCACTGTAGATCCACGCCACGAGAGAGGACGGTGTTGGGCTCGTCGCGCTTTGACGTCGTCGTGGTGGGTGGTGGCCCGGCAGGCAGCGTTGCAGCGCTCGTTCTGGCGCGAGCCGGCGCCCGGGTGGCCTTGGTCGACAAGGCAATGTTCCCCCGTGACAAGGCGTGCGGCGACATCGTCGGCCCTCGTGGCCTCCAGATACTCACCGAGCTCGGGCTCCCCACGCCAATCGGCCGCGAAATCGGTGAAATCTCGCTCGTCGGTCCCACAGGTCGTCGAGCGCAGCTGCCGTGCGGCGAAGGCCTTACCTATCCGGACCACGGCACGGCGGTGACGCGGACGGTGTTCGACTCGTTCCTGCACGAGGCCGCCGTGGACGCCGGTGCTGATGCGCTCCATGGGCGTGCGGTGGAGCCGCTGGAGGGGCAAGGCCGGATCGACGGGTATCGGCTCAGCACGGGCCACGATCTGCGGGCTGACTTTGTGATCGGCGCCGATGGCGCCACCAGCCGGGTGGCAAACGATGCAGAGATGGTCGAAGCAAGGAAGGTGCTGTGGGGGTTCGCCGTCCGGACCTACGCCGTCGAAGTCGTCGACGTCCCGGCCATCGTGTTGTGGGAGCCGGCCCCTTGGCGGGCCTTTCCGGGGTACGGGTGGGTCTTCCCGGGGACTGCCGGGACGGCGAACGTGGGTCTGGGCCTGGGGACGGTCGGGGACCGGAGAGCGGGAGCGCGGGTCCAGCAGGACCTTCCGCGCTTCTTGGAACATGTCCGGGAGATCGGGCTCCTAAGCGGAGACGAGCGGACGATCGATTCGAGGCGCCTCGGAGGATGGCTCAAGATGGGTGTCGTCGGCACGACTCCGGCCCGGGGGCGTGTCCTCCTTGTCGGCGACGCCGCCGGTCTCGTCAATCCGCTGCAAGGCGAGGGCATCGCCCAGGCTATGGGCAGCGGTCGCTCCGCGGCCGAGGCGCTACTGGGTGAGCCGGGTCGTGCTGCTGGGTGCTACCAGGCCGCACTGGCGGCCGACCATCTGCCGTACCACCGGATCACCTCGGCGGTGCAGGCGTGGTTGGTTCGTCGGCCCCGCGCCGTCGCGGCAGCGTCCCGGGTTCTCATGACGGCCGCCCGCTTCGATGCGGTCGCCGGAGGGTGGTCGGTCTTCTGGAACGAGTTGCTCGACGGTGCACCCCCCAATCGACACCGGTCTGCGGCGGAGGCAATCACCCGCATCGGACAGCTGATGACGGCGCGCACGCCCTCGACGCGCTGGTTCAATGCAGTGTTCGGCGCTGACCCTGCTCCGGTCTCCCTGGCGGGCCGAGTCGATCAGACCCGGAGGGGTGGGGCGCCGCCGGACACCCCATCTGCAGCCGAACTGGTCGGAGGTCAGCCAGAACCAGACAAGACCTGAGCACCGGACCTGTCCCCGTCTGGTCGGCGTCGCACCAGCAGGACCGCGGTGCCCACCAAGAAGATCAGCAGAGCGAAGAAGAAAGAATCTCCGGCGACGAGCTGCCACGCATTGAGGTGGAGGTCCGAGGTGCCCACGTAGGGCACCCACCAGACAGGGGTGATCCAGAAGAGGACGGCGGTGCCGATCGCCAGTGGTACCCCCAGGCGGGGTCGGTCTTCGCCGAGGGCGAGCCAGAGAATGGCTGGAATGACCCAGACCAGGTGATGGACCCAGGAGATGGGCGAGACGACGAGTCCGGTCGCGGCACAGACCAGAAGGCCCAACATTGGTGATGACCGATGATGGGCGAGTGCAGCCAACCACAGGCCGCCTGCAGCGACCACGACCAGTACCGGCGCCAGGGCGAGGTTGGTCACCAGGCCATGGTGCAGACGCTCGACGGCCGCGGCCAGGTTCTGGTTGCCGACGTAGGAAAGTTGGCCGGCGCGTCCCGGCCGGAACAGAGCATGTGTCCAGTAGACCCTCGATGAGGTCGGCGAGAGCAAGAAGGTCGCGAATTCGCACATGAGGAAGGTCACGCTGCAGGTGATCGCGCCACGAGTCCGGCGAGTGAGGATCAGGAAAGGCACGAAGAAGAGCGGCGTGAGCTTGACGGCGGCCGCAAGTCCTGTCGCCACCCCCAGGGGCGCCTGCCACGACCCGATCCTCCGATTGCTGAGCAGGTCCCACATCACGAGCAGCGTCACCACGAGGTTGACCTGGCCGAAGGCGACGGTGATCGCCACCGGGTTGAGCAGCATGGCGGGGAGGCTCAAGAGGAGGCCGAGGCGACAGGCGGCGTTCCGGTCCAGCCCTGGATTCAGGATTCGCAGGGAGAGGACGAGGAGCGCGACCAGCGCGGCGAGGTTGCAGAGGGTCCAGGCAGTCTGGACCGAATGGACGTTGGGGAACGCCTGCCACGGCACGAAGAGCAGGGCCGCAAATGGCGGATAGGTGAAGAGGAGGTTCGTGTTCGGGACGACGGACGAGTAGAGGTGGGGGGTGAAGAGGTACCGGGCGCCCAGGCGAAGGTAGACCCCAAGGTCGACCTCGTACGTGCCGAATGCCAGGAACAGCCCGTAACCGAGTGCGCCCATGAATGAGGCGATCGCCGGTCCCCAGGTGGTGAGCCACCGGGGTAACCGTTCGGGGTTCATGAAGTCCGGACGGTCACCGCCGATGGGTTGATCGACAGCGGTCATGGCAACGCTTTCCGTCCGGTCCCCACTGGTTGGCCGCGCCCCGACGGCCGTGTGGCTCGTCGCAATGCCTCGTGGCCCGGCTCGCGGGTGGCGAGGACCATATCGAGGGCGCCGGTGGTGGCGGATCCACCCGAACCGGGGGTGGGCGGCGGCACGCACGCATGCTACGCCGGAGGCCCTCAAGGCCAACGACGGCGGGACCAGGCGCGACCGACGTCGCTCGGCCTCCAGCGTCGGTGGCCCGGCCTAGCTGTACACCCCACTCGGGGATGCTCGGGTTCGTAGGTGGGACCACCAGGGGCGTCGGTCCGGATTGTTACAAAAGTTCGATTTCCCCTGGCTGAGCACATTATGTAGACCTGAATCGCTCCAGGTGGGTCCAGCCTGTTCCGAAGTTGTGTGCAGAGGATCATGGAAGTCCCTGCTGGCGACGAATGTACGGTGCCGCTTTCGACGTACGCTTTGCGAGCGACGTCGCGGCAGTGGTCTTCTGGACCGTGGTGGTCGCATTCTTGACCTCGACTGGCACCTCCCTTCGTCGGGTAAAGGAGGGTTGGTGCGCCGGCTCGCGATGAGGAAGGAACCATGAAACTGAGGAGCATGCTGATCGCCGTCGTCGCGATTGCCACGTGCCTCCTGTCGCTCGGTCTGTCGTCGGCTCCGGTCGGGGCGGCGCTGATCACTCCGATGACGCCCACCATTTCGAACTTGCCCGCCGGCGGCATATTCGGCGCGGGCTTCACGGCAACGGTGAACACCGACAGCAATGGAGTGCTGACGGTGACATCGAGCACCACCACCGTGTGCACAGTCAGCCCAAGCGACAACTTGACCGTGACCTACGTCGGCGTGGGCACGTGCACGTTGACGGCTCACGCAGCGGCCAGCAGCACCTACTCGCAAGCAGACGGCTCTCCGCAAAGCTTTGCGGTCAATCAGGCCGCTCCCACCACACCCACCATCTCGAACATCCCTTCGAACGCGACGGTCGGCGGGAACTTCGTCGCCTCGGTCAGCACCAACGGCGACGGGACCGAGTCGGTAACCTCGAACACCACCGGTGTGTGCACCGTCGGGGTCGACGGCCTCACCGTGACCTACGTCGGGGTCGGTACCTGTTCGCTCACCGCCCACGTCGCACCGGGGACGAACTACATTGCCGCCGACGGCGTCGCACAGACCTTCGCGGTATTGCTCGCGCCGACTACACCGACCATCTCGAACCTGCCGGGCAGCGGCACCTTCGGCGGGAACTTCGTCGCCACCGTGAGCACCACCGGCGACGGGACCGAGTCCGTGACCTCGAACACCACCGGCGTGTGCACCGTCGGGGTCGACGGCTTCACCGTGTCCTACGTCGGTATTGGAATGTGTTCGTTGACGGCTCAGGTTGCTCCGGGCATCGTGTACGGAGGGGCAACAGGCCTCGCCCAGACCTTCAACGTGGCCCAGGCGACCCCGACTACACCGACCATCTCGAACCTGCCGGGCAGCGGCACCTTCGGCGGGAGCTTCACCGCCACCGTGAGCACCAACGGCGACGGGACCAAGTCCGTGACCTCGAACACCACCGGCGTGTGCACCGTCGGGGTCGACGGCTTCACCGTGTCCTACGTCGGTATTGGAA
>Ga0075030_100006977_pt1 | contig 10092 bp, 10 predicted proteins | sample LitLauG_LLR_2012_FD_71393 | JGI IMG/M metagenome (GOLD analysis project Ga0075030, IMG submission 71393) | Freshwater sediment microbial communities from Pennsylvania, USA - Little Laurel Run_MetaG_LLR_2012 | ecosystem: Environmental > Aquatic > Freshwater > Creek > Sediment | place: USA...
GGTCAATCCGATCGCCGCGCAATACGCGGTGATGCGCACCACGCTGCTGGGCGGCCTGGTCTCGGTCCTGAAGCACAACTTGAACAACCAGGCGACCCGGGCGCGCGTATTCGAGATCGGGCGGGTGTTCAGGCTCGAGCCCGGGCAGCCCGAGGGCGCACTGCAGGTCGCCGGGGTCGCGCAGCCGACGCTGCTGGGGGCCCTGGCCTATGGAAACGTCGACGACGAGCAGTGGGGCGAGGCTGCGCGCGAGGTCGACTTCTTCGATATCAAGGGCGATCTGGAGCGGCTGATCAGCCCGTTGCAGGCGCGTTTCACGGCGGACACGCATCCGGCCTTCCACCCAGGGCGGTGCGCACGAGTCCAGATCGATCAGCGCCCGGTCGGCTGGATCGGGCAGCTGCACCCGCGGCTGGGTCAGAAGTACGAGCTGCCGGCGCGCGCGATGCTGTTCGAGGTGCAGGTCGACGCGTTGCAGACGGTGCCGCTGCCGCGGGCCGCGCCGGTGCCGGACGTGCCGGCGGTAGTGCGGGATATCGCGATCTGGGTACCGGAGCAGTTGCCCGCGGCGCGCGTGTTCGAGGAAATCGCGCGCTTGTCGGCCCGAGACAACCGTCTGGCGGTCCTTCGAGACGTTAAGCTTTTCGACGTGTTCCGCCCGGCCCCCGGCGGCGCGGAGACCGACCCGAAAGCGCCCGCTAACGTCTTGTTAAATAAGGAGAAAAGTCTTGCCTTCCGGGTAGTTCTGCAAGATACTCGTCGCTCACTTTCGGACTCCGATGCCGATGCGGTCTGCAAGGCGATCGTCGAGCACTTGACGGTTGCACTGGGGGGGCGCGCGCGTCAGTGAGTGGCGCCATGGCCGTCGAACCGATGACTTCGTTCAAGTTTCCAGAGCTTCCCCAAGCCGCGCGGCCGCGCGGGGAATCGGAGCGTGGCGCTCGCACGCTGACCAAGGCCGAGCTGGCCGACGCCCTGTTCGAGCGCCTAGGCTTGAACAAGCGCGAGGCCAAGGACATGGTCGACGGATTCTTCGACGAGATCAGCCAGGCGCTGCAGCGGGGCGAATCGGTCAAGCTGTCCGGTTTCGGCAATTTCCAGCTCCGCAACAAGCCGACGCGTCCGGGGCGCAACCCGAAAACGGGCGAGGAGATCGCGATCACCGCGCGGCGGGTCGTGACGTTCCACGCAAGCCAGAAACTGAAGGCCGCCGTGTCCCGCGCAACGGAACGCTGATTTCGCCAGAACTCCCGGTTCCAATCGGATATGCACACCGCCGAGGGCACGCACGACGAAAATGGCGCGCTGCCGCCGATCCCGGCCAAGCGCTATTTCACGATCGGCGAGGTCAGCGAGTTGTGCGCGGTCAAGCCGCACGTTCTGCGCTACTGGGAGCAGGAGTTCACCCAGCTCAAGCCGATCAAGCGGCGCGGCAACCGTCGTTACTACCAGCATCACGAGGTTCTGCTGATCCGGCGCATCCGCTCGCTGCTGTACGAGCAGGGATTTACCATCAACGGCGCGCGCAATCGGCTGGACACCGCCAACGCCGGGGCGCGGGATCGAGCGGCCCCGGTCGACAAGGCGCTGACGCCCGGGACGATCCGCGCCCGGCTGCAGGAGATACGCGCGCTGCTCAGCCGCGAACCGTGATCGGCGCTTGCCGATCCTCACGGTACAATTCACCGCAAGTCGGGGCGTAGCGCAGCCTGGTAGCGCACTTGCATGGGGTGCAAGGGGTCGCGAGTTCGAATCCCGCCGCCCCGACCAGCAGAATCAAGAGTGTCTGCGATAGCGGCCACTTCGCGGACACTCCCGGAACCGCCCGCCGTTCAAGGCTCGTTCAAGGCTTGGACGCGATTCGCGGGGTGAATCTTCATCACTCCAATGGTGGAGAATTCGCAAATGCCTGTTACCCACCACGGCTCAATCCTGCCATTGCGCGCCGTATCGAGTGCGCGCCCTGGTGTTTCGTTTGCACCCTTGGGCCGGAACCTGAAGGCTCTGCTGGTCTGGCCGAAATTCCCGCCCTCTTTCTGGGGGTTCGAAGGCGCAATGAAAATTTTGCCGCAGTCTGCGGTGACGCCCCCGCTGGGGCTGGTTACGGTAGCGGCGCTTTGTCCCCCCACGTGGACACTCAAATTACTCGATCACGCCTTCGATGAAATTACGGACGAAGAAATAAGATGGGCCGACCTGGTGATGGTCAGTGCCATGCATGCGCAAAGGGTTGATGCGCTGGCGATTCTTCGCCGCGCGCGAGCGCTGGGAACTCGTACCTTCATAGGCGGGCCGTGGGCGTCAAGCGAGCCCGATATCGTCCGGTCGGAAGCTGACCACCTGATGGTAGGGGAGGCAGAGGAGGTTTTCCCCGATATCGCCCGAGCGCTGGAGAGCGGTACCGCGCAAAGCATCTATCGGGTGACCGACAAGCCGGACATGTCCGGCAGCCCGATTCCGCGGTTCGACCTGCTGCGCATGGACAGATACCGATCCATGCCCGTGCAGTTTTCGCGCGGCTGCCCGTTTCAGTGCGATTTCTGCGACATCATTACGATCTATGGACGCACGCCGCGCACGAAATCGTCGGCTCAGCTCATCGCCGAGCTGGATCGCCTGCGGGAACTGGGCTGGCGCGGCGAAGTGTTCGTGGTGGATGACAACTTCATCGGAAATCGAAAAAACGCACTTCAACTCGCCAAGGAACTCGCCATCTGGGGAGACGATCACGGACGGCCATTCTCCTACTACACCCAGGCCTCGGTCGATTTGGCAGATCGCACGGAGCTGATGGAAGCGATGGTAGCCGCGAACTTCATATACGTATTCCTCGGCATCGAATCGCCTTCTGCCGAGGCTCTGAAGGAATCGAAGAAGTTCCAGAACCTGCGCAAGGACACTCTGGAGCGCGTACGCATCATTCAGGAGAAGGGCCTGTGGGTACTCGCAGGATTCATCGTCGGCTTCGACTCCGACGATGAGGCAATTTTTGATCGTCAACGCGAGTTCATCGAGCAGGCCGCAATCGCCTGGGCAATGGCCGGGGTGCTGCAGGCGCCCCCGACCACTCCGCTGTACGACCGCATGAAAGCCGAAGGACGATACATTGAAGACAGCGATGCAATCACGAATTTCAGCGCGCCCAACTTCCGCACCATCATGCCGCTGCCGGCGCTATTGCACGGGTTGAGCAGGTTGCTGGCAGAGTTGTACGAGCCGAGCGCCTACTTCAAGCGTGCGTTGCGCTCGCTCGAGGTGTGGAAGACGAAGCCGAGTCAGACGGTGCCGGACACACCCGTGTCGCAAGACCTGCGCTTGCTGGCATCGTCGATGTGGACCCAGGGCGTGAGGTCGGGCTATCGGCGCGCGTACTGGGGCTTTCTCTGGACCGTTGTGCACCGTTACCGCAACAACCCGGTGAAGCTCGTGATGGGGATGACATTACTGGTTGCGGCGAACCATTTTCTGATCTACACGCGGGAGGTCGCCGATGAGCTGGAGCGCGCCTGCGCAAAGGCCCGCGAGGTAGGGGATGCCGCGCCAGCTCGGGAGCTCGCCGCCGTCTGACGTCACGCGTCCGATGGCAGGACACAGTCTGCTTCAGGCAGCGATGCCAAAGTCGCTGAACGGCCAGGTGCGGTCGCTCGACTGTGCCCCTGCTCCTGCCCCGAAGTGTTGCCGATGACTTGTCCGTATGGGCGCGAGTGCAGCCGGCGGCTACTGCCGTCACCGCCGACCTTGATTTCCCTACATAGTCATCGGGCCCGGTCCGAAGCCCAGCATGCGATCCACAGTTCCCGCCGGCAGGCCCAAAGCTCTCAGCCCGTCGTACAACTCTTGCTCCGGCGTGGTCAGGCAAGTTGCGGTTATGCCGCCGCGAACGGCCGTCATCGCATTCCGATCCAATGTCTGGTCGATGGATAGATCTCTGACAATCAAAGTATTCACGGTGATTCTCCTAAAATTAAGTTGGGTTGGATGGTGAGCCATTTGCTCGGCTCAAGCGAAACGCGCAAAGGGTGTGCCAGCCAAAGACCAACCGAGACCAACGCGGAAGTGTTTGAAGATATGCTTTGTTATTCGGATGGCGGCCACCAATCCGAACGTGCCCGGGCCCTAAGAGGACAAGGTGTTGGGTTTTGAAAATCACATTTCCGCGCTAATTGTTCGATTAGATGAAACATCCGATTTATGATCACCCACGCCATCGACCACTCTGTGATGGCCCTCGGCTTCCGCGAGACAACGCGGATGAGCTCAAGAACCGTTGTGGGTTGACACTTGGCGTACAGCCGCAGATTTACGAGGCCCGGAACCGGTCGTAGGATTCAGCATCTCGGAAGCGGCCGGAGGCGACGGACCGAGTCCGGCCAGGGGCGGTCAATAGAGCAGGCCAAGGAAAGCGGACCTATGGTCTGACCTTTCATCATCGCAGCGTGTAGGAGCGGGCCAGCATGAGCCGAGCTTCGCGAGCGCTCAAATGTTGTCACGAGATGATTTTTTTGCATGGTGCGGCAGTGGCTTCGCGGCTGCTACCAGTGTTGGCGCTTTGTACCGTCGCCGCATGTGTCTTTGTGCCCCTCCCAGCAAGTCGTGAGCGCACGAAGTACGACAACCTCGCGCAAGAGAAACCAACCGCAGTTTCGGCGGCGGAACTAAAAGAGAAGTACGGCTCGCCACACTTATCCTGTCAGAACGACCGGTTGTGGGTTTATGGGTGGTCCGTCGGACACGGAGGCGCTATTGGAGCCATATGGCTGCCGGGGGGCGGCGGTGGGGATGTTGGCGATCTGTACGTCAGCTTTCACGTAGTCGTTCTCTCGCTTGATCCGGCCGGAGAGCTTCTACAGCTCGAAACAACCGGCTCAGCACCCTTAATACCTAAGACGATGTGTACTAGCGGAGGGTACTGCGTACGCTCACAGTGGAAATTGACACAAGGGACCGAGCCGCCCAGGTTCTTTTGTCGCCATAGCTATTCAGGGCACTGCGATTCGTGGATCTTGTCTCCCGATTCTGTGCTGCTGTTCAAGGACGCCCCGGTCGATTGTCGGTAGTGAAGCGGCGCATGCGAATGACTGCGTTCGCAGATAGCAAATGGCCGCATCGGAGTCCGAGAGTTCGCCTCTGAGTGGTTCGCTTCGGGATAGGTGTCCGCTCTGTGGCGGGCTACCATTGCGCGTAATCGGCCAACCGCGGCCTGGCAGCGGCTCTTTCAAAAATCTTCGGGCGGCTTAAATTGATCTGGTTCATCGCCCTTCTACTTGCGGTTTCCCTGGTGCCTACCGCTCTGATTCTGCCTGGGTGGCACCGCGCGGGACGGCGATGTAGGCAGAGTCGATGGACACTTTGTTTGCCCTGATCCGTGCGATCTGCCCGACGCCAGCCTACGCGTGCAAGGGGTCGCGAGTTCGAATCCCGCCGCCCCGACCAACCGCTTCAGCGCCTGCCGCGATAGCGACCACTTCGCGGCCGCATGCGAAACCGGCCACCATTCAGGACTCGTTCAAGGCTCGGAGCCGGAGAGCCGGTCCGGGGGTGAAGTTCGACCTATCGGGAGGCGCGTGGCGGGCTGTATGTCGCAAAGCGGGCGCCATTCTTGCCGCCGGACTTCACCTCGTACATCAGCCGGTCGGCGCTCTCCAGCATGCCGTTGACCGTAACGTCCGCACCGACCTGTTCGCTGGCCAATGCCCCCGTGGTTCCTGCAAGCCAGGCCACGCCTGCAACCGGAACAAGATAGAACACGGAGAACGAGATTTGGGGGGGCGTGAGGTAGTCGGCGACTCCTACGATGAGGATCGTGACGAAAGCAGCCATCAACCAGCGCGGGTGGCGTGGCTGGAACAAAGTACTTTCGTCACGTATCCAGGTCACAACGGACCACCGCGGCCAGTCGAAAGGACCGAACCGCATATCGCATATCGATTCAGAGGCGCGAATTGTGCCACCGAGGACGATGGCACCACTTGACGCACCCGAGTGCTGTGCGGTCTTCAGCGCGTAGTGGCGGTTCTTGGCCCGCAACGAGAGCGCGAGCCTGGCTTGATGCCACGGGAGAAGACGGGGTCCGTCGCCGACGATGGGCCAGGTCGACAGCACGCCGTACAGCGGCGTGAGTTGGTAACGACCGCCGGGCAGAAGCCTGAGGCTGAACTTTTTCGCGTGTCCGTCGGTCGCTGCCAGCAGCCAGAAGAGCAGCTGGGCCGTGAACACCGTTCGCAGGTCTTCTTGTGCGTTGACGGAGTTGTAGAGCGCCTGGCAAATCTGTTCGTGGCCAGGGCCGCCGTCCGACTCGTACTTCAAGTGCGGAGGAACCCCGAAAACCTGGCAGAAGTCCAGTATCGCTAATAGCGATATATTGTGAATATCGCAAGCACCGATACGCAGCGGCTACCGGCAGTGCCCTGGCAAGACCGGTTAAGATTCGCCTGGATTGCGGGCAGCTTGTGCGCAACAACTGCGCAACAGAATCCCGGCCCATGCGCTTTCACGACGCTGCGCGGTCATCCAGCGTCTACCGATGCATATTCTGGTCAGCAATGACGACGGATACCTGGCGCCGGGCCTGCGAGCCCTGGCCGACGCGATGCGCGCCTTCGGCGACGTCACGATCGTGGCGCCGGAGCAGAACTGCAGCGGCGCGAGCAACTCGCTGACGCTGAGCCGGCCCCTTTCGGTGCGGCGCGCCGACAACGGTTTTCTGTTCGTCAATGGCACCCCCACCGACTGCGTGCACATCGCCCTGACCGGCCTGCTGGAGCGCCGCCCGGACCTGGTCGTGTCCGGCATCAACGACGGGCAGAACATGGGCGACGACACGATCTACTCAGGCACGGTCGCGGCGGCGATGGAGGGTTACCTGTTCGGCCTGCCGTCGATCGCGTTCTCCATGGCACAAAGAGGACACAGGCACCTGGACAGCGCGGCTCGTGTGGCGGCCGTGGTGGTCGAGCGCTTCCGCACCGGCAGCCTGCCGACCCCGTTCCTGCTGAACGTGAACATTCCGGACCGACCGTTCTCGGAATTGCGCGGTCTGGCCTGCACGCGACTGGGCAAGCGCCACCCATCCGAACCGGTGGTGCGCACGCTCAGCCCGCGCGGGGACACCATCTACTGGGTCGGGGCCGCCGGCGAAGCGGCCGACGCCAGCCCGGGTACCGACTTTCACGCAATCGCCAGCGGCCAGGTATCGGTGACGCCGCTGCAGATCGACCTGACCCACACTGAACAGCTGGAGTCCGTGACGCAATGGCTGGGGCAGGCGGGGCTGTGAGCGGTGCCCCGGGCGGCGGGCTGACTTCCGAGCGGGTGCGCGCTCGCATGGTCGAGCGGGTGCAGCAACTCGGGGTACGCGACTCGCGCGTGCTGGCGGCCATGCGCTGCGTCGAACGCCACCGCTTTGTCGATCCGGCGCTGGCCAGCCGTGCCTATGAAGACACGGCCCTGCCGCTCGGATTCGGTCAGACCATATCGCAACCGTACATCGTGGCGCGCTGCGCGGAACTGGCCCTGGCGGAGGTGGCCGATGCGAAGAGCGCGAAGGTGCTTGAAATCGGCACCGGGTGCGGCTACGCGGCGGCCGTGCTGAGCGAATTGTTCGGCACCGTGTATTCGGTCGAGCGGGTGCGCGCGCTGCACGAGGTGGCGCGCACCAACCTGCGCCCGCTCCGGCTGGCCAACCTGCAGCTGGTGTTCGGCGACGGCATGCTGGGCTTGCCGTCCGAGGCGCCGTTCGAGGCGATCGTGTGCACGGCGGCGGGCGAGGATGTGGCGCCGGCGTGGATCGAACAGCTGGCGCCGGGCGGTGTGATCGTCGCGCCGCTGGGCCGCGGGACCCAGCTGCTGACCGTGCTGACGAAGAATCCCGACGGCCGCATGGTTCGCCGGCAACACGAACCGGTACGCTTCGTGCCCTTGCTGCAGGGAACCGTGACCTTGGACAATCGATGAGAACTCGCGACCGGATATTGGCCTCGGTCCCCGCGTATGCGGGGATCGTGATTTTCCTGGGCGGCTGCATCGTGTCTCCGACCCACGAGGCACCGATCGTGGAACACTCGCAGGCCGGCCCTGCGATCGAAAAGCCGCAGCCGGGTCCCGCGCAGCCGGAACCCGGCGCGCCGCCGCAGGCGCGCGAGGCGCACAACGGCCAGTACGTGGCGCAAGCGGGCGACACGCTGCACAGCATTGCGCTCGCTTTCGGACAGGATCACAGGGATATCGCCCGCTGGAACGGGCTGGACGAGACAGCACCGCTTCACGTCGGCCAGGTGCTGCGCGTCGCGCCCCCGGCCGGCGACGATGCCGGCGCGCCGGTGGCCGAGGCGATGCCGGTTCCGGTGTCGCCCTCGGGTGCGGTTGAGACGCGTTCATTGGCTCCGGCGGAAACGGCCTCGCCCGCGCCCGGCGCATCCTCGGCCGAGGCAGGCACGGCCGCACCCGCCGCCAGCGCGGCCGCCGCTGCGGCGCCGCCCGACAAGGCGCCCGACGTGCCACCGGAGGCCGTGTGGGCCTGGCCCAGCTCGGGCAAGCTGCTCGAACGCTTCGACGAAACCAGCAAAGGCATCGATATCGGCGGCAACGTCGGCGATCCGGTACGGGCCGCCAACGACGGGCAGGTCGTCTACAGCGGCAACGGCTTGCGCGGCTACGGCAAATTGGTCATCATCAAGCACACGGATGAGTTTGTGTCCGCGTACGCACATAACAACGAAGTCCTTGTAACGCAGGGACAGGCCGTCAAGCGGGGCCAGCATATCGCCGACCTGGGGATGACGGATGCACCGACTCCCAGGCTCCACTTCGAGATCCGTCGTCGTGGCAAGCCGGTCGACCCGCTGACGTACTTGCCGTCCCGCTGAACCGCACGCGGACTGCATCGCCGGCGTGCCCAGGACGCTGGGGATGGGGCGCCCGCGCAGGTCGCGCATTGTCGAGCACACGCCGGCGGCTGTCCCGCGGGATTCGGAGCGCCAGATGCCGGATCAGTCCGGCCAGGACCTCGGCTCCGAAGGGCCCGAGGCGGCTGCGCCCGAGGACGAACAGTCCGCGACCACAGCCGCCGACGAGGTCACGGGCGACGCGATGCGGCGCTACCTGGGCGCGATCGGTTCGCGTCCCCTGTTGAGCCCCGAGCAGGAATATGCGTACGCGGTGCTTGCGCGCGACGGGGATTTCGAAGCCCGCCAGAAAATGATCGAGCACAACCTGCGCCTGGTCGTGTCGATCGCGCGCAATTTCCTGGAACGCGGTGTCGCGCTTCTGGATCTGATCGAGGAGGGCAACCTCGGCCTGATCCACGCGCTGGACAAGTTCGAGCCGGAGCGCGGATTCCGGTTCTCGACGTACGCGACCTGGTGGATCCGCCAGTCGATCGGTCGCGCCCTGGCCACGCAGGCACGCACGGTGCGCCTTCCCACCCATGTCCTGCGCGAGCTGACCCAGATCAATCGGGCGCGCCGTCATCTGGAGTCCGGATGGCATGCGGCCGGGGTGACCCGAACCGCCAGTGTCGACGACATCGCGCACCTGATGGGCAAGACCTGCGAGGAGATCGCCGACCTGCTGGTGCTGGGAGAGGCGCCCGCTTCGCTGGACGGGCCGTTCAGCGGCGATCCGGAAGGCTCGCTGGCGGATCGGATACCCGGGCAGGCGGCCGCTTCGCCGGAGTGGCACGTGGCCCAGCACGAGCTCGAAGGGCTGATGGCTGGCTGGCTGGAAAACCTTACGCAGAAGCAACGCCGGGTAATCGAGAGCCGCTACGGCTTGAATGGCCAGGAACCGGCCACGCTGGACGACCTGGCGCACGAGCTGGGCCTGACCCGCGAGCGGGTGCGGCAGATCCAGCGGGAGGCGCTGGTGCGCCTGCACGGGGCGCTGCAGGCGCGCGGCGTCAGGCGCGACGTTTTTTATTGACCGCAGCGGGCTGCCGGCCCTCACCCCCGGCCCCTCTCCCGCGTAGCGGGAGAGGGGAGGAACTGCTCCTCGTCTTCCTTCGTTCTGCCCCTTTACATTGGCTGGGGGAGCACGAGGGGGCCAGCCCGCTCCACGGCGCGCCTTGCAAGGCGCGCCGGCTCCGGCGGCGCGAAG
>Ga0075030_100006979_pt1 | contig 10090 bp, 5 predicted proteins | sample LitLauG_LLR_2012_FD_71393 | JGI IMG/M metagenome (GOLD analysis project Ga0075030, IMG submission 71393) | Freshwater sediment microbial communities from Pennsylvania, USA - Little Laurel Run_MetaG_LLR_2012 | ecosystem: Environmental > Aquatic > Freshwater > Creek > Sediment | place: USA...
CGACGGAAAGCCGCAAGCCGGGATGGGCATCTCTGCCGCCGATTACGATCTCGACGGCAATCTCGATCTCGTGAAAACAAATTTCGCCGGCGATACGCCTTCGCTGTACCACAATCTCGGCGGTGGCAATTTTGAAGACACCACGTTTCAGGCCGGCCTCGGCCGCTACACCCAATATCTCGGCTGGGGCTGCGGTTTTTTCGACATGGACAACGACGGCTGGCCCGACATTCTGATTTGCAACGGTCACGTCTATCCCGAAGTCGAGCAGCTCAAAACGGAAGCGGGCTACCCGCAGCGCAAGCTGCTCTACAAAAATCTCCGCAATGGCCATTTTGCCGACGTTTCCAATGACGCCGGCCCCGGCATCTCCATTCCCGTTGCCGCGCGCGGCTGCGCCTTCGGCGACTTCAACAACGACGGCAATCTCGACATGGTCGTCAACACCGTCAACGATTTCCCCCAGCTCCTTCGCTGTGATTCCCGCACCGGCAACAACTGGATCAAAATCAAAACCATCGGCACAAAATCCAATCGCAGTGGCATCGGTGCGCGCATCAAATGCGTCACCCATCTTCCCGGCGAAAAAAGTCTCCACCCGCAAATCGACGAAGTCCGCAGCGGCGGCGGCTATTTTTCCCAGAACGATCTCCGCGTCCACTTCGGCATCGGCAAAGCCGAATCCATCGAACTCCTAGAAATCCGCTGGTCCAGCGGTTTAGTCGAGACGCTCAAAGACATCAAGCCCAACCAAGTAGTCGTCGTCAAAGAAGGCGAAGGCATCATCCGCACCATGCAATTCGATCCACCCAAAAATTCTAAGCCAGCGAAGTAAGTTCTCTGTTAACTTTGGCGAGCGGAGTTGACCATGATGCGTCTCATGAAACTGAAAACAGTTTTTCCGCTGATCTTACTGCTCGCCTCTCTCTCCTTTGCCACGCCAACCCTCAATTTGCCCTTTGGCACATTGACCCGCGTCTCGAACGACCCGATCCTTACCCCGCAAGGCTCGACCTGGGAATCCGCCGGCACTTTTAATCCGGCAGTCACCTCGATACAAACACAGGATGTCGCTTTGCCCAACGGTAAACACGAAAAACTCGGAAAGATTGTGATGCTCTACCGCGCGCAGGATGCCTCCGGGACGTCGCGCCTGGGCTACGCAGAGAGTAATGATGGAACTCACTTCGCGCGAAGGTCGGAGCCGGTGCTCTCGCCGGAGACTGAATACGAAAAAGACGGTGGCGTCGAAGACCCCCGCCTCCAGAAATTCGGCGACACCTATTACCTCACCTACACCGCCTACAACAAGAAAGACGCCCAGCTCTGCCTCGCCACCTCGCTCGATCTCATCCACTGGGAACGCAAAGGCGTGATCCTCCCCGCCTACAAAGGCAACTGGAACAAAGGCTGGACGAAATCCGGCGCCATCGTTCCTGAAAAAATGGACGGCAAATATTGGATGTACTGGCTCGGCACCGCCGCCGACAAAACCGACCAGATGGGTCTCTCCTATTCCACCGATCTCCTACATTGGACGGAAGCCACGCAAACTCCCGTCCTTCCGCGCCGCCCAGGCAAATTTGATTCGCGCGTCGTCGAACCCGGCCCTCCGCCCATCCTCACAGACCAGGGCATCGTCCTTATTTACAACGGCGCCGACGACAAGCTCGTCTATCGCACCGCCGTCGCCATCTTCGACCGCACCAATCCGCGCAAAGTTCTCTACCGCTCCGACGCCCCCATCTTCGCCCCGGAAAAAGAGTGGGAGAAAGTCGGCCAAGTCCCCAACGTCGTCTTCATCGAAGGGATGCTCCCCTGCGAGCAGCGCTTCATCGAAAACGGCGCCGAACTCAAACCTCCGCACAAGTCGTTCCTCTTTTACTACGGCGCCGCCGACAAATACATCGGTGTCGCCGAGGCCCCGGCGATCCCCTGAATTGTAGGGGAGGGGCTTGCCCTTCCCGCTGCTTCAGCGCCGCGAATCAATCTTTGTAGAGGGATTTCCAGACGGTTTTTCGCCTGTTTTTCTTAACCACGCGATGTAGACGCTCTTAATGCGACTTCGCCGCATCCGAAATCTTCGCAATGAACACCGTATAAGGCTCCATCGGCAATCCATCCGCCATCCCCGTCAGCGGTTTGCGCAAGTCCGTCAACAACACGCTCAGCTTCGGCGCACTAAATCCAAGCGGCGAAAGATCGAATTGCACCTTCTGGTCCTTCGCCGACATATTCAGCACCACCAGAATCGCTTCGTCCTTGTAGCGCCGCAGGTAGGTAAACACGTTAGGATCATCCGCATTCAACGCAAGATAGTTTCCCTCCAGCAACGCCGCTTCCTTGTGCCGCATCCCCAGCAGTTGCCGGTAAAAACTCAAAACCGAATTGTTGTCTTTCTGTTCCGACGCCACATTGTGCGTCTTGTAGCTCGGTGGCACCGGCAGCCACGGCTTCGCTTTGCTGAATCCCGCATTCGCGCCGTCGTTCCACTGCATGGGCGTGCGTTCGCCATCCCGCCCTTTTTCCAGCGGCCAACCCAGCTTCCCGATAGGGTCTTGCACGTCATCTTTGCTCTTCGGGTCGTTGTTCTCCATGCCAATCTCTTCGCCGTAGTACATCACCGCGGTGCCTCGCAGTGTCAAATACATCGCCGCCGTCATTTTCGCGATGTCGTCGTTATGTTCGCCATCCGCGTACCGCGTGTACGATCGCATGATGTCGTGATTGGTGATCACGTAAACCGGCCAATGCCCCGAGGCATCCACCGCCCCGATGTGTTTGCGATATTGCTCCGCCGAAAGCCCCGTGAACCCCGTCATCATCAGGTCCATCGGCAATTGCAGTTCGTCATTCTTCTCGCCGTAATAATCCTTGAGCTCGTTCACGTTCGACGTCCACGTCTCCCCAATCAACACTGACCCATACTCGTCCGCCGTGCTTCGCAATTTCCGCATCACGTCGTGCACTTCCGGCAGCTTCTTGTTGTACTTCTCCTCCATGTTCGGCCGCCCAAACTTGTCCGTCCCCGCCAGCACCGGATTGTCCGTCAGCTTCGCGTCTTCAAACAGCGTGTCCACCGCGTCCAGGCGGAACCCCGCGACGCCGCGCTTGTACCAGAATCGCGTCGCATCCAGCATCGCCTTCTCCACCGCAGGGTTCCGCCAATTCAGGTCCGGCTGCTCCGGATAAAAATAGTGGTAGTAATACTGATTCGTCTTCGGATCCAGCTTCCACGCCGACAATCCAAAGGTCGAAAGCCAGTTATTAGGCGGCTGGCCGGGCCCCTTACCGTCGCGCCAGATGTACCAGTCGCGGTGCTCCGCCGTCTTCGATGATTTCGAGTCCTGAAACCATTTGTGCTGGTCCGACGAGTGATTCACCACAAAATCCAGCAGCACGCGAATGTTCCGCTTCTTCGCTTCCGCCACCAGGTGATCGAAATCCTTCATCGTCCCGTACATAGGATCGATCGCCTCATAATCCGAAACGTCATACCCGAAATCCACTTGCGGAGAAGGGAAGCACGGCGTAATCCAGATGGCGTCCACCCCGAGGTCTCTCAAGTAGTCCAGCTTCGACGCAATTCCATTCAAGTCCCCAATCCCATCATTGTTACTGTCCGCAAAGCTCCGCGGATACACCTCATAAAACACCGCATGCTGCCACCACTCGTGCCCCTCCGCATCGACGGGCTTCTGTTGCGCCAACGCCGCAGGCACCGCTACGCCGCACAGTGCCAAAGCCCCAATAGCAATCCATCTCTTAAACATCGCCGCCACCTCCGTCCATCTTCGTGCGCATCATATTACTTCTCGGTGGCCCAGCATACCTCTGTGGTTTCCTAGTCTGGCCACCGATAGCTGTCCGCTTTCGCTACGACCCTTCCCGCAACCGGACAATCGGCCGTCACGCTCCCCCACTCGGCAAGCCGCTAAGTCCTTCTAATATAAGCAGTTAATAAAGAGCAAGGTGGGAAGACCAGGTGCCCTTACTTGAACCATAATTCCGGGGGTTGCCTCCATGCAAACACTCTGGCAGGACCTGCGTTTCGCCGTTCGCATGCTCAAGAAAAACCGCGGCTTCACCGCCGTCGCGATACTGACTTTGGCGCTGGGCATCGGCGCAAACGCCGTGGTCTTCAGCGTATTGAACGCCCTGATTCTCCACCCGCTGCATCTCCCTGATGCTGAAAGTCTCTACGGTATCCAGCATGGCAACGAGGCTTCCTCGTACCAGTCCTATCCCGACTATCTCGATCTGCGCGATCGCAACCGAAGCTTCGATGGCCTCGCCGCTTATGACGCCGCTCAGGTTGGCTTGGACACCGGCGAAAACACAACCCGCGTCTGGATCGAGCTAGTGAGCGGGAACTACTTCGACGTGTTGCGCCTTCAGCCCGCCCTCGGCCGTTTCTTCCATGCCTCCGATGAGCATGGCCCCAACAGCGCTCCGTACATCGTTCTCAGCCACGACTATTGGCACGCCCATTTTCAGGATGACCGCGGCGTCGTAGGCCGCATCGTTCAGGTCAACAAGCATCCCTATACCATCCTCGGCGTGGCGCCGCCTCGGTTCAACGGAACTCTCGTGTTTTTCAATCCCGGTTTCTTTGTTCCTCTCGTCGATCAGGAGCAGGTCGAGGGCGTAAATGACCTGGACGCGCGCGGCAAGCGCTTCGTCTTTATGACCCTGGGACATCTGAAGCCAGGTGTCACTCCCGCACAAGCGGCCGCCGATTTGAACTCCATCGGCTCCTGGCTGGAAAAACCTATCCCAAAGATGATGACAAGAGAACCTTTGCCTTGGCTCGTCCCAGTCTCTACGGCGATTTTCTTGGCAAGCCGGTGCGCGCCTTCATGACCGGATTGATGTTGCTCTCAGGGCTGATTCTATTGGCCGCCTGTGCCAACCTTGGCAGCCTGTTCGCCGCGCGCGCTGCGGACCGCTCTCGCGAAGTGGCTCTGCGGCTCGCACTTGGCGCCAGCCGCACACGCATTCTGCGGCAACTGTTTACGGAAGCCATTCTGCTTTCCGTGATGGGCGGCGCTGTCGGGCTCTGGGGCAGCGTCGCGTTACTAAGCGCCCTGAGCGTGTGGCAGCCATTTTCTAAATGGCCCGTCTATGTGCCCGTGAACCCGGACGCCTATGTCTATGGCGTGGCTCTGCTTTTGACTTTAGCCAGCGGATTCCTTTTTGGCGCCGTCCCGGTCAGGCAAGTCCTTCACACCGATCCCTACGAAATCGTCAAGTCCGGATCTCTCGCCAGGGTTGGGGCTCGCGTTACGGTTCGCGACCTCGCGCTTGTCCTGCAAATTGCCATCTGCGCCGTTCTGGTCACTTCTTCGCTAGTTGCCATGCGTGGTTTGGCTCGTTCGCTACATAGCAATTTCGGTTTTGAACCGCGGAATGCCATGCTGGTCGATACCGACCTAAGCATGGCCGATTACAGAGGTGACGCGGTTCCCAGGATGCAAAAACGTATCATCGATGCTGTGCAGAAGATCCCTGGCGTTGAGTCTGTGGGATTGATCAATACGGCGCCATTGGTCGCCGGGGGTTTTAGCGGATCGCTCGTCTTTACCGATGGCGTGGCGGACCTGAGGCCATCGAATTCCGTTGCTGAAGCCTACATGTTCAGCATATCTCCCGAGTACTTCCAGGCGGCGGAGACCGCTTTGCTCTCTGGACGGACTTTCACGTGGCACGACGACAAAACAGCGCCCCCAGTGGCCGTGATCAATCAGGAATTTGCGCGCAGAGTCTTCGGCTCTGTAACCAGCGCCATGGGCAGATTCTTCAAGCGGCCGGATGGAACGCGTCTGCAAGTGGTGGGCGTTGTGGAAGACGGAAAATATAGCAGCCTCACCGAAGATCCGCAGCTGGCGATGTTTCTCCCCATCCTGCAGTCCCCGTCGAGTCAGATCTATCTGGCGGTGCGCTCAGACCGCGATCCAGCGCAACTGGCACCTGCCATCAGAAGTACCGTGCGGGAACTCGATGCATCTCTGCCCCTTTACATGGGGTCGTGGAACAAAGAAATGGAAACGGCTCTGTTTGCCTCGCGCATGGCGGCCGTGACCCTGGGCGTCATGGGCGCGATGGGCGCCATGCTCTCCATCACTGGCATTTTTGGAATCGCTGCCCATTCGGTCGGCAAGCGCCTGAAAGAACTGGGCATCCGTATGGCCCTCGGTGCCCAGCGCAAGGAAGTCCTGCAAGCCGCCTTGGGCCGCGCCTTCAAATTGCTAGCTTTTGGTTCAGCAGCAGGATTGTTCCTGGGAATTTTGGCGAGCCGCGTGCTGGCTTCCATCGTGTATCAGGCAACTCCGCGCGATCCGCTGGTATTAGCCGGCGTTGTCCTAGCCATGGCGCTGCTCGGCCTGGTCGCCACCTGGATTCCCGCCCAACGCGCCCTCTCCATCGACCCCGCCATCCTCCTCCGCGAGGAGTGAATCGGCGGCTAGAGTTTGTCGCCAACCGGGAAGTAGAACCCTTCCTCCGAGCATAATCGTCTTCCACAAAACCCGCTGACCTCTGCACCGCTCCGGCAAAAGGGTATGCGCGCTCATTTCCGCAAGTCGCTGAGAATGCAAACTGCCTGTTGGTGAAAGTAGACCAGGCAAAAGGAAATGGTCTTGCCGACCGGATGGAGACTGGCGACGTAGGATGGGCTCTGAAGTGATTATACTAATACGCATCAGGGGAAAGGGGCTGGTGAGGTTATGCAGACTCTTCGGGGAGTGGTTAGCTCTCGCTCTAAGGCCGCTACGCCCAATTTGAAAACGGTTGAGGCGCTACTACTGTCCCGCACGGGCTTGCCGAACATGGCTCCTGGAACTCTCAACGTCACAATCCCGTTCAACTACATTGTCCATGCCGATGCAACCATAGAACCCCATGAGTACTTCACGGGAGAGCGGCTCAAACTTCAGCGGTGCCGGGTACGCGGGCACCGAATGATTATCATGCGACCAGAATCGCACGAGCAGCCGGGGAGCATCGGTGCCAGCGTGTTGGAGCCAGCCGGCTTCACCTGCGGAACACTTGGGGCCTGGCCGACGACGATCAAGTTGAGGTCGAGGTTGAAGGTGACGACGCATGGTGGGAGCGCGCAGACCCCACGCCAATAAATCCCCAGGTCACCGACCCGCCGCGAGACAGCCGGGTGTAACGGCCGAGCGAGGCGACGGAAGCAAATGTTTTTCCGCTTTCGTGCAAGGAATTCTGATACATCCGTTCTAATGGCAGGAGGTTCGGATGAGAGTTCGCATAGCAAGCGCAGTCTGCGCCCTGCTCTTTCTGTCTTTGACAACGCTTGGGGGACGGAATCCCAAGGACGATTCCGTTGTACACGGGACGATTAATGTTGTCCTAGGAAACGAAAACGGTTTAGTCGTATTGACCGACAGCATGCTTAGTGTGGGGGGCGTGCCGAGGCCCGATATGCCCAGTCAAAAACTGTTCAAATTGGATGATCGCACGGTGTGCGCAATTGCAGGCTTCGCTTCAGCCGCCGCCGTATCAGCTCCTGCTGTTTCCCCAAAAGCTTCCCTGCCCGATCTAAATACGAGCGCGAGTGCCATCATCCACGAGTACGTTCGCCAGTCGGCTATGCAGCCCCCGCAAAGTATAACCGACCGACTGAGGGCATTGGCATTCCTCATGAAGCACCACCTGTCAGCTATCGCCAATGTGCGCGAGGCGCTAGGCAATCCGACTGCACTCGATGGCTACCACTTTCAACTCATCGTCGCGGGTTATGACACGGACGACAACCCGAAAATTGGCAAGATCACTCTTCGGATGAACAACGACAGGGGTAGCCTTACTTCCGAGATCGAGGAAGCCGTAATTACCAGCGTCGAGAAGAAGCTCGTTGTGCAATTGAATGGGATGCGCGACGTGGCAGACCAGATTCTACTTCATCCGGAATCTAAACCTGGAGATATCGCAATAAGCCAGTATGCAGCATCGCTCGCAGAGAACGGCGGGTCCACGCTGACGGTTGAACAGATGGTGGAACTCGCAAAGAGATTGGCCTACTTCACCTGGAAGGTCCATCCGCAGGTCGGTGGCCAAAATCAAATCGCCGTTTTTCAAAGGCAAAGCAGTGTGAGAATCGAACAGCAGAAATTCCCCGATCCTCCCAAACCAGTTGTCAATTTCAGTTTGGTCGTGAACTCGAAATTCAGTTATTCCAGTATCGCATTCGCGAAAGGGGTTCCAGTTGTCTTTGTCCGCTGCTCATGGGCTGGAATGCAGCGCGAACTCGATGGAAACTACTTCATCGGGAACGACTTTACAAATTCCGCGCTGATGTATGACGGAGGCGTTGTGAACTTCGGCGATACAAACCAGGTGACTAACTCGGTCTTGATTATCGGGCCACACGCTTCGCCCGGGGATGAAACAGTGCGCCGATTAATGAAGGCTTTTGCATGGTCTCAAGTGCGCTACGTCCAACCGGAGCCCTGGAAAGGTATACCCTACCGACTTCCAGAGTGAGGAACGCTGGGTGCCGCATACGCCGGGTCTGCGTGTGCGGGTTTAGAGTCAACTCCATCGCAAGCGTACCCTTCTCGCGCTATTTCGTTCTGCCTCAACCACTTCTTAATTTAATTCAAATGGCTATTGACAAGTACAGTACTATATGCCATAATTGTGTTTGATATTCAGACGCCACTCTCGCCGAATCACCAAACCTCAAGCTACTCCTGCCATGCCCGCAAGGCGATTCCGTCTCTTACTTTCAACTTCCGGCGGTCAACTCTCGGTCTCCCGACCCCCTAGCTCTCTTCCAGTAAGCCCTTTAAAATCACCACTCGAAAAACGCGTAAAGAATACGCACCTAAGTACCTTTAGAATGAATCACTTTTTGAAAAAGGGAGGGGGGTGTCCCGTTATTGTTAACCAGGAATCCGATAAGGATTCCTGTCCTGAGGAGCATCGCGACGAAGGATCTCAGTTAGGGCTTGGCAGGAACAGGAGGAGGATTGACTGGCGCGCCCGACCCTTCCTTCAAGGTGTCAATCGCATCGACAGGCAGGCTCTCAAAGCGCTCGACCAAACCGCTGGGCCAGCGCACCTGCACCCACTCGATCTTGGTAGCGGACCCAAGGCCAAAGTGCACGCGCATGTCGCTATTGGAGACGTAGCTGGAACCGCTGCGCACTTCATCGACCAGGGTGCGCGCGCCGGCTTTCACCATGATCTTCGCGCCAATGCCGTCGCGATTGGATTTGCTGCCAACGGTGCGGAACGCAATCCAATGATTGCCATTGCGAACGTCGTTCACCAGCAGCATCGGCGGCGCATTCATGTTGCTGATCACCGCCGACATCCGGCCGTCATTCCACAAATCGCCAACCGCCAGTCCACGCGCAGAACTCACCGTGGTAATCCCCGGCCCCGCATTCGCGGAAATATCGGTGAACGTTCCATTCCCGTTGTTGTGATACAGAATTTTCGGCTCCTGAAAATTGCTGCCAAGGTGTTGGCTGTCCACCTCCGGATAAACATGTCCGTTGACCAGCAGCAGGTCGGGCCAGCCGTCATTGTCCACGTCAACAAACATGACGCCCCAGCCGAGGTACTGTGTGTTGAGCCCGAAACCCGCAGGAAAAGTCTTGTCATCAAACGTGCCGTCACCAACGTTCCGGTACAGGGTGGCGGTATCGTCGGAGAAATTGGTTTTGAAAATATCGAGCCTGCCGTCGCCGTCATAGTCGCCCACCGTGGAGCCCATGCCAGCCTGCTCGCGCCCGTCATCATTAAACGCCGCTCCCGCCACAACGGCGACATCGGTGAACGTGCCGTCCTTATTGTTGTGATAAAGAATGCTGGAAGTGCTGTCGCACGCCACAAAAATGTCCGGCCAACCGTCATCGTCGTAATCGATCGTGGAAACACTGAAGCTGTAATGCCCGTTGGTCTGATCGATATGCGCCTTCGTCGTCACATCTTCAAACACGCCGTTCCCGAGATTGTGATACAGAATATTTTTCGCCCATGGCAATCCGCGCGGCCCGCACATCACCGGAACGCCTTTGAACATGCAAGAAGGCCGCTCGCCCGGCGCAAGCGCAGT
>Ga0075030_100006980_pt1 | contig 10088 bp, 7 predicted proteins | sample LitLauG_LLR_2012_FD_71393 | JGI IMG/M metagenome (GOLD analysis project Ga0075030, IMG submission 71393) | Freshwater sediment microbial communities from Pennsylvania, USA - Little Laurel Run_MetaG_LLR_2012 | ecosystem: Environmental > Aquatic > Freshwater > Creek > Sediment | place: USA...
GTCCTTCCCTTCGAGCGTCGGCAGTAAACCTCTGATCAAGGAGCGTATGAATACCGACGGCGCCTTTGTTACGGCGTCTTCCCTTGATCCATCGCCGGGCGGGCGGGCCCGCTCGCGACAAGGCGCACCAGAAAAGATGCAGTCCGAATGCCAATCGGCGCAGGGCGCCTGCAAAGTCCGCTAACCGCAATGTTCCTAATAGATCACGCTGGCCCCTCAAACCCCGCGCCAGCGGCCATTCCGGGCTTCCGGTGGCCCAGTTCCACCAGGGTGGTGGTTTTCAGCCAGGGGCTCCGACCCGCGGATTTAGCTTCGTCGCCTTGACCCATGCATTTTCTACTGGTTTACCGCGGCGCGTTGCTGGTCGGGAAGCGGCCCCATGCGTGCAACTCTTATTCGGCTTAAAGGTTCAATATAAGTAAGGAAAACGATATCCGGTTCGGAGGAAAGCTTGAAAGCTTCGCAATTTATTCAACGTAGAAAATTGTCCGCCAAGGTCTTCTTCTCATTTTCAGCGTTGGCTGTGGTGTGCATCGCTGCTCTGTCAGTAAACGCACAACGCGGTGTTCCGAGCCCTTACCAGGGCGAAAGCGACGGCGTCAGCGCCGGGGGAAAGTGGGTAGAGTTCCACTCCGAAGACAAGATGACCGCCGCTAAGAAGGTCCGCTTTGAGCTGCAGGCAGACAACTACCTGAGTGAGGACCCGGATTACAAGCCGCGCATCGAACTTACTTGCACTAACAGCAAATACACCTATGCCGACTTCAATCCCGGCATCCGGCTGGGCCCACCCAACCGGCCCGGATTCTGGGGACAGCCGCAGATGGAGGTCATGGTCCGCGTCGATGACACCCACAGCAATCACGGCTGGAACTGGGTTCGCGACCGTTTCCTTTCTATGGACAAAGGCACCACGCGCGAGTTGATCGGATCTCACATCTTCAAGATACAAATCCGCGGCCGAAGCGGCCCGGAGATCGCGGAATTTTCGCCCGCTGGTTTGGATCTCGCCCGCGTCAAGCAGGCTTGTGATCTGACCCCGAGGAAACCCAGCAAGGACTAGCGCGAATAGTCCTTGCAGGTCACGCCCGTCCTTGCTGCCGCCAAAGGCTCGGCAGCGCTCCGGAAATTCTGGTGATCCCCTCGTCAACTAGGAGTGACCCTACCGTTAACCGGCGCTTCAAGAACCAGTGATTTCGTAGGTTATTGATAAACTTGGCGTCCCCGAGGGGATTCGAACCCCTGTTACCGCCGTGAAAGGGCGATGTCCTAGGCCGGGCTAGACGACGGGGACTACGCGTGGCAGGCCTTGTGCGGAACTCTTCGATACTAGCAGGGCGCTTTCCGCAGTGTCAAAGACTCAACCCCTCTCAAGGACGATTGCCGCCCAGACATTTACAATTACATGTGCAGCCTAGTTTCGCCGAGTGAGCGAATTGGGTCGCGGAACCCGGTTCGCGCTACACCAAACTCTATGCCCGACCCGCTCTATCTCAGCATCTGGTTTCCCAGTTTCGACGACACCGACATCCTTCCGCGCATGCTCTCCGTGCTGCATCAGTTCCCGTTCTCACCACAAAATCCCGGCGTCACCTACCTCGCCATGCATCCGGTGTCCTGGAATGAAGCCACCGTTCTCGAAGAACGCTTTCGTCCCGGCGTCACTCCTGAGCAAGCCATTCTGATCGCCTCGGACCAGGTCCACGAAGATTACGCTTACGTGTTCGAAGCTTTTTGGGATCTCTGGACACCGAACGACAACCACGAGCAATGGTCGCTCAAGCCCAGCCTCGTGCGGTTCATCGCGCATGGCATGGAATTCGAAGACCAGGTTTACGACCAGGCCGGACACATCCAGATGGATCTGGGCCTGGACTCGTCGTTCTTGTATGAGGAATTGTCGCTGACCGAAGTGACCGAGACCCGCGTTCGCGCCAACATCCAGAAGCTCGTCGAATTCACCAACAAGGTGGAGCGCAATACCGGTATGAACGGACGCCTGCTCTGGTCGGAGTCCGAAGAGAACCTGGCACAGAAACTGATTGCCCGCCTGCAGCGCGTTCAATAGCAACGAAACGCAGAGGTCTCTGTGGCCGCAGAGAATTTGGGCCGTGAGTTAATTACTCTCTTAATACCATCTCTCAGATGCTCGACGTTGAAATTGATGAGTAATCCAACCTGTCGCCCGCTGAGCCGCAAATAGGAGAGAAGCTGAGCCTTGTGGATGGGCAGAACAGTTTCGACTGATTTCAGCTCGACCAGTACGCAACCCTCAACAATCAAATCCGCTCGATAGCCAGCGTCCAGGAGTTCTCCCTCATAACGCACCGCTATCGGCACTTGTGACTCAACCGTCAATCCACGCTTACGAAGGTCACGGACCAGGCACATCTGGTACGCGCTCTCAAGTAATCCCGGACCGAGAGCGGAATGCACCTTCATGGCAGCATCCACCACGGTCCCGCTCACTTGATTTACTTCCATTCCTCTGCGCTCTCCGCGGCCCCTGCGTTGGCTATTTGGTTCTACCCGCCTCCACTTTCAGTTTGTCACTCGCACCCGCCTGTGCCGCCGCGAGCCTCGCCGTGAGTACGCGGAAGGGCGAGCAGGCCACATAATCCATTCCCACCTGGTGGCAGAATTCCACCGACGATGGGTCGCCCCCGTGCTCGCCGCAAATTCCCACTTCCAGGTTCGGGCGAGTCTTGCGTCCGCGCTCGATTCCGATGCGAACCAGTTCGCCCACCCCGTCGCGATCGATCACCGCAAAGGGATCCTGTTTGAGGATGCCTTCCCCAAGATAGGTCGGCAGCACCTTGTTCACGTCGTCGCGCGAGAAACCGAACGTCGTCTGCGTGAGGTCGTTGGTGCCGAAGCTGAAGAACTCAGCTTCTTTGGCAATCTCGTCCGCCACCAGAGCTGCACGCGGCAACTCGATCATCGTCCCCACCAGGTAGTGCACCTTGGTTCCCTTTTCCTTGAAGACTTCTTCCGCGACTCGGCGAACGATGCCACCCTGGTGAGCCATCTCTTTCACCGTTGCTATCAGCGGGATCATCACCTCGGCATGGGGTTTCACGCCTTCTTTGGAGACTGCCACCGCAGCCTCGAAGATTGCCCGCGCCTGCATCTCGGTGATCTCTGGATAGGTAATGCCGAGCCGACACCCGCGATGTCCCAGCATCGGATTGAACTCGTGCAACTCCTCCACACGGCGCAGCAAGGTGCGAAGGTCTTTCAACTTCGGTGACTTCGGCTTCGTCGCCTCCAGAACCGCGATTTCCACCATCAACTCTTCCCGCTTGGGCAGAAACTCGTGCAGTGGCGGGTCCAGCAGCCGAATAGTAACCGGCAGGCCGTCCATGGCGCGAAACAGACCCATGAAATCCGCTCGCTGCATGGGCAGCAGCTTCTTCAGCGCCGCGCGACGATCTTTTTCGTTGTTCGCGAGAATCATCGTCCGCATGTGCGGAATCCGATCCTCGGCAAAGAACATATGTTCCGTGCGGCACAGCCCAATGCCTTCCGCCCCGAACGCACGCGCCTGGATTGCGTCGCGCGGAATGTCGGCATTGGCCCTCACCCCGATTTTGCGGAACGGCTCCGCCCAGGCAAGGATCGTCTGCAGTTCCGGATCGTCCGCCTTCGGAGGCAGCGAGTTCAGCTTGCCTTTGATCACCCGGCCGGTTGTGCCATCGAGCGAAATCCAGTCTCCGCCCTTGAACACCTGGCCCTTAACCCGCATCTCGCGCGCCTTTTCATCCACTCCGATGTCGCCGGCACCAGCGACACAGCATTTGCCCATACCGCGCGTCACCACCGCCGCATGACTCGTCATGCCGCCGCGCGAAGTCAGAATGCCGACCGCGACCTCCATGCCGTGAATATCTTCCGGCGTAGTTTCCGCGCGTACCAAGATCACGGGATTCTTCTTTGTGCCATGCCCTGCCTTCTCCACCGCCTCATCCGCAGTAAACACGATCTGCCCGACCGCCGCGCCCGGCGACGCTGGCAATCCCGTCGCCAGCACCTCGATCTTCGCGCTCTTCTCATCCAGTCGCGGCACCAGGAAGTCATACAACTGGTTCGGCTCGACGCGGAAGATCGCTTCTTCCTTCGAGATCAGGCCCTCTTCCACCATCTGGATCGCGACCTTCACCGCCGCCAGACCGGTACGCTTGCCGTTGCGCGTCTGCAGCATGTAAAGGCGGCCATCCTGGATCGTGAACTCAAAGTCCTGCATGTCGCGGTAGTGCTTTTCCAAGCGCGTCGTAATCTCGCGCAGCTGGTTGTAAACCTCGGGCATGATCTTTTCGAGCTCGAGAATGTGTACCGGCGTACGTACGCCCGAAACTACGTCTTCCCCTTGCGCATTGAGCAGGAACTCTCCGTAAAACTCCTTCGCACCGGTCGCGGGATTGCGCGTGAATCCTACTCCCGTGCCGCTGGTCTCGCCCAAATTGCCGAACACCATGGCCTGGACGTTTACCGCCGTGCCCAGATCGTCGGAGATATTGTTGATCCGGCGATAGTGCTTCGCGCGATCGTTTTGCCAGGAGCGGAACACCGCGTCGCGCGCCATCACCAGCTGTTCGTGCGGATCCTGCGGGAAGTCACCCTTGGTGTGCTTCTTCACCACCTTCTTATATTCGGCGATGACTTCCTTCAACGCCGCCGCATTCAGATCGGTGTCGAGCTTCGCCTTTTTCTGTTTCTTCTTCGCGTCGAACACCTCATCGAATGCCGACTTCGGAATCTCCAGCACCACGTTGCCGAACATCTGGATCAACCGCCGGTACGAGTCGTACGCGAACCGCGGATTGTTGCTCAGCTTGGCCAGCGACTCGACACTCTGATCGTTCAGCCCAAGGTTCAGGATCGTGTCCATCATGCCGGGCATGGAGAACTTCGCGCCCGAGCGCACACTCACCAGCAGCGGGTTGTCACCCTTGCCCAGCTTCTGCCCCTGCAGCTTCTCCAGGTGCGCCAGCGCCTCTTCCATCTGCTTGTCGACGTCTTTCGAGACGCTGTTGTGCCGCATGTATTCGCGGCACGCATCCGTCTGGATGGTGAATCCCGGGGGCACGGGCAACCCGGCATTGGTCATTTCCGCCAGGCCGGCGCCCTTTCCGCCCAGCTCGTCCTTCATCTTGCCGTTGCCGTCGGCCTTTCCGCCGCCGAAGAAGTACACGTACTTGGTTGCGGACTTACGTTCCGTCTTCTCGATCTCAGTTTCGGGCAATGTGGTCGTCGCCATGATTATTCCTTTGTGATTCAAGATTCTTTGGATTCCTAAACTCTTATCCCAACCCTAAATCTATAACTCCTGTCATCCCGAGCGACGCCCGAACCGCGCGATGTGCGGGGAGGGCAAGTCGAGGGACCTTGTGTTTTCAGCTCTTTCCTTCCGTCACGATCTCGGAAAAATCCGCGATCGTCGAAAACTCTTTCACCAGCGTATCCAACAAAGCCAAACGGTTCGCCCGCACTTTCTCGTCGTCGACCATCACCATCACGTTGTCGAAGAACCGGTCCACCGGCTCTTGCACTCCCGACAGCAGACGCAGCGCTTCCGAATACTCCTTCGCCGTTCGATGGGCCTCAATTCGTGAACCGATTCCCGCCATAAACCCATTGAGCGTCTTCTCTTCGTCCGAAGCGTCGGTGAGCGCCTCAAACGTTGACGCTGGCTTGATTCCTTTCTCCGCCGCCTGGCGCAGAATGTTCCGCATGCGCTTGCTGGCCGCTCCGATCGCCTGAAACTCAGGCAAGTCGCGCACACTCTTCACCGCCTCCGCCCTCGCGATCGCATCCACCACGTCATCCGAGTTTGCTGCCAGCACCGCCTTCACCACGTCGTAGGCAAACCCTCGCACATCCTTCAGATAAAACTCCAATCGTTCGCGGAAAAACGTCTTCAGACTGCCCGCGTAATCGACCTTCGTGGAGAACTTCCCTTCTGCCTCCGTCCCCGCGTAAGCTGACCGCGCATCCTCGAGCACCTGTGACAACTTCACGGGCAATTTGTGCTCTGCAACCGTCTTCACGATCCCGTTCGCCTGCCGCCGCAGCGCAAACGGATCCTTCGATCCCGTCGGCTGCAATCCCAGCGCAAACATCCCTGCGATGCTGTCCGCCTTGTCGGCAATCGCTAGCACTGCGCCTTCGATCGTCCGAGGAACCGAGTCTTCCATCGACACCGGCTTGTACTGATCGTAGATCGCATCCGCAATCGCAAATCGCGTCGCTTCGGGCAAATCCTCGTCCAGGGTTTGCACCCGCGCGTACAGCCCGCCCACAATTCCCTGCAACTCGGTGAACTCCTTTACCAGCTCCGTCGTGAGGTCTGTTTTCGCCAGGCATGCCGCCTTATGGATCACGCCCGGCCGGACCGCCGCGCCGCCTTGCCGCACCAGTTCCGCAATCCAGCTTCCCAGCCGCTGCACCCGCTGCGTTTTTTCGTAGTAACTGCCCAGGTCTTTCTGAAACGTGACGTGCTTCAGCAGTTCCAGCCGCTCACGCAGCGAAATCTTCTGGTCCGTCCGCCAGAAAAACCGCGCGTCGTTGAAGCGTGCCCGCAGCACGCGCTCATGCCCGTGACGAATAATCCCCCGAGGATCGCCGTCCGTATTCAGGACCGCCAGAAAATGAGGCGCCAGCTTCCCGTCCGCATCTTCCACCGCAAAATATTTCTGATGGTCACGCATCACCGTAACCAGCACTTCTTCCGGCAGTTCGAGAAAGTCACGGTCAAAATTCCCCAGAATCGCTGACGGAAACTCCGTGAGATTTACCACCGTATCGAGCAGCCGCTTGTCTTCTCTCCACCGCGCCCCGGGGATCGCACGCGTCGCCGCATCCAGGCCCTTGCGAATCTGTTTTTCCCGCGCCTCGCGGCCCAGTACCTTCGCCCGCTCCAGTTCTTGCGCATACTGCGAGCCAGCCCGCGCAATCGTCACCGGCCCATCGGCCAGAATCCTATGCCCGCGCGACTGATTGCCCGCAAGCACGCCATCAAATTCCAGAGGCACCACGATGCCATCCAGCATCGCCACCAGCCAGCGCACCGGACGCACGAATCGCTCCGTCGTCTTGCGCCAGTACATGTTCTTCGGCCAGTAGATCGCGCCCAGCTCCTTCGGAAGCAACTCGGCAAGAATCTCCGCCGCCGGCCGGCCCTTCTTCGTGATCTCGGCGGCAAGATATTCGCCCTTCGCCGTGCTCACCTTGTTAAGCTTCGCGACCTCGACTCCCGCCTTCTTCGCGAACGCATGCGCGGCCGCCGTCGGCTCTCCGTCCTTGAATGCAACGCTCACCGCTGGACCTGTGATCTTCTCCGCCACGTCCGCCTGTGACGCCGCTACTGCCGCGGTCACCGCCAGTCGCCGCGGCGTCGAAAGCGCCGACACTCCAGCTGCGTCTCCCAGCGATTCGCGCGCCAGCAGCAGTCCCACGCGCGCCGCCAGGTCGCTCGACGCCGCATCAATCATGCGCGCCGGGATCTCTTCGCAGCCAATCTCCAGGAGAAAATCAGGCATCGAGATAAACACCTATTCTGGCAAAGCCCGCCAAATCAGAATGTGAGCGCCGTCACAAAAGCCACAAGGTCAGCCAAACTATCCTGTTACAAAACGTCCCAAACCCTTGTCATCCTGAGCGAAGCATGTTCCGTCGCTTGCGATGGAACGTGCGGAGTCGAAGGACCCCATGCCTCTTGACTCCTCCACCACCCTGTCGAGGAGTTCTTACCACGCCTCACGACATCACCGGTGACAACTTCTCCTTCCTCGGCTTCTGCGCAGGTTCCCCTTCCTTGTCTTCCGAACCTGCCTCGCCCTGCTGCTGATCCAAATACGCCTTCGCAATCCCCACCGCCAGCGCCCGCACCCGCGCGATCACGCCCACGCGTTCGGTCACCGAAATCGCCCCGCGCGCATCCAGGATATTGAAGTAGTGCGAACACTTCAGGCACAGATCGTAGGCCGCGAGCAGTGGGAACCGCTTCTTGTCCGGGTGCCCCGCTGCCGGGTGGCCCACCCTTGTCGCGTTCTTCGCGACAGGGTGGGGATTCTGATCTTTTTTCAGCGCCGCATACCCATCGATCAGCGCCCTGCATTCCGCCTCGCACAGCTCAAAGTGCTGCCATGTCTTTGCGACATCCGCCGCCTCAAAGTTGTACACCGAGAATTGCTGCTCATCGACCATGCGCACGTCGCCGTACGTCGTCGCCCGGCCGGTCTCCGGATCGCGCGCCCAGACGATGTCATAAATCGAATCCACGTCCTGCAGGAACGCCGCGATCCTCTCCAGCCCGTACGTTAGCTCTGCGGAAATGGGAAACAAGTCCACGCCGCCACACTGCTGAAAATAAGTAAACTGCGTGACCTCGAGCCCATCGAGCATCACCTGCCACCCGATGCCCCACGCCCCCAGCGTGGGCGACTCCCAGTTGTCCTCTTCGAACTTGATGTCGTGCTGGCGCAGATCAATCCCGATCGCGTCTAGGGATTCGAGATAAAGCTCCTGCACATTTTCCGGCGGCGGCTTCAGGATCACCTGCAGCTGCGTGTGCTTGAACAGCCGGTTCGGATTCTCTCCGTACCTTCCATCCGCCGGGCGCCGCGAAGGCTGCACATACGCGACTTTGTAGGACTGTGGTCCGAGCACGCGCAGGAAAGTTTCCGGCGCCATTGTCCCCGCGCCTACTTCCACGTCGTAAGGCTGCTGCAGGACGCACCCGCGCTCCGCCCAGAAGGTCTGCAGCTTCAGGATGAGCTCCTGAAAAGTCAGCGAATTGGATTTCGGACGACTCACAGTTTGAAGTTGCTCACACTACGCTTCGCGGTTTGGGAGGGCACGACTTCAGCCGTGCCGCAAAGCCCAACTAAATCGGAGGGCTTTGGCCCCTAAGGTCCGATCGGCTGACCTACAACAACCCTGAAAGCTGACGGCTGAAAGCTAACGGCTAAAAGCTGCCCTTCTCCAGCATCCTCGCCGTCACCAGCTTCTTCTCGATGTGCCGTTCCAGCGTCTGCACCAGGAACTTCCGCAGGTCCGCGCCGCGCGCCCTGGGCCACGGCGTCCCCGCGAAACTCTCGACTGGCGCGCGAAACATCTGGGCCACCAGCGCGCGCGATTCGGGGGAAATCTCCGATGACGCCAACCTCTTGTCCTCCGGGCACATCAGCCCGTCAGCCAGCACATGAAAGAACGCCCGGCTCCCGTTCAGCGTCCGGCCGCAGACCATGCACTCCGACAAGTCTGGCAAAAAACCCACCAGCCGCGTCAGCCACAATTCGAAATAGGTGACCGGCATCCAGACTTCCGATCCGCGCAGCATCCCCAGCACCGCCAGCGCCAGGCGAAATACCGCGTCGTTCGCCTCACGGTCTGGCAGCAACTCGTCGAGCAACTCCGCCACGTGCCCCAGCGCCACCGCTCGCGGATAACTCACTTCGGTGGCCAGCGGCGACTCCAGCACATCGCAGGAATCGAGCCGTGCCAACTCTTGCCGCTCCCGATCGTCGTAGTAGGCGCGAACGTATGTCAGCGGCTCGAGCGCTCCGCCAAATCTTCGCTTCGATTTCTTGGCAGCTCGCGCCACCCCACGAACCTTGCCCTCCAGCCGCGTAAATAACGTGACCAGCAGGTCTGCTTCGCGTAAGGGATACGTGCGCAGGACAATTGCTTCCGACTCTTTCAGCGCCATGGAAGCCCGCAGAGCCCGAAAGTCGGTCGAGACACAACGACCACCAATCGCAGCAGATTAACCACCGATTGTAATGGACATAGCAGGAGATGGAAAGCAGGCGAAGCCATCAGTCAGGGCTTGTCGGTTGTTGTGGGTCAGCCGAAGGCTGAAAGCTGAGAACTGGAGCCAAACCAAAAGGCGCACACCCTGCTCGGATGTGCGCCCAGAACCTTCTCCGCAAACAATCGCGAAGTCTACCGCCCGTAATACGCCGCGTTACGCTCGGTGAACGCCTTCCACTTCTCCGGCAGGTCATCCAGAGCGAAAATCGCCGACACCGGACACACCGGCACGCACGCGCCGCAATCAATGCACTCGACCGGATCGATGTACAGCA
>Ga0075030_100006984_pt1 | contig 10077 bp, 8 predicted proteins | sample LitLauG_LLR_2012_FD_71393 | JGI IMG/M metagenome (GOLD analysis project Ga0075030, IMG submission 71393) | Freshwater sediment microbial communities from Pennsylvania, USA - Little Laurel Run_MetaG_LLR_2012 | ecosystem: Environmental > Aquatic > Freshwater > Creek > Sediment | place: USA...
CTCCGGGGCGAGCACAGGAAATCTACCAGCACATAGTGATACTGGATTCGCCCTGAGTCATCGCGAACGACGCGATCAAATACTCCCAGCAGGCTGCCCACGTCCACGCGCAACGCAGTTTCTTCGAGCACCTCCCGCGCGATCGCTTCGCGCACGGTCTCGCCCAGTTCGACCATGCCGCCGGGCAGCGACCAGCGATCTTTGAGCGGCGGCTGGCCGCGCTTCACCAGCAGCACGCCATTGTGATCGACAATCACCGCGCCCACGCCGACCAGCGGATGTTCCGGATAATCGCGCTTCATACGAAGCGCGATTATAGCCTGCAAGAAAACGGGCACGGCCGCGGCCGTGCCCGTGGGAACTCGCGCAACCCGCGCGAAGCCGCTTAACGCACCGACTGCACGCGAGGAGCTGCCGACATCTGCGCCAGTCCAGGCTTTTTGACCGGTCCCTGTTGCGGCCGCGGGCGAGCGGCCGCGGCCCTGGCCCTTTCCTGCATCAGCTTCATGGGTTCCATGTCGCGCGTGTGGTCGGCGAAGCGGACGTTCTCATACTTCCGTCGCAGCGCCATGATGCGGTAGTCGAAGGCCACGCTCGAAGTGCCACCGCCCAGCTCGCGCACTTCAAAGGACGTGGCAGTCTTGTTGGTGACATACAGTCCCTTGCAATCTCCGTTGGGCACGGGGAAGACTTTGTAATCCATTTCCGTGTTGACGGTCTGAATGAAGTCGGGATCGAACCGGACGACGGCTGCGCCGTTGACCAACTGTGCCGAACCTGCGTCTTCAAACCAGTTCTGTGGGGCCTCGATGGCCGACATGGCCACGGTGCGCTTGCCGCCGTCCACTGGGACCACTGCGTTCTTGGCGCCGGTGCAGTTGATGTTTCCGCCGTTGTCGACGTAGCAGTATGCGGTCAGCCCGCCCAGGCTCGGGCCATAACCAGCAATCCAGGATGGCGCCGTGCTCAAGTTTTGGATCCACACGCCGTAATGAGAGCTGCCGTTGCTGTAGAAATCTCCGGACGTGCCCTCGTCCACCGTGGCGATGACGCCCGCCTCGCCGACGGTCTGGCCGCCATCGCCCCACACACCGCCAGCATAACCGGCGCTCGAGGCTGCGCTCCCGGTGCCACTGAAGGTGCCGTTCTGTCCAAACATCCCAATTCCTAACGTGCTGGCAGCCTGGCCGTAAACGCCGATGGGGTTGCCGCTACCGGAGCCCGCATGCCCAAACACGCCAAAGGCATCGCTGGCGCTGCTGCTGGTATCGCCTTCAACTCCCCAGGCAGCCCCCGTCGCTGAGGTCGCACCGCCATAAATCGTCGTCGCCGAAGGGCTAGCGTTGGAAGCACTGACACCCGTCGCAAACAAAGCGCCAATCATAATTTCACCGGAGGCGTCGCGCTTGACGATCGCGTTGGCGGTGTTGGCGCTGGTGGGCGCGATATTCCAGGCCAGGTTGAGCGTGCCCGTGGTGGTTACGGGCGACCCGGTCACGACGAAGTCGCTGGAAGGGGCGGCCAGCGCCACGCTCTTTACGGTGCCGCCGCTGTTGGCGTCGGCCGCGCATGCCCATGCGGTGCCACTCCACTTCAGGATCTGGTTCGCCGCGCAGGTCGAGAGCAGCTTCAGACTTAGCGTTCCCGTGGTGCCGCCGCCGGCCAGACCGCTGCCCGCGGCCGTGGTGATGCCGGTGATGGTGCCTGCACCGGGAAAGGTTTGTCCGGTCGCGAACGTGATCAGGCCGGTGTGGCCGATCTTCAATCCCGTCTCCGCTGGTGTCGCCGTGCCTGATGCGTAGAGAACGTTTAGCGTGCCCGAAGCCGTTGCCGTGTTGTTACCCGCCGGCTCGGCCTGCAATTGGAACGTCTGTGGAACTGCGGTGGAGGTGCCGCTGTTGAATGCCGATGCGACGAAGTTATCGGGTTGCGAGTTTTTGCCGGCGGTCTTGGTGGCCGTGCCGGTGGCGGGATGGTTCAGCTTGCCGCCGACGTTGACCGCGGTCGCCGCTGTCTGGGTCAGGATCGAGTTCTGCACATTGGTCGCCGTGGTGAACAGCGGAATCGTATTCACCGTGCCGCCCGTCGTGGTCACATTGGATGCAGGCGGAGGCGGCGTTGAGTTTGAAGTCGATGTTGCTGCCGGCGCGCTCGCCGCGTCGTTGACGCCATTCACGGGCGCAGCCAGCACGAAGGCGCTCGGCGGCAGTCCGCCAATCGTCGCCGCATCGCCTGCCTTCATCGCGTAAGGCACGGCCACCAGCAGCACACGTGGCTGCTCAGCTTCGCCCGCCAGTTGCACTCCCAGCCAGCGCGCTTCGCCGGTCATGAACACTTCTGACGAAAGCCCGGCGCTGGTGGTCGATCCCAACTGCACCGCATAGCGGCCGAGTTTGTCTGGAGTCACACTCTGCGTTTCCATCCAGAGGGGCGCGCCGCCCTCGGAATCTTTGTAGAGAAGAAACGTCACGCCGGTGACGCCGGTAATGGCCTTGCCGGCGGCATCTTTCAAGATGCCGGAATAGCTGACCAAGCTGGGAACTGCGCCGCTCTTCGCCGAACTGACGGCGACTGGATTGACGGCAACGATGTTGGCGCTTTGCTGGGCCACTACACTCGACGGCGCGACGAGCACCGACGCCACAACACTGGATGCGATCAGAGAGAAGAAACCTGTCCTGGGATGGTTCACGGAGTCCTCCAAGCAGAATAAGAAATATTCAGGGGCGGGATTTCCGAAGATTCCGTCTTGCAGTCGGGGCTGAGGGAGCCTGACGGAATGCCAAAATCCGCAGCGATTATACCCCGGTTTTGGCGGGTTGCAATCCGTTTTTTTTCAGAGACGGTTTGGTGTGGGGCCTCCCGGGAGGGGCGTCCTCGGCGCTATTTCACGGCGCCGCAGTCCGGCCCCAGATACTTGGAAGTGATGTTGAAATCCACATTCATGTTGTGGCCGCTGCCGCTGGCAATCATGTGGCCGACGATCTTCGCGCTTTCCGAGCTCAGCGCGTCGACGGTCACGGTGCCGTCGGTGATCACGTGATTGTTGGGGTCGTCGCAGTGCAATTTCACTTCCGCGTGCGACGAAGACGAGCTGATGACGGTGTGAGTGCATTCGTGGTGCTTGTCGTCGAAGGCCATCTCGCGGTCCAGTTTCTCGCGCGTCACGCAGGACTTATAGACGTTGGTCTGGGGAGTGCCCGATCCAATGCCTCGCTTCTTTATCACTTCCTCGATGCGCGCCCGCTGTTCTGGCGTCATCTTGGCCAGGGTTTCCTCGGGAATGGGCGGAGCGCCCGTAGTGGTCATGGTGTTGGTCGCTTCCCACAAGCCTAGCTTGACGTTGAGGGGCGTGATCTTGTCCTGGGCGCGCGCCGCCAGCGGCATCACAGCGAGCAGGCCGAGCAAAAAGATTTTGTGCATGGAAGTCCTCTCCGGGCGCGGGTTGAAATACGCGACCATGCTGCCATAGAAGGAAATAATCCGCAATCGTAGCCGCCGCACAGCGGGCAGCCTTTGCCCCCGCGCCGTTGCTACAATGGCGCGTCCGCATGGCCCTCGAAGAATACAAACGCAAACGGCAGTTCGATCAGACGCCCGAGCCTGAGGGCAAGGTCGAGTCGCAGTCGAAGCATCGCTTTGTGGTGCAGAAACACAGCGCCACGCGGCTGCACTATGACTTCCGCCTGGAACTCGACGGCGTGCTGAAATCGTGGGCGGTGCCGCGCGGGCCGTCGCTTGATCCCGCGGACAAGCGGCTGGCGATGCAGGTGGAAGACCATCCGGTTTCCTATTTCGATTTCGAAGGCATTATTCCGGAAGGGAACTACGGCGCTGGCACGGTAATGGTGTGGGAAGTGGGAACGTGGCAGCCGCTGAATCCGGTCGCGGTGCAGGGAAAATATGTTGCCGGAACCGACGAGCAGGCGCGCGCGATGCTGGCCAAAGGCGACCTGAAGTTTCGCCTGGAAGGGAAGCGGCTGCGCGGCGATTTTGCGCTGGTGAAAATTCGCGGGCGGAAGCCGGGGAGCAAGGGCAACGAATGGCTGCTGATCAAAAAGCACGACCAGTACGTTGAGGAGGGATACGACATCGAGGCGATTGACGAGTCGGTGTTGAGCGGACGTAGCCTGGCCCAGATCGCCGGCGATGCGGGCTCGGCGGAATGGCAGAGCCGCCCCGCGGGCCGCGGCAAGCTGAAAGCTGCCTGGCTCGCCGATGCCGTGGCGAGAGTGGATAAGAAGAAAAAAGCTTTGATCGCCGAGGCCGCCGGGAGCACAGTGGGGAAAAAGAAGAAAATCTCTGACGAAAAGCCGGTGAAAGAAAAAAGCGCCAAGTCGAGAGTCTCGTCCTCCGCGATCCCGGCGATAAAGGCTCCCTCAAAAAAAAACGAAAATGACAGCCCGATGCCGCGCGCCGTCCATCCCATGCTGTCAGAGACGGCGGAGAAAGCCTTTGACGACCCGGCGTGGCTGTTTGAAATCAAGTGGGACGGCTATCGCGCGGTTGCATTCATTGAAGACGGCAAAGTGCGGCTGGTGTCGCGCAACCAGAATGATCTGACCGCAAAATATCCGGAACTGCAGACCATTCCTGAAAGCCTGAAGGCGAAGCGCGCCGTGCTCGACGGCGAGATCGTTGCGCTCGATGAAGAAGGCCGCCCATCGTTCAGCCTGCTGCAGCAGCGCAGCGGATTTCACATCGCCGGGCGGAAATCCAAGCCTCGCGCGGATGTTTCAGTTCTTTATTACGCCTTCGACCTGCTCTATCTCGACGGACGCGACCTGCGCGGGCTGCCTCTGGAGGAACGAAAAAAACAATTGGCCGCACTCATCACCGAAGGCGGCTTGCTTCGCTATTCCGACCATTTCGCCGAGCACGGCATCGCGCTCATGGCGGTGGCGCGCGAAAAAGGCCTCGAAGGCATTGTGGCGAAGCGCCGCGACAGCGCGTATCAGGAGCGGCGCAGCGGCGACTGGCGCAAGATCAAGATCCGCCACACCATCGAGTGCGTCATCGGCGGATACACCGTGCCCGAAGGCAGCCGGAAGCATTTCGGCTCGATCGTTCTGGGGCTGTATGACAAGAAGGACCGGCTGATTCATGTCGGCCAGGCGGGATCGGGATTTGACGAGCGCACGCTCGCGGAACTGGCTGACGCATTCGAGCCTCTCGAGACAAAGAAGAATCCGTTTTATGACGAGGTGGAAGCACTGCGGAAAGTCACGTGGGTCAAGCCGAAGCTGGTCGCCGAGATCGAGTACGCCGAATGGACCGACGGCGCCGAAGGCTCCGGCTCGAAGCTGCGCGCGCCGGTGTTTCTGGGATTGCGCGACGATAAAGAGCCGAAGGAATGCCGACTGGAGAAGGTAGAGGGCCGCTGACTCAAATAGGAAGTATGGATTCCATTTCAACTCGCGTGCCGAAGTCGGCTCCTGCAGGGGTAACCGCGCGCGCGACCACTGCGCCAAATGCTGACCGCAGCTCCGGAAGTTTGTGCAACAGAGCGCGAATCAAATCCATGCTCTGCGCGCGCGTGTGCACCGTGTCCGCCACGCTGGCCGCGCGGTAACGCACGACCAAGGTAAGATCGCCTCCGGTGTCCTGGACGCCGATACCAATCAGCGTCTGACTGGCAGTCCCAGCCTGAAAATCCACCGGCTTGCCGTCCACAGGAAAATCAGAAGGTTGAATCTTGTGTCCCTCGTCGTAAAGCGCGTCGGTTCGCGCGTTGCTCATGAACGGCAGCGGAGAGGCAAGGGCGCGCGCCGTCTGCAGGTAGAGCCACGCGTTGTGGAGTTGTTTCTTTTCCTCAAACTGCTTCGCCGAAGCTGCAAACCAATCGGAGTCGTGTCCCGCCATGCGGCTGGGATTCACATAGGCTGCGGCCAGCTTCCAGTCGTCAGTCGGCGGTGTTTTTTCTGCGCCGTTGGTTGTGAGAGCGAGGTTTTGCAGAACCAGCGACAGATTCACCGGCTGGTCCGCCGGCTTGGTGGGATCGATTCCAAACTCGATAACCGCATACTCTGCCGGATGAAGGTTGGTCAGGGTAAAGATGGCGCTATTCGCCGTCTGTCCGTTTCTGCTGAAGCTGCCGCAGAGGAATTCCGCATGAGGAAGCGGAGCGTCGCTGGCGGACGCGTCAAGAAGAAACGCCGCCAGCATGGCCGACTTGCCGCCGCCAGGAAGACGCGAGAATGTTTCTTTCGTGACCGGAGAAAACTCGCCCGCTGCGCCAGGAGTGGAAGCCGCCTGCAGCGCTGATAGATCGCCTTGCTGTGCAAGATCGGCATAGCGCTGGGCGGCAGCGTGGATTTTGTCGAGTCGCGCCGGATCGACCTCCGCGGCAATCTGGCAGGTTTGCGCCGGAAGCATGCTGGCGGAGACCATGCAGATCGTCGCCAGGGAAACCTTCCACGGCAGCGCGCGAACTGTCGGAATGGAAGCCATTCTGCTTCCAACAGTCTATTCCGTCAGTATGCTCCCAGCCACTTCACCGGCAAATAGGCGGCGACGGCGTTAGCCAGCTTTTCGTCGGCAGTCACAAACTCGGTGTTTCGTTGCATGGCCAACGCGACGTAGATGCAGTCATAGACGCTGCAGTTATGGGCAAGCGCCAGCTGCGTGGCTTCGTGCGTCAGGGTTGCCGTGGCGATCGTCGGGATGGCCAGATTGCGCAACTGGTCGAGCGCGTCGTCGGCATGTTCGCGGGAGATGCGCTTCCTGCGGACCGCTTTGACCATCACGCTCGCCACTTCAACCCAGAACAAATCCGGCACCAGGAAGCCGATGGTCCGATCGTCGTATTGGTTCAGCAGGTCTTCGGCTGCCGGGACCAGTTCTTCGTCAGGCAGAGGCAGGCACCACCTGATGGCCACGCTGGCGTCCACCACCACACTGGTCAACGTTCGCGGTCCTCGCGGACCATCTGCTCGGCGGAGGGGAACGGGCCGGGGGTGAGAGGAGGCTGGGCCCGCAGACGCGCCAGCACCTGCAAGGCTTTGCGGCGCTTCTTCAGCTCGGCTTCCGTGGGGAAATTATGCTCGAGCAAGCCGATGATTTCCGCGGCCATGGACTTGCGGTTGGCCCGGGCCCGCTTGCGCAAGGCTTCGTAGAGGTCTTTGGGAACGTTCTCAACGTAGAGAGTAGGCATAGGGAAAGCCTATGGGTAGCATAGCATAATGCTAGGCGTGGATCAATGCAACCGGCTGGCCCAATCCCCGCTTTGTGCCATTACGTTTTTCCTATGCAACGGATCGAGTGGGGAAGCGTTCTAAACGAACAGGCTGCAAACGTTCGACTCTACCTCGGGCCGCGAGGGAAGAGGTAGAATTGAGTTTCGTGGCGGGAGGCTTTTGTCGATGAGCAGATTGATCGGGATCGGGGTAGTGGCTGCGGCAGCGGTCCTGCTGGCTGCGCCGGGAGTCTCGCAGACCCAGAATCCATCGCCAAATCCTGCTCCCAAGGCGCAGACCGGGAAGACGGCGCACACCGCCCGCAGTTCAAAGGTGGCGCAGAAGAAAAAGCCGGCGCCGCTGCCTTCGGGCCCACTGGGGCCGCTGCCGCAATTTCCGCTGGATTCTTTGCCGGCGGTGCCGCCGCAGGTCAATTTTGAAGACGGCCAGCTGACCATCTCGACGCCGAACTCGACGCTGGGCGACGTGTTGCGGGCGGTGCATTCGAAGACGCTGGCCGACATGGAAATCCCCGCGGGAGCGACCGACCGCGTGGCGTTGCACCTGGGCCCGGGACCGGCGCGCGAGGTGGTAGCGACGCTGTTGAACGGGTCGCGATTCAACTACGTGCTGCTGGGAACGCCGGGCGATCCGGCGAAGTTGGTCAAGGTGGTGCTGGTCGCCAAGGCGAGTGTCGAAGCGCCCGGGGCCAAGCCCGGCACTGCAGGTCAGCCTCAGAACCAGGCGGTGAATGCTCCGCCTCCGCCGGAGCCGCCACAGGAAGAAATGGCCGACGCGCAGGACGATAACGCCGACAATGCCGACGCCCCGGACGACCAGGCGGCGGCGCAGCAAGCCGATCAACCGGCCGTGGTCCAGGACCCGAACAATCCGCAGATCAGGACGCCCGCGCAGATGCTGCAGGAACTGCAGCAGCGGCAGTTGCAGATGCAGCAGCAACAACAGCAACAGGGAGGCCAGCCGGCTCCGCCGCCCATGCCCAACGCGCCGCCACCGCAGCAGCGCGAAAACGAGTAGCCGCCGGCGGCTGTCTTAGGCAGAAGGCTTGTCTTAGCCCGGAGACCCTGTCTCCGGGTTTTGCTTTTGCGCCCCGATCAGCCTGCCCCGCGCCCATTGTGCCGACTCGGCCACCACCGGGTCATCATCTTCCGTCAGCTTTTCGATCAGCGGCACAAACTGCGCGTTCCCGCTGTTGCCGATGGCGATGACCGCATTTCGCCGCAGGCCGGAGCGCTTGGCCCGGCTTATCGGTGAATGGCGAAAGTGGGACCGAAATTCATCCACGCTCAATTCCGCCAGCCAGTCGAGGGCGGGATTCACCAGTTCCGCGCGCGGTTCAAACTCGGGCGCCGATCCGGCCGGGGCTTTGCGGTTCCAAGGGCAAACGTCCTGGCAAATATCGCAGCCGAAAACGTGCCGGCCCATGCCTTCGCGGAGGTCTTCCGCGATCGAGCCGCGCTTTTCTATGGTCAGGTAGGAAATGCACTTGCTTGCGTCGAGTTGATGCGGGCCGATGAAAGCTTGCGTGGGGCAGGCGTCGAGGCAGCGGGTGCAAGTGCCGCAACGGTCGGGCGCGGGCAGGTCGGGCGTGAGTTCGAGCGAGGTCAGCATCACGCCCAGAAACAGCCACGAACCTTTCTGCTGATTTATGACGCACGTATTCTTGCCGATCCAGCCAATGCCGGCGTATTTCGCATAGACGCGTTCGACCAGCGGGCCGGTATCTACATAGCAGCGCGTGGTGAGCGGGCCGCTGACCGCTTCGCGCAAGGCGGTCTCCACTTGCCGCAGGCGATCGAGCACGGAATCGTGATAGTCGCCGCTGCCCCAGGCGTAGCGCGAGATCCATCCTCGGGTGGAGCCGTGGAACTCGGTGGAGTAGGGTTGGGCCGTGTTGTAGTTCAGGGCGCACACGATCACGCTGCGCGCCCAGGGCGCGGTGTGGCGCAGCGATGCCCGCTTCAGATTGCCAGCCTCGTCGCGTGCTTCCAGATATTTCATCTCGCCGGCGTGTCCGGCGGCGACCCAGCGCGGAAAGTGTTCCAGTTCGGGAGAGTCGGCGGCGGAAGCAATGCCGGCGAGGTCAAATCCGGCGTCGTGCGCGGCACTACGGACCAAATCGATGATTTCGCTGCTGGGCATGGCGGCTTGTTTCAATGCGTGGCGTAGTCGCAGCATAAGCCAGCCTGGCGGCCTGCGCCAAGTTTTGTGCGCGCAGCTCGTGCTGAAAAAAACTGCTCCAGGGACCTCAGAGGCTAAAGCCTGGTTAGTCAGAGAACGCTTTTTTCGCAGCGCTGAAGCGCTGCGCCACCCAAAAGCGGTTGTGCCGGATTTTTCCACAGGAGGGCGCGATTTGATGTTCATCCGTCCTTGTGCGGTGCGCGCGGCAGGACTAGTTTGCAGACAAACAGAGTCATGGCCGTTTCCCGGGGAGCCGTAAATCGCACATGCGAGGAGGCGACTTCATGCCAAGAATGACGAACGCACAAGGTTTCCCAATCCAGATTTCCATCATCAACGAAAGCACGGTTCTGCAGGATGCGGAGGTGGCGCCGGTGATGGCGGCCCTGCAGAAGCAGGTGACCAACGACTTCCGGTCAGCATGGGGCATCGATGCCGAACTCATGATGGTTCCGAAAGCGGCCACGCCGCCGCCCGGCAGTTGGTGGCTGGTGGTGCTTGACGACTCCGACCAGGCGGGAGCGCTCGGCTATCACGACCTGACAACCGAGGGCCTGCCGATCGGCAAAGTGTTTGCGGCCAGCGACCTGAAAGCCGGCAATTCCTGGACGGTCACCGCCAGCCACGAGTTGCTGGAGATGCTGGCCGATCCTGACATCAACCTGACCGTGTTTGTGCAGAACGCCAACACCACCGGGCG
>Ga0075030_100006987_pt1 | contig 10076 bp, 5 predicted proteins | sample LitLauG_LLR_2012_FD_71393 | JGI IMG/M metagenome (GOLD analysis project Ga0075030, IMG submission 71393) | Freshwater sediment microbial communities from Pennsylvania, USA - Little Laurel Run_MetaG_LLR_2012 | ecosystem: Environmental > Aquatic > Freshwater > Creek > Sediment | place: USA...
TGCCACATGGAGTCACGCCCCGCGGGAATGGTTGCTTCCGCTTTACAAAGTCGAATTGCCTATCTTACTAAACAAGCTGGGAATCTGCGCGAAAGGAAGCCGGAAAGCGGTCTGCTTGGGAAATTGCCTTGGTCACGCGAACCGGCGAACCAGCAAGAAAAAAGGGGCCGGTTTTCCGGCCCCTCCAAGCACTGCACACTTCAATTTAGAACGTATAGCGAACTGCCAGGCGCATGCTCCGCCCGGTCTGCCAGTACAGTGGCAAGCCATACTGGCTATTGCCCGTGATGGGAGCTCCACCGGCTTGTCCGTTGAAATTGCCCAGCAAAGACTTCCAGTTGTAAGCGTGCTCGTATGCCGAGTACCCTGCTGGTCCGCTATTGAACAGGAACAGGCCGCCCGGCTGGATGGAATTCGCCGTGAACCCCGTGTCCACCTGCGAATAGTACGCGGTGACTTGGCGCCGGTTGAACAGGTTCGTGACGTTAGCCTCAAAAGCAAGAACCTGAGCCTCGTTCTTGCCGATTTTGAACTCCTGCCGCAGGCTGGCGTCCGACTGGATGTACCAGGGCGTGCGACAATCGCACACACTGGTCACCGTCGGAATCAGGACTCCGCTGGCGTTGGGAACCTCCGAGATGTTCGCCCACTTCCCACGACCTTCCGGATATACCGGGAAGCCGCCGGAGAATGGGTTCGCATTGAAAGCAGCACCCACGTCAACGTAGCTGTTCTTGGGAGTTCCACTGTACAGCGTCTGGAACCACCCGATGTTGGTCGAGGTCTTTCCGCCCAGCCACGGAATGCGATAGTACGCGAATCCCTTGAAGGCATTGGGGCGATCGGTTCCCAAGGGCCCGCTGGAGGACTTGCCGTACGAATCCCACTGGAAGAACGGCTCGTCAAAGGAACGGCTATTGTTTGGAGCGTTCCGACCTCCACCACCGTCGGCGATGTCACTGCTGGTCAAGCCAGAGTAGTTGCCGCGGAGGTTGCTGTACGTGTAAGAGAACATCCCGAACCAGTGTGCACTTGCTGCTCTGGTCAGGCGCAGTTCCAGACCGTCGTAGCTCCGGGCCGCCGGAATCATGTTCGGGCAAGCCGGAGTTGTCGTCGCGGTGCAGCCGCTGGAGGTTCCGTACAGGGTCTGGTAGTACCCGTCAAACGTGCTGGCTACCCCCCTGCCGGGGTTCACGATCAGGAAGTTCTCGGCCCCCGTGTTCGTTGCGATGGCCGCGTCCTCGATCACATAGTCCAAGCGCCTCCGGTCCCAACGAGCCTCAAAGGCCAGGTTCTTCATGATCGCGTAGTCGACCCCGAACACCGATTCGTGCTGACGGTACGGCTTGATCCCCTTGATAGCGCCTTCATTTGTACGTTGGTTCTGGTTCTCGATGAAGCCCAGCCCCGCGGGAGCGGTTCCTCCTGCAAAATTGCCGCCGGTCGAAACGCTGCCCGAACAATAGCGTTGGGGTGTGGCGTTGTTGAAGACCACACTGATGGTGCTCAGATCGGCTGTGTTGAGCGTGTAGTAGCAATTGTTCCAGTATTGGCCACCAAATGAACTGATGGCCAGGTTCAGCTTCATCACGTCGTTGAACACGCCGTAGCTGCCGAACACTTTCATCCTGCCATCGCGGAAGACGTCCCAGGCCGCCCCGAAACGCGGAGCGATCTTGTCCCCCCAGCCAAAATTGATCGGTTTGGAAGGAAATCCGTTGGTCGTAACCTCAGCGGGCACGTACTCCTTTTCCAGGCGCACGCCAGCATCGATCGTAACCCCATGACCGATCGTCCACGAATCCTGCGCAAAGAAGCCGTGGTTGTAGTTGGATGCTTTTCCGCCCGTGCCGAAGTCGAGCAGGTTGACCCACCCGTACTTGCCTCCACACCCGCCAGCGTGGGCTGGATCGGCAACGTTCCCGCTCCCTGCCATTGCCACCAGCGCTGCGCAGTTGTTCGCGCCCACCGTACTGAGCGGATCGTAGTACTGTGCAGGCGCCAATTTGTTCGTAGAATCACCTACGTTCAGGGTTACAAGCGGCTCGTTATAGTGTTGGCCCACAACGTTTGCAATGTGGTTGAGTTGGTACCCGAATTTCAGGTTGTGCGTGCCGAAACGCGATCCCTTAAACCAGGCCACGTCCAGGTCGAGTTGATGATGTTTGTCGGCGTTGACCGTGGTGAAATTGGGATTGGTTGGACCGGAGAAAAACCCGGAGACTTGTTTAAGGTCCCCATTCCCGATGGTCCCCAGGTTGCTGCCATCCGTAAGCCAGTTGAAGAGAGTGCCCGTGGTTGGCAGACCGAAATCGTGGTAGTTCGCGAAGAAATATCCGAACCGCGCAGTTGCAACCACCTTCGGCGTAACTGCGTAATCGAGCCCGATATTCACGGTCTGATTTGGGGCAGCAAAACCGATGTTGTGTTCGTAGTTCGTCAAAGGGTTTTCCGCGCTGGCGTTTTCGAGCCCCGTAGTGGAGTCGCCATAGGGCACCAGCACGCCACTCTCACGCTGATATTGGTACAGCCAGGACGTGAACACACGAATCTTCTGGCTCACACTTGCGTCCACACGCCCGCTGGTGAAGTAGGTTTGCTGGTCCTGAGTAAAAGTTGTGGGCCCAAGCGAACCTACCGCGCCCGGCTTACTCCCCACAACCGTTCCAAAGTTCACCGTGGTCCCGGTGCTGGTGTACTTCGGATCGAACCCCAAGAACACCCACACCCGGTCCTTCAGGATCGGACCACCAATCGTGAAGCCGGGCTGCACGTAGCGGAAGTGATTTGGCTTCTGCAGATAGATCTGCGCCGCCGCGTCCGCATTGGTGGTAGTGTCGATCGCGCCTTTGGGGTCGTAGCGAACAAACGGTGTGTTCTGGTTTGCATCGAAGATGTCGGATTGGTACTGCGCACTCAGCGAGCCATGCCAGTTGTTGCTGCCATGCTTCATGATCACGTTCACCACGCCGCCCAGCGCGCCACCGTGTTCCGCCTCAATGCCTGAACTCTTGATTTCGACCTGATCGATGAATTCGAAGGGAACATCGGTGTGCGAATATCCCCCGGCCAGGTTTGCCGTGTCCTGCCCCTCAACGAGGTACTTATTCTCCGAATCGGAACCGCCGCCAACCTGGAACCCGAAGCCTCCCCCGTTCGACGTATTTCCCGCCGAACCACCACCCGTGCCGCCGTGCACCGCGCCTCCAGCGCCCGTGCCCGCGACGACGTTGTTTCCCATCAACGGCTCATTCCGCGCTGATGGAGCAAACTGAATCACCGACTGGAAAGAAGTACCGTGCGGGACATCCAGCACCACGTCCGGCGTGATGTTGGTAACCGTCCTCGAGGTCGTCGTGTCAATCAGCGGAGCCTCGCCCGTGACTTCAACCACCGTGCTGCTCGCGCCCACCTGCAGCTGTATATCAAGAGTGGGCAGGTGGCCGACCTCGATCGGGATCGCATCCCGCCTCACCGCCTGAAATCCCTGAGCCGTAATCTTCAGGGTGTAGTTGCCCGGCGGCAGGTTGGCGAAGCGAAAATAGCCGCTGCTGTCGGTGTCCAGGCTCTTCGTCCCCACGAGCGAAGTGCCCGTAAGCTCAACGTGTGCCTTCGCTACGACCGCACCGGTTGAATCCTTTACCGTTCCCTGCAAGCCGCCCGTCGTTTCTTGTGCAAATGCGGTTGACATCGTTAGTGAAACAAAGAAAACAACCAGGACTGGAACCACTTTCCAGGCCCTGCGCGTTAGGTTCGCACCGAATCGGTGATTCATGCGATTTGTCTCCTCACAAAAAGTTTTGCGTTCTTCCGACAAGCTCAACAAAAACAGCTCGCTCCTGTGCAACGAGCGAAATGCTGCGCCAACCGGGCGTTCTGCTGCAGCAGAGAACCAATTCCCGGCCCTGTATGTTCGTGATCAACCCAGGGAGATCAAGACGCGCCCGAGCGCCTCGTGCAGGAAGAAGCAATGGACAGTCCATAACACTCCCGCCCGACAATGCCTTTCCACTAAGTGCGTTGACGAGCGCTCAACTGCGACTTACATTCTGTCTATCGCTAGACACCTCTCCTGAAATTCGGAAGACACTCCGTGAAATGGAAGGAAGACAACTCGTCCCGCAGATCACCTAACGAAACACGACGCGTTGTCTTGTTCACCCGGAAGGAACTTCTATCTCGGACGCGGAACTCGGATCTCACAGGAGAACTTACCACCGGTCTCATAAATGGGTTTGGGAAGGGCACGACTTTTAATCGTGCCCATAAGGTCCAACAAACATGCGGCTTTAGCCCCTGAGGGCGACCGCCTTCGCTCACGAACCATTTATGAGACCGGTTCTAGAAAGTCTCAGTAATTAGCACACCGGAAGAAGACCTCGTGTGTGACCTCGCGTGGAGCAGACCCGGGAAGGGCACAGGTTCAGAGACTGGTGAAACTCTCAGGTTCGTATCAGGGCGCGTCTTCAGACGCGCCGCAACCGCAACGACAAGCGACCGGCTTCAGCCGCGGTCCCGAGCTTCTTCCGAACGGCTGATCTGTCGAGACGTAGCGGGAAGGGCACGAGTTCACTCGTGCCGCGAAGACTTGAAATGCGCTGCGCTTTAGCGCCTGAGGCTTGCCCTTCTAAGCACGGAACGCATCCCCTGGTGGCAACTTAGATCTCGGAATAAGTGGGGACAAATGGCGTGTCTAACCGCAATCAGAAATCCGATTTCGCCGAGTAATATCCCGTCCGGTTCCGCACCCGGTAGTCCCCGCCCTCGGGGACTCCCTCGAGATGTACGTCGATCCGCCGGAACTCGTGGTCCGACGTGCGTTGCGAAGGATAGTAAGCCAGCAGGTACTGCGTGCGCAGTTCGTCGCTGATCTGGCGGAAGGCGCTGTCCAGTTGCGGCAGCGAACTCGCGTAGTAATACTTCCCGCCCGTGTCCTCGGAGAGCTGGATGAGGGCGTGCTCTCCGCCGGTGTCACGTCCCGCGCTCGCCTCCACCGGAACCACGATGATGCTGTAGACGATCGCCTCGGCTTCCTGCGCGGCCCGCACCGCGTCGCGATAGTCCGTCTTGCTCACCGTGTCGCCTCCGTCGGTGATTACGACAATCACTTTCCGTCCCCTCCGCCGGTCCAGCGCCCGCGAGCTCAGGTACAGCGCGTCATAAAGCGCGGTCGCCGACCCGACACGAATCCGGTCGATCCCGTGATCGATCGTCTTGATATCCGCCGTAAACGGCACCACCTCGTCCACGATCTCGCTGAACTGGTACAGCGAAATCGCGTCCACCGGACGCAGAATGGTGTGGGCGAAGTGCCGGGCTGACGCCAACTCTAGCGGCAGATCCTTTTTCGTGCTCAGGCTGGTATCGACGGCAACAACAATGGAAAGCGGCAGCACTGATTCCTTGTCGAACACGGCAATCTTCTGCTCCTTGCCGTCTTCGCTCAAATGAAAGTTGTCTTTGGTCAGCTTGGCTACCGGCGCCCCGTGCGGATCGGTCACGGTCACAAACACGTTCACCAGCCGGACGTCGATTTTGACCGTGGCGGCCGGCTCCTCCTGCGCATAACATGCGCAGGCGGCGAACACACAGGCCAGCAAAGCAGTGACGGGTCGCGTCATCGTCAGTCGATTCACTTAGATGCAGGCTGCCCGCTGGGGCTGCCTTGGACGCGCGGAATCTCCGCCGGGAACGGCTCCCCAGCGGCCCATACCGCTCCATCCACGAAGTATTCCTTCTTCCAGATTGGCACCGTCCGCTTCAGCGTATCGATGAGCCACCGGCAGGCATCAAACGCCGCCGCCCGATGGGCGGAAGCTACAACGATCAGCACGCTGGTTTCCCCGATCTCGAGCCGGCCGAGCCGGTGCACCAGGGCTACGTCCCGTACCGGAAACTGGGCAAGCGCCTGCCCCGCTAACTCCTCCATCTGCTTCAGGGCCATCTCTTCATACGCTTCGTAGTCCAGATACAGGGTGTGCCGTCCCCGGGTGTGGTCCCGCACCACGCCCTCAAACACCACCGCCGCCCCATCTTCGGGACGCTTGATCCCATCCAGTACCGCCTGCGTGTCGATCCGGTCGCGCACAATCGCCGTATGGTCTGTTCGCGAGGCTCCTCCGCTCACCGGCGGCAACAAGGCAACCTCATCGTCGGGTCCGAGAATCGCGCCGGGCCCTGCATAGTGCTGATTCACTGATAGCGCTATCGTCGGCAATACTTCCCTGATCTTTGGAATTCTCGCCTCGTAGTGATCGAGCACATCCGCCACAGTCGATCCTTCGCTGAGTTCCAGGGAATCGCTCGCCTGCCCCACCAGATCCTTCAAAACCCCGAAAAATAGCACCTGCACGCGCATCAGGGTAGTGTATCCGTTCGCCAAGGCAGCAGAGAAGAGAAGATAAAGAGGGTAGAACCAACGAGAAAACAAAAACTGCCAGCCCCTCATAGGAGACTGGCAGTTCGATTTGCCGACGACTGACGACCGAAGACCGACGACCTTGTTACCGGCTGGCGGCCGCTCCGCTGAGCTCCTTCTCCGCCCCCACCAGTTCCTTCTTCTCACGCCCTGAACCCGGCAGCGCCAGCTCCAGCACTTCCTCGATGTTCTTTACGTAATGCACCTGCAGGTTTTCGAGCTGCTCCGGCGTCAGGTCTTCCTCGACGTTCGTCTTGTTTTCCGCCGGGAGGATGACATCGCGCACACCCGCGCGCTTAGCCGCCAGCACCTTCTCCTTGATTCCGCCCACCGGCAGCACGTTCCCGCTCAGCGTGATCTCCCCGGTCATCGCCGTGTAAGGACGCACCGGATGATCCGTCAGCAGCGACACCAGCGTCGTCGCCATGGTCACGCCCGCCGAAGGGCCGTCTTTCGGAATCGCGCCCGCCGGCACGTGCATGTGAATATCGTGATCCGAGAAGAAGCTTTCCGAGATCCCCAGCCGCATCGCGTTCGACCGCACCCAGGTCAGGGCCGCCTGCATCGACTCCTGCATCACCTGCCCGATCTGCCCGGTCATGGTGAAGCCGCCCTTTCCCTTCATCGTGTTCGCTTCCACGAACAGCACGTCGCCGCCGGTCGGCGTCCAGGCCAGGCCCACCGACACGCCCGCCCGCTTGGTGCGCTCTTCAATCTCGCCTTCGCTCCGCACCTTGATCCCGCCCAGGAATTCCTGCACGACCTCCGGCGTCACGATCAGCTTGTTCGTCTTGCCTTCCGCCAGCCGGCGCGCCTGCTTGCGGCAGATCGTGCCAATCGTCCGCTCCAGGTTACGAACACCCGCTTCCCGCGTGTAGTGCCGGATGATGTGGCTCACGGCATCTTGCGGAAATTCGATCTGCTCGGCCGAAACCCCGTTCTCTTCTTCCTGTCGCGGAATCAGATACTGGAACGCAATGTGCACTTTCTCTTCTTCCGTGTAACCCTGCAGTTCGATGATTTCCATACGATCGCGCAACGGCTCCGCAATCGGGTCCAGCATGTTCGCCGTCGTGATGAATAGCACCTTCGACAGATCGAACGGCACATCCAGGTAGTTATCCCGGAAGGTGCTGTTCTGCTCCGGGTCGAGCGCTTCCAGCAACGCCGAACCCGGATCGCCGCGGAAGTCCCGCCCAACTTTGTCGATCTCGTCCAGCATGAAAACCGGATCCTTCGTCTCCGCCCGCCGAATTCCCTGGATGATCTGTCCCGGCAAGGCTCCGATATACGTCCGCCGGTGCCCACGAATCTCGGCCTCGTCATGTACGCCGCCCAGCGAAATCCGCACGAACTTCCGCCCCAGCGAGCGCGCAATCGATTTCCCCAGCGACGTCTTGCCCACTCCCGGAGGCCCCACAAAGCACAGGATCGGCCCCTTCATGTTCGGCTTCAAACGCCGCACCGAGAGGTAATCCAGAATGCGATCTTTCACCTTCTTCAGGTCGTAGTGGTCCGCGTCCAGAATTTCTTTTGCCTTCGGGATGTCCACTTCCCCGCCCGACGTCTTCGCCCACGGCAACACTGCCAGCCACTCGATGTAGTTGCGCGTTACGCCATAATCCGCCGCCATCGGCGACATCCGCGAAAGCCGCCCCAATTCCTTCAGGGCTTCTTTCTTCACCTCATCGGGCATTCCGGCGGCTTCGATCTTCTGCTTCAGTTCGTCGATGTCCCGCTGGCCTTCGTCCTGCTCACCCAGTTCCTTCTGGATCGCCTTCATCTGCTCGCGCAAGTAATACTCGCGCTGCGTCTGCTGAACTTTGTCCTGCACTTCCGACTGGATCTTGTTGCGCAGCTGCTGAACTTCGAGTTCCTTCGCCAGGTGCTGGTTGATCTTCTCCAGCCGCACGTTGACGTCGGTGGTCTCGAGCGTGTCCTGCTTGTCCGAGGTCGACAGCGACGGCAACGAGGACGCAATGAAGTCCACTAGCCGCCCGGGCTCCTCAATATTCATCGCTACCGTGGACAGCTCATCCGACAGCGTCGGCGATCCCGCCACAATCTGCTGGAACAGCGTCAACACATTACGTTGCAGGGCTTCAATTTCGGAACTCTTCGGCGGCACCGTTTCCGCAATCGTCGTGAAGCTCGCCCGCATGAACGGCGTCAGCTGCGAGAACTCCGCCAGCTTCACCCGCTCCAGGCCTTCGGCAAACACAAACAGGCTCTGGTTGGGCATCTTCACCACTTTGTGGACCACTGCCAATGTGCCGACGGTGTAGAGGTCGGTAGGCTGAGGAGTATCCACCCGCGCCTCGCGCTGCGCCACGACCACGATGGTCTTGTCCTCGCCCAGGGAATTGATCAACTGCACAGAACTTTCCCGCCCCACCGTGAGCGGCAGCACGGCATGCGGGAACAGGACCGTATCCCGCACCGGCAGAACCGGCAGGGACCGTCCGTCCTGCTCTTCCTTCTCTTTCTCTTTCTCTTCTTTGGCTTTTGTAGGGCGCTCTGCGCGCGACTGCTGTGCCATGTTTCTCCTTGAGTGTATCTCGCTCAACTTTTGATGTTGCTGATGCTCAAAAAGATGCAGGCCGGACGGGACCTTCCCCGTAGAGTGTTGGATTGTAAACCCCTTCTCGCGGGTTTTGCACCCTGCCAATGGTACAGGTTACCCCCGCAGTCACGGATCGAGACCTCTCCTCTCGGACGCCGCCAGCACCCGCTGCCGGCGTCCGCGTCGATTTCCCGAACTTTCCCTACCTATGAGAACGTCTCTTCTTAGAAGACGTGCTTGGTCTTTTCGCCGCGGAACACAAGCGATACCAGAACCCGCTCGTTCGCCGCATTGACCCCAAACACCTGCTGGCTCTGCACCGCTTTCTCGGGCAGCGGTTCGAGCGAGCACTTCACCCTTACATCCACAGCCTTGCCGCTCAGTTTGTGGAACACCATCACGTGGTCTTTCCCGTCCATCACGTGCCGGATCTCGTAATCCCCGCTGGGCAACAGCGCTTCCCCAATGCGGAACTCGTCGGAGAACGTAACCGTTCGTACATCGCCCACGCTAAACTTATTGTTCCCGGCCTGCGCCACTACTGCCAGTGCCATCACGCCTATCATCGCCAGCATCAGGACTTTCGATAATTGCATAGCATCTCCCTTCAGATATGCCCTTCTCTAGGAAGGGCCTCTTCAGCATAGAACGCCGGGAGAACCTCGACTGTGTGCCTCCTCACAAGCCCTTGTGACCTTGCGCCGCCGGATACACCCCCAGCACTTTCACCAGGTCCGCCACTTCGCCCAGGTGGCGCAGTGCGTTGCGCGCCGCCTCATCCTCTCCGCGCAAGATGTCCACGTAGAACACGTACTCCCACGGCCGCCCCCGCACCGGTCGCGACTCGATCTTGCTCAGGCTGATGTCCCGCAGGGCAAACACGCTCAACGCCTTGAACAACGCGCCCGGAATGTTCTTCACGCTGAACGCCAGCGACGTCTTGTTCGCCCCCGGCCGCACCTGTCGAACCTTGCGGATGAAAAAGAAGCGCGTGAAATTCTGCTTGTTGTCTTCGATGCCCGCTTTCAGAATCGTTCCCCCGTACACGCTGGCCGCATGCTTCGCCGCGATGCCGGCCGCATCCCGCAGCCCCTG
>Ga0075030_100006992_pt1 | contig 10072 bp, 5 predicted proteins | sample LitLauG_LLR_2012_FD_71393 | JGI IMG/M metagenome (GOLD analysis project Ga0075030, IMG submission 71393) | Freshwater sediment microbial communities from Pennsylvania, USA - Little Laurel Run_MetaG_LLR_2012 | ecosystem: Environmental > Aquatic > Freshwater > Creek > Sediment | place: USA...
GCAGCGCCACGTCGACGCGCTCGAGCGCGACATCGATGCGGTGAACGATGACCTCCCGGCGCTGACCTCGTTCGTGTTGCCGGGCGGCGGGCCCGCGTCGGCGGCGTGTCACCTCGCGCGCACGGTGTGCCGGCGCGCTGAGCGGCTCGTCGTCGCGCTCGCGCAAGCCGAGGACCTCGGCGGCGAGCTGCCGATCATCTACTTGAACCGGCTGTCCGACGCGCTGTTCGTGTGGGGCCGGTGGTGCGCGCTCAAGGACGGTCAGTCCGAGTTGCTGTGGAAATCGCGCGAGACCTGACTCCCGTCGACAACGCGTGACCCAAAGTATTTGGCGCGATCCGGCGGGGCGATGCGTAAGGTCACGCGCATGGAGCCCGCCACCGCGACCACGCAGGTTTCCGCAACGTTCCCGTTCGTGCACGACGCGATCGGCAACTTCCGGCTAGTGCGTCGCCTCGGCCGAGGCGGCATGGCGGAGGTGTGGCTCGGCGAGCATCGCAGCGTCGGCACCAAGGTCGCGGTGAAATTGTTGCTCGGCGACCTCGCGGCGGACGATCCAGAGATCCAACGGTTCTTCAACGAAGCGCGCGCGGTCGGCAAGATCCAGCACGCGGGGATCGCGAAGATCTTCGACGTCGGCACGCACGGCGAACGTCCGTACCTGATCATGGAGCTCCTCGACGGCGAGTCGCTCGGCTCGCGGCTGCGGCGGGTCGGCGCGTTGCCGGTCGCGAGCTACTACGAGTTTGGCCGTCAGCTCGCGAGCGTGCTCGGCGCGACCCACGGGGCGGGCATCACCCACCGCGACCTCAAGCCGGAGAACATCTTCATCGTGCCGGATCGCGAGCTCGCGTGCGGCGAGCGGATCAAGGTGCTCGACTTCGGCATCGCCAAGCTCACCGGCACGCTCGCGGGCGGCTCGCCGCGTACGTTTGGCGCGATGGGCACGCCCGCGTACATGGCGCCGGAGCAATGGGGCGACCCATCGGCGATCGACGAGCGCGTCGACATCTACGCGCTCGGCTGCGTGCTGTTCGAGCTCGCGTGTGGCCGGCCGCCGTTCCAACCGACGACGGTCGCGGAGGCCTGCCAACTTCACCTGCACGCGACGCCGCCGCGAGCTCACACCGTCGTCCCTGCGCTCGATCCCGAGTTCGATGCGCTCGTCGCGTCGATGCTGAGCAAGGATCCAGGCGCGCGCCCGCAATCGATGGTCGAGGTCGAGCAGACGCTGACGTCCCTCGCGCGCCGTCGCGCGCCAGTATCGATCGCGCCAACGCTGCTTGCTTCGCCGGTGCCGATCGCGACAGCGCCACGTCGACGTCGCCGCCTCGCGGTCGCGGCGGCGATCGCGCTCGCGCTCGCGCCGGGAGCGACGGTGGCGTGGCTCACGACGCGCGATGGGGCGGCGCGCGCGGCGGTGGAACACGCCGCTCCGCACACACCGATCGAAGTTGGGACGGCGAAGCCGAACGAGGTGTCGGGCGTCACGCCACCGGCCGCGCCGCCGGCCGCAGCGAAGGAAGGCAAGATCGACGAGGATGCGCTCGTCCGCGTTCTCACGGCGCAGGCGCGTCGGTTTCACGACTGTTACCAGCCGCACGCTGTCCTCGATTCGACGCTCACCGGTCGCGTCGTGGCCACGTTCACGATCGGTCTCGATGGCCGGGCCGCGGCGGTTACGGCGACCGGGATGTCCGACGCGATCAGTGGCTGCGTGATGTCGGTGATCCGCTCGATCGACTATCCGCGGCCGATCGGCGGCAGCGTGCCGGTGACCTATCCGCTGTCGTTCCAGCCGACGTTCGAGGACACGGACTCGCACGCGCTTACGATCGTTCCGCGCGGCCCCGATCCCGACTACGCACGGCTCCGCACGATCGAGCCGCGGCTCGCGGCGTGCGCTGCCGCGAGCGACGTGCACGGCAAAGTTGCGGTGACGATCTCGGTCATTCGCGGCCACGACGTCCTCGTTTCGGTCGACCACGACTACGCCAATACCCCGCTATCGGCGTGCCTGGGCAACGCGATCGGCTCGCTCGACTTCGGGCCGGACCGCGGCTACGACACGTCGATCACGGTTCCCTTGCGGTTCCCGTAACGGATCGGTTCACAGCGGCGTGACGTGGAGCGGGGTCACCCGCACGCCGTCGTCCGCCCACGTCCAGTCGAAGTGCCAGAGGAAGCTGAGGCCGAGCGTGCCGTCGACACCGGCGGGCAGCTCGTCGACGATCAGCGCATCCACGTTGGTCGTCGCCGCGCCGCCGACCGCCACCTTCGATAGCGTGATCGGCTCGCCCAACACGGGCCGGAATTCGACGAGTCCCGTCGCGAGCGGCTTGTCCGATGCGACGAGGCCAGCTTTGCCAGCGAACAATCGCGACACCAGCGTCGTCCCGGCGAAGTAGTCGATCGCGAACGTGCCGGTCGCTCCCGCGACCGTCGCGCGCACCTTGCCGGAAAGCGTGGCCCGTCCGGTGCCGTGCTCGGCAACGCACGATCCGTTGCGGATCAGCGTCGCGCTCTGGTCGCGCATCTCGTCGTTGGGCTCTCCCTCGAAGTGCTCGACGAAGTAATGCCACGCGCGCTCGGCCTCACACGGTTCGTGTGCGGCGTGTGCCGGCGCGTAGAACCGGCCGACCGCGAAACGCGCGGCCTCTGGCGACGCCGAGCTCGCGATCGATTGGCGATAGTCGGCGAGCGCGAGCTGCGGCAGCTCGCCTTCGGCCCACGCCTCGCCGCGCCACCACCAGTAGTCGCTGTCGTGCGGATCGCCGGCGATCTGTTCGGTCGCCCCGATGGCTGCGGGGAACCAGCGATGGAGCTGCTGGTTGATGTAGACGACGTGCCATTGGACCTGGCCGCGCGCGCCGCAGCCGATCGCGCGGTGCGCGGCCTCGAGCGCGTCCTGCCAACGCTCGAGCTTCATCAGGTGATGGACGCGTGCGGCGTGCGTCTCGAGGTCGCATGGAGTCTGCGCCAGACGCTCGCGTTGTATCTGGTCGATCGGATCCGCGCTCGTCGCCGAAATGATCGGCTTGGGGCCGGACGACCGGGCGATCAGGTAGCCGCCGATCCCGAGCACCGGCGCGGCGAGCACGATGCCGACGAGCCACCGCCGGCGGCGCGCGCGCGCTGCCTGCTCGAGCGCGGCACAGCGCGCGCAGATCGCCGACTGCGCGACGGGGTGGTCGAGGCAGCCGAGGGCCATGCCCACGAATATCGCGAGCGACGCTCCCGTGCAATCCGGATGCCTCGGTCAACCTACAATACCCTTGGATGTCGGCGCGCGCCGCCGAACAAGCCGCAGGAGACTTCGTTCTTGCGGACCGTCGGCCTAGTGTGATTACGTGGGATCCTTGCGTGTTGTGCGGACCGCTTGAGACCGCGGGAAGAGGAGGGACGAGTAGTGAGGGATGATCGATGCACGCCAGTTCTATTGGCCTTCCTGTTGGGTGTCGGAAGCTGTCATCAAGACTCGGAATCGTCGACGGCGACGAGATCTCAAGCGCTGAACTCGAGCCCGTCCATCGGTGACTTTGTCTTGTACGCCGAGCAGAGCGTTAAGCTCGGTTCGTTTGACCACATCATTGCGGGGGATGTCGGCGTTGCCATCGCCGCACCCACGGGATATGGCCCACAGGTCACAATCGGAGATCATGTTGTCGATATCCATGGGAATCTGATTTCACCCTCGATTGCTCTCGGCCCGCACTCTCATGTAGGAGACGTCCAGACGCTAAGTCTGACAGACACGGGCGGGATGTATCACGCGCAGTATCCGTTCCCATTTACTCAGATGCCGCGAGTGCCACTCGCGACAGCTCCAGCATTCGCTGGCCCGGACATCTCCATTCCCCGGGAAAGAGAACAAACAATTGGTCCAGGGATTTTTGGGAATGTGACGGTGTACGGCGAGCTGGTCCTCTCCGCGGGAGCATACTCATTCTCGTCGCTTTCGGTAGCAGCCTGCGGGCGCGTATTCGCTCGCCGCGGCGGCGTGACAATCAATATCCGGGACACATTTCACACAGACGACGCGACCAGGTGTCCAGCGCGCGTCGAGCCTATGGATGAGGATGACTGCGACCATCACGATGAATGCACGCATCGCGCGGCTTCGAATTTTAGCCTCTTTGTGTCGGGCGGCGACTCGCCCGACGACAGCGCGGTCTCTCTTGGTGCGGGAACTGTATTGCGGGCACTGGTCGCTGCGCCGCACGGGACAATCTCCTTCGCTGACGGCGTAAACGCAAGGGGCGCATTTGCTGCTTTCGACATCCGCGCCGGGGCCCACGTCGAGCTCGCTCTTGATACGGGGTTCGTTGACAATAACCCAGGAGATCAGGGGTCCCAACGGCTATCCGGCTATTTGGGTAACCTGTCAAACACGTCGTACCCGGTTCTTGGTCCGGTCCCCCCTACTACGCCCGTCGTTGTCTCGTTTGGCCTCCCGACGAAGAACGATGCTGCGCTGTCGACCTTTGTCGATGCTGTGTCTGATCCCCATAATCCCATGTACCGTCAATACCTGTCCATGGATCAGCTCCAGCAGCAATATAGCCCGAGCGACGCTGACTATGCATCTCTTGTGGCGTGGGCGCAAGCATACGGCTTGACAGTAACCAATACATTCTCCAACAAAATGCTGATTACTGTCACCGCGTCGGCCAGCCAGGTTGAGCGCGCAATTCACTCAAATTTGATCTATCGACAGCAGACAGATGGATTGAGCGGATTCGTCGCCGTCGATCGTGAGCCGTCCTTGGACCTGGCGCTTCCAATTCAATGGATCAGTGGCTTGACTAACTATATCACACCCAGGGTCCTCTACAGCGGTGAGACGTCGGCCTTTTGCGACGCAAACCCGATGGCCCACGACAACCAGTGTCTAGGTTTTGCATCGGGTGACAAGCAAGGCCAGAACTATCAGGCCACGTTTATGGCGCAAGACCTCAGGAATGCATATCTAGACATCAACACGCCGTGTACGCTCTTTTATGGTGCTGGTCAAACGATTGGCATCTTTTCGTGGGAGGCGTTCCGACGCGAGGACTTTGACGCCTACGAGGCGCAACAGAACGTACCGTTCGCGCGAAACGGATGGCCGACCCCTACAGACGCTCAGGTCGATACGCGTGAGGTGTCTGCAATTACCCACAAAGTATCTAATGACGGCATGGCCAATGAGATTTCGCTTGACGTCCAAATGGCGCTCGCGATCGCGCCGAAGGCCAACGTCCTAGTGTTCCAGGGCGATCCGAATGGTAATGACGAAACTATCTACGCGGCGATGGTGGACGAGGCAAGCCTCACCGTCGTCTCCGTCTCGGCTGGAATGAACAAGAGCCCCACAATGGAACGATTGATTACGATGCTCGCTGCGCGCGGCGTAACTGTACTCGTCGGTTCTGGTGACGAAGGCGATGTTGGAGATCCTGGCAACAACGAGGACATTCCGTATCAAACCCTAGTTGGCGGAACGGAACTCAACGTGAACGACGTAGTGCCCTCGCCAGTTCAGCCCACCAACACCCCATGGTGGTATTGCGATGAGCCGAGCTTCGACTTCCCAACTAGCTGTTACTACAACAGCGAGAACACCTGGGATGGTACGGGCGGCGGCATCATGAACTCGGTAAGTGCTTCGTCGTGCTTTCCGTTCCCTCAGTGCCCGCCAGTCGGCATCCCTGGCTACCAGGATCCGGCGGTCATGGCGGCCGCAGGAGGTTCGACGACCTTTCGCAACTTCCCCGACCTCGCAATGGCAGCGCACGGCGTTTTCTATTACACGAACCACGCTCAGTCGACGACGCAAGGAACTAGTATCGCTGCACCATTATTCGCTGGGTTTATCGCGGCTACCAACGAATATGCAGCTAGCAACAATGTCGGGAGGGTGGGGTTCGTGAATCCGGCGATATACGCGATTGGCGAGACACGTGGAACCGGCGATGACCTCTACTCCAGTTCGTTCTTCGACGTTGCAGATGGTGCCTTTAACAAAGGCGTATCGGGGTTTCAATCACAGCCAGGTTATGACCTGACCACTGGATGGGGCGGTCCGCGCTGCGGCCTGATGCAACAATTGGCGACAAACGATCCAACGGTCCCTCAGACATACACTGAGACCAAACTTCATATCGCTATCGGCGTCGATGGCATTGCCGACGATAGCAGTCTGTTCGTGGATTTCTATTCTGCGGACGGAACGACTCTACTCTTTAACAAGGAAGTTAAGGTTGCGCATATGCCCGGTTGGGGGCCTGGCTCCGAGCACGACCTCTTGTTCGCGTTGCCCGAGCAAGTTGGGCCCGCCGATGTGGCCCGCGCTCAGCTTCACTTTGTTCCGAGTGATGGAGATGCTGCCGATATCTCTGGGCTACATTTCGCTCTTGTTCGAACACGCGGAGCCCAAGCCTGCGTTGCCGATCGCAGCGGAAAGGACCAATCCGTCGCTCACCTGACTTCAGCGAGCCCAGATGCATACTTCGATTCCGTAGCATTTGATCCAGGTCGGATCCATCCGAACGGGTGCACGCCGTGGGGCGGGAGCATCGCGTTCACATCTGTGCTTACAAGTCTCGATTTCACAATTGACACGGGGCATGACGACCTCGAAGCTCCAGCTGGGCTTACAGCGTCTATCATTGACGGCGGTGGCGTCACTCGGGCGACAGGTACGTTGCATGTTCAAGGTCAGGATGCATTCGGGCAGGATACCGAGTGGGCCATGCGCATGGACTTCTCCAGCACGCCTCTAAGCATCGACGACATACATACTATCGAACTTGACGTCGCGCCCGGCGCAAGCCCCGTGACCTGGCAGATCCAAGCTCTGCTTGTCTCCACTACCGACAACAGGTCTCCATGGGAATCTGAGTGTGTATTCAATGGTACTCAGACGGATACGGGCGGTCCGTACTTCTCGATCGATACAGGGGCGGGACGTACATCCCTCACGATCGCTCCGGGGGGATGCCCGTAATACCCCAGCGCACTCGGGCAAGATCCGGTACGCTACCTAAGTGCGGACGCTTCCAGCCGCAGCTCTGCTCTGCGCATGCACGTCAGCATTGCCGGGCGAGACCGCGCTCGTTAGCGCATGCGGACCGGTGGCCCTTGCGGTTGATAGCAACAACCTCTATTGGACGTCTAAGTGCGATGGAGGATCGCTACAGGTTGCTTCCAAGAGCGACTGGTCGTTCACTTCAGTTGTCAATCAACTGGGCGAGGTCGGTGATCTGGTCCTAGATGGCGACACGGTATACATCGCGGTCCAAGCCCAGCTTCTGAAAGTAGCGACGACTGGTGGAGCTGCGAACGTCGTGGCAACCGGAACCGCTCCTGTCGCAGTCGTTGCGGACGATCAGAATCTGTACTGGTCTGATACGGCCGGGTACATCTACTCGATGCCGAAGGATGGGCATCTGTCTCCGTCGCGCGTCGGCCCAGGTGGCTTTTTAAGTAAACAGACGATCGACTCGTCGTACCTATATTGGACGTACGACACGTGTGTCTGGCGTCAGGCCAAAGGTTCGACCACATCCGAGTTCATAGTTTGCGATCAGAGTGGCGGGTACGAACGGACAATGGCCACTCTAGAGGGTCACGTGTTCCTTTGGTCGACCACATTTCCGGGCAACACAGGGATGATCGACGGCGCACTCGAAACACTTTACGAGGGCAGCAATGTCGCCGAGAGCTACTTCGGCGACAACTATCACTCAGCGCTTAGTGACCAACAGTACGTTTACTGGTTTAAGGACCTCCAGCTCGTACGGAGGCCTTTAGGAGGCGGCGCCGACGAGGCAGTTGCAAACGTCTCGAGCTTTGACAGCGTCGGAGAATACGCCAATGTCAGGGTCGACGATGTCGTGATGGATGACGAATATCTCTACTGGGCAGACGATACCACTGGAGCGATCTTGAGGGCGCATAAGTAGGTGCTCTCGTTAGGGGGAGACCACAAGTGGAGTGGTTGAGCACGGTCCCTGGGGACACTGAGTCGTGGTGATGGAACCGAGGCCGCCGTTCTTGTTTCCTCCCCAGCAGACGTAGCTGCCGTCGGCTAGCTGAGCACAAACGTGGTCGTCGCCAACGGCGACGAAGCCAGCCGTCGTCACGTTCAACACTGCGACAGGCGTACTGGAATCAGTCGTCGACCCGTTTCCGAGTTCGCCGAATGAGTTGTCTCCCCAGCACTTGATCAAGCCCGACGCCAAAGTTGCGCACGCTGTGTAGTTCGCTGCCGAAAGTGAAGTCACATCAGACAGGCCGCTCACTTGAATCGGCGTGAGGCTAAGGGCTGTGGCGGTGCCTGCTCCGAGGACTCCCTTATTATTCGAGCCCCAGCACCAGACTGTCCTATCGGAGAGTAGGGCACACGATGTTGCTGCGCCAAGCGCGACCGCTTGGACGCCGTTTAATCCGAGCACTGCAACAGGCACGTCGGATCGCGCGCCGTTTCCTGAGTGACCATCGCCAAGCTGTCCCGCGTAGTCCATTCCCCAGCAACGAACCGTCCCATCGTTCATGGCAACGCATTCGAAGCCGACGCTGCGCGGTGCGATAGAAGCTACGCCGTACAACCCCGCAACGGGTGTCGGTGGCGCGTTATTCGCCGTAGGGATGTTCCCCCAGCAAACTACAGTTGTGTTGGCAAGGAGCGCGCAGGGTGTCTCGCCTGCAGAGATCTGCACGACTTTTGCTGTCTCAGGTACCACAACCGGCACGTCGGACTGCGCGAGATGCGCGCCATCGCCGAGTTCTCCTTGATAGTCGTTGCCCCAAGCTAGGACGGAACTGTCGGCCCTAATTGCGAAAGCGTCGTAGACACCAGCGCCAATACTTAGTGCTCCCGACAGGCTGGATACATCCACTGGTGTGGTTGAGTCTCCGGTGCCGCCATTGCCGAGGGTTCCATTGGCGCCGTATCCCCAGCACTTGATAGTGCCTCCCGTCCGAAGAGCGCACGTGAAATACAGCCCAGGTGCGATGGAAATACTCGGCTGGAGCGTCAGAATATCTGGAAGAGCATCCACGGCCGAAGCGTCGGCGCGCGTTCCGGCGTCCAGGGGCTTCACGCCGCCGGAGGAACCGCAACCCGCGCACAAGCTTGCCGTAGACAAGAAAGCCGCCCAACGCACTCATCAACGATACACCTCTTCGGTGATCACGCCGCGGTGAAGCTCGTGACTCCGCGCGCTGATCGTCAGCGTTCGCGTAGCCACGCGTCGATCGCCGGCACGTCCCAGCACTCGATCGCGACCGCGAGCTCACCGATCTGATCGCCATCCGCGCCGGCCCATAAGGTGTCGAGCAGCGCGATCCCCGCCGGGCGGCCGAGCCGGTGGATCGCGGCGGGGCGGCCGAGCGGCACGCGGCGGAGCTCGTCGCGACCGATCCACAGCGCGATCGCGAGCGCGGGGAGGCAGAGCAGATCGGTCCAGTCGGCGGCGAACCGCGCGCCGTGGCCGAGCACGTGCGACGCGAGCTCGCGCGCCGGCGGGCACACCTTGACCAGCGTGAAGCCGAGCGCGGTCGCCGCGATGCACGCGAGCAAGCGGCGCCAGCCAAGCGATGGATCGACGCGTACTCCCGCGCGCGCCGCGGCGTGCAGCACGAGGCCGATCGCCGCCGACAATGCGAGCGGCGCGAATGCGAGGCCTGCGACATCGCTGAGCTTGCCGGTGAGCGCGTCGTGCAGCCACGGCTTGAGCACCCAGTCGTTGACGACGAGCGCGATCACGCACGCGAGCGCGACTGGGTGCATCGCCTCGCCGACGGGGAGGGCAGGCGCGAGCGCCCGATCGGTGCCGCGTAGCGCTCGCCGCAGCCGTTCCACTCGTATACTCTGCCGATCGTGTCCGAGTCCGGCAAGCCGTCCGAGAGCGCCAAAGCGACCGACAAGTCGCCCGAGAAGCAGCCGGAGAGCGCGAAGCAGCTCGCCGCCGCCGAGCAGGCTGCGAAGGAGCGGTTCGAGAAGGCGATGACCGAGCTGCGCGAGGGCGCGTATCGGTTCGCGTCGCGCGCGCGCGGCCAGTCCGAGCTCATCATCGAGGAGTTGATC
>Ga0075030_100006996_pt1 | contig 10068 bp, 9 predicted proteins | sample LitLauG_LLR_2012_FD_71393 | JGI IMG/M metagenome (GOLD analysis project Ga0075030, IMG submission 71393) | Freshwater sediment microbial communities from Pennsylvania, USA - Little Laurel Run_MetaG_LLR_2012 | ecosystem: Environmental > Aquatic > Freshwater > Creek > Sediment | place: USA...
TCGTCATGCTGCCCTTCTGGACCAGTTTCCTGGTACGCACCTACGCCTGGCTCTTCCTGCTGCGGGATACGGGCCTCATTAACACCGCCCTCCAGGCCGGCGGCATCATTCGCGCCCCCCTTCCCCTGCTGTACAACGACGGAGCAGTCCTGCTCGGCCTCGTCTACGGCTACCTGCCCTTTATGGTCCTTCCCATCTACGCCACGCTGGAGCGGCTCGACCCCGCTCTGGTGGAAGCCGCCGGGGACCTCGGCGCGCGCCCCCTCCCTACGCTGTTCCGCGTCATTGTGCCCCTTTCCAAGCCGGGCATCGTGGCTGGCTCGGTCCTCGTGTTCATCCCCTGCCTGGGGGCTTACCTCACCCCCGACCTGCTCGGCGGCGGCCGCACCGTCCTCATCGGCAACCTGGTGCAAAACCAATTCACCACCGCCCGCGATTGGCCCTTCGGTTCCGCGCTGTCCATCGTTTTGATGCTGCTGGTCACCCTCATGGTATGGGCCTTTCTGCGCCGGCAGGGGGATTCCCTGGTATGAAGCGCTGGCTCGCTGTCTACGCCGTTGCCTTCTTCTGCTTTCTGCACCTGCCGCTCCTCACTCTGGCAGCCTTCAGTTTCAATTCTTCGCGTTTCACCGTCTGGGAGCACTTTTCCCTGGCATGGTACCGCGCCATCTTTCGCGACCCAGAGCTTTTGGAGGGGACCTGGAACAGCATCGTCATCGCGCTGGCCGCTACCATCGTCTCCACCGTCTTCGGGACCCTCTGCGCTTATGGCCTGTGGAAACGCGGTTCGCGCCTGCTGACGGGCGCGCTGTATCTCTCGCTGGTCACACCCGAGATCGTCACGGGCATCTCTCTGCTGGCGCTGTTCCAGTGGGCCTTCCGCTGGCTGCACTGGCAGCTTGGCCTGTTCACCGTGATCCTCGCCCACGTGGCCTTCTCCATGGCGTATGTAGTGATTGTGATATCAGCGCGCCTGCGCACTGTGAGCCCCATGCTGGAAGAAGCCGCCATGGATCTGGGCGCCACCGAATGGCAAGCGTTCCGCCACGTAACCCTGCCGGCGCTGGTCCCTGGCATCGTTGCCGCCGCGCTGCTGGCGCTCACCGTGTCCTTTGACGACTACGTCATCACCAGCATGGTGGCCGGCGTCGATTCCCAAACCCTTCCCATGGTCATTTACGCCATGGCGCGCCGCGGTGCCAGCCCCGTGATCAACTCTATTTCGGCGCTGGTGACGGTATTTTTCGGCGTCTTGATCCTGATCTCTGAAAGGGCGCGGGCCGCATGAACCGGCGAACCTTCTTTCTGGGAACGGCCGGCCTCGCCGCCTGTGCGCCCGACCGCCGCCCACGGCTCAACGTCTACAATTGGTCCGCCTATGTGGCGCCCGAGACGATTCCCAACTTCGAGGCCGAGTTCGGCGTGCGCGTCCGCTATGCCACCTATGAAAGCAATGAGGAGATGCTGGCCAAGGTCCTCACCGGCAACTCCGGCTGGGATATTGTCTTCCCCACCTACAATCGCGTCCCGCCCATGCGCGACTACGGCCTGCTAGCCCCGTTGCGCCACGAGTGGCTCCCGCATCTCACCAATCTGGCACCTGATTTCCTGACCCCCACCTGGGACCCCGGCCTCGCCTGGAATGTCCCTTACATGTGGTTCAGCACCGGAATCGTCTATAACCGCAGTGTCCAGCCGGTCCCCACGCGGTGGGCCGACCTGTGGGACGCCCGCTGGAAGGGCCGCCTCACCATGCTCGACGACCCCGAAGACCTGCTCGGCGCCTGCCTGAAAAAACTCGCCCTCCCCTTCAGCGCCACCGACCCGGACCAGCTCCGCCGCGCCGAGCGTGAGGCCGTGGCGCAAAAACCGTTGCTGCGCGCTTATTTGAATGCCGAGGTCCGCGATCAGCTCGTCTCAGGCGACGTTCTGGTGGCGCAGCTCTGGTCGGCCACCGCGCAGCAGGCCATCGACGCGGCGCCCAGCCTGGCATTCGCCTATCCCGCCGAAGGGTTTCCGTTCTACTGCGATTGCGCCGTTGTCCTGCGCGAAAGCCGCCGCCAGCGCCTGGCACATCAGTTCTTGGACTATCTGCTGCGGCCGCAAGTGTCGGCCGCCATCGCGCAATTTACGCGCACGGCCACTGCCAACGGGGCTGCCCACGAACTATTGTCCGAAGCCACCCGCAGCAACCCCACGCTCTACCCGCCGCGGGGGATTTTCCAGCGCGGAGAGTGGCCCCTCACCCTGCCACCCGCAGCGCAGCGCCTCCGCGACCGCATCTGGACGGAAATCAAATCTTCGTAGCGTATCCCGAATCGGCCCCGCGGGAACAATTCAGAAAGTAAGCTTGGCCGCGATCTGAATCCTCCGGGGCGCCCGAAAAGTGGTAATCTGCCCGAATAATGAGCTGGTTATGTTCGTGCTGCCGAACCCGTTCGGGTTCGGATGGTTCAGGAAATTGAACGACTCTCCTCGAAGCTGCAGCTTGAACCGCTCGTTCAGAGAAAAGCTTTTCTTCAAGCTCAGGTCCCAGTTCTCCAACCCCGGGCCGCGTACCACGCCACGCCCCGCATTCCCCGGGCGCACGGCCCCCTGCGGTACGGGGGCAAAGCAACTGGTGGTGTACCATTGAGCCACCGTGTGCGGCGCGGCGGCGCGCGGATCGCACGTCATATCCGGACGGGACGAGGCGGCGCTCGAACCCAGGAACCCGAGGCCCGCCGGATCGACGCTGGAAGTGGTCACCGTGAATGGCGAGCCCGTGTAGTAAGTGGTGATCCCGGAGACTTCCCAGCCCTTCATCACGTACGCGGCGGGGCCGTGGCCGTTTTGGAAAATGGGGATCGTGTAAACGTAGTTCACCGTAAAAACATGAGTTCGATCCAGGGTGGCGGGCCCGTATTCGCCCTCGTGCCAGTTGTAGCTGTTTTGCGGCGCATTGGAGCGGTCGGAACCGTTATCGGTCATGTTCTTGGAATACGTGTACGCCGCGCTGATGACTCCTCCGTTACGGAACGGCTTGCGCACGCTCATCTGCATGGAATGGTAGTTGGAATCGAACGCCGTTTCCAGCGCATTGATGTAGTTCCAGCCCAGGTACGGACGCACCGCGTTGATGTTGGGATCGTCGGCGGTGGTGAAGATGGTGTTGCCGTTCGGCGCATGCAAGCCCGCCGCCAGCCCAGCTCCGGGGTAGGCCTCGTTAATATCCACGATGCCCAATAAATGCGTGCCTTTGGAGCCGTAATAACCGACATCGAGCAGGACTTGGCGCGGAAGCTGGCGCTGGATGTCGAAGCTCCACTGCTGTACGTAAGGGGTACGAGCCGGGATCGGCGTGGCGTGCAGACCTAGGGGCGCCGCTGTCACGCCGAGCGCTCCGCCGCTCACATTGGAAAACGAGGCGTTGCTGTAAGTCACGCTCTGCACGTAGGGCGGATTGGCGAACGTGTTCTGCTCATATACGCCGAACAACTCGGAGTCATAGTAGATCCCGTATCCGGCGCGAATCGAGGTGAGCCCGGTGCCGAATGGGTCCCAGGCGATTCCCAGGCGCGGCGCGAAGTCCTTGTAGTTGCTGTTGCCGACGCCGCCGCCGTAGGGGGAGTTTTTCCCCCCCACGATGATGCCGTTCATCGACGAGTTGTTGCCGGTGCCGGGCACGATGTTCCCATTCGCCGGGTTGATTTGCGGAGCGTTGGCGCGGTTGTACAGGCTGGGATCGAAGTTGTCCAGCAGGTTATTCGTATCCGACGGCTGGCCGAAGAATGACCACCGCACGCCCGCGTAAATCGTCAGCCGCGGATTCAGTTTGAAATCGTCTTGCGCGTAGGCCTCGTGCTGCCAGGCCCATAAATTGGGGGTGATGTCCATGGAGGGCTGGGTAAACGTGGCCACGTTGCCCAGCAGGAAGTTGGCCCAGGACTGGAAGAAGCTGTTAGCCGACGAGCCCGGATTTCCCAGGTTGGAGAACGTAAAGCTGCCTTGGCCGCTGGCGGCGTTTTCGGTCTTCTGGTAGCGGTTGGAAGTGAAGCCGAATTTCAAGGTGTGGCGGCCGCGGATCCACGTCAGGTTGTCGAAGAAAGCGTAGTTGCGGTTGTACTCCGTGTACGGGCCGTAGCCGACGATCGAGGTTCCGCCCGTGAACATCAGCGTCGGTACTACGCCCTGCGTATTGGGGAACGGTAACGCGGGGTTGATGTCCGGATTGTTGGATTTGTTGGTCAGGCCCGTGGGGACGGACTGGATCGCGCCCCGCGAAAAGTTAAAGCCGTATTCGTTCAGAAGCGTAGGTCGAATGGTGTTCAGCGCATGAATCACGATGCTCCGCCCCGGTGCGTTGGTGCTGGTGGTGGCTCCATTCGGAATCAAGCTGCCTTGGAACAGGCCACCTGGCTCGATGGTGGGGATGTTGTCATTGAGGTAGCGGCCCCAGATCGAGAATTTTTCGCTAAAGGAATGATCGATGCGCACCAGTTCCTGCCTGCTATTGTAGACATTGCGCTCCGGATAATATCCCCCGGTGATGCTGCTCGAGGGAACCCCCAGCTTGCTGAAGATGTCCTTGATATACGCCACCGAGTTGGGGTTGAACTGAGCGGGAGCGATCTGCGTCGCCGTTTGCTGGCACGAGGTCGTATAACTGACGCACACCGGCGCCGGGAATACCCCTTGCAGCATAGCGGTGGTGGGCACTGTAGGCTGGAAAGTCGTATACGTGATGATGCGGCGAAATTCTTGCGAGAAGAAGAAAAATGTCTTGTTCCGGTCTTTGTTGTAGTGGCGGCCGAAGGTGACCGGCCCGCCGATGGTGTAGCCAAAGTCATTCCACCGTAGGGGCGAAACCTTCGCCACACCGTTTACTACGTTTACTTTGTTTGTGTTGTTAATCCAGTTGTTGGCGGCGTAAGCGTCGTTTCGATTGAATTCATAGGCGCTGCCATGGAATTGGCTGGCGCCGCTGCGGGTCGCCACGGAGACCTGCCCGCCGCCGGCGCGGCCCGAATCAGCCGTGTACAGGCTGCGTTCGACCTTGAATTCGCTAATCGCGTCGATGCTGGGAAAAGTCAGCAGCGTGAGATTGCTGCCGCGGTCCACGTTGTCCGCGCCGTCCACCGTCCAGTTGTTCGCCGAGGTCCGGTTGCCATTCATCGAAAAGGGAAGGGTGGCGGCCGTTCCTGAGGGAGCGGAAACACCGATATAGAGCTCGTCGCCGGAGTTCGCTGTAACTCCGGGCATCAATGCCACGAGTTGCTCATAATTGCGCGTGGCAATGGACAGCTCCCGCACCTGCGTGCCGGTAATGGTGGTGGAACTGGCGGTGGTGCCGAGTTCCACCGTGGTCGCGGTTGCTTGCACGTCCACCGTCTCGGTGACCGCGCCCACTTCGAGCGCGATGTTGATCTTCAGATCGTCTCTTACATTCAGGACCACATCCGACCGGGTGGCCGTCCGGAAACCGTTGGCTTCTACCTTGATGCTGTAGTTTCCAATCGGAATAAACGGCGCCGAGTAGGTGCCGGTCACATCGGTGGTGATCGTGCGCACCACTTGATTGCGATCCGTATTGGTAATGGTTACCTTGGCATTGGGCACCGCGGCTCCGGAAGCATCCAGGATGGTGCCGTCAATCGTACCGGAAATGTCCTGTGCGGCGAGGCCTCCCGCGACACAGACTGCCAATACGCAAGAAATAACGAATGTCTTCATCAGTCCCTCCGCAAAGCGATGGGCGAGGCAACGCCCTTCATCCTATTTGAAATCGGATTGTAACGCCTTGCGGGGCCGGAAGGGAGACGAATTTGGGTTGTTCGCGGGACCGTAACGGGTTAAGCCCCACAAACTGGTGGCCCTCCCACGGGGCGGCGCCGGCAAACTTCGGTAACGTCCGGTAACGAAAGTCCCCCGCAAACCGCCTTAGCATATTGCGTTGGTGTATACTGACGGAAACCTGGGGACCGGAAGCGGTCAGCCCAGCGCGGATTCGCTGTTTCTAATCGACGAGGAAAGATGCGAGGAAAAGCTGCCTTCTTAGGCTTGGTTTGTTTGTTGGCTTGTTTCGCGGCCGCGATGCCCGTCGTGGCCCAGGAGGGACACCCTTTGACCGGGTCGTGGCACGGCAATTGGGGCTCGTCCCCGACCCAGCGGACTCCCATATTGTTGTACATGAAATGGAATTCCAAGGCCATTGAGGGCACCATCAATCCCGGTCCGAATGCCATGCCCCTGAAGGTCGCCACCCTCGACGCGGCCAACTGGACCGTGCACTTCGAGGCGGATGCCAAAGACGGCACCCACATCGTGATCGATGGAAAGCTCGACAACATCGGCTCGTACAACCGCACGATCGCGGGTACGTGGACGCAAGGCGCCACCAAGGGCGACTTCAAGCTCACCAGGGATTAGCAGGGATGGCCGGAAGGGTCGCGGCATTACTCGCATCGGCGCTCTGGTTCCCGGCAGTTTGGGCCGCGGGACAGGCGCAACTCCCGGAGGGCGCCGCCAAAAAGACCGTGGAAACTGCCTGCGCCTCTTGTCACGGGCTGCAGGTTGTGACCGAAAAGAAGCTGAGTCGGGACGAGTGGCAGGATGTCGTCAAATCCATGATCGGCCGCGGGGCCTCGTTGACCCGGGACCAGGCCGGCGTCGTGGTCTACTACCTGGCCAAGAACTTCGGTACGAAAGAGAGAGGCCGGGAACTGGTCGAGGACGTTTGCACCTATTGCCACAGCCTGGGCAAATTGACTGGCCAGGAATTGAGTGGAGACGAATGGCGGGACCTGATCAAAGGCATGATTTTCGAAGGCGCCCCCGTCACCGACGAGGAGTTTTCCGTAATCGTCGACTACCTGGCGAAAAACTTTGGGAAGAAGGATCCGTAAGACGATGAGAGCGAGCGCGTTCCGTATATTCACTCTGGCGTTTGGTGTGTACCTGGCGGCGACGCCGGTACGCGCACACCACGAAATGGCGGCGGAGTTCGACGATAAGAAGCCGGTGACGCTGCGGGGCACGGTGACCAAGTTCGAGTGGAATAATCCCCACGTCTACGTCTTTGTGGATGCCCGCGTGAACAACGAGACGACCAATTGGGCCGTCGAATTCGCCAGCCCGTCGGAACTCCAGAGAGTGGGATGGACGCGGGATTCCGTGAAGGTCGGCGATACCGTAACGGCCGAAGGCAGCCTCGCCCGCGATGGCAGCAAGACGGCCGGCGGCAAGACACTCACCCTGGCGAGCGGCAAGAAATTGTCCACGGTGTCCGATGACGTCCTGGTAACGGCTCCCAAGGCTGCGGCCAAGCCCACTCCCCGCTGGCCGGATAACCATCCGCGGCTCGGTCCCCTGCCCGGTGAAAAGGGCTACTGGTCGACTCCCAGCGTCGGGGGCCTGGTGGAGAGCACTGCCGGCAATATTCGCATGAATGCTCACGGACTTCTGGCCAACATCGCGGATGCCGGCAAGGTGGCGCCCTTCCAACCCTGGGCCAGGGGCCTGTACGAATACCGCCAGCGCGAACTCCTGAAGGATGACCCCATGGCCAGTTGCCTTCCCCCGGGTGGCCCGCGGCAGTTTCAGGCGCCGCACGGGCTTCAGATCATGGAGCAGCCCGACCGCCAGCGCGTCTTTGTGCTCTCCGGGGGCGGGAACCGCAACTGGCGCCTCATCGATATGGACGGCCGCGCGCTGCCGCAAAGCGAAGACGTCAGCCCCACCTATTTCGGGTATTCTGCGGGTAAATGGGAGGGCGATACGCTCGTGGTGAACTCCGTCGGCTACACCGAGCGATTCTGGTTTACCAATGGCGGCTTGCCCCATACGGAATTCTTGAAATTGACGGAGCGCATCTCGCGCCCCGATTTCAATACATTGAAATATGAAGTGACGGTCGACGACCCGGGCGCTTATACGCGGCCCTGGACCGGCGGCTGGACTCTGCAATGGATTTCCAACGCGGACCTCGAGCAGTATTTCTGCCAGGATAATCCGCGGGATGCCGAGCACCTGGTGGGTAAATGAGAGGCCCTGGCCCTAACGGGGCTTGGAAACGGGAATTGGTTTGATAAACTCTTACAAGGGAGAAATTGGCGATGAAGCTTCGCGCGTTTAGTTTGTTGGTTTTTGGTGCAGTCCTCGCGGTCACCCCCGCCTTGGCACACCACTCTTTCGCGGCCGAGTACGACAACAAGAAACCAGTCAACCTGAAAGGCATTATCACCAAGGTGGACTGGACCAATCCCCATGTCTACTTTTTTATCGATGTCAAAGACGAAAAAGGGGATGTCACCAACTGGGGCTTCGAAATGGGCCCTCCCGGCTTATTGCAGCGCGCGGGCTGGACGCGGAACACGATGAAGGTCGGCGACGAGGTGATCGTCGAAGGGACGATGGCTAAAGACGGAAGCAACCAGGCCAATGCGCGTTCGGTGGTGATGGCCAACACCGGCAAGAAACTGGGCGCGGCATCGAGCGAGCAGACCAACCCGTAGTCCGATAACGAAGGAGACTTGGCGATGAGACTGAGCACGTTCGCCCTGATGGCCGCGGCAGTGGGCGCCTTCTTGAGTGTTACGCCTGCCGTGGCGCACCATTCGTTCGCTGCCGAATACGACAGCAAGAAACCGGTGACGCTCAAAGGGATCGTCACCAAGGTCGACTGGATGAACCCACACGTCTATTTCTACATGGATGTGAAAGACGAAAGCGGGGAGGTCGTGAATTGGGGCTTGGAGATGGGCCCCCCGGCCGGACTGCAGCGCAGTGGCTGGACGCGCAACACGATGAAGGTCGGCGACGAGGTGATCGTCGAAGGGACCATGGCGAAGGACGGCGCCAAACAGGCTAACGCCCGCTCCGTGGTGATGGCCAACACCGGCAGGAAGTTGGGCGCGCAGTCGAGCGAAACGACCAATCCGTAACCGTACCGAGCCGCGACCGTAAGGGAGCGGTTGTCTTGCGAGGAGGAGTGAACGTGCGACATCGTTTTGTGGTTCGCGGGACGGCGGCGGCTGCTGTCGTGGCGCTGAGTTTATTGGCGGCCCCGGTCTTCGCCCAGCAGAATGCCGGAATCAGCGGCCCGCCCCGCGGGCGTGGCCGAGGCCCGCGGCCGCCATCGCGCCCGACGCCCCATATGCCGGATGGCCACGTGATGTTGGGGCCTCTCCCCGGAGAAAAGGGCGTGTGGAGCGGCATGGCCGGCACCACCATCGCCACCAACGCCCGGGGCCTGGATAACCCGGGACAGAACCTCCCCACCAATCTCAAGATCGCCGATGTACCCTTTCAGGATTGGGCGCGCGCGCTCTATAATTACCGCCAGGCGAAACTGACCGCCGACGACCCGCACGTGCGTTGTAAGCCCTCCGGCGGTGCGCGGCTGTTTCATACGCCGTACGGGTTCGAGATGGTGGATATGCCCGAGTTGCAGCGCGTCTACATGATCGAAGTGGGCGGCCCCCATACCTGGCGCGAAATTTTCATGGATGGACGCGATCATCCCAAGGACTTGGAACCCTCTTATTTAGGCCACTCGGTCGGTCATTGGGAGGGAGGCGATACGCTGGTGGTCGATTCTACCGGGTACAACGAGCGCTTCTGGATTTCGCGGGAAGGCCCGCCCCACACCGAAGCCCTCCACATCACCGAGCGCTTCACCCGGTTCGAATACGACACGCTGAAATACGAAGCCACCATCGACGATCCGGGCGCCTACACCAAACCGTGGTCGGGTGGCTGGTTCATCCGCTGGTCGCCCACCGACGAGCTATACGAATACATGTGCCAGGAAAACAATCGAGACGTGAAGCACATGTACGGCGGCGAACGTTAATCAGTAGGACAGGCCTCCTGGCCAGTTGGCCGATGATTGGAATCAAGGAGTTGGAGGCCTCCACCAGCAACCGGTGCTTCACTTCCGTGTCCCTGTCCCGAACCTCGTCGCGTCTCCGCCGCATTGAGTGTAGCCGGCGCGGATAGCAGGCAGGCGTTGGTTCCAACTTGGATGAGACGGGGCGGGATATCTCGAAAGCGCGGTGAGACTTGGCTCCAGACCGCCCGGGCGCAGGT
>Ga0075030_100006998_pt1 | contig 10067 bp, 9 predicted proteins | sample LitLauG_LLR_2012_FD_71393 | JGI IMG/M metagenome (GOLD analysis project Ga0075030, IMG submission 71393) | Freshwater sediment microbial communities from Pennsylvania, USA - Little Laurel Run_MetaG_LLR_2012 | ecosystem: Environmental > Aquatic > Freshwater > Creek > Sediment | place: USA...
GCACCATTTCGAAGGCTTGGTACCGACGGTGTCCTGCATGTACTCGATGGATTTGCGATACCACTGATTGTTGAAGGAAGAAAAATGGTGCACCGAGCTGTACCACTGTTTGTAAATGTCGGAATGGCAGCGCTCGCAGGCGTCAGACTCCATGAAATATTTGCTGGGAATCTTGTCAATGCCGACGACCTGCGCCGAGCTGGGAAAGAACGCGCCCTGCGGGCCGTCTCCTTCACCGGCCATTTCTTCCGGCGGCATGGCCGGGTTTTCGATGCGGGCGCGGCCGTGCCAACTGTTTCGCGTGTAGCGGGCGGCGAATGCAATGGCGGCCACAACCAGCAGGCAGACTGCGACTCGCGCAAGTGCGCCCCAGCGAACCGCGCTCAACCAGCCGCGCTGGCCGAGCCACACCGCGGCGAGCAGCGCGACGCCGCCGGTGGAAATCAAAATGTGCAGATAAAGCTTGTTCCACTCCGGGCGCGGCGTACCGGTCTTGATCAGAATGAGGCCGATGACGGCGCCAATCAGGATGAGCAGCCAACCACCGCGGGCCGTGTAGCCTCGGCTGAACATACGCACCAGATTGGGAAGCAGAAGAAGCGCCGCGACCACGCCCAGGCCGGCGTGCAGCAGCACGATGGCGGCATAGAAGATGCTGGCTTGCGGCCACGCGTAAAGGTAAAGAGCCGACGCGGCGAGGAACAGCCCAAGGCCTGTGAGCATTCGGGCGGCGAAGAAGCCGGATGTGGGGTAGTTGCGCATGAGTGACGAGTGCCGCAGCACACTCGGCCGAAGGCCGATTTGTGACCCCCGGATGTTACACAGGCCTGCGGAAGCGCCGGAATAACGTAAAACTACTAGGCCAGCTTCCGTAAGTCGCGTTGGCTCACCGGACGAGGGGCGGAATGCGCTGGTTGCCGCACTCGCGCTCGACCACTTCCGCCACCGCGAGGACTTCTTCCTCCTGCCACGGCCGCCCTACGACCTGCACGCCGATTGGCAGGCCTTCGGGCGATGAACCGACCGGAACCACCGCCGCGGGATTGCCCAACAAGTTGAACCACTCGGTGTAGCTCCAGGCGTCGAGGTATTCGACTGGCTTACTCTCGACGACCCACGAGCGTTCCCCATGACGAAACGCCGGAATTGCCGCGGCGGGACAAAGCAAAATTGGAAATTCGCGCATGCGCGCTAGAAATTCTGCGCGGAGAATATCTCGGCGCAACCAGGCATCAAGCACCCACTCGCCGGTTTGTGGCGGAGTGGCGGCAACTTGATCGAGATGTCTTTTCAGCAGCAGCGACATTTCATTTTCGCGTCCAGCAAAAATCGGCCGCAGCAACATCCCACCGGCGACGCCGAAAAACTGCCACCAGAGCTGACGAACGTCCTCGAACTGTTCGTAGCGAAACGGCTCGACCTCGAATCCCGCGCCTTGCAGCGCTCTTGCCGCGGAGCGAACGGCGGCGCGGGTCTCAGGCGTGACCGGCGTGCGGCCGTCATCCTCGAAATAGCCCACGCGCAGTCTACGAATCGCGCTCGCATCCGGCCAGCGGAGAGGAACCGGCGCGGCGAATGAGTCGCCGTCGTCAAATCCCTGCGTGATCTCGAAAAGCAATTTCAGGTCCGCAACCGTGCGCGCCATGGGTCCGACCACGCCGATCATGGCGAACGGGCCCCCGGACGGCGGAAAGTGTCCGGTCGAAGGAATACGGCCGGGAGTGGGCTTCAGTCCGCAGATGCCGCTAAAGTGCGCGGGCACGCGAATGGACCCACCGCCATCGCTGCCGACTCCTCCGGCCGACATGCCCGAGGCGATGGCGGCGGCCTCTCCACCACTGGAGCCGCCGGGCGTACGGTCCAAGTCCCACGGGCTGTTGGTGCGGCCGTAAAGCGAGTTGTCGGTTTCCCAGGCCATCAGAAGTTCCGGCGTGTTGGTCGTTCCAAGGATGATGGCGCCGGCGGTGCGCAGGCGCGCGACGATGGGAGCATCTTGCGTGGCGACATGCCCAGCGCGCAGGCGGCTGCCTGCTTCACAACGCAGTCCGGCAACTTCGAACGACGACTTGATGCTGATGGGGACTCCGTACAGCGGGCCGCAGAGCCCGCCTCGGCGCAGCGCTTCGTCGGCCGCGTTTGCAGCGCGCAGCGCCCCGGCGGAATCGACTTCGACGAATGCGTTCAGCTTCGGATTCAGACGTTCGATCTGATTGAGATGTGCTTGAACAAGTTCAGCGCACGAAATCTTGCGCTCGCGAATCTGCTTCGCCATGGCGACCGCGGATTGAAAGAGAAGGTCGCTCACGCGGGCACCGTCTCATTTCGTGCCCGGCCTGATCTTGTCGCCTGCGCGTCCAGCGCGCGATCGAGCGCGTGATTTTCTTCTTTCGTCAGCGGGCGGTTGGCGCCCTTGGCGAGCTCTCCGAGGTGGAGCGGGCCGATGGCCACGCGAACCAGGCGCAGCACTTCGATGCCGTGGGCCGCTAGCATTCTGCGGATGTGACGATTCCGGCCTTCGTCGAGAACGATTTCCAGCCAGCAGTTTTTTTCGCCCGAGCGCAGAAGGCGGACGCTTTTTGCACGCAGAAGCTCTCCCTTCTCGCGCACGCCCCGCGTCATGGACGCAATCAAGCCGGCAGAGGCAAGCTCGTCAATTTGCACGTGATACGTCTTATCGAGGTGCGATTGCGGCGAGGCCAGACGGGCGGACCACTCGGAGTCGTTGGTCAGCAGCAGCAGTCCTTCACTGGCCTTATCGAGCCTGCCGACGGGAGCGAGCCAACCGTAGTGCTTGCCTTCGAGCAGCGAATAGACTGTCTCGCGGCCTTTTTCGTCGGCGGCGCTGGTGACGATGCCGCGCGGCTTGTTCATGGCGAGGTAGACGAACTCCTGGGCCTGAACGAGCTGACCATCCACTTCGATGCGATCGCGATCGAGGCGGACGGGGGCCTCCGGCGATCGCTTCACGACGCCGTTCAGCGTCACGCGGCTGGAGCGAATCAACTGCGCGGCGCGGGAGCGCGAGCAGAAGCCGAGTTTGGAGAGAGCGCGGGCCAGTCCCACATGGCGCGGCGCTTTGGGGGCTTTCACGCCTTCCATGCTATGCGAGCGGCAGGCGGCGCGTCACGCGCGCGTCCGTGGTCTTCTCGCTTCATCGCAGCGCTGAAAGCGCTGCGCCACCCAAAATTCTCGTTTCTTCGGTAAATCGTTTAGCCGGGTGCGGGATGACTCTATTCCGTGCGCAGGCTTGCGGTGGCGTCGGCCGGGGCCTATTATGCTGGGCGACGGAGGCTGCCCATGCACATGCAACATGAAGAGCGCTTTTTGACGATTGTGAACGATGCGAAGTCGCGGGTGCGCGAGACGAACGCAGACGTGGTGAAGGCGCGCATGGAGTCGGGCGAGAGTTTTGTGCTGATCGATGTGCGGGAAGAGAGCGAGTTCGCCAAGGACCACCTGCCGGGTGCGGTGCATTTGAGCAAAGGCATCATCGAGCGCGACATTGAAAAGAAAGTGCCCAAGATGGATACGCCGCTGGTGCTGTACTGCGGCGGCGGGTTCCGGTCCGCGCTGGCGGCCGACAACCTGCAGAAGATGGGCTACAAGAACGTGCTGTCGATGGACGGCGGCATTCGCACCTGGCGCGAGAAGAATTATCCACTGACCAAGTAGACCCCGGCCCGCTGACTTCCTTCCGTTGCCCGGGGCGATGTTTGCCCCCGGGGTGCGCCGCTTCCCCCAGCGGCAGTCCCGGCCATCCCACAAGGCACTTGACGCCAGGTCAGTTTCGACCGACAATCAATATATTCACTCGTGTGAATATATATTCATATTGAATGAGCGTAATGGCTTGAGTCTGTCGGTTCCATCGATGGAGACGCGCGGCTTGTCGGCGACATCCGGCCCCGGCCGGGTGCGGACGGCCGTGCTCGGCGCTCGCGGCTATGCCGGCCAGGAGCTCATGCGGTTGCTTTCGCGGCATGGGCGCGTGGAGGCCCCGGTAGCGCTCAGCCGCCCGGAGGACACGGCGGCCGCTGACATCCCGTCGGGAAAGCTGCTTGCGTTCAGCTGGGACGCGCTTGCGGCGCTCGACATTGAACTGCTTTTTCTGGCCACGCCGCATGAACTTTCGCTGCAGCTTGTACCACAGGCCTTGCAACGCGGGATCCGCGTGGTTGACCTGTCCGGCGGGTGGCGACTGAAACAGGCTGCCCATCGGGCGGTTTACGGTTTCGACGAAGCAGACCAGTCGGCAGTGCAATGCGCTGCCGGCGCGGCCTATGGACTGCCGGAACTGCATCGCGCGGAGATCGAGCAGGCTGGCCTGGTGGCAAACCCCGGTTGCTACGCGACCTCGGTGATCCTCGCTCTGGCCCCGCTGCTTCGCGCCGGGCTGGTCGATGTGGAGCGCGGAATTATTTCCGACTCGAAGTCCGGCGTGTCGGGAGCGGGCAAGGCGCTGAGCGAGCGCACCAGCTTTATGGCGGTGGCCGATAATCTGTCGGCTTACGCTTTGTTCACCCATCGCCACGTGGGTGAGATGGCTGAGCAGTTGGGGATTGCAGCGTCATCGCTGACGTTCACGCCGCATCTGCTGCCGATTCCGCGCGGCATTCTCTCCACGATCTATGTGCAGGTGAAGAGCGGTGTGAGCGCATTGGACGTCGAGCAGTGCTTCCACGAGGCTTACGCAAATGAAGCGTGGGTGCGCGTGTATGAAACCGGCAAACTTCCCGAGATTCGATTCAGCGTGAACACGAACTATTGCGACATTGGATTCCACCTGGCCGCGGACGGACATCGGCTGATTGTGGTGAGCTGCCTGGACAATCTGATGAAAGGCGCGGCGGGACAGGCGGTGCAGAACATGAACGTAATGTACGGATGGGACGAGAAAGAGGGACTGCTGTGAAGATTGTGGTGAAAATCGGCGGGGCGGCGCTGGATGACGACGCCACGCTGGCGAAGTGCGCGCGCGGCGTGGCCGACCTGATCCATGATGGGCACCGCATGGTTCTCATCCACGGCGGGGGTAAGGCGCTGACGCGGTTGCTGGAAAAGCTGGGCAAGAAGAGCGAGTTTGTGGATGGACTGCGCGTGACCGACGCGGAGACACGCGACGCAGCGCTGATGGTGCTGGGCGGCATCGTAAATAAGAAACTGGTGGCGGCGATCCAGGCCTGCGGCATTCCGGCGCTGGGTTTCTGCGGCGGTGACGGCATGGCGTTTCGGGCGCGCCGCAAGGACCACAAGGGCCAAGACCTGGGATTCGTCGGCGAGATTTGCCACGTGGACACGATGTGGATTGAATCGATCTGGCAGCAGGGCGGAGTGCCGGTTCTGGCGTCGCTGGCGATGGGCAGCGGCGGGGAATATTACAACGTGAATGCCGACGAGATGGCGGCGGCGTGCGCGGCAGCGTGCAAGGCCGACGCTTTGATTTTTCTGACCGACGTGCCGGGCGTGAAAGATGCGTCGGGCAGCGTGATTCCGTGGCTTAACACGAAAGAGGCCGACGACCTGGCGCACGAAGCAGTGGTGAGCGGCGGGATGCTGCCGAAGTTGGATGCGTGTCGGCGGGCGCTGCGGCGTGGCGTGGGACGCGTAAGAATTCTTCCGGCGGCGGAAGGGCAACTGATCGCGCAGTTTTATTTCGCAAAGCTGGCCGTGGGAACGGAGGTCACACGCTTATGAAGAGTGTTGCCACCTGTACGCAGCGGGCCCTGATTTGCCGCAGCGCGACGCTGCCCGACGCGAACAATGTGCATGCGCTGATTTCCGCCTACTCAGGCGATGGAACGCTTTTGCCGCGGACGCTGCACGAAATCTGCGAGAACATCCGCGACTTCGTGGTGCTGGAAGATGCGGGCGAGATCATTGGCTGCGGCGCGCTGCACCTGTATGGGCCGCACCTGGCGGAGATCCGCTCGATTACGGTTTCTCCTGCGGCGCAGGGGAACGGCGGCGGGCGGCTGCTGATGGAGGCGCTGATGGCGGAAGCCGAGCGGCACAACGTAGCGTGCACCTGCCTGTTCACGCGCAAGCCGGAGTTTTTTGCGCGCATGGGTTTCACCGTGGCGCAACGCGACGATATTCCCGACAAGCTGTACAAAGATTGCCACGCGTGTCCGCGGCTGCATCGCTGCGACGAGGTGGCGATGTATCGCGGCGAGCTACCGACGTTTGCCATCCTTCCCGAGCCGGCCGGCCTGCTGGTGAAATTGCAACTCGCGGCGCAGGCTGAGGGATAAGTGTTTTTAGGATTTCGGCTATTGCGGTTCTTTCCTGGGAACCAAGAACGCGGGGCTTAGGAACGTCATCCGAGACGTGCCCACTTGAGTGTAAACGCCTGATTTCGCCAACTGACACGATGAATGGCGTTAAGATATCCGCTAGCAACGGTTTCCAGTACGACTTGCGGCGGACATAATGGCTAAAGCTGCGGCTTGCTTTGTAGTTGTCTTTTTGCATCTTCTGTTGGTAGCTCAGTCGCCCCCGGAGAAGACCACCCTCACCGAAGAGGACTATGCAATCTACGCTGCAGCACTTCAACGTCTCTACTCGAACGATCTCTACTCGAACGAGAAGATTGACAGAGTTCTTCTGATGGATCAGACGGGAGCAGGCGTTCCGCCGGGAATGGCTGCGGTGACCCGGTTGGGGAATGAGAACGCTGCATTTTACAAACACCTCACCGAAGACTTGAAGGAACTAGGTTCCCGTAACAAGGCTTGTGCTCTTATCGATTCGCACAAAATCGACACCAAACTCGAAGTCGTCACACTTTCGGTTGAAGAAGCTAAGAAACTAGTAGACAGCGGTTGGGAAGCCTTTGGAAAGCAGTATCCGCGGTTCCGGGGTATAAGTTTGTTGTCTTTGCCAGCCTTGAATACAGAAAAGAACCGAGCCTTATTGTACGTCGGTTTTTCGTGTGGGATCGTTTGCGGGGATGGCAGGCTTCTTTTAGCGATGAAGAAGCACGGTAAATGGTCACTAAATGACGAGACGATCGTCTGGGTGGCGTCTGGGGTGGAATGACTTAGTTGGCAATAAATCGCCAATTCCACTCATTTAGCTATCAGGAACCGCTCGGTGGTCGGAATAACACAATTCAATTTCACAGAGATTGCAGGACGTACTCCCGGGCGGCGCGGAGGGCCGTGACTGAATCGCCGAGCGGCTGGAATTCCATGGCGGCGTAGCCGGTGTATTTCAGGTCGGCAAGCTTGCGGAAGATGTTGTGATAGTTGATTTCGCCGGTGCCGGGTTCGTGGCGTCCGGGCACGTCGGCGATGTGGACCAGGCCGACCCGGTAGATGTTCTTCTCGAGTTTCTCAATCAGATTTCCGGCGGCGATCTGTTCGTGGTAGAAGTCGTAGAGAAATTTTACGTGCGGGTTGTCGACTTCGCGGACGATGTCGAAGCCCTCGGCGACCGTGCTCAGGAAATATTTCGGATTTTCTTCCGGATCGATATTTTCCAGCAGCAGCGTGATGCCGCGCTGGGCGGCGAGTTCACCGGCGCGCTTCAGGTTCTCGACGCAGGCCTTGTGCTGCGCGGCGCGGGGAAGTCCATCGACGATGTTGCCGGATAGAACGATGACGCCGGGGCTTTCAAGCCTGGCGGCGACATCGAAGAAATCGCGCAGGTAAGCCTGAAAAGCATCGCTGGTGGCGGGATCGGCGGCGCCGTGGGCGATGGCAGCGACGCAGTCGAAGGTCATGCCGAGCGCGTGCTTGCGCGCATTGACGCGGCGAAACTCGGCGTCGTCCCAGTGGAGAAACTCATCCACGAGTTCGACAGAGCGATAGCCGGCGTCGGCGACTTTTTCCACGCGCGTGAGGAATGGAAGGTCACGGTCCACGGTCCAGAGCATGACGGAGAGTGGAAACGGCGGCGCGGAGAGCGGAACGAGAGCGCCCGCTTTCTGGGTTGCAACAGCAGCGCCCAAGGCCGCGCCGGCGACGCTGTGTCCAAATTGTCGTCGCGTGAACATGGGCTAGGCAGGTTTCGCCGGTTCAGTTTGCGGGGCTGGTGCAGGCACAGGCGCTGCCGGCAATGGCGGAGGCGCGGGACATCCGGGAAATGGGCCGCGCACGAAGGTGTTGCCGATGTAGCCGAGATCTTCGATGCCGATCTTGCTGCTGAAGAACGCGTCGACGGTGAGGCGGCGGATGAAGGCAAAGAACTCGACACCCGGAAGCAGGCCAGCATCCGCTTCGACATTCTTGCGGAAGGCGATGGTCTGGAGAATTTCGTTCTGCTGATCTACCGTGCATTCCGTGAAGGGATGGCTGTAGCGGTCGTCGCAAGCGGCATCAAGCCAGCGCAGGCCGCCGCCGGCGCGCAGGGCATAGTCTTCATTTTCGCTGCAGAGCAGGTCTATGAACTCAGGCGCTCCCGCTTCGATGGCGCCGCCGGAGTGGCCGTCGGGAGGAATGATCAGCTGCGCGAGAACCTGCAGCGTCTTGTATGGTGCGGCGGGGAAAAACTTGGGTGCGTAAGCGCCGGTGTCGCTGGCAGACTTCTCGACCGCGATGGCTTGATGGACGTGCTGGGCGGCAGCCTCAGGAATCAGGCGCAGCACAGAGCCCGCGACCGCGCCGGTGGTCAGGGTTCGCAGCACATCGCGTCGGTTCATGGTCATGCGTTCGCCTCCCGGGTCACAGGTTCCCTTTCTTCGCCTGATCGATCAGATATTCCGAGGCGCGCCAGGTGAGCGCCATGATTGTGAGGGTCGGGTTCTTATCGGGATTGGTGACGAACGCCGCGCCATCGGTAACGAAAAGATTCTTCACGTCGTGGGCCTGATTGAATGAATTCAGGACCGACGTTTTCGGATTCGACCCCATGCGCGCGGTGCCGAGCTCGTGAATGATGACGCCGCCGTCGGCGAGGCCGTGAGGATTGTCGCCTGACGGGCTGGTCTTGGTGAGATATTGTCCACCGGCAGCTTCAACGATTTGCCGGAACGTTTCCTGCATGTCTCTCGCCATTTTGACTTCGTTGTCGTCCCACTGCCAGTGAAAGCGGAGAACGGGAATGCCCCACTGGTCGACCACCTGGGGATCGAGTTCGCAGAAGCTGCGCTCGTTGGGAATCATTTCGCCGCGTCCGGAAAAGCCGAGCACCGTGCCATAACGGCTGCGGCATTTGTTCTTGAGAGTGCTGCCGTAGCCTTCTTCGTCGTGGCACACATCCGAGAACATGCCCGGCCCCGGCAGATCGCGGCCGCCCCAGAGTTCGATGTGATAGCCGCGGAGAAAATCGTTCTTGCGATCGTACTTCCACCAGGGAACGTAGAGATGCGGGCCGCCCATGCCGTCGTGATTGTGAGCGGGGACTGAGGCGAACTGCGGAAAGTAGCCTGCACCGTCGCTGCCGACGCTATCCATCAGGTAGTGGCCAACGGCGCCCGACGAATTCGCGAGGCCGTCGGGGAACAGTGCGGACTTGGAATTGAGCAGGAGGCGGGCGGATTCGCAAGCGCTGGCCGCGACCATGAAGGCTCGCGCGTAAACGCGGCGATCGGAGAGAGTAGCCTTGTCGACGTAGGCGACGGCTTCCGCTTTGCCGTCTTTGCCGACAACAATTTCGCGCGCCATGGCGCCGGTGATGACGGTGAGACGACCGGTCTTCATGGCGGGTGGAATCATCACCTGACTCGAACTGAAGTTGGAGGCGGTCATGCATCCGCGGCCGCACTGTCCGCAATAGTGGCACGCGGGACGGCCGTTCAGCGGCTTGCTGATAATTGCGAGGCGGCAGGGAATGCAGGCGATCTTCAGCCGGTCGCAGGCGGCCTTTAGAAACACTTCGGAACAGCGGGGTGCGGCGGGCGTCTGGAAGATTCCGTCGGGCGCGCTGGGAATATTCTCCTTGGTTCCAACTACGCCGATGTAGGACTCGACCTTGTCGTAGTAGGGCGCGAGGTCCTGATAGCTGATTGGCCAGTCGTCGCCCATGCCATCGGTGGAGCGCGAACGAAAATCCACCGGCGCGAAGCGCAGGGCGATGCGTCCCCAGTGATTGGTGCGTCCGCCGACGATGCGCGAGCGAAACCAGCG
>Ga0075030_100007000_pt1 | contig 10066 bp, 11 predicted proteins | sample LitLauG_LLR_2012_FD_71393 | JGI IMG/M metagenome (GOLD analysis project Ga0075030, IMG submission 71393) | Freshwater sediment microbial communities from Pennsylvania, USA - Little Laurel Run_MetaG_LLR_2012 | ecosystem: Environmental > Aquatic > Freshwater > Creek > Sediment | place: USA...
CGACACCGCGTCCTACGGGTCCTGGAACCCGTTCGTCACCCGCTTCGACGGCCCGTTGGTCGAGGGCGGACGCATCGAGGTCGTCCTGCAGCTCGACGGCCGCAAGCCCCAGACGATGCGACCCCGCCTCGTGCGCGTCGACCAGGGTTCCTCGTTCGAGTGGCTCGGCCGGTTCGGGCCCCGCGGCATCTTCGACGGGCGTCACCGGTTCACCCTCCGGCCGCTCGCCGGCGACCGGTGCGAACTGGTCCAGTCCGAGGTGCTGTCGGGCATCCTGGTGCCGGCGTTCAGGAAGATGCTCACCGGTCCCACGCCCGACGCCTTCGTGGCCCTCAACGAGGCCTTCAGGCAGCGGGTCGAGTCCCGTGGCTGAGTCCGCCGTCTCCCACCGCCGGGGTCAGGTCGTGCTCGACTCGATCCTCGACGCCACCCTCGGCCTGATCGCCGAGCGTGGCTACGCCTTCACCATCGACGAGGTGGCCGAGCGCTCCGGCGTCCACAAGTCCACCATCTACCGGAAGTGGGCGACGAAGCCGACCCTCGTCGGTGCGGCCGTCGAGCGGCTGGCGTCGATCGAGGTGCCCATCCCGGACACCGGCGCGCCACTCGACGACGTGGTCACCCTGGCCCTGCTGGTGGCCAGGTCGCTGCGGGCACCGGCCGGCGCCCAGGCCATCCGGAGTGTCGTGGCCGCCGCCTCCGAGGATCCCGCCATCGTCGACGTCGCCCGTCAGTTTCTCGGGAGTCGCTACGCCGCCGCCGTGGACCTGCTGGAGCGGGCCGTGGACGAGGGTGCACTCCGATCCGACGTCGACCCCCTGCTGGTCTGGCAGGCCATGGTCAATCCGTTGCACCTGCGGGCCGTCCTGGGCCAGCCGGCGGACGACGCCACCGCCCGCCGGCTGGTCGACCTCGTCCTCGACGGTGCCCGCACGTCGGCCCGACCGACCGAGGGCACCACCACGCACGCCTCGGAGGTGCTGCCGTGACCCACGTGATCCGACCCGTTCCACTGGTGTCGGCCTTCGCTGTGCTGGGGGCCGCCGTCCTGCTCGTGGTGGCCGGCCACGCCGCCTGGTGGGTGGTGCCCCTGGGCGTCGTCGGCCCGGACCTGAGCTTCCTGTCCGCCCTCGGTGCGCCGGTTCCGGAGCCCGGGCGACTGCCCGCCCGGGCGGTCCGGCCCTACAACCTGGTCCACCACCCGGTCGGACCGATCGTCGCCGTGGTGGTCAGCCTGGTCGTCGGTAACCCGACCGCGCTGGCGGCCGGCCTCGCCTGGGGGAGCCACCTGCTGTGGGACCGCGGCGTCGGCTACGGCATGCGGGCCCGTGACGGCTCGATCGTCACCGCTGACCGCCGGATCCGACGGGTCCGGCCGGTCGGGTCACCGGGCTGAACGCCGCCCCTGCCGCTGCGTCGCGGCGCCTTGCGTCAGCCGGCCACCCGGGTCGGGCGCCGGACCAGCTCGCCGGTGCAGTTCGGGCACCGACCCTGACGATCCGCTGCGCAGGAGGTGCACCACGTGCACTCGAAGCTGCAGATCGTGGCCTCGGTGCTGTCGCCCGGGAGTGGCCGCTGACAGCCCTCGCACTCGGTCCTCATCTCGAGCATGTGGTCCCCTTCGTCCTGGAGCCGGTCCGCGTCGGCGGGGTCGCACAGGGGCGACCCCGGGCCGGTCACCTCCACTCTGCACCGGGACGCGGGCGGCGTCCATGACAGGTCTCCCACCGTTCCGGCCATCCGGGCGGATCCGACAGTGGACCAGCGGCCCGGATCAGTCGTGCTCCCACCGGTCCGCCCACCGATTCAGCGCGATCAGGACCGGACGGAGGTCGTCACCCTTCGGGGTGAGCCGGTAGCGGGTGCCGCCCCCGTCGGCGGCCACCACCCGTTCGACCACACCGGCTTCCTCGAGCTGGCGGAGCCGCTCGGTGAGCAGCCGGGCGCTGAGTCCGGGCACGGCCTGCTTGATGTCGGTGAACCGGTCCAGCCCGTGGTGCAGTGCGAACAGGATGGCTCCGGTCCACCGCCGACCCACCAGCTCCGATGCGGCGTGGAAGCGGGGGCTGAACGGCCCCCGTGTCCGGGCGGCGCCGAGGAGGCGGTCCGTCGGGCTGTCCGGTCCACCTACCGGGAATACCTCTCGGGTGGCCATGGTTACTAATCATAACCAACAGGCCGGCCCGGACCGGCGACCGAACAGGAGGATCCGATGACCTACCTCACCCCGGCAGAGCTCGAGTACCTGGCCACCCAGCGCCTGGGGCGCATCGCCACCGTCGGCCCGGCCGGCGACCCGCACGTGGTGCCGGTGACGTTCAGCGTCAACGAGTCGGACGGCACCGTCGACGTGGCCGGCCACAACCTGACCAACTCCAAGAAGTGGAAGGACCTGTCGGCCAACGACGCCGTCAGCATCGTGGTGGACGACGTGCTGCCGCCGTGGCAGCCCCGGGGGATCGAGCTGCGGGGCCGTGCCGAACTGGTCGAGTCCGGTCCGGTGATCCGGATCCACCCCACCCGGGTCATCGCCTGGGGCATCGACACCGACGCCTACGCACCGAGTGCCCGGACGGTGGCCGGAGGGTCCCGTTGACCGGCCCCGGGGTGCAGGCCCCGCCCCCCACCCCGTTCGAGCAGCTCGGCGGGGCCGGGGCGGTGACGGCCTTGGCCGACCGGTTCTACGACCGGGTCCTGGCCGACCCGGCGCTGCTCCCGCTCTTCGCCGACCCGACGGAGGACCACGCCGGCCGCATGGCGCTCTTCCTGGCCGAGCTGCTGGGCGGCCCGACCGCACACACCGAGCAGCGCGGCGGGCCCAACACCATGTTCCGCGTGCACCAGGGGCTGCGGATCACCGAGGTCCAGCGGGGCAAGTGGGTCGCCCACATGGTCGCCAGTATCGACGAGGCCGACATGCCCGCCGAGCTCCGTGCCGGCCTGCTCGCCTACGTCGAGCAGGGTTCGCGCCTGGCCCGGGCCACGTCGCAGCGCCCGGCACCCTGAGGGGATGACGGTGCAGGGCCGACGTCGTGTCGGTCACCGGATGCCCAGGGGTGTCCGGGCGAAGACGACTGTGGTGCCGTCGCGCACCGGTCGGGACACCACGCACCCGTCGTCGACGACCGGCGGGACCACGAAGCGGACGGCGACATCGGCCGGGAGCGTGAACGGCTGGTCGACCGGCGCCCGGCCCGCCGGGGGTGGCGCGTCGCCGGTGACGCCGTGGACCGGATGGCTGACCCGGGTGTCCTTGATCCCACAGGTGACCTCGACCAGTCCGGAGCTCGTCCGGCCACCGAGGCCGTCGCCGAGCAGCCGGGCGGTGACGACCTGGCCTGGGCGCGCCGCCCCCGGGCTCAGCTCGAGCCGGATGCCGGCGGTCGACGGCCCGGTGCGGGGGACCGTCGGGCCTGCGGTGGTGCCGCACGCCGCAGCCAGTAGGGCGGTGGCTCCGGTCGGGATCAGGAGCCATCGGCGACGTCGGGTACGCGTTCCACCCCGGCCCCGGACGTCCATGACCTGACCGTACCGGGAGGGCGCGCGGACCCGTCCCATACGGGCCACCGCACGCCGTCACGTCCGACGGAGCGCGTCGACGAGCTCCGGACGCGTCCCGCCCGACGACACGTCGGTCACGAAGAGCCCTCGACGGCTCCGCGGGCACAGGGGGTCCCGGGTCCACGCCGCGAACGCCATCAGGGTGCGGCCGGACGACGACCGGAAGAACGAGGGGCCGCCGGGCCCGATCATTCCGTCGGCCGTCGTGAGCTCCTGGTGGGGTGCCGCGGTCCGGCACGGGCCCAGCGGGGAGTCGCAGGTCACCGAGCCCACGGAGTACGAGTAGGACGACCACCGGTTGGCACTGAAGTAGAGCTGCAAGGCACCGCCGAGGCGGACCATGGCCGGTCCCTCGACGACGCCGGCCTCCCAGGCGGTGGTGGCGGACAGCAGCAGCTGAGGCGACCCGGTCAGTGCGGTGTCCCCGCGGGCGAGGGACTGCGCCCAGATGCGCTGGGGTGCGCCGTTCGACCCGTCGCTCTTCCAGACGAGGTAGTCGGCGGACCCGTCGCGGAAGACGTAGGGATCGATCGAGCCGCCGAGGGTGGCCTGGCACAGGAAGGGCCAGTGGCTCGGATCGACGAATGGACCGAACGGGGTCCGTGCCACGGCACGGCCGATGCACTCGAGGCCGAGCGCACGGTCGCGGGCCGCGAAGTACATCTCGTACCCACCGTCCGGATCCGGGGCCACCGCCGGCGCCCACGTGAACCCGGCCACCGCCCACACCGGCAACTGGGGCAGGGCGTCCCCGGGTCGGGTCCAGTGCCGCAGGTCGGTGGAGGACATCACCTGGATGTTGGAATCGCCGAGCTGCGTGGCGTAGGCGACGTACCGCCCGTGGACGGTCAGCACGCTCGGGTCGGCGAAGTCCCCGGCGTACGCGGGCGCCCGACCCGCCGCGGGCGACGGGGCCGCGGCTCCGGCGGCCGTCGCCGTGGAGAGCGTGGTGGCCACGACGAGGGCCACGCCACCGACAGCCACCGGCCACCGCAGCCCGCGACGGGTGCGGTCCGGTCGTACCGCCGCCGCCCGGGACGTGGCGGTCGCCGCGCCCGGGGCGGACGCAGGACCGTCGACCGGGGCCTCGATCTCGAGGTGGGGCAGCCAGCCGAGCCAGGACGGCAGGTACCAGCTCCGGTCGTCGAGCAGCGTGAGTACAGCCGGCAGGATCACCATCCGGACCAGGGTCGCGTCCAGCAGCAGCGCCACCGCCACGCCGAAGCCCATCTGCTGGAACATGGCCAGCTGTCCCCGGGCGAAACCGGTGAAGACCACGATGATGATCAGCGCGGCACCGGTGATGATCCGGGCGGTCGAGGCCACGCCCGACGCCACCGCCTCCCGGGTCGAGCCCGTCCGGTCGTACTGCTCCTTGATCCGACTCATCAGGAAGACCTGGTAGTCCATCGACAGGGCGAACAGCACCGAGAAGAGGAAGAGCGGGACCCAGGCGTCGATGGCCGTCACGTGCTCGAACCCGAAGACCGTGGCACCCCAGCCGTGGATGAACACGAGGGTGAGCTGCCCGTAGGCGGCGCCGACCCCCAGCAGGTTGAGGAGGATCGACACCAGCGCGATCACGACGGAGCGGAAGGCCAGCAGCAGCAGGACGAAGCTGACACCCAGCACGAACAGCAGGACGAACGGGGTCGGTGCGGCCACGGCGTGGAAATAGTCCGCCACCTCGGCCGTCTGCCCGCCGACCAGCACGGTGGCGCCGGATCCGGCGAACGCCGCCGGGACGAGCCGACCACGGATGGACCGGACGGCGGCCACCGCACGGCTCGACACCGGGTCACCGTGGACCGGGACGGTGAGGGTCCGGATGGCGCCGTCCCGGGAGGTGCCCGTGACGCCGGGACCGAACGACGGGTCGGCGGCCAGGACGGCGCCGAGGCGGGCGAGGTCGGCCCGGACCACGCCGGGTGTCCCCGTCGCCACGATCTCCACCGGGCTCGTCCCCTGGCCGGGGAATGCCCGGGCGAGGGCGACGTACCCCTGCTCCGACGGGACCGACGAGGGAAGGGTGGCCACGCCGCTCTGCCCGATGTGCAGGCCGAGGACGGGAACGGCGAGGAGGAGCATGGCGCCGCCGGCGAGGGCGAGGCTCCGGCCGGGGCGGCGGATCACCCGGTCGACCACCGACCGCCACCTCCCACCTGAACCGTCGGTGGTCCGGGCCGGGGACACGAGCGGCAGCCGCCCGGCATCCACCCGGTCACCGAGCAGCGCCAGCATGGCGGGCAGGAGGGTGAGCGCGGCGGCCACCGAGGTCACGCCGACGATGATGGCCCCGGCCGCCAGGCTGCGCATGACGTTGGTGGGGACGAGGAACATGGCGAGGAGCGCCACCACGAAGGTGCTGCCGCTGAACAGGACGGCCCGTCCCGCCGTGGCCGCGGTCCGGAGGATCGCGGCCTCCCGGGCCGCACCCCGGGCCCGCTCTTCCCGGAACCGGGACACGATGACCAGGGAGTAGTCGATCCCGAGGGCGAGCCCCATCGCCGTCATCATGTTGATGATGAACGAGGACAGGTGGAACTCCTGCGAGACGAGGGAGGCGACACCGAATCCGACGGCGATCGACAGGACGGCCATCAGCAGGGGCAGGAGGCCGGCGACCAAGGCGCCGAAGACCAGGACCAGGACGACCAGGGCGATCGGCAGACCGAAGTCGAGCTCGCCGCGACGCAGGTCGCCCGCCGCGAGGGTCGAGACGTCGGCGTTCACGGTGTGCCGTCCGGTGACGGCGACCGACAGCCCGTCGGCACCGTCGGCCGCACGGACCGCGTGGACGACGGGGGCGACGGCCGCATCGCTCCCGACCCGCAGCTCGACGAGGGCGGCGTGCCCGTCCGGTGACACCAGCGGACTCCCGCGGGTCAGGTCGGCACGGACGTAGTCGACGCCCGGCAGAGCCCGCACGCGGGCCACGAGGCGGGTGACCGCGCCGGACGTGCTCGGGTCGGACACGGCGGTCCGGTCCGAGCGGACCACGATCACCTCGGTCGGCTGTCGGCCGGCCGGGACCGGCCCGGCCTGCGCGTAGAGCGCCTCGGCCCGGGACGACTCCGTGGACGTGACCACGTGGCCGTCGGAGGTGAGGCCGTGCATGGTGGTCGCCAGGGCGAGCGACACCAGGACGGCGAGTGCCCACAGCGCAACGGTCCGGCCCGGGCGGGCGGCGGACCAGCCGGCCAGGCGCCCGGTCAGCCCGGGGCGCCGGGGGTCGGCGTCCGGTCCACGGCGGTCCGTTGCGGCCGCACGTCCGACGGTGGGGTGGGTGGTGGTCATGGCTCCTCCTGGGTCCAAGTGTGAGCACTGCTCTGGATATAAGAGCACTGTACGAATCCGGCTCCCACATGTCAAGAGCAGTGCTCACAAAACCGTGGCAATGCTCCTCTCGTGTGCCATGCTGTGGGAGTGGGGGAGACCAGGACCGTGTCCAACGCCCGCCAGCGGGTGCACCAGGCCGTGCGACGCGACATCGTCGACGAGGCCCGCCGCCAGCTGGCCGAGACCGGTGCGGCAGGACTGTCGCTGCGGGCGGTGGCCCGTGAGCTCGGCATGGCGTCGTCGGCGATGTACCGCTACTTCGCGTCGCGCGACGAACTCATCACTGCGCTGATCGTGGAGGCCTACGACGCCATGGGCGAGGTGGCCGAGCAGGCTGCGACGACCGGGGGGCCGGCGGCACGGCGGATCGCCGAGGTGTGCCGAGCCGTGCGGGCCTGGTCCCTCGACCATCCGTACGAGTACGGGCTGCTCTACGGGTCGCCCGTGCCCGGGTACGAGGCTCCCGGGCTCACCACCGGGCCGGCGAGCCGGGTGGTGGACACGCTGGGCCGCCTCGTCGTCGACGGGTGGGAGCACGGGGAGGTCACCCCGGGCGACCATCCGCCGGTCCCGCGACCGCTCGCCGCCCAGGTCAAGCGGCTCGGGCAGTTGGCCATGCCCGGCGTGCCGACGTGGACCGTCGCCCGGGCGACCCAGGTGTGGGCACTGCTGTTCGGTCAGATCGGATTCGAGGTCTTCGGTCGCATGACCCAGGTGGTGGAGGCCCCGGAGGTGCTGTTCGAGTTCACGATCGCCACCATGCTGGACCTGGTCGGCTTCGCCCCCGACCGCCGGACCGGCCCCAGGTCCACGTCGGCCTGACGACGCGCCGGGGGCGACTCAGTCGAACGGGTGCAGCGAGCTCCCCACGGCCCAGGTGCTGAAGTACTGGTTGTTGGCCCCGTAGGCCATGCCGAGGGCCACCTTCGCCCCGTCCACCTGGTGCTCGCCGGCCGCACCCCGCACCTGGTTGGCCGCCTCGGCGAACCGCAGCAGGCCCGAGGCCCCGATGGGATTGGACGACAGGACCCCGCCGGAGGCGTTGATCGGCAGTGCACCCCCGAGCTCGGTGGTGCCGTCGTCGACCAGCTTCCACCCCTCCCCCTCGTCGGCCAGGCCGAAGGCCTCGAGCCAGATCGGCTCCAGCCAGGAGAACGGGACGTACAGCTCGGCCATGTCGATCTGGCGGCGTGGGTCGGTGATGCCGGCGGCGGTGTAGACGTCGGCCGCACATTGCAGCGCGGCGGCGGGCCGGACCGGGTCCCGTCCGGGGAAGCTCGGCGGCTCGGACCGCGACGAGGAGGCGAGCACCCACGCCGGGGGACGCCCGGCGGCAGCCGCTGCCAGGCCCCCGGCCTCGTCGGTGAGCACCACCGCGCAGGCGCCGTCCGACGACGGGCACGACTCGAGGAACCGGGTGGGCTCCCACATCATGGGTGACGCCTTGACCTTCTCGATCGAGATGTCCTCGATCTTGAGGTGGGCGTACGGGTTCTTCAGGGCGTTGAGCCGGTCCTTGACCGCCACCTTCCACCCGATGTGCTCGGGGGCGCCGCTGCGCTGGATGTAGGCCCGGATGAACGGTGCGAAGGCACCGCCGGCCCCGAGGGAGGCGCCCTTGCCGCTGCCCAGGGCGAACTGGGCGTTGCCCTCGGACTGCTTTTCGAAGGCGACGGCCAGCACCGTCCGGTGCTTGCCTGCCTGGACGTGGGAGGCGGCCACGATGGCCGTGGTCCCTCCGACCGATCCGGCGGTGTGGACGCGGAACATGGGCTTGCCCACCGCGCCGAGTGCGTCGGACAGGTAGAGCTCGGGCTTCATCACGCCCTCGAAGAGGTCCGGGGCCTTGCCCAGCACGACGGCGTCGATGTCGTCGAGGGTCATCTGGGCGTCGTCGAGGGCCCGGAAGACGGCCTCGCGGACCAGGCCGCCGAAGGAGACGTCGAGCCGACGGGACTTGTGGTGGGTCTGGCCGACGCCGACGACGGCCACGGGTGGAGCGCTCACGGTCGTCCCTCCAGGATGCAGACGAGGTTCTGCTGCAGGCAGGGCCCCGACGTCGAGTGGGCCAGGGCCCGCTGTCCGCCGCCGAAGATGTGGTCGGCGGCGTGGCCGATCCGGCACAGGCCGGTGGCCATGATCGGGTTCTCGCGCAGTGCGCCTCCCGAGGCGTTGACGACCACGTCGTCGCCCAGGCCGAGCACCGACCGCAGCAGGAGCTCCTCGTGGGTGAAGGCGGCCTGGAGCTCGGCCACCTCGACCGGTGCGTCGGCCAACCCGGCGGCCTCGGCGGCGATCCGGGTCGACGGCGAGTCGTCGAGCGCCCGGAACGACGGGTTGTGGCACTCGGTCCGGTGGTCGAAGCCGGTGATGTAGGCGGGTCGTTCCACCAGCTGGCGGGCCCGGTCACCCGTGGCGAGCACCATGGCGGTCGCACCGTCGGTGATCGGCGGGACGTCGTGACGTCGGAGCGGCTGGCGCAGGTAGTCCTCGGCCAGCAACGAGTCCACGTCGCCGGTGCCACGGGACCGCACGGCCACCTCGGCCATCGACCGCTCGTCGGCCAGGCCGGCGGCGATGACCGCCCGGGCCTGGAGCGCGGCGAACGTGAGCGGGTCGGCGCCCAGGGGGGCGAGGAAGTAGGGATCCATCTCCATCGGGTAGATCAGGGCCGGGTCGCCGGTCGACGAGCGTCCGGACCCGGTCACCACGGCGATGTCGATGTCCCCCTCCTGCAGGCGGAGCCACGCCTCGTAGAGCGCCCAGGCGCCGTCCATCTCGACGTGCGAGTCGCGCTTGGGCGGCCAGGCGCCGATGGCGTCGAGGTTGGACACGAAGGAGAACGCCTGGCCGGTGATGTAGTCGCAGCTGCCGAGGCACGTGAAGTCGATGTCGCCGCGGTCGAGTCCGAGCGGGGTCAGGGCGCCGGTGATCGCCTCCAGCAGCAGCTGGGTCTCGGACTTGTCGGTGTGGCGGACCATCGGGGTCGAGGCCCAGCCGATGACGGCGATGTCGGTGGAGGGTGCGGTCACGTTCAGAAGATCCTGTTCACGAGGTCGGGGTCGTCGAGGTCGGGCTCGCCGTTGGGGATCCAGCCGAGCAGCGACCCCCAGCTGCCGCCCATGCCGCCACCCTCCTCGGTCTCCTCGGCCGGTGACGCCCACAC
>Ga0075030_100007001_pt1 | contig 10066 bp, 11 predicted proteins | sample LitLauG_LLR_2012_FD_71393 | JGI IMG/M metagenome (GOLD analysis project Ga0075030, IMG submission 71393) | Freshwater sediment microbial communities from Pennsylvania, USA - Little Laurel Run_MetaG_LLR_2012 | ecosystem: Environmental > Aquatic > Freshwater > Creek > Sediment | place: USA...
CAGATATAGAAGATCACGGCAATATCGCCAATCACGGTGACATCTCGCTCCCGCACGGCAAGACAGTCTGGCGTTGGATCCTGGATTGGATCCTGGAGTGGCGAGGACCCCCGATAGGCGATGCGGAAGATTCCGACCCCGAGGGTCGGCGCTCCGGCCCGCGTACGCGCAAGCAGTTGTTGGCCGTCGCTGCGACTATCGTGGTCGTAGGGTGCTCGGCGCTTGCAGGCTACGAGCTGGGCGGCATGCAAGCTTTCCGGCGGATCGCGGCGACGCTGGGGGTGTCCCACTCAGCCGCTCCAGCTGACCAGAGGCACTGAGTCCAGAGGCGCTCGATGCCGAACTTGCAATCGATTGTGTTTTCGACGGACGGATGGGCGTTTCTGGAAGAGGACGATTCGACGCGTAAATGGCGCAACGCATCAAAGGATGCGCTGTCACTCCAATACTTCGCGAAGCAACCAGACATCCCGGCGCCGCTTTCCGATATCGCGACCATCAGAAGCGCGTTCCGTGCGGGCGTCGCACAAGTGGGCGGCGCTCTGGTCGAAGTCGACGTGGATCAACTCGAGGGCACCGCCGTGCTGCGGACAATCTTCAAGTTCCCGCAGAAGCCGCACGGAATGACCTACGTGGGAGCTTGGACTATTCCGAGGTACAGCTTCAGTTTCGTTGTGAAGATCTGCTGCGCCGAGGCAGGGGTGACCGGGCTCCGGGACGCTTCCGTTATGGACAGACTGTTAGCCCGCCGTGCGTCGCCGATCGACCCGGATGTATTGATGTCAGAGTGGGCGAGGGATCCCTATGAGCCGAACTTCAGAAGTCGCGTTCTCCGAAATCAAAGCGACGACGTCGAATGGGACGCGGCGTTCCCTGGACATCCTTTGTCACGTGTACGAACCTGCTTGCGGGTGATCAAGGAGACGATTCGATTGGATGAGAGCGTCCATTGCAGCGCTTCTTTTGAAGGGCCGCAGCAAACTAGCCGACGGAGGTGGTGGCATCGCATCAAGGGTGAGTAATGGCGGCGGTTTGCAGGCGGCGCGATGCGCCAGTCCCAGCGCCGTGGTGCCTTCCCGAAACGCGGTGTCATCACCGTAGCCGACATCGGCCAGCACAATCCGTCGGGCCCACCGGTGGCTCGGGCTTGGTGCAATTGTTCGAGCGCGATCTGCGGCTTGGTGGCGAACTCGACCTCGGGCGGCACTCCGGCACGTTGACGTTTCGCCAGGTCCTGCGTCCAATCCTGTGGCAAAGGGTGTGGTCGCCGAACATGATCTCTTTCTTGACCGTAAAGTCCAACTGGGACGTATGGCAGTCGTGGCAAAAGAGCAGGCGCAACGGGTAATGCGGCTCGCTGCCGACCTGCTCGCGTGTCAGGAAATTGTTGCACCATGGTTGATCGCCAAGATCAGCGACCTGCTCCAGGCGACCTTCACCACAAACGCGGCAGATCATGGTCATCTGGAACGACCGGTACCGTGAAGGGGAAGACAAAGGATGTCGTCGACCCCATTCACGTTGACCGGATTTCCCGAGTAAAAGGCGACGGCATCACTTCCATCCGACAATCTGATCAAATAATAGTATTTGGTGAGGAACCGTATCATCGGCTCGAATCTCTTCCAGTGGCTTTCCCACAATTCAAAGACTATCTTCGGTCTGCACCTGTCGATCGTGGCGGATGCTCCCTTGATGACTTCGGGTTCCGCGCCTTCGACGTCGATCTTGACGAAATCGGGCCGAATTCCGAAGTCGTCGCAGAAACGGTCGAGCGTTGTCGTGGCAACGTTGACCACACGCGTGCAATTTCCCATGCCTCTGAGCCGCAGCAGCGAGGAGGCGACGGCGCCGAGCGAATCACGCTCGTCCAGATAAAACGGAGCCGTGCCGATCTCGTCGCAGACCGCCGTCGAAATGATCGTGATGTTTGCCTTGCGCTCGCGGGCGAGCTCGGCAACCACCGCCTCATTCGGCTCGAACGCGTACACGTGCTTGGCCACACTGGCCATCGTACGGGCGACGCGCCCGGTGTTCGCCCCGACGTCGAACGCAATATCACCGGGAACGAGGTGCAGCAACGCCGCATAGTCGGTCAGGTTCGCGTGATCCGGCGCGAGCCTTTTCGCGAGCCCGATCTTTCGAAGGAGGCGCATCGGACCCTTGAGCTTCGGAAATCGCATGCCTCATTCCTCGGCGGCGTTGTTGCGCGCCGCAATCGCGAATCCATGCCGTGTCGCCTCGGACTTCACAAGCAGGGCGTCCGCTTCGATGCCGGCCGCTGCCTGGCGCCATGACGACGCAGCAGGGCCCACGACGGCGCTCAGAAACGTCAGGTACGGCAGCGGATCGGCCAGCCGGTCCGAGTGGATGTGCGGCGCGTGGGGCGTATTGTCGAGCACCTGGGCGTTGAGGTGATTCACGCCCTAGAGCCTACATCGCGCGTAGAGGCTCTAAGGCTTTGCTGTGCGATGGAGCCGGGTGAAAAAATGCCATCTGCCCGAAGAGGCGCATGGGACAATCGACCTTGGCACCACCCTGTCCGCCAAGTAATCGAAAATTGCGTCATTTTTAGACTATTCGCCTTATTGGCGCCGCGAAAACGACACTGCGTATGCGGCAGCACGGACGAAGGGAAGTTGATCGTCCGAAGCCTCGATGCCGTCCGTAAGTCGCGTGGGAACGAATAGCAGCTTCTTCTGTGCGGCCAGGCTGTCCGCCACCGACTTGTCCAGCGTCAGCACGCCCAGTTCCACCACCTCACGGGTGTCGGGCCAGGGTTGGGTCGGGTCCTTGGTTTGATCACCCGGCGCGGCGAGCTGCACCTTCAAATGAAATACCACTGGCCCTTGCGCGATGCGTTTGGGCAAATCGTCCACCAGGAAGTCGGGGGCCTTCTTGTCGGCGTCCGCCGGCGTCAGGTGCACCACCTGCTCCGGCAGCATGATGTAGCGCACAGCCTGCTTGCGCCCGTCCTTGCTGACAAAGACGAAAGCGTCGATGCCGTAGTACTCCTCATCCGCAAAACTGTCCGGGGTCGAGACGGTGGCAAATGCCTTCGGTACGCTCGGGTGGCTGGCCACGAACTGATCAAATTTGGTTGGCTTTGGCGCATCGGCTGGACTCTCGCCGATTGCCAGCAGAAGATCCCGAAAATCCTCTCCAGTCGCTACCGGGAAGAACTTCAGCGAGTTGATGACCATGTCGGCCTCTGTTCCGCCTGGCAGGTGATACTTGATGGCCATGCCATGCGGGTTGGCGCCGGCGGAGCCGTCTGCGACATTTGGTAGGCCGCCGCTGTCGGAAAAACGCACCGTCACAGGAATAGTGCTGCCATCGAACAGCGGCGACCGGCTGAGCTGAGCCGCCCCTGGCGAAGCCTTGAAACTACCCTCTGCGACCACGCCCTTTGCATGGTTGGCACGAAATCCCGGATGTGCGCCATACACCTTGTTCAGCGCATCCACGATCTGCGTCGTCACCGGCGGGTCGGCTACTGCGACTGAAGCCGAAACGGCGAGCGCCAGCACCAAGGCTAGGGATCCTCCAAAATGCTTCATCGCCACACCCATGCGGGTCTCCCGAGTTGTCGTCTGATGCAGATGCGAGTCCCTCACCGGAGCGGCGGGCACAATCTGCAACGGGATATGGTGAGCCACCGTTCTCCAGCGCGATTGGACACGTGTGCGCTGGCTTGTTCAAAACTGCGGCCGTTCGAAGTTTCCCCCACATTTCCCCCAACGCGGACCGGACACACACGCGGACCTAAGACATAGGTAACAACCTTTCCGGGAATTTCGCCTCTAAGACGCGGCCTGAAGTCACTGGGCCTTCAGATTGAACTCCACGGCGGTCGTAGCCTTGCTGCCCTCTTTCAGCCCCAGGTGCAGCAGCCAATTGCCGGCCATCGTCGGGGTCAGGCCGGACACGTGATAGCTGCAGGCGCCCATCTTCATCGCCTCCGGCGTCGTCGAACCGCCGTGACCATGCGCCGGCATCGTGAAAGCAACTCCGTCGACGTCCGGACACTTGGCCATCGCACTGCCGGCGGGGCTCGCATTGACCATCAATTCCGATTCCTTCTTGAGTGCGAGCACATCAGTGTCAGTGGTGAAGGTCCACATGCCGTCGGCGGACTTGACGCTTTGACCGGCTTGCGCGCCGCCTGCGATGGCGGCTGCGACCAGCAACAGCAGCAGCGACAGACTTGAATGGTGGATACGCACGGTCGGCCTCCGTTCGTTGGAGCAAGGGATTAAGTGTAGAGACTATCTGTCGAGACGGGTCTGACACCGATTTCCGAAATTCAGCTCGCGCCGCCACAAGCCCAGATCTTGATCGTCCCATCCCAACTCGCCGAGGCAAGCAGCTGCCCGCTCGGCGAGAACGCGACGCCTGTCACGCCGCCGGCGTGCCCACCGAGATCTGCAAGGCACGCCCCGTCGGATGCCCGCCAGATCCGGACGCGCGTATCGTCTCCCCCGGAGGCGATCGTCTCGTCTCGCGGGCCAAATGCGACGCAGCTGACGCCACCGAGCAGAGGCGTCTGGCGCCCCATTCCGATGCCCTTTGCTGCAGCGCGCCCGCTCAGCGCATCATGCTCGTGGGCCTTCCAAGACCCCACCTGAACGCGATCGATCAGACGCCACAATTGAAGCTTGCCGTAGCCGGCGGCACATGCCAGGAACCTGCCATTGCTCGAGCAGGACAGGCCGTTGACCCACCAGGCAGCCTTCAGGTGCCATGCAGCCGCGTATCCAATGGCACTCGGATATTCTGCGCGCTCGGGCGTCGTCATCGTGGCGATGGCCCGCCCATCCTGGGTTGCCCAAAGTCGAATCGTCCCGTCCCATCCGCCGGACGCGAGGAAAAGACCATCCGGAGAGAAGGCCAGGGCGGTCGCGCGATCACTGTGAGCACCGAGGTGCTGTGACCGCGAGTCCTTGATGCGGCCGAGGTGAACGCCTCCGCCACCGACGCCGAACGCCACCGTTTCGCCATTCGGTGCCACTGCCGTCGCGAAGACGGCGTCGACAACGGCTCCGGCAAAATGTCGGTGCAGCCAAAACACGGCGGGCGAAGCCGTCCGAAACGCGGCTTCGGGTTGAAGATCGCCAAGCCGCCACACGCGCACGGTTCCGTCCGTGGAACCCGTGGCGAGGCGCCCGCGCGCCATTGCCGCCGCCGTAACCCGTTCTCGATGCGCCTTGGGAGCGTGGCGAAGCAATTTGCCGTCCGACGCACGGTGAACGCGAATGCCGCCGTCAGCCCCGGTGGAAACAACATGCCCATCCTCCGAGAACGTCACGGCTGGGACGTCGGCCACTTCGCCACCGATCGTGCGAAGACAACCTACGCCAGGGGCGGTCATCGCGCAGATCGGCGGGCGCGCCGAAGGTGCCATGGCAAGGGCCTCGGCCAGTCGCTCGATGTCGTCGTTCCAGTCAACGTCCTCGAGCTTGTACGGCTGCAGTCCTGCAAGAGCCGCGATATCGGCAGGCAAGTCGGCCGGACGAGGCATCTGCTCGCCCCGCAGGAGAACAGGCACGACCGGCAGTCCTGCCTGGAGTGCCGTCGCAATCTCAAGTCGCACCGGATCTTCCGGCTGCGCAATCCCGCCTCCCGCGTTCTGTCCCGGTCGCCCCGGCCAATGCCGGTCGATCAATGCGGCCATCGCATCGCACCCCCGGACAGCCTCCGGCCCTGCCGAAGTGAGCACGTGATCTTGACCGAACCGCAGCGTCAGAGCCTCCTGCACACGGCCTGCATAGCCGGACGCACCGTCGCGCTGACTGATATAGATGCGCCCCATTTCAGATACCCCAAAGGCGGACGGTCGCGTCCCGGGAGCTTGTTGCCAACATCGTGCCGTCAGCAGAGAAGGCAAGGCCGGTCACTTCAGCGCGCGCCGCCTGCAGGTGCGCAACATGTTTTCCGGCAGCGTGGTCCCAGAACCGCACGCTTCCGCTGTGATGACCGACGGCCAGGAGATCGCCACGAGATGAAAACGCGACGGCGCCCGTCCAATCGACCTCGCCACCCGTCTCTTCAGGCGCGAGCGTTGCGACGATTTCGGCATCGGGTAGACGCCAAAGCGAAACCGCGCCGGTCTCGTCGCCGATCGCGAGGATCCGGCCATCCGGTGCAAATGCCACAGCGCGAATCCGCTTTCGTTGCCAAATCCGGTCGAGGGGAGAGCGAATCCGCGCGACCTGTGCCCCGGAGTCGGCGCGAACGAGGATGCATTTATGCTTCGCTACGGCCGCCAGCGACGAGCCATCCGGCGAGAATGCCAAGTGGGTGACGGACGTGCCGATTCCGGCGATCTCCCGCACCGGCGCACCGTCGGCCGCTCTCCAGGAACGAATCGCGCCGTCCCCTCCGCCTGTGACCACCACGTCGCCAGCCGGCGAGAACGAGAGGTCGGCAAGCCCGTGTTCGTGGGCGTCCGTTGCAGCCAGCATGTTTCCGTCGCTTGTGCGCCAGAGGACGAGCCTGCCATCTTGATATCCACCGGCAACCATGTTTCCATCCACGGAAAAACCGACCGCGATCGCCCATTTGTTTCCGTCTTGGAGTACCCGAACGGGCGCGCCGTCGGCCGCGCGCCAGAGGCGAACGGTGGGGTCGCCACGGAGAGCCTCTTCGACAGGGAGCGCGGTACGAAGAGCATTCCCGGCCGGGGCCCCGCCGCACGAGACAACTGTGAAGCTGTCAGGTGCGAATGCCACGCCGGACGTGCCCCCGCGGTGTCCCTCGAGCATCCGACGCAGGCGCAGGCGCGGACACGACGACAGCTCGATCAAGTCGACGTCCCGCCTGATGCCACCGAACTGCAGATATTCGATCAGTCCCTGAACGTCCTCCTCCCAGCGGTCGGCAGAAAAATGCTGCGCCGGACGCGAGGCGAGCGGCTTGAGATCGTCGGGAAGCCGCTCGGGTAAGGGCGGCAAGGCACCCGGCAGAAGAACGGGAACGACGACAATTCCTCGCTCCAGGGCTGTGGCAATCTCCACGCGGACCCAGTCGGTCCCGTCCTCCAACCGGCGCCGTCCACTCTCATCGTGCTGATCAAGCCAGTCGCTACCGATGAGCGCGAGCAGGACGTCGCTACGGGTGATAGCGGCTCGCAGAGGCGAGAGCCAGTCGTCCCTGCGCCGGAGTTGTTCGGCGTCCCGGAAAATCTGCTCGCCGAAGTGCGCGCGCAACCGATCGTAAAGGCGACCCGCGTAGCCGCTCGAGTCCGCACGCCGGTAGCTGATGAAGATCAGCGCCACACGCGTTCTCGCCGCCAGGACAGCATCGGTGCTATGCGCCGGGAGTCGGCTGCGGATTCAACCGGACCTACAAGCCGGCCGGGGGAATTGCTCGTTGGCGGCCGTTCCGTCACGTCGCGTGCAACAAGACTGTCACCAGTAGTGACGAGTCGGTAACGGCCTGCACGGCATGGGGTTCCGCCCCGACCAGCATCACGAGTTGCCCTGCAGTCAGGTGGCACTTACGGGACGATGCCGTCACGATCGCCTCGCCTTCGAGGCAGTGGACCGTAATCGCGCCGGCAACGCTATGTTCGCGCATGCCCTGTCCCGCCCGTAACACCAGGCGCATGAGTTGCAGAGTCGGCGTCTTCAGCAGACTGGTCGTGACCGCATTGCGCAGTTCGGGACCGAGCGGACGGACGTCAATGATGTCGAGTGGTTGTGCGTGTTGCAAAGCCATGGGGCTCTCCCGCTGAAGGCGTCAGCATATTTTGAGCTCGATTCGCATTCAAAAATGGACTGCGACCAATCGCTTATCAAACATGAAGGAACATCGTGTTGATATGCATCAACCGTAATCAGACTCCTGTTTGATTTGCGCCACATCGCCGTCTCTGGCGGCGTCGAACATGATTGCGCAGGCCCGCTGACGATCAAGCACCTCTTCGATGGAAGAGGCCCAGTCGGGCAAGAGAAGACCGTTGACGAACGAGCCAGAGCATTTCTCGATGAGCCCTTTCCGACGGATGCGCAACCGCTTTCGCTCGCTGATTGGCGAGCGATATCAGCGAAAGCTGCCGCGCCGCAGCGCCAAGCCACGCATCGGGGCTTCTATCATCCACGTTGAAGCTGGCTTAAGGCTGGTGGTTCAAGCGGGCATGAGCGATGAACTGTGGCTCTGGCTGCTTGACCGGGGCTGGCGTGTGGTGACCGTGCGCCCGGATCGACGGCGCTATCGGGATATTCCCGGGTCCTGGGTCACGATTTTGATCGACAGCGATCCGATGTCTCGTGAGAAGCTGTTTGCCGAAGCAGTTGAAAACGCCCAGTCCAGGCCCTCTGTCGGGAACCGCAGAGTCGGTTGACACGCTACCCACTACGGACCGGCGCCCGTCAAAGGCGCATGGTGGTGTCGCGCGGCTTCCTGGCCAGTCGCTCTGCGGCCGGCTTGACGAGCGATTGCCATCGTTCGAATGCCTGGCCCGAGCCGGTCATTGAAAACTGCATCACGCGAAAGAGACCGTCTTCCGTGGCGACCGCGATTCCAAGCCGATCGCTCTTTGCGGCGATCTGATCCAGGACGTCGGGGTTCGACAGGACGCTGCGCCAGAGTTTGGTCGACTCAAACTTGAAGGGCGTGCCGCAGGTCATCGTGGTGTTGACGGCACTGGTGCCCGTGTTTATCAGGATCGAGGAGGACGATCCCTGGATGCACTTCACCTTGGACGACGCAAACACCCAGAAGCAGCTGGCCGAGTCTTCATCGCACCATTTTCCGAACGCGTTGCCGCTTTCGTCGACCGTGAGCATATAGGGCAGGTCCTGGTCGTCGACCCCGACAATCCAGGAGCCATATGCCTGGGCGCTTGCCGACACTGACAGCAAGGTCAGTACCAACCAGAGCATGAACCGTTGCATCGTCATCCCTTGCTCACACCCGAAACCGGGGCGCCACACTCCAGGCGGGCCGGCGGGCCACCGCGCCAGGAACTCCGACGGGCCTCATACGCCGAAATATCGACCCCACCTCGGCGAACTTGAGGCAAGTCCGCCTCACCTGGCCCCCAGCGTAGAGGCAGGCCTGCGGCCTTGTCGGTGCGGCTGCGCACCCAGTCGCAGAAGGCAAAACGGGGCTGCGTCCTCACCCCAATTCACAGCGGCACTTCGGTCCTGCGCACGACAGGCTTGCCGTAACCGGGGACCGCGCAGCGAACGGCGAGCTGGAGTTCTTCGAAGGCTCAGGTATCGGAAGGGAAAATGAAAACGGCGCGGTAGTTGCCGCGCCGTTGCAACGGCGGCGGGACTTGACCCGTCCACCCCACCTGCGCCATCCCGGCGTTCGAGAAGTACTCGTTAGGGGTTTCGTTGCAGACTTCACTTTACGCGCCACGCATCCCGCGTCAAGCGCCGGATGGAACCGTTCCTGACGTACGTCAAACGTCATCGCGCCCAGGGCCGGGCTGCTGGAAAGCGCAGCCCATCGCAGCGCGGTCCGACCGTTTCTAGACCGGTCGGCGCGATCCGCGACCCAGCAGCCTCTCGATTTCGAGCACGTGAAGCGTCGTCTTGAGCACCGCGTCCGGGTTCAGGCTCATCGAATCGATTCCAATCTCGACCAGGAATCGGGCCATTTCCGGATAGTCGGAGGGTGCCTGGCCGCACAGGCCGCAGTGGCGATGGTTGCGCTTGCATCCCTCGACCGCGAGCCGGATCATCTGCTTGACTCCCTCGTCGCGTTCGTCGTAGTCGAATGCGACGATCTCCGAGTCGCGGTCCACCCCCAGCGTCAGCTGGGTCAGATCGTTGGATCCGATCGAGAAACCGTCGAAGCACCTGGAGAACGCATCGATCTGGATGACGTTGTTCGGGATCTCGCACATGACGTAGATCTCGAGGCCGTCCTTGCCGCGCGCCAGGCCCAGCTCTGCCATGGTCTGGAGCACCTTCTCCGCCTCCGCGATGCGCCGGCAAAAAGGAATCATCAGCTTGATGTTGGTCAGGCCCATGAGCTCGCGCGCGCGCCGCATGGCGGCGCATTCCAGGGCGAAGCCTTCGGCGTACGCCGGATGCGCGTAGCGCGAGGCACC
>Ga0075030_100007003_pt1 | contig 10065 bp, 7 predicted proteins | sample LitLauG_LLR_2012_FD_71393 | JGI IMG/M metagenome (GOLD analysis project Ga0075030, IMG submission 71393) | Freshwater sediment microbial communities from Pennsylvania, USA - Little Laurel Run_MetaG_LLR_2012 | ecosystem: Environmental > Aquatic > Freshwater > Creek > Sediment | place: USA...
TGCATAGGAGCACCCCTGTCCGCGAGAGTATGCACCTGTCCGAGGGTAGGCGCAAGGGCCGTGATTGTGGGTAGTAGCTTCCCTAACACTATCGCCAGTGCATATTCCGAATTACAACCTAAGCATCTATGACTCACGCACAACTAGTCGAGAAAGCGGTGCGTTGGCTCCGGGCCTATCGTTGCGGCGTGGTGCTGTCGGAGCAGGCATGTAGCAGTGGAGAGATGCCTGACGCGATTGGATGGAAGCAGGCCTGTCATTCGGTGCTGGTGGAGTGCAAAATCAGTCGCGCAGATTTCCTGGCCGATCGCGAAAAGCCTTTCCGGCGCCAGCCGGACCGCGGCGTTGGCCGCGAACGGTTTTATCTCACACCGCCTGCACTGATCAAGCTCGAGGAATTGCCCGCCGCCTGGGGACTCCTGGAATATCGCCGCGGACGGATTGAGATGATGCATCCCTCAGCAAAGAACCTGCGCACCGCCGTCGGCTTTCGCTACGAGATGAACCTGTTGCTGGCCAGCTTGCGGCGCGTCGAAGTCCGGATCGAGCCGCAGAGCATTACCGACTTTCTCAAATGGAAGAATCGGATGGCCGAATACAACCGCGGAACCCTGCCCGAAGGATTGACGTCCGCGGAAGAAGAAATGAATCTGTTTCTTGAGCCGGAAGTTCCGTGTTAGGCTCCTGATAAATCGACAATCCTCAAAGACCTCCTGGAGAGAACATCCAGTGCGCTTCATCCCGCCTTTCCTTGCTCTCTTGTCGTTTGTCCCGCTATCTCCAACCGTCAACGGCCAGCACCAGCATGACGCTCTGACCGAGCTACAACTGGGGAGTGTCCACTTCCCGATTTCCTGCGATGCGCGCGTACAGAGACAGTTCGAAAAAGGAGTCGCGCTGCTGCATTCGTTCGCCTTCGAAACGGCCGAGGCGGATTTCCGTGAAGTCGCACAAGACGATCCTCATTGTGCGATGGCGCATTGGGGAATTGCCACGACCTTCAGTCGCTGGGCTGGACCAGATGACAAGCAACGCAAGCGGGGATGGGAGGAAATCAAAATCGCAAAATCTCTTCACGCAGCGACGCCGCGCGAGTGCGACTATATCGCCGCCGAGACAGCGGTCTACGCTCACCCGGAGAAAAAGGACGACAAGCGGGGCGACAGATATCTGAAAGCCATGGAGAAACTCTACCGCCGTTATCCCGACGATCACGAGGCTGCTGCATTTTATGCCCTGGCCCTGGAAGAATCCGACCGCGACGATGATCTTAATCATGCGCAACGAAGGCAGGCCGCTGCAATCCTGGAAAAACTGTTTCTGATTGAGCCAGACCACCCGGGAGTCGCGCACTACCTGATTCATACGTATGACGTCCCGGGGATGGCTGAGTTGGGACTTCCGGCGGCGCGGCGTTATGCGCAGATTGCTCCCGTGGCCCCTCACGCGCTGCATATGCCATCCCACATCTTTGCCCGTTTAGGCATGTGGCAGGACGACATCGATTCCAACCTCGCATCGATTGCCGCCAGCCGCAACGCCGCCGCAACCCACATGGGAGATGAAGGCCATCAATATCACGCCATGGAATTTCTGGTGTATGCCTACCTGCAATCAGGACGTGAGACAGAAGCTAAGCGCGTCATCGAGGAGGTAAAGACTCTGCCCAAGATGAACAACATGTACGGCACCGATTTCGATCCGAACATCTCAGCCCAGGTCGAGTATTCCGCCAGCTATGTCATGGAGCTCCATCTCTGGAAAGACGCGGTTGCACTGCCGTCGCTCACCGACAACGAGGACGGGGATAGTTCTCTCACCTACAAGGCGCGAGCCATCGCCGCCGCCCGTCTGGGCGATCTGCAGACCGCCAGGCTGAATCTCACCGCCATTCAGACTCTGCACGAGAATCTTCTGAAGAAAAAACAAATGGGCCCCGCGAATGCGGTGGATGAGGACACCCGTGTGGTGCAGGCGTGGATCGACCACGCCGATGGCAAGAATCAGGAAGCGCTGGAATTGCTTCGACCGATCGCCCGCAAAGACCATGGCCTGTTCGCCACTGACGGAGACATTCCGGCTCACGAAATGATGGGCGAAATGTTGCTCGATATGAATCGTCCAGAAGCGGCCCTGGAGGAATATGAAGCCGAACTGAAGGTCAGCCCCAACCGCTTCAACTCGGTTTACGGAGCGGGCCACGCCGCGGAGATGGCAAAGCACCCGGAGAAGGCAGCCGGCTATTATCGTCAGTTGACAGCTACGTGCGCGCTCGGGGATTCGACCCGACCTGAACTCGCACATGCGCGGGACTTCATTTCAACCGTCGCCCAGAAGTAGAGTAGTTCGGCGCGCTACATATCCCTGCGGCCTTCCATCGCCTTGAGCATCGTGATTTCGTCCGTGTATTCGATGTCGCTGCCGACGGGAATTCCCATAGCGATTCGAGTCACCTTTACCCCCGAGCGCTTCAACTGCTGCGCGAGGTAAACCGCGGTCGCTTCGCCTTCCACCGTGGGATTCGTTGCCAGAATCACTTCATCCACATTGCCCGCATCTACGCGGGAAATCAAGTTCGAGATGCGCAACTGTTCCGGGCCGACTCCATGCAGCGGTGAAATTGCTCCGTGCAACACGTGAAAGACTCCATTGAAGTGCTTGGTTTTCTCGATCGCCGCAATGTTAGTGGGCTCTTCGACCACGCAGACCAGGCGTTGGTTGCGCGTAGGGCTGGTGCAATAGGCGCAAGGATCGACGTCGGTAATGTTGTTACACACCGAACAAAGCCGCAGGTTGGCTTTCACGTCGCGCACGGCGGAGGCGAGGGCTTCGGCATCTTCATCGCTCGAGCGAAGAATGTGGAATGCCAGGCGTTGCGCACTCTTCGCGCCGACGCCGGGAAGCTTCTTGAGTTCATCGATCAGGCGGGACATCGGTTCGGCGAACTTGGACATGGAGAGATTAGTTTAGCCGCGAGCGAGATCCTTCGTCACGGCCGCAAGACCGGATCCTATCAGGACGGCACGGTTCCTCGAAACTTAGGGAGTGGGAAGCGGGTGTTCAAAGTCGCAGGAATCAAGCGGAGAAAATCCCCCCAAAAAATAACGAGCGTCCCGAAACTCTTTCGAGTTCAGGACGCCCGGGCAGCCCTCCCCCAGAACTGCTCAACAAGGAAAATAAAACTCCTGGCAGGCTTCTGCCTATGGCACTTCCGTGCCATACCTGCCCGAAAAGGGCCTGTTCTGTATCCCTCTGGTAATTCGAGACTTGCCTGGGCTCTTGCACTTCGGGCCCCTGAAGTGTCAGCGAATTTCTGCCGATGACCCCCACAGCACCCGGAACCCAAATGCATGTCCGCCTTTGACGAGTTCGACGCCTGTCGAAACATCCTTGAAAGCCTCCTAACCGGCGTGTGTGTCGTCGACATGCAGAAAAAGATCGTGTTCTGGAGCGACGGCGCGGAACTCATCACCGGGCATCTCCGCCACGAAGTCATTGTCGCTCGTGTCTCGGGAAAGCACTGCTGCACTGTCAGCAGCCCGGCTGCGAGTTCTGCAACGAAGAGTGCCCTCTGGCGCGCGCCATCAAAACGGCTCTCTATCGAAGCATCGGGATTTCTTCACCAAAAGTCTGGATATGAAGTCCCAGTCCGGATTCGCGCTGTTCCGGTTCACAACCCGCATGGTTCGATCATCGACGCCGTCAAAACTTTCGACGAGCTCGAGCAGAGCGATATCAGCCGCACCGAAAAAGCTTTGCCGGGCGCACTAATCATTGACCCTCCTTCTCCGGTTGTGCCAGACTGCTGGTCGGCCGATTATGACGTTCCGTGCTCCCATCTGCGGCCCGTTCGTCCAGACGATCTTACTTCTGCTGTTTCTGATCACCTCTGCCTTCACCGCTGCCGGCCAAAACCCGACCGCGACCGGACTCATGATCAATGGTCCGGACTCACTTCGAGGTCGGACGGCCACCGTAGGCGCTTACCTGACGGCTCCCGGCACCGGCGCGATTGCGGTAAATGTGTTCGCTGAGCGCCACGGGACTCGCGTGGACCGTCAAGCGTTGCTGAATTTGGTCGACCGGACCACCCAGAAGGCTCTCTGGGCCACCACTGACGACCGGGCTCAGGGGATGTTTACCAACATTTCCTATGGGACATATGACTTGGAGGTAAGCGCCGTCGGATTCTTCAGCGCCCGCAAAGAGGTGTTGATATCACCCGCTTCGGTTCAGATGGAAATCGACATCGTCCTGCACCGCGATCCCACTGCGGTGAACCTGGATGTCGGTTCCAGCGCCTTATCATCGAAGGCACGCAAAGAGACCAAGCATGCCATCCAGGCCCTCAAATCCGGCAACTTGACTGCAGCCGGGAAGCATCTCGACGAGGCCTACCGAACTTCGCCTGCCGACGCTAACCTGAATTTTCTGATGGGGTACCTGTATTTTCAAAAGAAAGACTTCGCGCGGGCTATCACTTATCTGAGTGCGTCCACCAGCACCCATGTCCACGATGCTCAGGCGCTAACCCTTCTTGGCAGGGCAGGTTTGGAACAAAGCGACTACCCCGTGGCCAGATCCGCCCTGGAGCAGGCGGTTCTCGCCGACGCAGAGAACTGGCTGCCGCACAACCTCCTGGCCTACACGTATTTGCATCAACGAGAGTATGCAAAGGCACGGGACGAAGCGCAGGTTTCCATCACCAAAGGTAAGAGCGCAGCCGTGTCGTCGCAGCTCATCCTCGGCGAGGCTCTATTGAATCTTGGGCAACCTTCCGATGGTCTGCAGGCTTTAAAAGTTTTTCTGGAGCAGGCGCCGCAGCACCCGATGGCGGATCAGGTGCGAAAGGCAATCGTAGAGGTGGATCAGCGCAGTTCGAATGCAAGGCCCACAACAAACCTCGCGAGCGCAGAAGCACCGCAGCCAGACATAGACTCTTTGGCGGCTTTACCGCCACCAAAATTTTCCGTGAAGCCATGGCAGCCACCTGGAGTAGACGAGGTCAAAGTAGCGGTGGTTCCCGACGTCTCGTGCCCGCCGGCTGCTGTCATCGAGAAATCGGGCGACCGCACCCAGGAGCTAATCGCGAATGTAACGCGCTTCTCTGCAATTGAGGACTTGCTTCATCAATCGCTCGACGAGTACGGAAATCCCGTTCGCACCGAAACCCGGAAATTCGACTACGTCGCCTCCATCTCAGAGATTGAGCCCGGGTTTTTGGCAGTAGACGAATATCGCTCAGACAAACTCTCGCTCTCAGGTTACCCCGGTCAGATTGCCAGCACCGGCTTTGCCGCCCTCGCCCTCGTCTTCCATCCACACATGCGCGACAACTTCGACATGGTGTGCGAAGGCCTTGGTGACTGGCACGGTCAGGCAACATGGCTTGTCCACTTCCGCCAGCGCGTTGACCGTCCCAACCGCATGCACTCTTACAAAGTTGGAAATGAGTTCCATCCCGTACCGCTGAAAGGCCGCGCCTGGATCACATCGGACAATTTCCAGATTGTCCGCATCGAAGCCGAGATGGTGAACCCCATGCCCGAAATCCAACTGCTTAGCGAGCACCAGGTCGTAGAGTACGGGCCGGTCCCCTTCCCTAAGAAAAACACGACCCTCTGGCTGCCAAAAAGCGCGGAAATCTATTTCGACTTCCGCAAACACCGCTATTACCGCCGCCATAGCTTCGATCACTACATGCTGTTCTCAGTCGACACCGAGGAAAAGCGGAAGGCACCCGTCAACCACTCGCAAAACGCAGAAACTCCCGAGAATACGCACTCGCGATAATCTGCAATTGCCGCCACCTCTCTGACTGAAAAGCTGCGGTCTACTGATGTCAGAACCTGAAACTAAGCCCGACGCTGGGCACAGCCGTGTGAATAACCGAATTTGTGGTAAGCGCTCCAAATCCGAAGTCGGGAGTACTATAGACGAGTCCCCGATACTCCGCGCGCACCGACAGCCCCTTGTAAATCCCGTAATTGATTCCAGCCCCGTATACGAACGCACCTCGACTCTGGGCCTGAGCGCCCGAGAGCGTATTGAACTGATTGTTCGTAGGCACGAAGCGCAGCGCTCCCCCTCCAGCCAGCAAATACGGGTTGACACGCGAATGGCGGTGCGCAGGAAGATTCAGAACCAGACTCCCGGCGAAGTCATGGATGCCCGACTGGATGCGGAACGCCCCGGAAGAAAGCGCATATTTCTGCGTGTTGACGCTGTAGCCGTACGCCCCTTCCACCGAGATCCAGCGATTCAGATGATAGCGGTAGGTCCCCAGTAAGCCACCACTCTCGGTCGCACTGTACGAAGTCCCGTTTCCCGTCGTGCCCTTGGTGAACAGCCCGCCGCCCTGCAAGCTGATCTCCGACCGGTTTTCCTGTGCCGACGCACCCGGCGGTAAGCTAAGAACAATCCCCACTGCCATAACGACTGCTTTTTTCATCGCTGAAGCCACTCCTTTCACTTTGTAGCATTCACCGGAATCACCTTTCTCAATCGGACCACTGTTCGAGGTCTGCGGGCGAGTATCAGCCAGTAGCTGTCCGCCACGTGCGCACACGAGTGCCGCAGCACGCCCGAATTGAAATGGCACTACCGACTGACGATTCCGATTAAAGTGCTGGGATGCGGGCCTTCTTCAGAGGCGTTGCACGGGGCAATCTAGAGTTTCGTCAAGCTGACGTAAAGTTTTTTTGTCCGCTGGTGCGATGCAGGTTTTTTGAACGCTCAGCTTTTTTCACAAGCGCTGGATTGGCGTTCTAAAACCAATTCAGAAACGAAGAGTTGTGCAAGAATTTCCTGGGGGACCAAACGATGTTTTCCTTCCAACCGATCGGACACGTACACAGCCCTTATAAGACCACGCAAGAGGTTCCGAAAGGATTAGGCGCGAAGCACGATGCCGAAGGCATTCTTGAGATCCTGCCGCAGTTTGCGCTGGGCCTCACCGATATCGAGGGATTCTCCCATCTGATTGTGCTTTGGGTCTTTGATCGGTTGAAAGCGGAAGACAGGCTCGAGTTGTTGGGCACGCCCCCTGCCGACAATCGTCCGCACGGCGTTTTCGCCACTCGCTCTCCGCGTCGCCCCAACCCGATCGGATTCACCGTCGTCGAACTCCTGCGTCGCGACGGCCGCTCCTTGCAAGTGCGCGGCGTTGACATGCTCGAAGGCACGCCAATCCTCGATCTCAAACCGTATCTGTCGAGCATCCCGATCGAAAAACTGCGGCGCGGATGGCTAGCAGAGGCGGAAGCAAGAGTTCGCAAGTGAAGTCGTGGCGCGGGCGCCCCCGCCCGCGTTTCGCCCGCAAACAAATTTAGTCAGAACGACTGCGACGTCTCAGCAAATCGCGGGCGGGTGCCCCACCCTTGTCGCGTGTTGTGCGACAGGGTGGGGATTTTGACCTTCTCCTCAACGGTCCCTGCTGCAGTCTCGGCTACTGCGCCGTCTCCGAAAACGTCGCCACCGGATGCCCCAGCCCGTATGGCCCCTCGGCCGTCACCGTCACCGGTTCCGCCGTCGACGGCAAAGTGAGTGTAAGCGGTGCCGTGACGCCCGAACTGTTCGTCACCACGATAATCTTGGGTCCGCTGTTTGTTCCATCCGACAGTGATCCTCCGCTGGTCGTGAACAACACGCTAGCCCCCGTCGAAGTGCCGCCGGACTGTCCGAGAGTTAGGGTGACGGCTAACGGCGTAGGGAGCCGAGAACCCGGGCTTCCAGTCTGCCCCTCGCCGCTCGTCTTTGCAAGAGTTGCCGCCGGTTTGCCCACGACAATCCATCCGCCCTGACTCTGCGTCACACTCGCACTGTCGGTTCCTGTCACCGTGAAATGGCAGAATCCCGGCGTGCTCCCCGCAGTCACGGCAATTGCACCATTTATGGTCGGGGTAATGGCAGAAGTGGTGATGTTCAACGTCCCCGTACATGCTGTCGCTCCCTCATAGGCGTCGAACATCGCACTGCCCAATGTGACATTGCCCGAGCCACCGGTGATCGTTGGATTCAGCGTCGCGGTCCCGCTCGCTGGAACCATGATCGTATCCGGATTCAGGTCCCAGTCCGCAGCGGGGATCGTTCCCATGCTGCCGTTCACCACCAGCATCGTCGCCGTGTATGGCGCGAACGTTTGTGTCGCCGACCAATTTGCCGACGCAGACACTAAAGCTGTCGGCGAACTCTGCGACAGCGTATACGTGGTTTCAGTGCCGCTTGCATTGAACCCAGTCGTCGTAAACGTCACCTGCGCCGCATTCGCCGGATCCTTGTTCAACACCATGATTGTTAGCACCGTGCCGGCTGAATTCAACGCCGCGTAGGTGCTAAACAAGCTCGGGTCGCCATTGTGCGTCGCCTCCACCGATGTCGTCCCGAAGCCATGATGGCTTCCGTCGTAGTTCGTGTACAGCTTAAGCGCCTGATAATTCGGATTTGTAGAAACCGGCGCTGTCCAACGCGTCGAAAGCGAAACTCGCTCCCGGCCTAGTACGCCGTAGGCGTCGGCATCTCCCAGAGCAGTCGAAAAATCTGACTCACGCTGCTGCGGTGTCGTCCCCGCAAACGCAGCGCTCCACTCCGTTATGCTGAACGCAGTCCCCGGATAAATCTGATTCACCAGCGCACGCATGCGAGGAATGCGAAACGGTTTTCCGTCCGCCGGCTCATTGCTGAACCCGCCGCCGACAATGTATGCCGCCGCACTGTTGAAAGTAGGATCCCACCAGTCGCGATAAACCTTCACCGCCAATGCTTGCAGTTGAGCCTGAGACAGGTTGTTAGTGTCCGCATCTGGATAGGCGTGAATATCGAATATGTCCAATGTTCTCGATCCCGATACTGCATCGGACCACGCGACTTCATTCAGCCACCATGGCAAGAAGTCGACTCCACCGTGACTGCTTGCGTCGCCTGCTCCGGTGGCCGACCGCCAGTAGTAATACCAGCAACAACTGACCGGGCCCAAGCGCACTGCCGCTGGATCCCAGCCCTTGAGTGCCGTGGACTCCTTCACAAAAATGTCCCGCAACTCCTGGAACGTTGTGGGATTCGGGTGCACATCCCGATGCGTTCCGCCCCAGATATCGATCTCGTTGTCCATGTCATAGAAGTGGCAGGAAGTGATTGGCGTGTAAGGAATAGCGCACGTCCCACTCCCAAAAGCCTGCACGAGCCCTTTGGTGGGATCCGTGACCCACTGATTCCGGTACACACTCCCCGTCGGGTCGCCTGCGCTCGGTGCATCGAACAGCGGGAAGTACGTCCTCTGCAGATCGGCTTGGGTGGCACTGATGTAGGTAGGCGGATTGTTGTTGCAAGTGCCGGCAACAATTCCATTACCAGCGTGAAGGTTGAACTGATCGAAGCTGCACTGGTTCGAATATTCGCTGGAAGGAAAGGTCCAGTGCAAGTTATCGGGCCCGGTTCCCTGCTGTGTAGAAGTCTCCGGGCTCTGTGCGACCCACGGCAGCATGACCATGGTCATAAGAGGAGCGCTGCCCGCCGTCTTCACGTCCTTGATGAACGTGGCCGAATCCGAGTCGGCGGGATTGTTGAGCGCGCCAAAAGCAAAGTCCTCGAAGTAGTAGTCATTATCTGCATTGCTGGTGCCTAACTCCCAGTTGTACGTGGACGCGCCGTTGCCGCCCCATCGCACGACGGTCGTTCCCGTATCTGTGATCGCAGCCGCGTTCGCGGGGAACGCTCCGCCGTATATGTATTTGCTGATCGCATGCCGGCTCGCCAGCACGTCAATCGTCACGCTAACGTTGGTGACCGCCGCCGCAGGGGTGGCATTCACTTCAGACGAGTTCCCACTCTCTCCATTCGAGTTCACCGCCGAAACCACGTAGTAGTACTTGGTCCCGTTGGTCACGGTCATGTCCGTATAGCTTGCCGTAGTGGGTGAGGAAATCGTCGTGTACGGCCCGCCCGACGTCGTCGACCGCTTCACGTTATAGCTCGAAGCTGTCGTCACCGCGCTCCACGCGAGACTGACCTGCTGGTTCCCGGCCGTCGCGGTCAATCCTGCCGGCGTAGCCGGCGGCTGCCCACCTC
>Ga0075030_100007006_pt1 | contig 10059 bp, 4 predicted proteins | sample LitLauG_LLR_2012_FD_71393 | JGI IMG/M metagenome (GOLD analysis project Ga0075030, IMG submission 71393) | Freshwater sediment microbial communities from Pennsylvania, USA - Little Laurel Run_MetaG_LLR_2012 | ecosystem: Environmental > Aquatic > Freshwater > Creek > Sediment | place: USA...
GCGCCTCCCGACATCGCAGGCATGGTGGGACAGTATGCGCACGGAAACGAGCCTTGCCATCACATGGCGTATCTCTATTGCTATGCGGGCGTACCGCATAAGACGCAAGCCAGGGTGCACAGCCTGCTCGAGATGGAGTATGACGACCAGCCCGACGGACTGGCCGGCAACGAAGACTGCGGACAGATGTCGGCCTGGTACATCATGAGTTCGCTCGGCTTCTACCCCGTCGACCCAGTCAGCGGAAACTATGTTTTCGGGACGCCCTTAGTGGATCGGGCAGAGATCGACCTGGGAAACGGGAAGGAACTGCGAGTTGAAGTGAAGCGTACCTCGCCAAATGATGCGTTCATCCACTCCGTTCTCTTGAACGGGAAACCGCACTCCAAACTCTGGTTCCGGCACGCGGATATCGCCGAAGGAGGAACGATCGAGTTCACGATGGGATCGGAACCAAGCACGGAGTTTGGTGCCGGCAGCGACGCAATACCGCCGTCCATGAGCGAGGCGGGGAGCTAGACGCTCAGGCCGCCTGCGAGACTGGCTTCTCCTGCAGCAGCAATTCCGATGCCTGAACCCGGCGATCGGAGTGGAACCAACTCTGCACGATGTTGTCGTGGAGGAAGTTTGCCAGCGAGAGCAGGCTCATTCCCTGGTGGTGCACCATCCAGGAATGAACCAGTTGCCACCGGTGGCGACCGAACCATCCGCGTGAAACAGTGAAATCCGCGGCCTCGTAAAATCCGTACTTGCCGAACCAGCCCAGCGATTCCATCCGGTGGAGATTTGCCAGCGCAGCCTTGCGATCAACGTTGAGCGCAAGGAGCGTGGAGTACGGGGAAATGATCAGCGGCTCCGCCTCGTGTTTTTTCAACGCGAGAGTCGGAACGCCAAAAGCTTCGTAGTGGTAATCTCCAGCTTCATTGCGCCGCGCGCAAGCCGACTCCGAAATACCCCATGGCACACCCTTTTCCTCAGCGTATTGTTGTTGGGAGCGGACGGCCGCCACGGTCGCCCGGTGAAGAAGAGTGTTGCGATAGCTGCGCATCCAGATCGTGGGCATGAGGTACTCGAACATGGTTCCCGTCCAGGAGAGCACCACCGGACGGCCGTGGTCGATGGCAACTGGCCGGCGAAGCCGGAACCAGCAATCCTGCGGGATATCGTCTTTGGCGATGCCAACGAACACCGCGGTGCGCGGCTCGGTGGCCAGCAGATCGTAGTAATAGGGCTGCAATTCCTTGGTGCCGGCATCGAATCCCACGGACACTAACATCCGCTGCTTGTCGACCATGAACGAGAAGTCCATCAGCTCAGCCATGTCATTCGCTTGCTCGGCGATGTGGCGGACGGCCTCGACCAAGCGGCCTGCATTTTTCCGCGCTTCCGACAGCAGCGCTAAAAAGTGCTCGACTGAGGATCGGCTGCCATTCGAGGAGTGCTGTAGCGTTTCATCGACATGCATTTCGAACTCAGCAATTAAGTCGGGTAGACGTTCGAGCGGCACTTCAAATACCGAACGGGGATCAGGCAACTTGCTGGCGAATTCCGAAAATTCTTGTGCGGTCCAGGGCGCATAACCGAGGGCCAACTCGCGCAATGCACTGATTCTCGATTCTGCCTGCGTCCGGAACCAGGACACATCGGGGGAATCCTCTTTCGCCGCTCCCAATTTTTGCGCCTGCGGCTGCAAAGCCTCGTCAGGGAAATTCAAAACCGCGTCCAGCCAATTGTGTTTTTGGACTTGCGCATCAAACCGCGCGAGTTCCCGTTTGCGGAGAGCATGCAAATTAACGAGCAGTTGAAGATGATCGCGGAAACCTTCCGCCACCGCCGGCGTAAGGAGCGGCCGCCGGAGCAAGTCGCGGCACCCTTGCTGAAGTGTCCAAAGAGAGGCCACGAGATTTCCGCTGTCCACCGACGAAATGAACAAAGGCAGCTTGGGCTGTAGTGTGCGCGTGTCGTACCAGTTCATCAGGTGGCCACGATACTTCTGCAGCTGATGAACGGTGTCGAGCGTCTTCTGCGTCAGGTCGACCATCTCCGGCAGGGTAAGGTAGCCCAGTTCGTTGGCGACCTGTCTGGCGTTCAACAACAATCCGACATTCGTTGGCGAGATGCTGGATGCAATTTTGGGCGGCTCATCCTGCACGTTGTCAGGCACCAGCCAGTTCTGTTCCGGGCTGGAAAGTTCAGCAAAGTAACGCCATATATGCAGCGCCGACTTCCGCAGAAGCCACGCATCGCGTCCGGTGATTTCCGGGGCCGCCTCAATGGGGCTGGCGTTCAGCCAGATCGCCAACGGCTTGCTGCAAGCCCAGAGAAGGAGAATCGGAGACGCGGCAAGAAGCGCATGCGGGCGCGCCAACCAGAGGGCCACAGCCAAAGCTGCCGCGAGGAACGGCGTCCAGTCGATGTAGCGATCAATGGGCGTACGGGTCTTTCCTAACTCCGCCTGTTCCGCGGTCTCCCACTCCAGCAACAGCTGCCGAGTAAACAAGCGACGCACCAGAGCGCGCACCACGGCATCAAGCGACAACAACGTCTGATGCGCAAGGAGCGTGAGCGTCAGCAAAACCGTAAAGTTGCTGTCCAGCAGAGCGCTGAGAGCGTCGCGCGCATTTCTCAGCTGGAAGCTCAGGAGTGAGCCTGTCAGGCCGAACAAGAGTTCCACCCAGGCGGGGACGAACAATATCCCAATCGCAGCCAACGTCCACCACACCGGGTGATTCATCACGAACCAGCCGTATAAGAGCAACGTGAATATTGCCGGCTCTACCAGGCTGCGCCGCAGATTGTCGAAAATCTTCCAGCGCGATACCAGCGACATCGGATTGGGCACCCGCGTCCCGGACTCGTCCGGCACAGTGTCGGTGAGCCATTCGAGGATCTGCCAGTCACCACGCAGCCACCGGTGTTTGCGGCGACTGTAGGCGCTGTAGTGGGACGGGTAGTCCTCGATTACTGCGATGTCGCTGGCCAGCCCCGCCCGTGCGTACGCTCCCTCGATCAGGTCGTGGCTTAACAACGAGTTCCGGGGGAATCTTCCATACAGGACCTGGAACATCGCATCGACTTCATAGATCCCTTTGCCCGTAAAAGAACCCTCGCCGTAGAGGTCCTGATAAACATCGGAGATTGCGCGCGTGTAGGGATCGAGGCCGGTTTCGCCCGCAAAGATGGCGGCGAGGCGCGAGCGCGTGGTGCATTGCACGCTGATATCGACCCGCGGCTGCAGGATGCCATAGCCGCTGACAACGATGTTCTTCTCGGGATCAATAATGGCTTGATTCAGCGGGTGCGCCAGCGCTCCGATCATCCGGTCAGCAGAACCGCGAGGAAGTTCGGTGTCGGAATCCAGCGTGATCACGAAGCGCACGTTCGGCAAAATCGAAAGTTCGCCGATTTTGACCGGAAAGCTGTCGTATTTCCCGCGCAGGAACTGATTGAGATCCAGCAGTTTGCCGCGCTTGCGCTCCCATCCCATCCATCCTTTTTCGCGCGGATTGTAGATGCGATGGCGATGAAGATGGAAAAAGGTCCCTTCTTTCTTATCGGCGTACCGCTCATTGAGTTCGGTAATCAATCCTGAACAGAGGGATACGAGTTCGTCATCTTCCGGAGCCGGCTCGCGAGAATCTGGAAGATCGGAAACGATGGCAAAGTGGATGTTGCGGTCATGGTTTCCCAGATACCGGACTTCGAGTTCCTCCACCAGATGATGGACCTGAGTCTCGGTGAGCAGAAGAGTCGGAATCGCCACCAGAGTGACGCAATCATCCGGAACGCCTTCGGAGAAGTCCATCTTCGGCAGAGTCGTCGGGGTTAGCAGATTGGTAGTGACATAGTTCATGAGCTGAACTGCTGCTTGGGAACTTGGCAGCAGCAAGATCAGCATCGAAAGAAGTACGATCTGCAGAGGCGTGTCGGACGGAGTAAGAAGCCACAACACGCTCGTGACCACGACCAAGGTGAGAAAGGCGATGCCAACCAGCAGGAACTCGTCGGGATGCGAGCGCAGTGCCTTTCGCACGCGCTCGCCAAATGTTGGATGGTAGGCGACCCGCTGACAAAGCACCGTTACCCCGTCGCCGACCAGATAGTACCCAATGTGGGATTCCCGCTCCGCGATCCGCTGATCCCGATATTGCCGCTTTTGCGCTTGCCGCGCGAGAGCCAGGGCATGGCGCGCGACCTCTATTTCTGTTTGATCAGAGCGGCGGGCGATCTGCGCGACGCGTTCGCGGTAGGAATTCCGGCTTTCCAGATCCATCCGTGCGAACGCACCAACAGGGTCCTTGCGCAAGATCTCTTCAAAAGGAATGAGGGACTCAAGTTCTTCTCTCCAGGATGCTTGCAACACCTGCTGATACGCCTTCACGAGCGGAATCACACGTAAAGTCGAATCCGTGGGATGCCTCAACAACTCACTTCCGCTCTCGGCGATGCGCTCCAGAAGAATCAGCTTGAGCGCAGGTACGAGCGAACCAATTTCATGGAATTGGAGCGGAACCAACTCCTCGAACGTCAGGCAAAAAGCGCTGAACTGCTTCTGTGTGAAGGTCGCATCGACTTGCGCGACAAAGGTCTGGGCAATGGCAATCACCCGCGGCACGATCTCCGCTTTGCTGGAAACGACCGGCAGAGACGCGCCGCCCAGTTCGTTGCAGACATTTTTCGCGCCTGAAGTCAGCAAAATCGCGCTGGTTCGAAGCTCGAGCAGGTCCGCTGAACTGGGATTCTGCTGAAACGCCGGCTCGACAGCCTCAGCCATGGACTTGAACTGCTGAACCAGCTTCTCGCAGCGTATGGAAAGCGACTCCGTGGACTTACGGTCCGGCAACCACGTCACAGCGGCGGCAAGTTTCGTGGCGGCTTCTCGCAGCCGCTGGACCTCGGCTTCGCTCTGCCCACGCAGAAACTTTCGTTCCGGCTCGCCGATAATCCCTTCAGTCTCTGTGTGTATCGCCATGCGGAGTCAACCATTCTCAAGAACCGTGCAATGCAAATCGCTCACCGGTAACTGGCCGCCTGCAGCTCGAACATCTCGGCGTAACGGCCGCCGAGACTGGTGAGCGTATCGTGATCGCCCTCCTCGGCGATTCTTCCCTTTTCGAGCACCACAATGCGGTCGGCCATGCGCACCGTCGAAAATCGGTGCGAAATGAAGAGCGCCATCTTCCCCGTCGTCAATTCGGCAAACCGCTTGAATACTTCATATTCACTGCGCGCGTCCAAGGCGGATGTGGGCTCGTCGAGAACAAGCACTTGCGCGTCCCGCAAATAAGCGCGGGCTAAGGCGACCTTCTGCCATTCGCCCCCCGAGAGATCAACACCGCCTTCGAAGCGTCGTCCTAGCATCTGATCCAATCCAGCCGGAAGGTTGCGCAGAACATCCGATGCCATACTTTTCTGAGCGGCCTGCTGCAATAACTCCAGATCGTGGATCTGCTCGATGCGGCCCACCGCGATGTTTTCACGGGCGGTCATCTCGTAGCGCATGAAGTCCTGAAAGATGACCCCGATCTCGCGATAGAGATCCTCCAGGTCATACTCGCGAAGATCAGTCCCATCGAGCAAAACCTGGCCTTCGACCGGGTCATATAAACGCGTGAGCAACTTCACGATCGTGGTCTTGCCTTCCCCGTTTTCACCGATCAGCGCCACCCGCTCGCCACGCCTCAACTGGAAATTCAATCCGTTCAGGACGAGCCGCGCGGATCCCGGATACCGGAAGGACACATTGCGAAATTCGAAGCCGCGTCGAATCGGTCTCGGAGCCGTCAGAGCGTTAACCTTCGAGCGGATGCTGGGGCGCATCTCGAAGAATGCAATGAGGTCCGTCATAAACAGAGCCTGATCTGCAATCGTCGACAAAGTTGAAAACGTCTGCTGCAGGTTGGAACTGGCGTCGCGAATCGCGTTCGCCAGGAACGTGAGCGTGCCGAAACTGAAGACGCCGGTGACCGTTCTCCACACCGCGTAGATGTAAGCCGTGTAGTATCCGGCCGTGCCGATCGTGGACAGCACCGATCCAGCCATGACTTTCCCGCGCGCGAGCGAAATATCTTCGTGGTAAACCTGATCGGAGAGCGCTTTGAATCTGGCAGTCAGAAAACCGCGCAGGCCAAAAAGTTTGAGTTCTTTGGCCGCTTCCTTGGTACCACCGAGAACGCGAAGGTAGTCCAGTTCGCGCCGGATGGGAGTTTGCCGGAAGTTCTTGGCATACCCGAGAAATGCAAAATGGGTCTCGCCCACAAACGCCGGGATCACTCCGACAACCAACAGGAGGAGGAGCCACGGCGAGAAGAACATGATCGAGATCGAGAGCGTGATCGTCGTGACCACTTGCTGGATGAGGCGGCCGATGGCCTGGATCATGTACAGGCGATCCGTCGCCTGAACTCGTGCCCGTTCCAGCCGGTCGTAAAACACCGGATCTTCATATGCCAGCAGATCCAGGCTGGCAGCGTGCTCCATCACCTTCACGCTGATGTGGTTCATGTACCTTCCGGCTAACAGCGTGTCGAGGTAATCGATCAGGCGTCCCATCAGGCCCATACAAACAGCCAAGGCAAATTCTGCAGCGACCAGCCACCACAAGTTGCGTCCGATCGGCTGATGGGTCGTCACGATTCGAAAGATCGCGTCGATGATGAGCTTGGAGACCCAGAATAGACCCAAGGGCAGGAGCGACGCGACGATTCGGGAGATTAACCCCAGAATCACCACGGCGCGTCCGGATTCCCACACGAATTTCAGCACAGTGGGGACGTTGCGCAGTGCCGAAAGCCGGTCGCGCCACCCACTCCAGAAGTGTGGTTGCTCGTTCATTGACTGATCAAGGCACGGCCTATGACGGGGATCAATTTTGACTCGGCGCTGGAAAACGCGACGAAGGCGCCCGTCCGTTGGACGGGCACCGAGTCTGGTCAAATCGTTTCACAGCAACAGCCAGCTCCCCAAACGGCATTTTGGATGAAGAAAAATGTATTACGGTTGGTCCACAACAAGAGGTTAGCGCGGTACGAGCGCTCCCGAGCATCGACGGTTTTAGTACTTCTGGAAACCTGCGCGCTCCATGCCGCGCTGAGCCTCTGGGTTTTTCATAAACGTGTCCCAGACGAAACCCGTTCGCAAGTTCTCGGCCATCAAAAGGGTGATCCCCGTATCGATCCCGATGACGTCGGTATCATACCAGTTCTTCAGGGGATTAAATGCATTGACGAAGCCATATTTGGTCCAGGCCAGCGGATAATGGCTTCGAATGTTCCGGAGAACACGCAGAGTCTCTGCCGGCGAAAAAGGCAGCGATCCTCCCGCGGCACTGGGCACCACCGTTCCGTCGATCGGCCCCGTGGCCGGCGGCCCTCCCCACACCACGTAGCCCTCTTGGGAATCAGACGCCGTAATGCCCCACAGATCGTCACTGTAGTCCGGAAATTGCCTGGCCAATTCGATGCAGAAGCGGCGGTGGACCTCGGTAGCCGTAACAGAATTCTGGAAATAATCGGCGTACTTGTCCCGTTTTCCCCGAAAATCGAACCAGGCTTGCGAATACTGATGAATAAACAGCGGCGCAAACGACCCGATATAGCGCATGCCTTCGTACTCGAATGTGAGACGCTTCCATGCGTTCCAGGTCTGGGGAGCAAGTGGATGGGCGGAAGACCCCATACCGAGCAGATACATCATCATCAGTTCGCTGTAGTAGTCCCACCGCGACGAAAGAAAGCCAATTTCGGGACTCCAACCGTGCGTAAGCAAGGATGTATCTTCCGAGAGCCAGGTCCAGTCCACGCGGTTGAAGATCAGGTTTGCCAGTTCAGCGACCGCCGGATGACGGAAATATTGCCGGCAGCTCAGTACGCCGCAAAGCAGAATGGCGGTGTCCACCGACGACACTTCTGAATCGAACATTCGCTCACCGGTCTCAGGATTGGCGAAGTGATAAAAGAATCCGCGATGGTTGGGCAGTCTCTTCCATAGAAAGCGCAATGTGGCAAACACGCGTTCCAGCGCCGCGCTCGGAGCAATGAATCCACGTTGAGCGCCGATGCACAGGGCCGTAAGGCCGAATCCGGTGGCGGCAATGCTTGCGGCATCCCCGGGACGGTTCGCGTTCACGTTGCAGCGATCCTTGACCATGCCGGTCCTGGGACTGCCTTGTTCCCAGAAGAAAAGAAAGCTGGTGCTTTCCAGTTCGTTGAGAAACTGGTCGTCCTCGGGCGATAGAGTCGGCGCCGCACCGACATTGCTTGCGGGATTCGAATTCTGCTCTTCCGAAACTAAAAACGGCCAGCCGCGAAACAGGGGGAAGGAGATGCCCATGCCCAACATCTGTCGCAGGATTTCCCGTCGCGAATGCAGATTAGCTCGGTGTCTGATCATGCCTTTGAGGTGTGACGACATTAATGGGTTTGACGACATTCATGGAGTGTGCGGCATCGTCCCTTCTCACGAAAACGACAGACCCATGTTCCGCTCCGCGTTTTACGGATGCCTGACAAATCGGGCGCGTTGCCTTTCCCCGGAGAAACGTTCCCTCACATTGTGTCATCATACGTCGATTAGGCGACAATTTTCCCGATGAACCGTACTCATAAAATCGAGCTCTGGATCGCCATCGCGATCGTTCCCCTGGTCACTGCCCTGGTGTTTGCAATGATTCACTGGGAAAAACAGAAGGCGGTGACGTTAAGGGGTGCGGTGATCGTGGCGGATATCGACCCGCGCAAGCAGCTGCCGATCGGAGGAGTGAACATTTTCACGGATGCGTCACTGCAAACTGATTCGAAATCCGATTCCTCGGGCTTCTTCACCTTGAAGCTCCCGAAGCCGATCCGCCGCGGCCGCCCCATCGTTCTCCACTTCCGGCACCCGCAATACCGCCCGCTTGACCTGAATGATTACGTCGGCAATCAGCTTTACATCGTTCATCTCGTACCCCTGGATAACAAACCGGCGAAGAACGATCAACCTGCGGTCAAGGTGGCAAACTTACGGGTCAGATACTCCGTGAAGGCACAGACAGAACTCAATGTCGGCAGCGCCGTGAAGACGTTCGAGGTTCGCAATACAGGGAACGTACCCTGTAAGAATCAGCACCCTTGCTCGCCGGACGGAAGATGGAAAGCTGCCTTGGGAGAGGCCACTCTGGATGCCGGAGTCGGGAACGAATTTCGCGCGGTTCGCGCGTCGTGCATCGCGGGCCCGTGCCCTTTCACCCGAATCGAGTCCAATCACTTATCGCAAGGCGATCAGACCCTGACCCTCAGCGTTCGGAATTGGTCCGATACGGCAACGTTCTTACTGGAAGCTGAAGTCTTCCATCCCATGGTCACCCAGATGGAACACTGGTCCTATCCCGCAATCTTCGGGGGAGGATTCTCATTCACGTTGCCCGCTTCGGCCGAAAGCGTCAGCATGGAAGCAGACCTCGACGGCCAGACGATCATCTTCCCATTAGGACCGGCTCTCCAACTGAGTTGGGCCAACTGCGACACCGGCTCCAATCCCGACCAAGGTCGCATCTACCGCTGCAGCCTCAAGCCGGGATACCGGTTTCAATAGCATCTCGATCACAGCCCCTGGAATCACACGGTGGCGGGGAGCATCCATGCTATGCTTCGCGTTGCATTTCCGTAAACGTTAACGTTTTTTCTCTAATGTGGGAGACCAGAGCATGCGACGCGTTCTGCAATCTTTCTTCGTTCTCTTTCTGGGAATGGGTCTTCTGGCCGGCTACGCCGCGGCCCAATGGACCCCGATGAATCCGGTCCGCAGCCATTACAAGGAATCTGGCGACGGTGTCGTGTTCTCGCTAGGCACCGGCTCAATGAAGATTCAGGTATGCTCGGACTCGATCATCCGCGTTCTGTACTCGCCCACAGCGACATTCCCCAAGCGCACGGATTTTGTGGTCATCAAAGACAGCTGGCCCTCGGCAAAGTTCACGGTGCAATCCTCAGATGATGCGGTAACCATCTCGACTTCGTTGCTCAAACTCACCGTCACCAAAAAAGATGGAGCGATCAGCTACGCCGACGCGAACGGCAA
>Ga0075030_100007009_pt1 | contig 10058 bp, 8 predicted proteins | sample LitLauG_LLR_2012_FD_71393 | JGI IMG/M metagenome (GOLD analysis project Ga0075030, IMG submission 71393) | Freshwater sediment microbial communities from Pennsylvania, USA - Little Laurel Run_MetaG_LLR_2012 | ecosystem: Environmental > Aquatic > Freshwater > Creek > Sediment | place: USA...
GTATTTCCGAGTTCTATCTGGTGGGCCACGACTGGGGCGGTCCCACGGCATACGCGGTGGCGGCGGCGCACCCCGAGGCAGTTCGAAAATTGGCGATTTTGGACGTGACGATCCCCGGGGACGGCAGTCCGAACATCAGCCAGGGCGGGCGGCGATGGCACCATGCGTTCCACCAGACCCTGGATTTGCCTGAGGCCTTGGTGGCCGGACGCGAGGACATTTACCTCGGCTGGTTCTACCGCACCTACGGCGCTCGGCCGGATGTTCTGTCGGAGGCGGATATCGCCGAGTACTTGCGGGTTTACCGGCAGCCGGGGGCGCTGCGGGCGGGATTTTCCTACTATCGGGCGATTCCCACCGATATCGCCGACAACGCCGCGACGGCAGCCGCATTCAAGCTGCCGATGCCGGTGTTGGCGCTGGGTGGCGACCGGTCGTGGGGGCGGGGGATGGAAGTTGTCGACTCTCTGCAACGACTTTCCGTGGACGTACGAGGGGGCATCGTGAAAGACTGCGGCCACTGGATGCCGGAGGAACAACCGGCCGAGTTACTGAGCCGCCTGCTGGCGTTCTTTGGAGAGTCGAACCCGTGATGTCTTCGTCAAACAAGAAACAGTCCGCCCTCGTTGGTGGGAACCGATGAGCGGCCGGTTCGGATGGCGTCGCTTGTCATCGCCGGCCGTTACTGCCCGCCAACCAGGCTGGAGCGTTTGGGCGGTGATGAAACCGCTTGTCGTCGGCGGTATGCTGGCGGCGGCCTGCGGTGGCCCGTCGGTCACCGCGGCCCGGGCCGACAATGGCGTGCCAACCGCCCAACCGACCCAGTCGCAGATGGAAGTCGCGTTTCTGGCGGCCCTGCTGCGGCTCAGCGAGGTGCTGATCAAGACGCCCGACACGGTCGTCGCGGAGATCGGCGATCGCACCATCACGCGGGGCGATGTCGCCGAGGCACTTGGCAGTTTGCCGCCGTCCAATGGGGCTCGGACGATCGATGCGGTCTTTCATGACACGGTGAATGGGCTTTTGGGCCAAAAGGCGCTAGAAATTCGTGCCCGGGAAAAGGGGATCGACAAGGACCCTTTGGTGGCGCACCGGATGACCGTCGCCACTGACGCGATCCTGGCCAATGAATTTCTCAAGCGTGCCATTGCCCCGGTGATCACGGATCAATTGCTGCATACGCTTTATGACCGGCAGGTCGCGGGGGAACCGGGGCCTGAAGAGGTGCGAGCGCGGGTTATCATGACGTATAGCCGTCAAGATGCGGACAAAGTGATGTCTGAACTCGGCAAGGGGCAGGATTTCGCGGCTGTTGCCAAGGCGTTCAGCCAGGATGCCTCGGCGCCGGGTGGCGGCGATATCGGGTTTGTCCGCTTGGCGGCGGTTCTGCCGGAAATCGGTGCGGTGATGTTTGCCCTGTCGCCGGGGCAGCGAACCGCGTTTCCAGTCCGAGCGGGGAACGGTTGGTATGCGATCGAGGTCGAGGCGCGCCGCCAGCAGCCGCCCCTGAGTTTCGAGGCGGTGCGGAGCCAACTGGTGCAGCAACTGACGCGGAGCGGTATTGCTTCGGTGGTGCAGCAAGCGGTGACCGGGTTGACGGTGCACGACTATGGGTTACCGGGCAAGGATCCGAATCCGGATTCAATTTCGGTGAAAAATCCTAATTGACCGATAATAGCCTGAATCAATTGAGAGTTGCCATTTTATATCGTCTTTGTATATGATATGGCATAAAAATCCGGATAAGGAGATTGTTCCCGCATCCTTGATATGAATAAAAAACTAATTCAACTATCTTTTTAGATCCGCGATGTGTTAGAATTTGGCATTGGGTGATGTTGGTGGCAGTGGGCTATCTGGGACAACAAAATGTTTCGGTTTAAATCATACTCCTTACGTTTGTGTGTTGTGGGCGTCCTCGGCCTGCTCATGGCCATGATCGCGCCGGCGTTCGCGGACAAGGTCGTGATCACCTACTCAGGTGCCAAGACAACCGCGCCAAGTTTCGGCGCGATTTGCGCGGGGATTACGTCGTGCGATTACGGGATGGAGAATTTCACCGGCTGGACTGGCTCCAGCGTGTTCAACTCGACCTTCAAGGATGGCGGGGCGGGGACGTATAACCAGCCGACGGGCGTGACGTTCTCCGGGGCCTATTCCGCCGGAACCGGCACCACGACCGGGGCGGGTGGCGAGTGGATCAGCCAGACGCAGAATCAGTTTGGCGGCGTCAATGGGCAAAATTACCCGGAACTGTTTGGCAATGCGGCACCGCAGGTAACCAAGCCGGGTACCGGCACGGCCACTTATAACTTGGCGCTCTCATCCGCCGGGGTGCCGGGTATCAATTATTTTGGTATTTGGATCAGCGCGCTGGACGCCTACAATAATCTTGTCGTCTACGCTGGAACCACTGTCGTGGCGCAATTCAACTCGCAAATCCTCCTTGCCCAGTTGGGTGCTTGCCCTGGTTCCCCCGCCAATCCGTTCTGCGGTAATCCGACACCCCAGTTTCTCGGCCAGGATTCGGGGGAGTTGTTTGTCTATGTCAATATTTACGACCTGAATGGATTTATCACCAACGTCTCGTTCACCAACGGCGGCAGCACCGGATTTGAATCGTCCAACCACGCAGTGGCGTATCTCAGTCAGGTTAACCCGGTGGGGACCGTGGTGCCCGAACCGGGGACTTTAGGGCTGGTGGCGGTCGGGTTGTTGGGGCTTGCAAAGGTGCGCGGCAAGCTCAGGTTGAAGACGGTCAGGAGGTGACGATCACCCGTCGCGGCAACCCTGTGGCACGTCTCGTTCCCGTGATTTCCAAAACCGAGCAGGGACAGCGACCATCAATCTTGCCGGTTTGGCGTGGAAACGAAACCGTTCAACCGCTCGGAATTCGCTGATTCGCCTGACCCAAGGGCGGTTTGGAATACCGATTTGCGTGCATTTGGGTGATTGGCGGTTGAAAACTCTGACTTCTACCAACCCGATCCCCCGCGGTGATCGTCCAGGCGGTTTCAAATGCGACTCCCCGTGCGGGCACACCGCATGCTGCTGTGCGGCGATTCGCGGACGAGCAAGGTCACGGGTGGCCGGGTCAAGCCGGCTCATGACGCGGAGGCATCCGGCGTCAGGGCATCAACGCCCCTGCAACGGCGCCGCTCATGCAGGTCGCCAATGTGCCGGAGAGGATGCTGCGCAAGCCCAGTCCGACGATTTCGGCCCGGCGCGCCGGGACCATGGCGCCGAGGCCGCCGATCATGATCCCGAGGCTGCCGAAATTGGCGAACCCGCACAGAGCGTAGGTCAGGATGATGCGCGTGCGCGGCGATAACGCGTCCACCGGCATGTGCGAAAAATTCAGATAGGCGACGAACTCGTTCAGTACCGTCTTCGTCGCCATCAGCATCGATGCGGTGCCGGTCTCGGCCCACGGCACGCCGATCAGCCACATCACCGGGCGAAAGGGCAGGGCGAACAGGCGTTGCAACGTCACGGCCGAACCGTCCCAGTCGGGCAACAGTCCCAAAGCCATATTGGACAATGTCACCAGCGCCACCGTGACCAGAAGCACGGCGATGATGGCGGCCAGGATCGGCACCCCGTCCATGGTTCCCTTGACCAGCGCGTCCAGACTGCCGTGGGGCGGGTCGTCCATGATCAAACGGCCTTCGTGCCGGTCGCCGGCGTCGAACGGCACCATCAGCGCCGCGATCGCCAGTCCGGCTGGCGTGCTGATGATCGACGCGATCAGGATGTTGCCGAGCGCATCCGGAACGAACGGCGCCAGGAATGTTGCGTAGATAATCATGACCGTTCCCGCGACTCCCGCCATGCCGCAGGTCATCAGCGCGAACAGTTCGCCCCGCTGCATCCGCATCAGGTAGGGACGCACCAGTAACGGCGCCTCCACCATGCCGACGAACACATGCACCGCGGCCCCCAGCGCCAGCGGCCCGCTGATGCCCATGGACCGCCGCAGCAGCCAGGCGAAACCGGCGGTGACCCGCTGCAGCACGCCCCAGTAGAACAGCAGGGACCCCAGGGCGCTGATCGTCAGGACCAGCGGCAGCGCCTGGAACGCGAGGATGAAGCTGGCGCCGGGATGCGTTTCGGCGAACGCCGGCGCGCCACCGGCCAGATAGCCAAACACGAACTGCGTGCCGGTCAGCGTCGCCGCATGCACCGCGTTCGCCGCGTCGTTCAGCCAGAACATCGCCCGATTCGCGCCTGGAATGCCGATCAGCAGCAGTGCGAAGCCGATCTGCAGGCCCACGCCGCCAATCACCGTACGCCAGGGGATCCGGCGCCGGTCCTCGCTGCACAGAAACGCCAGCAGCAGCAAGGAACCGAGACCGAGGACGGCGTGCGGCATCAGCCGGCGGGTTTCTGGTTGAACGGATAGTATGGCGGGAATTCGCCGACCGCGGTCATGTCGACTTCCACCATCGACAGCCCCTTGATCGCCAGGGCCTTGGCGACCGTCTCGCCAAACGTATCGGCGTGCGAGCAGCGGAAGTAGGGGATGTCGGACAGCGCCGCCAGTTTCTCGATGTCCGGGCTTTCCAGATCGGCGTAAAAACGACGACCCTGGGCGGTGGCGTCCTGGATGCGTTTGATCACGCCGTAGCCTCGGTCGTTCATCACGATCACCGTCATGTCGAGGTTTTCCTGGACGGCGGTCCAAAGCTCCCCGACGTTCAGGAAGAAACCGCCGTCGCCCGTCATGACAACTGTCTTTTGTCCGGTGGCGGCCGCGCCGATCCCCAGGCACAGGCCCTGGCCGATCCCCGCGCCCACCGGATAGACGTTCTGGTTGGGGGCGTTCAATGGGAACACCCGATTGCCCCAGGTCGTGTTGTTTTGGGTCACGTCGCGCGCCCAGATCGCGTCTCTCGGCATGATTTTTCGGAGTTGTCCGCTGAATGTGCCGTAAGCCCCGAGGGTATCGATGAACGCCGCCTGAGCGGTGCGTTTTAACGCGGCGAATTCCTCGGGGTAACCGGCGGCGACTTTCATCCGCCCCTCGATCCGGCTTACCAGGCCTTCCAGGGTCGCCTTGGCTTCGCCACAGACGAAATACTGGCTGGCATAGGTGCGTCCGTTGGCCAGCGGGTCGGCATCGATCTGCACGATGTTGGAGGGCAACTGCACCTGCATATCGTTGGTTTCGTGGCCGCGCACGCGGCAACCGACGACCAGGCACAGATCGACGGTTTTGTAAAAGTCCGTGATGACCGGCATGCCGATCCCGGTCAGGCCGCCCATGTTGCGAGGATGCTCCTCGGGCACTGTCGCGCGGCCGTTGAAGCTGGTGACCATGCCGAAACCCATGTCGATCAGCTTGGCGGCGGCGCTGCCGGCCTTTTTGGCACCGTTGCCCAACCACATCATCGGTCGTTTCGCGGCCAGCACCCGGGTTGCCAGCTCGTCCAGTTCGGCGCCGGTCGGGGTGCGTGGCGTCGGCAGCGGCAGCACGAAATTATCCAGCATCGCCGGGCGTTCGATCTTGGCGCGTTGCAGGTCGATGGGCACCTCGACACTGACCGGCCCCATCGGCGCGCTGAGTGCTTCCATCGCCGCCTGGGTCAGCACGCCGAGGGCGCTCTGAGCCGACCGGATGCGGTAGGCGCCTTTGCAGACCGACCCCATCATGGCGAGCTGATCCCTCGGATCGTGCACCGAACCCATGCCGCGGTCGGCATATCGCGTCGAGGTTTGACCGGTGATGTGCAGCACCGGCGATCCGGCGAAGCTGGCCTCGATCAGGCCGCCGATGGTGTTGGCGGCACCGGGGCCGGTGGAGGAAAAAATGACGCCCAGGCCTTGCGAAACGCGGGCATAGCCGTCGGCCATGTGGGCGCCGCCAAGCTCGCCCCGGGCCATCATGAAGCGGATGGAGTTGCGGCGGCCGATCGCATCCAGCATCGGAATGTTATGCACCGAGGCGATGCCGAACACGGTGGTGACGCCGCATGCGGCGAGGAATTCGGCGACGAGGTCGCCGACTGTGTAGTCGCTGGCCATGGTTTCAACTCCCTTGATCGGGGGCGAAGCTGAAACAGACGGTCTGGCGCGTCAACGGCGGGGTGCGATCGGTGGGGTTCGTTGGGGGCGGCCCAACCGGCTGTCCTACCCTTGGCTGCTCAGCCGCAAGGCGATACTCCGAGCATGCGCCTGTAATCCTTCGGCGTCGGCCAGCGCCACCGCGGCGGGTCCGACCTGGTCCAACGCTGCCTGAGTCGCCGATACAAATGTCGTGCGTTTCAGAAAATCGAACACCGATAGCCCGGACGCGAACCGCGCCGTACGTCCCGTCGGCAGCACATGGTTCGGCCCGGCGACGTAATCGCCGACGGCTTCCGGGCAGAACGCCCCCAGGAACACCGCGCCGGCATGACGCACGCGGGCGAACACGGTTTCGGGGTCGCGCAGCATCAGTTGCAGGTGTTCCGGGGCCAGGCGATCGACCAACAGGACGGCCTCGGTCCAGTCCTGTACCAAAATGATCGCACCATGCGCCGCCCAGCTCGCGCCAGCGATGCCGGCTCGGGGCAGGGTCGGCAGTTCGGCCAGCACCGCCGCAGCCACCGCGTCCGCGAACCCGGCATCATCGGTGATCAGGATCGACTGCGCCGCCTCGTCATGTTCCGCCTGCGCCAACAAATCGACCGCGATACGCCGAGGGTCATTGTCCGCATCCGCCAGCACGACCACTTCGGATGGACCGGCGATGTTGTCGATGCCGACACGGCCGAACACCTGGCGCTTGGCCTCGGCGACATAGGCGTTGCCAGGTCCAACGATGCGGTCGACGGCTGGGATGCTGGCGGTGCCATATGCCAGAGCCGCCACCGCCTGCGCCCCGCCCACCCGGTAAATTTCGGAAACCCCCGCGCGGCGCGCCGCAGCCAGGACCAGCGGGTTGAGCACGCCATCGGGCGTCGGCACACACATGGCAATCCGCGAAACCCCGGCCGCGCGCGCCGGAATGGCGTTCATCAGCACCGAGGACGGATACGCCGCCTTGCCACCCGGCACATACAACCCGACCGCATCCAGCGCGGTCCAGCGCATGCCCATCGTGACACCCGCCGCGTCGGTCATCCGCAGGTCTTGCGGCAACTGCGCCTGATGGAACACTTCTATGCGTCTCGCCGCGAGATCCAGCGCGCCGGCCAATTCGCTGGGAATGGACGCCACCGCGGCGTCGATCTCGGCGCTGGAGATCCGCAGCCGGTCAGGCGTCAGCGTCTGCCGATCAAACCGAGCGGTGTAGTCAATGAGCGCCGCATCGCCGCGCGCCCGGACGGCGGCGATGATGTCGGACACCACACGATCGACGGTTTCGGTGGTCTCGCGCGCCTGACCGAGCAGACCGGTGAACCGAACCTCGAAGTCGCGGTCGGTGCTGGACAGGCGGATCATGCCGTCTCCAACGCCGCCCGGAAACGCTCGATCCACGCCCCCACCGCCTCCGGCTGAGTCTTCAGCGCCGTCCGATTGACGATCAGCCGGCTGGTGACCGGGGCGATCACCTCGGTTTCCACCAGCCCGTTGGCCTTCAAGGTGGACCCGGTCTGCACCAGATCGACGATCACCCGGCACAGACCCAATCCCGGGGCGAGTTCCATCGCACCATTCAGATGCACGACCTCGGCATGAATGCCACGGCTGGCATAGTGCCGGCGGGCGATATTGGGGTATTTCGAGGCGACCCGCACCTCGCTCCAACGCGAAGGATCGTCGGTTCCGGCGGTTTCCAACGGTTCGGCGACTGACACCCGGCACCGGCCGATCCCTAGGTCCAGCGGCGCATAGACCTCGGGGTAGTCGAACTCCATCAACACGTCCGCGCCGCAGATACCGATATGCGCGGCCCCGAAAGCGACGAAGGTGGCGACGTCGAACGGCCGCACCCGGACCACGTCCAGCAGCGGATCGTCGGTCGGGAAGCGCAGGCGGCGGCTGTCCTCATCGGCATAATCGGGGGACGGCACGACGCCGGCGCGGGCCAGCAACGGGCCGCATTCCGACAGGATGCGCCCCTTGGGCAGCGCCAGGATCAGGGGCGACGTCAGATCGAGCCCCAATTGAGGCACAAGCGACGACGCGGGAAACGGGGCGGTCATGCGGGCTCCGGGCTACTAGGGCGGTTGGCTAGGAAGGTCGGGCCGTTTACATCACCAGGGCCGGGACCGGAAGCCACCCCCGGGTAAGGCAGGGTTGCGTGGAGGGTTCGCCGCCGCGGCGGCGGCCGCCTGCCGGCGGATTTATTGATCGGGATCTTGCTGGTCCTCGTTCCGCACAGGTGCCTCCTGGCGTCGAATATGACCGAACAGCCGGCCGGCGGCGATAACCACCTTTTGCTGGTAGGCGGCGGCAAACACGGGCGTATGGGAATGATAGTAGCCGATTGCCACCATCAGGTTGCCGTGCGCCTCTCGCCGGTAATACCCCATGATCGCGGCCGCCGCGCTGATGTTGAAGCAGGTGTCGTTGATTAACCGGTCGGTGACGGCCCGGCGGTCCAAACGGGCATAACGGGCGAGCGGTCCGATCCACAGCGTGTTGATCTGCATCAGCCCCAAATCGGCGGAACCGTTGGTATTGGGCTGAACAAGGCCCGGCCGCCCGCCCTCGACCGCCTGGATCGACGGCAGCACCCTCGGCGGTAAATGATAGAAGGCGGCGGCGGCGGCCATGCAGGCCAGGATCGAAGTGCTCATGCGACGGGTCGGAAGCCTCTTGCCCTGGTTCGGACGTGATGAATTAATACGACCGAACGCAACCGTCCGGAGAACACATGACTAAGTTCAATTGGGAACATATCCATCTGCGCTCCCCCGATCCAGAGGCAACAGCAGAATGGTACCGCGACAAGCTCGGTGCCGAGGTGATTCAATCCCCGCAACCCGACGGATCGGTGCGCATCGATCTCAGTTTGGCGGGCCAAAAGGTGTTTATCGCCAAAGCCCAGCCCGGCAAGGCAGCCGATGCCCCATCGTCTCCGTATCTCGGTTTGGACCATTTCGGCCTGACCGTGACCGACATCAAGGCGGCGGTGGCCGAACTCAAGGCGAAAGGTGTCACCTTCACCATGGACGTGACCACCAACCGGCCGGGCGTGCAGATCGCCTTCCTGACCGCGCCGCAGAATGTCTCGATCGAGCTGATTCAGCGCGGCTGATTCGGCAACCACCGAATCGGTCCCTTTCCAAGTCCGCCGTACCGACTATGTTGGTCGCGGTATGATTCGATCTGTGTGGCAATCGGCCTGGTCGCTGCTGGCGGCGGCCAATCTCTTTTGGGCCGGCAATATCGTGCTGGCGCGCGGGATCTCCGGGCAGGTGCCGCCGGTGGCGCTGGCGTATTGGCGCTGGACGGGGGCGTTCGTCATCGCGGTGGGATTTGCCTGGCCTCGGTTGAAGACCGACCTGCCGGTCATGCTGCGGCATTGGAAGATCATGCTGCTGCTGTCCGCGACCGGCATCGCCTCCTACAACACCATGTCATATATCGGCCTCACCAGCACGACCGCCTTGAACGTGCTGCTGCTGCAATCCGCGACGCCGTTGCTCATCATCGTCTGGGCCTACGTCCTGTTTCGCGAAACCCCGACACCCCGGCAGTTCGCCGGCGTGCTCGTGTCGTTGGCGGGAGTAGCCGCGATCGCCGGTCACGGCTCGCTGGAGGTCCTGGCGCACCTGCGCCTGAGCCGCGGCGATGTGTGGGTGCTGGCCGCCTTGATGATCTACGCCAGCTACTGCGTGACGCTCCGCAAGCGCCCCGCCGTGCATCCCCTCAGTTTCCTGGTCGCCGCCATGGGCATCGGTTCCCTCATGATGCTGCCCTTCATGATCGCCGAGTTCGCCGCCGGCGCCAGGATCAGCGGCGGTCTTCCGTCGTATCTCGCGATTGCCTATACCGCCGTGTTGCCGTCCTTCGTGGCGTATCTGTTCTTCAACCGCGGGCTGGAGCTGATCGGGTCCGGTCCGGCGGGACAGTCGCTGCATCTGATGCCGCTGTTCGGCAGCGTGTTGGCAGTGCTGTTCCTGCAC
>Ga0075030_100007012_pt1 | contig 10056 bp, 11 predicted proteins | sample LitLauG_LLR_2012_FD_71393 | JGI IMG/M metagenome (GOLD analysis project Ga0075030, IMG submission 71393) | Freshwater sediment microbial communities from Pennsylvania, USA - Little Laurel Run_MetaG_LLR_2012 | ecosystem: Environmental > Aquatic > Freshwater > Creek > Sediment | place: USA...
CCCTGCGCTTGAAACTGCGCCTGGAATAGCCGAGCAACCGCCTCGACGATTTCATTCACCTGCACGCGCTGCAACTGCGGTTGCGGCATCTTCGAGAATTCGCTGAAGCGGCCGATGATCCCTTTCAGATTGGAAATCTCCGCCAGCAACGTCTGCGAGCTCTCGCGGAAAATCTCCTCAAATACTTCCGGACTCTGTTCCCGGGCGCGAATCAGATTCTCCACCGTGAGCTGCAGCGGAAACAAGGGATTCTTCAACTCGTGCGCCAGTCGCCGTGCCAATTCCCGCCACGCCGCAACCCGCTCGGTCTGCACCAGCCGTTCCTTGTGCGCGAGCAACTCCGACGTCATGCGATTGAACGACTTTGCGAGTTGCGCCACTTCGTCGTGTCCCTCGACCTGTACGCTTGCATTCCAATTCCCCGAGGCGACGTCTTGCGCCGCGCGCGCCAGTTCCACCACAGGACGCGTTACCCTCGCCGACGCCCAACTGCTCAGCAGAATCGCGAGCACAATCCCCCCGCCGCCCACCAGCAGCGCCGCATCCCGAATCCGCCGCTTCAGCTCCACGTACGAGCGCCGCGAATTCCCGATCAGCAGAATCCCCAGCAGCGGACGATCTTTCGCTACTCCCCGCAGCGGAATCGCATGAAACACCTCGTCGTCCGCCCGGTCCGAAGTCCAATCCACCACGCCGCTGATTTCCTGGTCGTACTTGCGCACAGCTTCAATCAACGGAGCAAATTTCTCTGCGGGACGCGCAGGGTCCGCGGCACCCGCGCCGGCTCCCGGATCCAGCAGCAGATCGGGGGAAAAATGATCGCCACGATTCTGATAAAGCAGCGTCCGTGTGTCCGCTGGCAGATCGAGCGCGAGCAGAAAGTTCTTGTCGAGTTTCCGGCCGCCCACAACATAAACGGAAAGGTCCCCCACGTGGATCGCGCGTGCGGCAAAAAATCCCAGCGCCGTTGAATCCTGCAACTCTTCCAACTTCAGAAACGGGCTTTGCTCGTTCGACGAAGAAAGGCTCTCAAAAGCCGGCTCCGGATACCCGAACTTCGCCGGCCACTGCGCCGATGAAACAATCGTTCCCCGCCCGTCGAGAATTTCCAGGAAATCCAGTTGATGACTATCCGCCATCACGCGGGCCAGATCAAAATACTCGGCGAAGTCGGAAGACGTTCCGTTGAGCGCAGTCGCCATGCGCGTGACCGCGTCGGAAGCCGCGATCGCCTCCACTCTTCTTGCTACGTCGTCTCCGCGGCGGTTGAACTCCCGTTGGAACTGTGCCACCAGAGCCGCGGTTCGCTGGTTCTCAGTCTTCTCGAACGCATTTCTTGTGACCCACTGCACCAGCAACGCGACACCCGCCACCGACACGAAAACAGTCAGTGCAAACACCAGAAGAAGCTTGCGACGGAACGTCATTTCGCAGCCTCCAGCCAGGCGTTGGCCAACTCGAGGCTTCCGTCCGTTCGTAGCGTCCAGTCTTTCAGGCTCGCGCCGGCAGCATAAAACACCGGCAGATGAAACAGAGGCACCACGCGCTGGCTGGCCAGAGCCGCCTGCTCTGCAGCAAAAAGTTCTTCGACAGTAGCTCCGTTGTTCTTAGTCTTGGATAAACCAACGTGCGCCGCAATCCCCTCCAGCGCGACCCACGGATCCGAAGAAGCCAGCGGAATTCGCGTCAGGCGCAGATCAGTCGCGCCCACCGCCGTCGGTACCAGCGACAGGCCACCATCTTTCGCGTTCAATGCGATCCTCTCCACCAGCAATCGCGCCTGCGGATCGCTGCCGTCGTATCCGATCGTCCACATCCGCGCCGTATGCACCTGATCGCGCAACTGACGCGCCTTGGGCAAGTCCGCTTGCGACGAGAACACAAAACCGAAGCCGCTGATCCATGCCGGCAGCAGGCTTCCCGCTGGCTGTCCAGCACCCTGCAGCAGCACGCCGTGAATCGATCCCCGATCCACACTCAGCCCCAGTGCCTCGCGCAGCAACTTCTCATCCGGCGAGGAAACATCTCTTGCGAAAATCAGAGCCAGCAATTCGACCGGAGCTGAACTCACCAACCTGCCCCTCGCGGTCGAGAAATGGTGCGCCTGCTCCGGCGCGATTTCGACCAGATCGGCCCTCCCTACCTCGAGCGCGGTTGCCTGGTCGCGAAAGCTTCGGCCCATCACGATCTCAACTCCGTCAAGGAATGGCCGCCCGCGCCAGCAATCCTCTTCCGCAGCCAGGGTGAGTTTCTTTCCCGGTTGCCACTCCGCGATGTGAAACGGCCCAGTGCCGCTCACCTTCTCCTCGGAATCTCTTTTCACAATCGCGTTGCGCGACAGAGCCACCTCCGCCAGCATTTCCGGATTAGGCTCGTCGGACTCGATGATCACCGAGTCCTCTTCGGCCCTGACGTTCCATGCCGGATTCGCGAATCGCAATGAAGCTGCCGCAATTTCGCTCGTGAGTGGTGTTCCATCGTGAAACTTCACTCCATGGCGCAGCCGGAACTGCCAGCGTTGATTTCCCTTTGCAGCCTGCCAGGACTCCGCCAGACCGGGTTTGGCGCGTCCGTCGTTCCAGATCACCAGCGTGTCAAACAGCAGGTAAGTCACGCTTCGTCGAGCGAACGAATCTGGAACTCGGTTATCAGCCGGATCGAGCGTTTCCGGCGCCGCATGCATCGTCACACGCAGTGTGCCGCCGTATTGCGGCCGCGTTTCTGCCTGCGCCAGCAAGCCCAGGAACAGACTACTGACCGCAAGCCAATGACAGGCGAAAAGCTTCATAACTCCCTGTGTCTCGATTTCTCGCGATCGCGATGGCGCCGTCGCCCCGGGCCTCAGTCCACAATGCCGACACCGGCCCTGGAAAATCGACGGCTGCACTCACCGCGACCGGATCACGATCGGGAAACTCATACGCCCGAATCGAATCCTGTGCCTGATCGCCCGGTGTTGTCGCCAGCACCTGCGACCCGGCGCCACACCCTGTCTTCACCGCCGCAATGTCACTCCCCCATTCGAACTGGGCACGCTGATCGTTCATGCCGTCCACCAAATGCACCTTTCCATCGGCCGACGCGAACAGCCAAAGCGTGTACTTCTCTCGCGGGACAAACGCCGCCGTGTAGAACTTCGACACCGTGCTGAACTTGCCGACCGCTGGGCTCAGCACTCCGGTGAAATAGTTCCGCGTCGGAGTGAAGAAGCCCGCCAGTGCAGGAACCGCAGCCGAAGGTGTGCTCGACCCCGCACTGGGGAATACCGATGAACTCATATTCATCCCACCCGGCACGATTGGCCAGGGATCGTCGCTACCGTGACACGTCATGGTCAAAGGCGCAGCCGTGACGGTGACGCGGCAGATCACGCCGGGCAGGTAGGCGCTCAGCGTGTGATCCACAGCTGGCACAAGCCTGCCGCGCAGATCCAGTGGCCACGGCTTCGTTTGGCTGATCTGCAGCGTCTGTTCGATCTGCCACTTTCCATTCTGAAGACGGAACACAGACACATCCTCCGTACCGAGGACCGCGATACGCGACGGTGCGCCGTTCTCTTCCAGGACCGCTACATCGAGAATGCGCTCGTCTTGTGCCCAAAGCGGAAACTTCCGCAATGTAATTGGCATCGATTCACTAGCGGCGCCCGAACGTCCGGAACGGGGAACCGAAACCATCGCAACTGCGGATTCCCCGGCCTCCAACTGAATCTGCGCCACCCACACATAAGAGGTTTCGTTCTCGGACAGAGTCAATGCAACCGAGGCCGCCGCTTGGTCGCTTTTGACGAAGTGAATAGCTGACTGTTCCAGCGCGCTCCGCAGTCCGTTTTGCACCAGGTCGCTGTCGCGCCTTCCCAGCGAGGAACGATTCTCCACGGTCAGGATCAACGTGCCCGGTCCCGTCACGGCGACAATCTTTTTCGCCAGTTGCTGCTCCGCCGCACTCCAGTCCGCTCCGAGAGCACCTGTCGCTGGAAGAAGCAATGCAAACCAGAGGGCAAAGCGCAGGCGGCAGGCCGGACAGAGAGAGCGATTCACCGATTTCAAATTGGCCCTTGGGATGGCCGAATTATAAATCGCTTTGCTCATGCGACAGGTTCTGTCCCTGTACTGTTTGGACACCGCCGTAACCACCAACCATTCGGGGTGTCCCACCCTTGTCCCCGCGGTTTTTGCAGAGACAGGGTGGGGATCTTGACTTTGTCCCACACTGCTTTCGTGCCGTTTAGATCGCGAACAAAACGGGGCTTAACCCTGAGGGATCTCTGGCTCCTCTAGCGCTTCTGCCCCGGTTTCATTGCCGCCGTCTGCCGGGCAAAGAATAGCCGGAACACCTGCCCAAATATCAGTTCCTCCGCTAACAGAGCAACCGACAGAGAAAAGATCATCCCTGCGACAACTGCCATGAATGTAATTGCCATTTGCATAATGTCCTCCTGAGATTCCGTTCCTTAATTCCCCAGCCCAACCGCGTTCTGCGTTGCCTCTTGCTGCCCGCTGCCCTGAGCCGGGTTCTGGGCGCTGGCTACGACGGTCTGATCTCCCTGCTCGCCAAAAATCTGCGCGACCTGTTCGTCGCGCTCGCCGCGAATCTGAACCACATCGCCAATCCGCAGCAGGGTGAACAGCCGTTCCACGTCGCGGTTCCGCAGCCGGATGCACCCATGCGAAGCCGCCCGCCCAATCGATCTCGGAGCGTTCGTGCCATGAATGCCGTAACCCTTGAGGCTGAGGCCCACCCAGCGCGTCCCCACGGGATTGTCCTTACCCGGGGGGATTAATGTTCCGGGCCGATAGTAGGTAGGATTGGAAACTCGGCTGACGATCTTGAATTCGCCGGTGGGGCTGGGACTGACCTTAGCTCCGACCGCAACCTGGAACGTGGCGATCACGACGCCGTTGTCAATGACTGCGAGTTTGCGGTCGATCAGGCTGACGAGAACAACCCGATTCTGCTGCCCGCTATCAGGGGGAACAGGGTTCTGCGCCCCGCAAGGAATTGCCGCAGCCAGCGCGAGCACTGTCAAAATGTGTTTGCTTGCAGTGTTCTCAGCCCATCGAGCCACTCGGTTCATCTCCGCCCCCTTCTGCAATAGCCAGCGCTATCTCAGAAAGCAGCCAGAGAGCCAGAATCCATCTTATTGAAACTATGACAGTTATGTTCTTCGGACGCGGATTCGACGTGGCTGCCGAACCACGACCGTGTCCATCCGCACACAGAGGGCGACCCGAGGAGGGAAACCGAGTAGTACTGGGATGTGGAATCTAAGAGCCAAAAGCCAAGAGCTAAAAGCTGAGAGTCAGCGAAGAAGGGGGAGGGGGAGGATTGCCGTTTCCTCTAAGACTGACGCCCGGCTCCCGCCGTCTGGGGTAACGGCTTGTGGGGTTCTGTGGGTGGAGCCGGGCGATCCTATGACTAGAAGGCCTAGTTCAATTGTGCTTAATCTAGCCCTGTCACATGCGTATTTCTGTGATCGCCGTCACAGTTCACCGTGATTTCTATCATCATGAATCTGCCACCTGCGTTTGCCCATCGGAAACAGCTCAGCAATTCATACTGCTCCCTGCCGAAGCACATTCGCCTGTGATCAAGATCACCGCCCGGGTCCGTCCCACCCCCTTACTCTGTTTCTGAGAGCCGGAAGTGCTCATTACAGGAGACTGATTCGACCATGGCCTACATAATTACCGATTCATGCATTAAAGACTCCCTCTGTGTTGAGGTTTGCCCGACCGATTGCATCCATCCCAAGCAAGACGAGCCCGGTTTCGAGGCCGCGACCCAGATGTACGTCGATCCAGAGGGCTGCATCGACTGCGGCGCATGCATTCCTGTTTGCACCTCCGACTCGATCCATGCGCTTGAAGATGTGCCAGACGACAAGAAGGAATTCATCGACAAAAACGCCGCGTACTACAAGCAGTAGAGATCGTCCATTTGCAGCCGCCGGGCTTCGGATTTAGAGGTGTCAACCAGCCCTCTCCGACGCCCGGTGACTGTTTTACGGAGCTCCGTCGCGCGGTCGTCGCCGACGTTCCCATACCTAAGTTTTAGGAATCCCTTCCGGTTTGTCCGTGACCTCGAGAGCAACGCGGTAGTGTTGAGCTTGTACGAAGCTCAAGTGAGTGCATTGGCGATTTTGAGTCAACCGATTTTGAGTCGACCCAGGAAGCGTTCTGTTGTTCCAGATTTCAGAGTCACGAACGGGGCACTTTGCCTCGATCTGCCGGCATCGATCCGCCGTTTGCCAAATTGATTCGGGGTAGCTGGTTTGCTAAGGTCGTCGTCATGTCCGAGCGTTCCCCCGAGCAGATACATGAGCAGATACATGAGCAGATACGCCAGTTGCTCGACCGCCTTTATCGCGCGGATTCGGGACGAATCCTGGCAACTCTGATCCGCTTGCTCCCATCCAGCAGGAAGAGGAGAAGAACAAAATTCGAAGAATTCACTTTCGATTTTTTCGTCATTCCCAAAATGAAACTGGGGAACATCCGTGGGGTATCCCCCCTCCCCCCGGTCTAGTGGCATCATCGCCTTAGAGGAAAATCGCGAAGTAATCTATGGGACTCAATGGCTTACGGGCAAAATCTTGAGCCGCAAGGAGTTAGATCCTTCGCGCCGCTCAGGGTTTCGGCGTCGGGCTCATACGCCCGCCAAACGCCTCAAGTTACGTGCTGGTCACCGATTGCCCCGTACACCGATTGCCCCGTACACCGATTGCCCCGTACACCGCTTTCGCCTTGGCTGGCTTCTACTCGCCGGATCGTGAGCCGCAAGGACGGGGATCACACTGGGGTGTGATTGCGCTACGGGCGTTGGGAAAAATAGTGATACGTCCCGTCTGTTCCCGGTTTTTATGAGATCTTGTCGAAGACCCAATCCGTTGAATATGCGTCCGGAAGCGCATGCACTCCCTCCATGCCTGCGCTGTATTCCAGTTGAGGTATGGCCCACCACAATAGTTCGTCTATCGGGAGATCATAGGGACGTCCACGTATGTCCTTTGAAAACCGCTCAGGCACATACATGTACACAAGCATCGAGACTCCTGCCACGCGCCTGAGTCGTACGTTAACAAGCGCTTCGTTCGGCTCACCAAGAACTGCGGCGAACGTCTTTTCTGAGGGTCCCCTAAGCGCAGTCCACGCAGCCGGGGCTTGAAGTCCGAAAGCGCTCAGGCTATTCCAACTAGAGTAATAGGCTGCGCTCGAGTGAATCCTCAAGTTCGCGTACCGGAGGAAGCTTGCGACGGCGTTGATGCGCTGGTCTTCACTCAGATTGCGGACCCTCTTCACTAGGGGAGGGATCGTTTCTTCTGCTCGGCTACGATCTCGGGGAATTCGAGCAAGTATCTCCGGCACATGCGCAGCGAACTCGTGCGCTCCCTCCATAGAGCCGGCGCCCTTGTCGAGCAGTCCAAGACCCTCGCGAAGAAAACGCACCAGTTCGTCGGCCGATTGCGGCCACTGGATCTCGACGGCCGGCCAGTCCTCGCGAAAACGCGTGTAGGCGTCGCGGATGGCCGACTCGTCAACCACGGTTGGAGCCGTGATCGTCAGCGTCGCTCTCTTTGTCCTCACTGGATGCGGCGGCGCGCTGCCGCTTGGAGACACGTTCAAAGCGCTTATTATGATGTCTCGTATCCAAGTGTAGACGTCGTCGGTCTTTTCACGAGGTTTTACACCGCTGGTGTGCGAAGCGCGAACGTTGTTAATCCGATCCCGAGTAACTCCAAGCCCGGCGCTGAATCGGTCTACCCAGTTGTCCTCGGCGCCCGCAACAACCCACGCTGGAATGACATACTGGTTAGGATTTTCCTTCTGTGTTGCGGACGCGACCACACGATCCTTGAACGCCTCGGCAGTTCTACTAACAACCGGACCATGCGCACGAAGCGCCCGCATATCCGCCGAAACCCACCAAAGGAAACCGGGTACGCGGAGCGAGCCAGCCATTGGGCTCGCAAGCATGAATAGCCCGCCTATTGAAGCCAGCGTCTTCGCATCACTGCGATCGATCAGTTCGTGCACGGCAACGCGGGCGAGAATTCCCCCCATGCTGTGGCCAGCGAGAAAGATGGACGGATAGATTTTTGCGCAATCACGCAACCGGTCCGCGAGAACCCTCGCCTCGTCGCCCAGTTCGATCGAACGCCACCAGCGGAGCCGGCCCAAGGCAGTTCGATACGCGTACAGTCCAACATCTAGTCCTTCGACATCTTCGTACAGGAACTTTGGAAATCCAACTTGGCACGGATCCCGTTTCTTAGGTGTCCACGTTCCGTACCGCTGTCCGCCCAAGCCATGAATGAACACGACCAGAGCACGCCCCGATACGTCGCCGTGCCGATGAATGACGAGCGGCTCGTCGTTCGCCTCGTGGAGCTTCGAGAAATCTGGATAGCATCGCATTGGGAGTTGGTGCGCCTTCCCGCAGATGCCAGCAAGAATTTGTGGAGATGTCGAAGATGCTAGACGACCCGACAGTGCTCGTCAACCTCGGGCGGGTGACCCAAGCTTTTGACCTTGCGGGCACGACCAAAACAGTGGGTGCCCCGTTCCTTCGCGTTTTTTTCGAAGGACGGGAGTCGGAAATGCCGGCGCCACGTGGGTTTGATCACGTGTCCACAACAAAATCAAACAGCACACGCAGCATCGCCACCCACCCTTGCAAAAAACGCAAGGATCGGGCACTCTCAGTGGGAATGGTGCACGCAAAGGTTGTTAAAGGTGGGTCCACCCGCCACTCGTCGAGCACAGGCCGGTCGCCAATGTGTTCACCGTTTTCGGTCAGCGCGGGCTGCAGATACACAGCCAGTGCACGAACCGATACACCTCGAAGGTGAAGCATCCGAAAAGCAAAGCTCGGAGCATAACGAGTTCGCAGGTCCTACACCAACCCTCGAAACGACGGGCGAAACCGCGCTTGTTGATCGCGTTCATGGCTCGCCCTCACTTCCGCACCGCGCCATCGAGGGCCGGTTTGAACAGAGTAGAAGCGATGGCCTTTGCGTCTTCGAGCTTCTCCGTAACTTGCTTAGCCACAGTCTCGGACTCCTTGACCAGTGCCTTTATCAAGTCCGGGATATGGTGGACCACTTCGAGCCGCAAAGCTCGCGGAGCATCCTTAAACGTCCAGCTCTTATAGTTACGGTAATGGTCGGGGTCGTTTTGGTCTTCGTCAAATTCTTCAATCTCGAATCCCCACTTACCGTCGTTTTTGTCGTAAGAGAGTCGGAGGTCGGAGCTGAGCCAGGGTTCTTCATCGCTGCTGTAGCTATGGACCGTGACCGAGACACGCAACCCCAGGTTCAGCGCGCTGATGACGCTTTCGATCTGCGCGACCTGCTCGGTGAGCTGATCGGTCAAGTTATTGAGAGTCTTGGAGGCGGTGGCTAGAGCTTTGAGATCGGATTCTACAGAGGAGAGGTCAGGCTTCTGGCGTGTGAGTGGCATCGTTGTTCTTCCGTTCCTCGGGTCCGTCAGTGCACCCGCGCTGTGTCTCGGCTTCCTGCCGAGGGCTGAATAAAAGTTGCCCGGACCGCCGGTCCGAGGTGCCGCTAGTAAAACCCACGCCTTCCGGCGCGGTCGATGTTAGCAAAAGCATACCGCCAATCACTATCGTGGTCAACTTCGAGAATGGGGCAGGTGGCCCAGGCTTCTGATCTCGCTGGCATCACCAACACAGTGGGGTGCCCCGTCCTTCGCGTTCTTGGCGAAGGGCGGGTACCGGAAATGCCGGCGCCAGTGGGTTTGGTCACGTGTCCACAACAAAGTCAAATAGCACACGCAGCATCGCCGCCCACCCTTGCAAAAAGCGCAAGGATGGGGCACCCTCAGTGCGAACGGTACATGCAAACGTCGTTGAGGGCCAAGCCGCCCCGCCAGGCGTTTAAATAGGCATCCCATGCGGCCGTGCGTTAACCGTAGGTGACGTCGGTGCTCTGTCCGACCTCGATAATATAGCCGTCAGGATCGCGGATGTAGCAGCGCGTCTCGCCGTACTTGGGTATTGGTTCCGTGATGAATTCGGCTCCTCGACTTTTCCATA
>Ga0075030_100007013_pt1 | contig 10054 bp, 11 predicted proteins | sample LitLauG_LLR_2012_FD_71393 | JGI IMG/M metagenome (GOLD analysis project Ga0075030, IMG submission 71393) | Freshwater sediment microbial communities from Pennsylvania, USA - Little Laurel Run_MetaG_LLR_2012 | ecosystem: Environmental > Aquatic > Freshwater > Creek > Sediment | place: USA...
GAACTGGTGATGCAAGGGAAGTAGATTGGGAGTCCAGATATTGCAGATCGTAGATTTCAGATTTTACGTCTCAGCAGCCTGCGGCAAAATGCACGATTCGTATCAGGCTACGCCTTCAGGCGTAGCGCAGTGCGCAAGCATCAATCGCGCCTTTAGGCGCTGCCGCGCCGGGACTCGATTTTTCCGCAGCCTTTAGATTTCAGATCAAAAACCCTCCTCGCGCCGAGTTTCAATCTGCAATCTGCCAATTCCTCAGACCAGCCGACCCTCCGCCGCTACCTTCGCATACCATTTCCCCGAATCTTTCATCGTTCGCTTCTCCGTCTTGAAGTCCACATACGCCAACCCGAAACGCTGCTCATAGCCATCGGCCCATTCGAAGTTATCCATCAGGCTCCAGGCGTGATAACCACGGACATCGGCGCCTTCCGAGATAGCGCGTGCCAGTTCAGCCAGGAATCCGCGGAGATACGAAATGCGCCGTTCGTCATGAATTTCGCCGCTGCCATCCGGGCCATCTCTGTACGAACACCCGCTCTCGGTAATTTCAATAACCGGCCGGTTGTAATCACTCGTGATGCGCATGACCATGTCATGCAGAGCCTTGGGCCAGACTTCCCAGCCGAAGTCAGTCTTCGGTCCTTCCGGCCCGGGGCTCATCTTCACCGGGTAAAGCCATTCTTGCGCGTGGGCCACGCGTTCCACAGGCCCCGCGGCCGAGGCGATCGTGCGGGTATAGAGATTGATGCCGATAAAGTCGAGCGGCGCGCGCACCTTCTCCATGTCGCCAGACTTGATCCGCATGGCCGTCTTGGGGAGAAATGTGAACGCATCTGGATAGCGTCCACGCAGTGCCGGTTCGAGGAACCAGACGTTGGTGATGGCGTGCGCCCGCTCGGCCGCCAGTTTGTCGGCGTCGGAGTTGCTCGCCGGCTCGCACGGGGACATGTTGAACGCCGTTCCCACTCGAGCCGCAGGCCGCACCGCCTTGAGCGCGTGAAAGCCGGCGCCCTGGGCCAGGTTCACCACATGCGTGGCGCGCAGAAACTCAAACAGGCTGCTGTGTCCGGGGGCGTGCTCGCCCGTCAGATAGCCGCTATAGGTAAAAACTGATGGCTCGTTGAAGAGCATCCAGTCATTGACGCGATCGCCCAGCGCCTTCGCGACTACTTGCGCGTAGTCGGCAAAGCGGCCCGCGGTGTCGCGATTCGGCCAGCCTCCCCCATCCTCCAGCGCCTGCGGCAGGTCCCAATGATAGAGCGTCACAAACGGGCGGATGCGGGCCTCGAGCAAGCCATCGATCAAGCGGCTGTAATAGTCGAGCCCCTTGGCATTGGCGGGTCCCGTTCCCGAAGGCTGAATGCGCGGCCACGAAATCGAGAAGCGGTAGCTGTTCAGGTTCATCGCCCGCATCAGCGCAATGTCCTCTTGCCACCGATGGTAAGAATCGCACGCTACGTCGCCGGTCTCTCCATTCACGATCTTTCCCGAAGTATGCGCAAAGCGATCCCAGATGGACGCCCCTTTCCCGTCCTCGTTCCAGGCTCCTTCAATCTGGTAGGAAGCGGTCGCGGTACCCCAAAAAAATCCTTTGGGAAAAACTATTTCGGCGGATGTGCTCTTCTGAGTTACCGCCGCTGGCGCCAGCGCAGTCGGGCTGACTTTGGGAGATCCGCTACACCCCGAGAACGCCGCGGGCAAGCCGGCAACGGTACCTGTCGCTAAGATCGACTGGACAAACTGGCGGCGCGTCTGGCGCAAACGAACTGGATCTCCTCGGGAGAACTGTAAGATTGATGGCGAAGCACGGGTTCAATTGTGCTTGATGAACTTCCCGTTCTTCTGCCCGGTCATCGAATTATAGAGCGTCTCCAGGAACGTGTCCTCTTTGATGAAGTCCCCGGAATACTTCTTCCACGGCTCGAGCAGCTTCGCCTGCTTCATCTGATCCAGAGTCTTACCCTCTTTCAACGCCTTCGCCACCACCGCGCGCGTTTCCTTCAGCATCTTCAGATAAGCCCGCACATCGTCCAGATTCGAAATCGGACCGTGCCCCGGGATGATCTTCACGTCCTGCGGCACCTGCCCAATCACTTTCTCCACCCCGTCAATCATGCCGTCGATGCTGCCCCCGCTATCCACGTCGATGAACGGGAACCCGTAAGTCACAAAGTCGTCGCCCATGTGCACAACGTTCGACTTGGGGAAAAAGATGATGGAATCGCCGTCGGTGTGGCCCGCCGGAAAGTACAGCGCTCGAATGTCCTCGCCGTTGAGGTGCACCGTCACGTCGTGATCGAAGGTCAGGATGGGCAAGGCCTCTTTGGGCTGCGGCTTGTTCTCCATGCGGACCGAGCCACCGTTGCCCGCCACTCCGCCCGTCTCCAGGCGCTTGCGCACGTTGTCATGGGCAATGATGGGCGCCTGCTTCTGAAAATAGGCATTCCCGCCCGTATGATCGCCGTGATAGTGCGTGTTGATAATGAAGCGCACCGGCTTGTCGGTAACGCCCTTGAGCGCGGCCTGAATCTTGTCCGCCAGTGGGGCGTACTGATCGTCGACAATCACGATGCCATCATCGCCCACGGACGCGCCAATGTTGCCGCCTTCGCCTTCCAGCATGTAGACGCTGCCCGCAACCTTGGTGACCTTGATCTGAACTTTGCTGAAATCCTGGTCTTGTGCCGACGCCAAACTCAATGAGAGGGAAACGACAATCAGACAAAGCGGAGATTTAGACATGCCATTCCTCACGCGCACACCCGCGTGGGCTGACATTGTAACTGAGCAAACGCCCGCAATCAGTACAGGCGGAAACTCACTTCGACCGCAACCCGGACCGGCACCGGCTCGCCATCCTTGGTGGCGGGCTTGAATTCCCAGGTGCTGACCTTCGCCACCGCCTTCTCATCCAGCCCCATCCCCAGCGGATTTTTGATCTCCACGTCCCGGGCGCGGCCGGAAGGATCCACCACGACCGAAAGAACCATCGTGCCCTGGTATTTGGCATGCCGCGCCTCTTCGGAGAACTCCGGATTGGGCTGGTAAGTCGCTCGCGGAGGCGCGATGCCCTGCTTCATCCCCTTGATCGTTACGATGGAAGGATCTTCGTTGTGCGGTCGGCCCTCGATCCGGTCGAAGTAGGCCCTCCAGTAGTCCGGCACCACTTCTCCAACCGATCCCCCGAGGGGAAGAAAAACGGCCTTCATGGCATCGGCAACTTCTTGCTCGTCCGGCGCGTCGGACGGCAGTTCGATCTCTACGTCTACGTCATTGTGCCGGAAGAAGTCCGCTGGCTTGTCGCGATCTTTGCCTTTGGATTCCGCCAGCCAGTCGAGGACGTCGCGATACGGCTTCCCTTTGTCGTCGAAGACGAGACAAACCCGGCGGCCTTCCAGACGCAGCCTGTTCCCTCGTCGCTTGATCTGCTTCACCAGAATCTGGCTGTCCACGGTCCACGAACCGGCGGAGCCATAACCGATCAACGATCCGTCGGAATGAAAGGCGAGGTGCTTTCCCTCATAGGCATGGCGAAGCGTGACCACCTTGTTCGCATAATCCGACCGCAGGCTGTTTTCCAGGTCATCGCCCGGCCGGGCGAACGCCGGAGGAAGTTCCGCGGCCAGCAATATCGGCAAAAGTAAAACTGCGGTTCGCATCTGCATGTCGCTTCCCCTCTACTCGGGATTCAGGCTGTCAAACATTTTCCAGAGCTTGTCGGCCGTTGCCCGATAGACCACCCAACCCGATCCCGCGTCGGAAGTTTCCCGGAACAGCAACTCCCCACGCCCATCGCCATCGGCATCCACGGCGTCGATCAATTCCAGGCGGGGTGTCAGGTCGAGGTGGTACTTGTCGGTGATCCCCGAATAAAGCTTGCGCAAGCTGTTGTACATATCCGGGTAGGCCACCAGCATGACCGAGTATTGCAGGTCGGTCTCAAAGCCTCCCTGCGATCCCGGCGGCGGAGGCGGCAGGTGCGCTTCCGCGCTGAGAATCAGCACCGGCTGATTTGTGGTCCACAAATCGTACGCCACCATCTTTACGTTCTCCAGCACAGGCTCGGGAGCCTTCTTTGCCGCGCTGCGTTGCGGCGCCTTGGTCGTGGGCGCGATTCTGGCTTTCGCCTGCGCCAGCAGGTACGCACGCAGTTGCTGCTTGGCCAGATCCAGCATCTGCTTGCGCCGCTCGTCCTCTTCGCCCTTGATCCACTCGAACGTATACATCCGCGGCTGCGGCCCTCCGGCGTCGGAGATGGCCGGAATCAACTGCACCGGTCCCAATCCCGCCACAAGCTCAGGCTTAGCCGGAGAACTGGACGGCTTGGCCCCGGGCTTGCTGTAGCCGGCAATTTCCTCCTCGACTGTCTGCACGGGCTTGCCCCGCCGCAGAGTGGGCCGGTAGTCATCGCCGCCCGGACTGTCAGAAGCCGGCGCTCTTGCCGGCGGCTCGTTGCTGGGCGCAGGTTTAATCAAGCGCGGTGGATCATCGCCGGAACCAGACGGGGGCGGTGCGGACGTCGGGGCGCTTTTCGGCTGCTCCGTCGGCGAACTCGCCGGCGCCGTTGCAGCGGCCGGATGCCGCGTCAGCCGGGGCGGCCCTTCACTGGAGTCGATTCCCACCGGCGCGACCTCCGCCTTCAAGCCACTCGCCTTTTCTGCCCCGTACGGGAGCCAGGCGCCCGTACCGATCCAGGGATTCGGCGCCGTAGCGACATTGCTGTGCAGCGCGCTGCTCACCGTAAACAGGCCCTGGGTACTGCCCGCGCGCTCCCCTTCGTAGACCACGCCGGATTCCAGAGCCATCGGTATCGGATCCGCCTTGTAGGCCGTTGCGTCCCAGAACTTGCCGTTGATCAGGATCGCGACCGGAATCAATGAGGCTTTCCCGTTCGAGCCCACTTGTAGAATGCCGAGCGCGCGCGGTCCTGCATCTTTTTTTCGCGGCACTTGGCGCTCGCCCGGTGTGATTTGCGGGCGTTCCTCCTGGGCGGCGCAGGGCGTGGTCCGCACCAGCGCCCAACCCAGGAGCCCGGGAATCAGCATCGCGCAGGAAAAACCGCGCCAGTGTAGAATTTTTCGATATGGAAACCGGGCTGCTTCCCGCCGTCCGGCCGCTTTCGTAACTTGGGCAAGCTTCAACTTTGATCTCCGCAGAGGGACCCCATGAAACTTCATGATAAAGCGCCCGACTTCACTTTGCAGGACGAGAACGGAAAAGAGGTCTCGCTGAAAGACCTGCGCGGCAAGACTGTCATTCTCTTTTTCTACCCGCGGGCCAGCACGCCGGGCTGAACCGTAGAAGCTCGCGGGTTCCGCGACACCTACACTAAGATTCAAAAAACCGGAGCGGTGCTGCTTGGCATCTCGCCCGATACTCCAAAAGCACAGAAGAAATTCGCCGACAAGGAGGGCCTCCCCTTCACCCTGCTGGCCGACGCCGAAAAAGAGGTCGCCCATGCCTTCGGTGTCATGCAGGAAAAGAACATGTACGGCAAGAAGGTGACAGGCGTGGCGCGGACCACCTTCGTCATCGGCCCCGACGGCAAGATCGAGCACATCTTCGAAAAGGTCAAGCCCGCCGACCACGCCGAAGAAGTGCTGACCTATCTCAAGGAAGGCAGCAAGGGAGCCGCCTAGGCAGTCGCAGCATCAAGAATGGGTGCCCCACTTCTCGCCAATTTTGCGAGAAGTGGGGTTTTCGACAGGATCGGTAGATCGGGATTCAAGATCCCCTCATGGAGAAGCAACGGCCTTGGAAGACGGAATCTTTGCTTCGCCCACTAGACCGAGCCTTCTTTGCCCGCGACCCACGCCGCGTGGCCCGCGAACTTCTCGGTAAAGTGCTGGTTCGACAACCGAAGGCCGGGAGCCAACTCACCGCCCGCATCGTCGAGGTCGAAGCCTATCTAGGCGAGAAAGACCCCGCCGCGCACGCTGCCTCCGGCCGCACCCTCCGCAACGCAGTATTGTTCGGACCGCCCGGCCACGCCTACGTCTACTTCATTTACGGCAACCACTACTGCCTGAACGTTTCCTGCGAGCGGGAAGGGAAGGCGGGCGGCGTTCTGTTCCGCGCTCTGGAACCGCTCACCGGCATCGATGCCATGGCCCGCGCCCGCGGGATCGCAGTCGCGAGTCCTCGCGACTGGCCGAAGCTCACCAGCGGCCCAGGGCGGCTGTCCGAGGCATTCGGAATCACCCGCGCCCGCGACAACGGATGCGACCTGACGTCGCGGGACGGCTCCCTCTGGATCGGCGACGACGGTTACCGAGCCCGGCGCCTCCGATTAACCCCGCGCATCGGAATCACCAAGGCCATCCATCGGAACCTGCGCTACATCCTGGCGGGAAATCCCTTCGTCTCCGGTCCAAAGACTGTGGCCCGCTGAAACCCGCTCTCAACCTCGCGAATTCCCCTTGAGCTTTGGCCGCCACGGTGTACACTATGCCCCGGGTCGGTGGGCTAAAAGCCTTGCTGGACGCGCATTTTAGCCGCTTTTCGATGGGGGGCGGCGGGTCGGCGACCAGGCGCGGATTTTGGCGCATCCTTCCCGCGTCTCTGTCATCCTAAAGAGTTAAAGAGGTTCTCGCGTGGCGCCGCGGCTTCGATCCCGGGTTGTGCTCTCGCTGGTGATCGCTGCCGCCACCCTCTCCTTCGCGGGCGAGGGCGCCGTCTCCCGGCAAGACCCCCAGCATCCTGCCTGCATCGTGGTTGGCTTTGTGGGCGGCTTTGTTCGTCATGACAATTTGAATCATGGCCCCGTGCAGTTTGCGCAGCGCATCCGCCGTGATCTGCCGGCCGGCTCCTACGTCCGCGTGTTCGAGAACCGCCACCGCAAGTCCGCCTACACGACCATTCTGCATTTGCTCGATCATGACGGCGACGGCGTCCTCAGCGAAGCGGAAAAGCGGCAGGCGCACGTCATCCTGTTCGGGCAGAGCTGGGGGGGTTCCGCCGTAGTGATGCTGGCCCGGGAACTCAATCGCGCGGGAGTGCCCGTGTTATTGACCGTGCAGGTGGACAGCGTCGCCAAACCCTGGCAGAAGGATCGGGTCATCCCTGAGAACGTTGCCGCCGCCGTGAACTTCTACCAGACTCACGGGATTATCCACGGACGTCCGGAAATCGCTGCCGCCGACCCCTCCCACACCCGGATTCTCGGCAATTACCGCTTCGACTACAAGAAGTCGCCCATCCATTGCGACGGGCTCTCGTGGTACTACCGATTCGTCACCCCCGGCCACGCCCAAAGCGAGTGCGACCCCCATCTGTGGTCGCAAGTGGAAGACCTGGTCCGCCAGCGGATCGAACCCAGCACCAGGACTGTCTCGGAAATACACCAACCCTAGCAACGATCTCATAGCGTTTTTGGAAAGGGCTCGGCTTCAGCGTCTGCGTGAGAACCGGGATTTGGCAATACGGGGGAGCAAACACTGCGAAACACCAGCCCCGAAGGGGCGGTATTCGTTAGCCCAGGACGTAAGTCCTGGGATGACTAAAGCGAGAAGAATCGAGTCCGCTTCAGCGGACGGCACGAGTCTCGTAACGGACTCGTGAGGCGCTGGATCAAGTGATTAAAGAATCAAGAAGAGCCCAACGCGACGTTGTCGATCAACCGGGTCGTCCCAACAAACGCCGCTACCGCGACCAGCGCCCCGCCAGAAACATCCTCGACTCGGTCGAGCGTGTCGGGATTCACGACTTCGAAGTAGTCAAGCCGCACGGCAGTCTCACCGTCAAATTCTGCGCGCCCCGCCGCGGCCAGCAGAGCCGCATTCCGCTCTCCGGCCTCAGCCAACTCTCTGACCCGCATCAGCGACCGATGCAATACCAGCGCCTGCCTGCGCTGCTCGGAACTGAGATAAGCATTGCGCGAGCTCATCGCCAGCCCGTCCGCCTCCCGCACAATCGGGCACACCGCAATTTCCACCGGCATGCGCAAGTCGCGCACCATCCGCCGGATGATCGCCACCTGCGCGGCGTCTTTCTGCCCGAAGAACGCGACATCGGGCTCGACGATGTGAAACAGCTTGGCCACCACGGTCGTAACCCCGCGGAAGTGCCCGGGCCGCGACCGCCCGTCCAACTTTCCGCTCAACTCTTCCACCGTCACCCAGGTCACCCCCCCCGCGGGATACATTTCCTCCACCGTCGGCGCGAACAGCAAAGCCACGCCTTCGCGTCCCAGCATCTCGCGGTCCCGCTCAAACGTCCGCGGATACTTCGCCAGGTCCTCGTTCGGTCCGAACTGCGTGGGATTCACGAAAATCGAAGCCGCCACCACGTCGCACTTCGCCCCGGCCGCCCGCACCAGCGACAGATGCCCTTCATGCAGAGCCCCCATGGTGGGCACAAACCCAAGCCGCTTACCGCCAACCCGCGCAGCGCGGCAAGCCGCCCGCATCTCGTCAATGGTCGCGAAGATTCTCAAGAGCTGGCTGCTAGAAGATTCATGTAGGGACGGCCGCCCCGGCCGTCCGTCGAGCGAAGCTCGACCATTTCAGTCCATCGCTCGGGGTTCGACCGGGTGCCCCACTTCTCCTGCTTTTGGGAGAAGTGGGGATTTTTCGCACTGCCCTGGAAATCGATGGCAATAGACGTTCACGCCGCGGGAATCCACTTCACCGCAACGTGCACTCCCTCCAACATCCCTCCCACAATCCCTTTGTTACGCCGGATCGCCACCCCGTCCTGTTCCGAAGTCCGCCCTGCCTCGGCCGCGGCCACAACCCGGCCGTAAGGCCAGTTCGATGCCGGCAGTCTAGCGAGAGCCCCCAACACCTCTTCCGGCTTCAGCAGGATCTCGGCGCTGTCGGCCGAATCGAACAGCACCACGCCATCGGCGCGCACAATCAGATAAGGGTTGCGCCAGTTCTTCGTATCTTTGAGGTGCTCGTATTGCGCGGGATCAGGAGCAGGAATCGCCTGCAACAGGCTTTCCGGGGAGGGCGCACTGGTCGATACCGGGCGCGCGCTACACGCCGCCAGCACCAGCGCCGGCACCAGCAACGACACCACCCTCAGGCGGAGCGATCGCACGGGCCGAAATTACCTCACCACCATGGGAACGTCATTCTTCGCGGCCCAGACCAGCGCCACGATCCAGCCAATCACGCTCCATCCCAGGAACAGGTTCAGCAGCAGGATCGCAACCGTATCGCGCTTGCTCTTGAGCGCGGCGATGATCGTCGGCAGGAAATACATGACGAACCCAAAGCCGAAGAACGGAAAGAAGATAATTGTCGATAGAACCACAGTCACCTCCCGGGCACCAGCCTAGCACCATTCCAAAAACACAGCTACCCACTCAAGGATACGCAACCGGCTCCGGCAGAGTTCCATACGTCCGACGGGAAACATCCGTACCGGGGGCAGTTCAGCCGCAGCCCCTACCGCCGCATCGCCCGCTTCCGCGCCAACACTGTCTCCAGCCCCGCCCTCGTCTCTCGCGGCAAATGATACGACTCCTCGTCCGACGGATACTGGTGCGACTTCACATCCGCCCGAAACGCTTGCACCGCGTTCATGATCAGCGCGGCCGCATCCCCGTAACGCCGCACGAACTTCGCCGGCGCGCCAAACGTCAGGTTCAGGATGTCGTGGAAAACCAGCACTTGCCCATCGCATTCCGGACCGGCCCCAATGCCGATGGTCGGCGCGCCGACCTCGGCCGTGATCATGGCCGCCACTTCCCTCGGGATGCCCTCCAGGTAAAGGCATGCAACTCCAGCGCGGTCCAGCGCCACGGCATCGCGCATCAGTTGTTCAATCGCCGCCAGGCTCTTGCCCTGCACCTTGTAGCCGCCCATCACGTTCACCGACTGCGGTGTCAGCCCGATGTGCCCGGCTACCGGAATCTCGGCGTCGATTATCTGCCGGATCAGTTCGGCGCGTCTCTCTCCGCCCTCGAGTTTGACCGCCTCCGCTCCGCCTTCCTTCACGAAGCGCGCCGCATTGCGGACCGCTTCTTTGGCGTCAACCTGATACGACCCATACGGCATATCCGCCACCAGCAGCGCGTTCTTTACGCCCCGGCGCACGGCCTTCACAT
>Ga0075030_100007014_pt1 | contig 10053 bp, 11 predicted proteins | sample LitLauG_LLR_2012_FD_71393 | JGI IMG/M metagenome (GOLD analysis project Ga0075030, IMG submission 71393) | Freshwater sediment microbial communities from Pennsylvania, USA - Little Laurel Run_MetaG_LLR_2012 | ecosystem: Environmental > Aquatic > Freshwater > Creek > Sediment | place: USA...
CCCGTGAAGAGCTCGGGGAAGTCAACGACCAGCTTGACCCATCCGCTGCCCGAGGCGTCAAGCTCGTCGAGCGCGCCTTGTTCGAGGTCGTCGGGCGACACCCCCTCGAAGAGGTCCTCGACGTAGCGGCCGGGTAGGGCGAGGAACCGACCGCACGCCAACACGTGCGGGCCGTCGTGATGGTCGCCGCCGACGCGGACCCCGACCGGCGCCCCAACGTCGCGGGCCAACAGCACACCGGCGTGCAGGTGGGCCCGCAGCGAGTCGGCCACCACCTCGGGTGACCCTCCCGGTCGCCCCGGCCCACCGAGATCGAGGGAGACGTGGGCGTGGGCGTCCACCAGCCCAGCGAGCACATGGCGGCCTGGCAGCACCTCGGCCCCAGGGGACGGCCCGTCCGCGAGACGGCCCGCCGTCACGCCCAACTCGATCTCACCGTCGCCGCCCACGCGGACGCCGCGCACGACCAAATCCACTGGCTCCATGGTCCACCATTCGCCGGCCAACGCCCGGGCGAATGACCGCGTCACCTCCGTTCGGTCAGACCTGGGGTGTGTTCCCGTCTGCCGCTCAGCGACGGCCGGCCCCCGGTATCGAGCGAGGGCACGCATCGATGTCGTCTGTGATGCGTCCGGGGGTGATCTTGCGGCGGCTCATCGGGGGCTCCTCCGGTAGTGGTAGGGGTGGGCATGACATGGATGACGAGCGCGCAGTCAGCACGGTCGAGCGCCACGATCTCCAACTCTCGGCCCCAACTGCTCATGGTGGCATCAGGATCATGTTTCGTGTGCAAGACACGATCTGAGGCAGACCGCTCCGTGGCGGCGACTACGACCCTCCCGCCACGGCCCCGAGCAGGGACGGTCTGGTCCCGCAGCGCCTCCGCCCTGCCGGCAGCTCGGTGCGGCCAGAGCAGTCACCCATCCCGGGGGAGTTCACTCGGCCGACGAGCCGGCTGGCGAGCCACCCTATGGCGGAGGTAGACGACTCCAGAGCTGAAGGTGCGTGTCTCGACGAGCTCGAGATCCACCCGACGGTCGCGCTGGGGCAAGAGCGGGATGCCACCGCCAACCAGCACTGGGTAGACCCTGGCCCCGTACTCGTCGATCAGACCCGACGCGGCCGCCTCGGCGGCGAGAGTCGCGCCCCCGATCGCGATGTCGCCCCCTACCGGCTCGGCCCGCAACCGCTCGATCTCCTCCTCCAGGCCGCCGGAGGCCAAGCGGGCGTTGCCCTGCACCGCCGACAACGTGGTGGAGAACACCACCTTCGGGAGCGACCTCCAGATCGCGGCCCACTCGAGCATCGAGTCGTCGAGCGATGGGTCCTGGTCGGCGGTCTCCCAGTACAGCATCGTCTCGTACAGCCGTCGTCCCAACAGGTGGACGCCGACCTGTCGTATCTCGTCGGTCACGAAGCGAAAGACCTCCTCGTCGGGCGCCGTCCAGTCGAACCCGCCGTCCGGCCCGACGATGTAGCCGTCAAGTGACACCCCCATCGAATAGGTCACGCTGCGCATCAGTAGTCCTCCTCGGTTACGGGTGCGAACGTACGACCGGCCGGACGCCGCAGGCTCATCGCGGCTCGCGGCTCGCGGGACAGGGCAAAGGTTGCCGGTTGCGCACCAGCTCGTCCTATGGGGCCCTGGGCTGGAGGGCGCGCCGGGCTGTGCCCAGTCCTCAATCGGGACCGGTCTCCGACAAGCGATCTTCGGCGGGACCGGTCGTGGGCTCTTCCTCTTCAGGAGCGAGGGGGTGGATGGAGAGGACCCTGGTGGTCTCGCGGATGGTGAGGCAGCCGTCGCCCCGCAGGTCCAGCACCAGCACGAGAGGCGTCCCCACTTCGCAGCATGCGATCTCCACGAAGGGGATGGGGTTCAAATCCCGGCGGAGCTGGGAGCCGGTGGAGCCGGGGAACCGGACGATGTAGCGCTCGGCGAGGTCCAGCAGGTAGCGGCTCGACTCAGTCCGCACACACCAGCGGGTCGACGCCGTGAAGTCGCAGGCTTCGCCGCCCGGCCCAGGTGTTGGTCCCATGGTGCGAGGATGCCCGGGCCCTGTGACAGCCACGGCGGGTCGCCCGCCAGCTCCTCACTCGTCGCGCTCGGCCGTCGCACGCACGCATCCCTCGTCGCTCTGAACTTGACCACGACCCGCCCCCGGGGCGAGATGTGTGGAAGTCCCGGGGTCACGGCTCCAGGAGTTGGGAGCCGTCGAGGGTTCGTACCGGCACGCCGAGCTCGTCGAGCAACGGTTCGTCGATGCAGATGCGACCGGTGAGATCGGACCCGCAGGCGGACAGCTCCATCGTCGCTTCGACGATGATCTCGACCGGGTTGAACTGGTCCGCCGGGATGAGGCCACCGAGGTGGCTGAGCGCCCCTTCGCTCGCCACCGGCTTGGCCGGCTCCAAGGTGTTCACCCGGATCCCGCTGCCGTGGAGCTCGATGCCCAGCACGTTGGTGTAACGGTTGAGCGCGGCCTTGGATGCTCCGTAGGCTCCCTGGGTGGTCCCGAGGGCGGCGTCGGGGAACGGCGGGCCGCCGACGAGTTGGGCACCGCCGGAGGACAGGTTGACGATCCATCCCTCGCCGCGCCGGCGCATCGACGTGATGACGGCTTGAGCCAGGTCGATCGGCGCGTGGAAGTTGACCTCGAAGACGACCCGCCGGTGCCGAAGGGCCATCTCCGCGGCGGGTCGGCGGATGGTGGCGGCGGCGTTGTTGACCAGGATGTCGATCGGGCCCCCGAGCGCGGCCTCGGCCTCGGGGAGGATCCGCGCCCGGTCGTCGCTGTCGGCCAGGTCGGCGACCACGGTGACGACGGTGGCGCCGAAGCGGGCGCAGCGCTCCGCCGTGTCCGACAGGCTCCCGGCCAGACCGGTGTGGTGATCGAGCGTGCGGGCGGTGATGGCCACCGCGGCGCCTTCGGCGGCGAAGCGCTCGGCGATCGCTGCGCCGATGCCTCGACTTGCGCCCGTCACGATCACGTTGCGTCCGCTGAAACGCCTCACCATCCCCCCTCGACCTCCCCACCCATGGCGCGGGAGCCTACCGGTGGCAGCCGCGGTCTGACCGCTGGCAGTAGAAGGCGCCGCACCAGTCCTCGGGATGGTTGGGGCTTCTCGGCCGCTGGCGGGCCGTCACGGCGCGGATGACCTCCTGGCCGACGGCAGGTCCATCCAGCGATCGTGGCTTCCCCGCAGGACCAGACGGACGGGGGTGCCACGGCCGCCATCGCCGAAGCTCAAGCCACATGGCGTGAGCGCGAACCGGGGGAGTGGGAGGACCTCGGCATCCCCGGCCATCCGGTGGCCGCCTTTCGAGCGGGATCCGTCTCTGCGAGCCCGCGTCAGTGTCGAGAATGCGGGCCGTGCCGCTTTCCGAGACGACGGTCACCCGACCGGCAGCCATCGCCTCGTCGGTCAGGTCCCGCCAGTCGTCACCGTCCTGCCAGATCGTCGAGTTCGCGCGCACCGCGACTGCCGGCGTCGAGCTCCAGGGCCGACGGATTCGCGCCGGCGACACCGTCGGCGTCTTCTACCGGTCCGACAATCGTGACGAGTCGGTCTTCGAGAGCCCGTGCACGTTCGACGTCGGGCGACAACCGAACGACCACCTCGGGTTCGGCCACGGCGTGCACTACTGCCTCGGGGCCAACCCCGCGCGCCGGGAGCTGCGGGCGATGCTGCGCCGTTCTGCCACTGCTGCCCCGCCTCCAGTCGGCAGGCGAAGCCGACCGGCTCAGCCACTCCACGTCGGTGCGGTCCGTCATCAGCTCGTGCGGCTCAGCGACGGCGCCGGCCCGGCATCCGACGCCTCGCGCGGGGATCAGGGTGCAGCACGCCGGGCGCGCCGCCGGCTCACTCCGGGCGAGACCCCTTGATCGACACGAGGTGCATGATCCGGCGCTCGGTGTAGTCGGGGATCGCGACGTGCTGCGTGCAGCGGTTGTCGTAGAAGACGAAGTCGCCGGCCCGCCAGCGCACCCGACACTGCACGGCGGCACTGTGGGCCTGCGCGAACAGGTGAGCGAGGATCATCTCGCTCTCCTGGCGGGGAACACCCACGATGCGTGAGGCGGACGCGACGTCGACGTACAGCACCTTGCGGCCGGTGTCGGGATGGGTGCGCACGACGGGGTGGGTGACCGGCGGCAGGCGGCGCTGCATCTCGGCGACGTCGAAGTCGCTGTTGCCCTTCTCGACCGCGAGGTACAACGTGGTCGACACGTCGTGGACCGCCTGCAGCCCGTCGACGTACCGCTTCATCGGTTCGCTGAGGTTGTCGTAGGCGTCGTACATGTTGGCAAAGCACGTGTCGCCGCCCGTCGGCGGCATCATCACGGCGTTGAGGAAGGTCGCGTCCGTCGGCTCCGGCAGGAACGGGCTGTCGCTGTGCCAGCGATCGGAGCCGTTGCCCTTCGGCGCCACCATGTCGAGAACGTTGACCTCCGGCGGACCGCCGTGCGCGGTCGGCACCGCCGAGTAGTGCAACTCGCCGAACTGCCTCGCGAACGCGACGTGCTGTTCGGGCGTGAGGTGCTGCGCGCGAAAGACCAGCACGAGATGCGCCAACAACGCGCCGCGGATGTCGTCGAGCACCGGCGCGTCGAGCGGCTCGCGCAGGTCGACACCCGAGACCTCGGCGCCGATGCCCTGCGTCATCTTCGAGAGTTCGAGCGTGGTCATGTCACCCCGCGGCCAAAGACGTGAGCAGTCAACCACACGGCAGGCGGGACGGTGGCGGGCACGCGCCAATGTCGATCCGTCCAGTGCGATGGGGGCCCGCTCCGCCAGCGCCCGGGCCTGGCGGCTACGAACTGGGTCCGACACCGTACGTTTCCCGCAGATGCGTGCTCGTCGCGACCGACGAACGCGCGCAGCTCCCACACCTCAGGGTGCTTCTCCCGCATGCCACCTACCACCCGCCAGCACCTCCCCTCATCGGGTCGAATTGTAGGGTTATCGGCGCTAACCCAACAGGCCGAAATCCGAACAACTTCGTCGTCGCCTTCCACGCCGGCGCCCTGTACATCCCCGCCGGCGCCCTGGCCGTGCTGCTGGCGTCCCGCCCGCGCCACGACGGCGGACTCGACCTCACACCCGGCCGTGGCCCCCGGCTCCCCAACTGGACCGACCACCCCGAGGAAGGAGCGACCGATGTTGAGCGGCACTGATCGTCCAGCCACTGGGCCTCAGCGCACGAGAGCGGTCGGGCACGGGCGCAGCGCCGCCCGTGCCGACTCTCCGGCCCGCTCCTGTCCGCCATCGCCGCCGGCCGCACCAAGTTCAACGAGCTGCAAGACGACATTCGCACCGACCCCACCCGGACCCTCGATCGCCTCGTCGAGTTGCGTCTTGTGGAACGCCTGGTTCCCGTCACCGAGAACCCATCCCGGACCCGCCGCAAGCTCTACCGCATCGCGGACAACTTCCTCGCCTTCTGGCTGACGATCATCGATCGGCACCGGGCCGAGATCGAGCGAGGCCTGGGACCGTCGATCCTCCCCGTCCTCATCGACAGCCTGGACGACCACATGGGTGGGCGGTGGGAGGAGGCGTTCCGGTCTGCTCTTCGCCGTCTCGCGAACGCGGGCGAACTCGGCCCGAGCGTCGTGGCCATCGGTAGCTTCTGGAACGACGGCGACAACGAGATCGACGCCGTCGTCTTGGCCGGCAGGGGGCGCGTCGGGACCTGGCTCGGCGAGGCCAAGTGGTCGAAGCAGGTCACCGCCCACGGTCTCAAGGCCGACCTCCACCGGAAGGCAGCGGCTCTGCCATCGGTCGCCGCGGACCTCCGGCTAGTCCTCTGCGCCCGGGAGCAGGTCATCGACCCGGCCCCGACCACCCTCACCCTCACGGCCGCCGACATCTTCGGCCTGCCCGGCGACGCTAAGCGTCTGCCCGCCGCGCCGAGATCTCGCAGTCGCACCGGCGGGAAGTTCAATGCCCGTTGAGCCGGCTCGAAACCGCTTGCTCCTCCGGCTGGGTTTGGCCACGCTCGAGAACGACCAGAGGAGGTGATCGTGCCGTGTTCGAAGAACCCGAGCTCCACGTCATCAAGTTCCCGGACAACGCCGAGCGGCGGGCCGAGCGGGACCGGCAACGCCACGAGGGCCGCAGGCGTTATCGCGATCGGCTGATCGCCGCGCTTGCCCTGATCGAGTCCGTGGTGGACGTCGCCGGCCGGGCCGAGGCCATCGTGGATCACATTTTCAACGTCACCCGCTTGGAGGGAGACGGCGACTGCATCTGCTCGTGTCACCCCCGCCTCCCGGAGAGCGACTTCCACGACTACGGCTTCGGCTGCCCGTGCCGCCTGACGGCCGAGGAGCGCGAGGAGCGGTTCGCCGATTGGCAGGCGAGCATGGATGAGTACCGGGAATCTCCCGAGGGCAGGGCCAAAGCGGCGGCCCGCCAGGCGGAGGAGGACGAGCTGATTTCCTGGCTGGTGGCCAACCCTGACGTCGTGGTCACAAGCCACGGTGGGATGGCGCCGGAGCAGTGGCAAGGGAGCGTGAAGGGCCACTCCTTCTACTTCCGGGAACGACATGGGGACTGGCGGATCGAGCTCGACCTGCGGCCGTCGGGCCGGTTCTACCGCGCCTGGATCGGTGGTGATCTCGACGATGACGCCAACTTCGAGCTCAGGCAGACCGACGAGGGCGACGTCATTGCCGAGGGCACGACCGGCGTGGCCGGTTACGGCGAGACCCCTGTCGAGCGTGCCGGGTTCATCGTCGAGCAGATTCGGGTCCACCTCCAGCAGCAGCGGTGCGAGGTCCACACAGACGAACGGGAAGACTTGGAACTCCTCTTCGGAACGGCCCTCAGGTGGTGCCCGTCCTGTGGCCTGCGGCTCTAACTCGCGGAGGAGGACCACAGACGCAGGTCAGGTCAGCTGCATAGCCGATCCATTCAGCCGTCTCTGGTCTTGACCATCTGGTCAAGTTCTCCGAATCTCCCAACGCCGGCGCGTTGAGCCATGACGCTGGTCGCTCATCCTCTGGCTTCTCCTGCTGAGCACGTGTCAAGCGCACAACATTCTCGATACGTGCCATCAAGGTTCTCGATCATTGCCCGGCGGATCGCTGACCTGCCCCGAACCCATCGCCGAGCGATCACTGCGTGACACGAACCGGGCGCACAGTGGCTCGGCGGCTACGGACGCGTGCTTGCCGGACCAGCCTGCCTCTCGACCGCCATCAACGGCGGCGAGACGAGGTCCGCTCTACTGCTGCCCTGGCACTGCTTCGTTGGGTCCGTCGCGGCGGAGGCGTTGGAGTTGGCTGCGGACGGTGGCCAGCACCGTGTTTGGGATGCCTTCGGTCTCGTCGCGGGCGGCTGCGACCGCATCGGGCGCTCGATCGAGGATGTCGGTGACAATGGCCTCGCACCGTCCACGGGGCATGCCCCAGGACGCGCCTTCGTTGGCGATGCGTGCTCGCGTGAGGCGGTCGACGCGACGGACGTTGTCGATGTACGTCGCCAACCGGTCGTCGCCGTAGCACAGGGTGCTCATCACGTCGTAGAAGGGGGCGAGCCGTAAGGCCCCCGCGCGATCGTGCAGGAGTGAGATGTTCTTGGCGTGCGCGTCGCCGTTTCCGACGAGGGCGTGCAACGTGACCACCCGGAGCAGCGTGTCGAGCGACCCGCGCTCGGCGACCGCTTCCACGATGCGTGCGACGGTGCGCAGCGAGGGTCCGCCGTCCTCCTGATACTTGTCGTCGGGACGTGTGCCCGTCGCTTGGCAGAGATCCTCCTGATGGATCCGCTCCACGGTGCCGTCGGCTGCGACGAGGCGGTCATAGCGCTCGACGACGATCAGCTTCCGGCCGCCGACCTCGATGGTCTCGACGCCCGCCACAGCGAGGCCGAGGTGATGGGCGATCCGCATGCAGAAGGCTTCGTTCTCGACGGTGGCGGGGTATCTTGCGATCTCGGTCTTGAGGATGTGGGTCGATGGCGTGCCGTCCACCGGCCGGCCCCAACCCCGATCCGGCATCCGGGTCAGGAGCAGCTTCTCCTGGACCCCGGCGAGCGAGATCCGGACCCGGCCGCCGGCACCGAGGGGCGCATCTCGGAGGTTCTCGACGAGTGCTTGCAGTGCCTCAGCTGTCAGCGGCTCGGCCGTGAGGGTCGACGGCGGAGGCGGCGCCGGCTGGTCGGCGGGTTGGATGACGACCGCACCGGCGCAGTCCCGGCCGAGCGCGTCGATGAGTCCGTAGGTGTCGGCGGGGTCGATGCCGAGGTCGCGTGCGATCGTCCGTCGCGACTCGCCTTCGGGAAGCAACCCGTCGAGGAAGGGCTTCGTCGTGCCCTGCGGGTACCGCTCGGCGCGCACGGGCATCGACAGGGAGAGCAGAGGGGTACCGGGCGGATATCGGTGCAGCGCGTCTTCGGTGTAGGTGAGCCGGGGCCGCCGGCGCTCGTGGTCGACGATCGCGACGATCGATCCGTAGAGCCACACCGCCAGCTGGTCGGCCACTACCAGTCGGCCCTCTCGAGCGTCATCCGCACGCCAAGCTCGCGCAGGACCCGCAGGATCCGGCGCAGCTGCTCGGTCTCCTTGCCGCTCTCCAAGCCGGACAGGTAGCTGCGATGCAGCCCGGTGAGCTGCGCCAGCTGCTCCTGAGACAGCCCCGCCTGCTTGCGATAGTGGCGGATGGCCGCGCCCAAGGACTCTGCGGTGTAGACGCGGTAGGGCAGCTCATCGGACGGATCGTATGTCTCCATTTCCCGACAGTGTAGCAGTGTCTTTATTTCAAGACATTGCGCGTGTGTCTAGATTTCACGACAGCGGTGCGTGCAGCCTGCCTGGGTGCCCGCGGTCTCACCGAGAGCTCGCACCAGCTCGACGCTCTTGACTTCAGACGCACGGCGGTCGGCAGGGTCGACCCACTCGTGGTCGTACGTGCCTTGCGCGGTTGGGATGAGCGCCATGTCCTTGCCCATCCACGTGAGCTCCAGACGCCCCTTCGGAGACCTCATGATCTGCCGCCGCCCAACGAATACTTGGCCCCTGAAACCCGTCCCACAGCGCTGCGACCGGGACCGCCCACATCCGCTCACCGAGGCGAGCGGTGAGCGAACCCGTGTGGAACAGGATGCCGCACTCGAACCGGTCGCCGAGACGCTCCCGCAAGAACGCGAGGCCGCTGGCACCGCGCTGGTTCACGGAGCGGGCGGACTTCGCCTCGATCGCCACCACCCTGCCGTCGGGACGTTCGATGATGATGTCCACCTCGACGCCGGAACGATCGCGGAAGTGGGCGAACGTCAGGGCCTCGTCGATGGTCGTCGCCTGCCGCGTCAGCTCGGCGAGGACGAACGATTCGAGGAACGCCCCGCCGATGGCGGCAGCGGCCAAGCGTTGCGCCGAGATCGACAAGACGCCGGCGGCAAGCCCGGTGTCGGTGACGTGGACCTTCGCCCGGTGCGCGGTCTTGGCGGAGACACCGACGGTCCAGCCGGGCAACTCGGTGGTCAGGTACAGGCGCTCCAGGAGCCTTCGGTACGAGGCCGCGGTGGGTTGCGACACGTCGAGCGCCTGCGCCAGCTCGGTGTTCAGCGCGGTCGCCGAGGTCCGTTGGGCGATGAGTCGATAGAGCCGCGACAGCGCTCCCGAATGCCGTACATCGATGAGGTCGGGCAGATCCCGATCGGTCACGGTTGCCAGGTAGCTGGCGAACCAGCGCGTTCGTTGCGCCGGTGTCGACCGCCGGAGTGCCGCCGGGTAGCCCCGGCAACCACCACCTCAAAGACCTCGCTCCGCTCGATCGTCGTGCGGAAGTTGGCTGGCTCGCCTGCGGCCAGCAGCTCGCCCAACCAACGATTGGACGCACCGAAGATCTCGGCGGCAGAGAGCGGCATGAGCGAGAGGCGATGCGCTCGACCGGTGAGGGTCTCGGTCCCAGGAGGCAGCAGGGAACGAGCTCACCGAGCCGGCGAGCAGGAACCGGGCCGTGCCACCTTGGCGATCGACGACACGCTTGACGAAGGAGAGCACCTCCGGGGCGCGGTGGAACTCGTCGATCGCCACGAGCCCAGGAG
>Ga0075030_100007015_pt1 | contig 10053 bp, 7 predicted proteins | sample LitLauG_LLR_2012_FD_71393 | JGI IMG/M metagenome (GOLD analysis project Ga0075030, IMG submission 71393) | Freshwater sediment microbial communities from Pennsylvania, USA - Little Laurel Run_MetaG_LLR_2012 | ecosystem: Environmental > Aquatic > Freshwater > Creek > Sediment | place: USA...
GCGCCGGCGCCGGCGCTCGGAGGAGCGCACCAGCAGGACCTGGTCGATGTCCGAGCCGTCTGTGAGCTCGTTCAGGAGCATTCCTTCAAGTTAGAGAGCGATGCGGACGCGACGGGGGCCCTCGGGGCGACCGCCGGCGCTACGCGGTGGGGTCCTGTGCGGCCGCCGGCCCGAGCACCGACGCGACCTTCCCGGCGGCATCGGTGAGCATCCTCTCGCGCGTCGCGCGCGTCGCGCTCCCGATGTGCGGGAGCAGCACCGCGCGGGGGGCCTGCAGCAGGCTGGGCGGCACGTCGGGCTCCCCGTCGTAGACGTCGATTCCCGCACCGAGCAGCCTGCCCTCGCTCAGCGCGTCCGCGAGTGCCGTGGCGTCCACGACGGCTCCGCGCGCCGTGTTGACGAGCACCGCGTCCTGCGGCAGCAGCGCGATGCGGCGGCGGTCGATCAGGCCGCGGGTCTCGTCGGTGAGCGGCACGTGCACGCTGACGATGTCGCTCCCGGCGAGCAGCTGATCGAGGTTCCCGGTCCAGCCGGTGACGCCGGTGGGGTGACGCGTGTGGTGGCTGACCCTCATGCTGAACGCGCTCGCGCGGCGCGCGACGGCGCGGCCGATCGAGCCGTATCCGACGAGGCCGAGCCTGGCCCCGTGCACGTCGCGTCCGAAACGCTGCTCGATGAACTGCCAGCCCGCCCAGCGGCCTGCGCGCAGGCAGGCCTGCGCATCTCCCATCAGGCGGCTGGCGGCGATGATCAGGCCGAATGCGAGGTCGGCCGTCGTCTCCACGAGCGCCTCCCCGGAGGTCAGGACCGGAATGTCCCGCTCGCGGGCGGCGGCGTGGTCCACGGCGTCCGAGCCTGCTCCGGCGACCGAGATCACGCGCAGCCGTGGCATGCGCGCGAGCGCCTCGCGATCGACGCGCTGCGTCGGCCCGCAGATCAGCGCATCGGCGCCGGCATCCGATCCCGGTGGCCCCTCGATCAGCTCGTGGCCATGCAGCGCCTGCAGGCACTGCGGCAGCATCGGTGTCGAGACGAGGATCCTGGCCATGCTCACACGCCCGCGTCAGGCGCGCGGGCTAGGGCTCGAGCCGGTGCGGGCCGCGGTACAGGAAGGTGACCTCGCGCACGTTGTCCTGTGCGAGCAGCTGCATCAGCAGCCTCGTGAGGCCGAAGCCGTAGCCGCCGTGCGGCGGCGCGCCGTAGCGGAAGAAGTCGAGGTAGTACTGGATCGGCGCGATGTCAACGCGCTTTTCCTCGGCGTTCGCGAGGAGCCGCTCGTAGCGGTGCTCACGCTGGGCGCCGGTGGTGAGCTCGATGCCGCGCCAGAGCAGGTCGAAGCTCTTCGTCAGCGTCGGATTGTCCTCATGGCGCATGTGGTAGAAGGGCCGCACCGTCGTCGGGTAGTCGGTCACGAACGCGAACTCGTGGCCATGCTCCTCGGCGATTATCTGCGACAGGGCGCGCTCGCTGGGCGGGTCGAGGTCATGCTCGGCACCCGGTGCCTCGTGGCCGTGCTCGCGGAGCATCTCCTTGGCCCGAGCCAGCGTGACGCGCGGGAACGGTAGCGACGGGACGATCACCTCCGTGCCGAAGGTCTCCTGGATCGCAGCGCCGTGCGTCTCCTTCACGGCGGCCAGCACGTGCGCGAGCCAGGCCTCCTCGAAGGCCATCACGTCCTCGTGAGAGTCGATCCACGCGATCTCGGTGTCGACGCTCGTGAACTCCGTGTCGTGGCGCGAGGTGAACGACGGGTTGGCGCGGAACACGGGGCCGATCTCGCAGACGCGTTCGAAGCCTGCGGCCATCGCCATCTGCTTGTAGAACTGCGGCGACTGGGCGAGGTAGGCGGCGCGGTCGAAGTACTCGACCTTGAACAGCTCCGCACCTGACTCGCTGGCCGACGCCATCAGCTTCGGGGTGTGGATCTCGATGAACCCGTTGAGGTGCCAGTAGTCGCGCATCGCGTGCTCGGCGGTGGTCTGCACCTCGAAGATCAGACGGCGGTCGGGCCGGCGCAGGTCGAGGAAGCGCCAGTCGATGCGCTTGTCCAGGGCCGAGTCGGCGGCGACCGGAAGCTCCGGCTCCGCGAGCGACTCGACGGTCAGATCCTCGATCTTCAGCTCGAGCCCGCCGAGCTTCACGCGCTCGTCCGCCGCGACCGTCCCGGTCACGCTCACCGCGGACTCGGCGGTCAGCGCAGAGATCGCTGCGTTCAGCTCGCTCGGCTCCTCGTCCTTGGCGAGCACGGCCTGCGCGAGGCCCGTGGAGTCGCGCAGGATCACGAACTGCATCCGCTTCTGGTCACGGATCGTCTGTACCCAGCCGCGGACGGTCACCCGCTCGCCGATGCTTGAGGCCAGCCGGTCTATCGATGTGCGAACCACGCTGCGCACCCTATCCGAGCGGCTCGGGAGCGTCCGCATCGGGCAGCTCCACCTCGACGGAGAACTCCTCTGCCTCGGCGCTGTCGATGACGTCGATCGAGCCCGCCAGGCGCAGGTCTCCCGCTCCGAGCTCGAGCGACGCGAGCCGCTCGGGCCGGTCGTGCACGAGCACCCGGGTGACCGGCGCGCGCATCGGCCGGCGCGCCTGGGACTTCGCCTTGCGGACCTCCCGCAGCACGTCCGCGGCGAGATCCAGGGCGATGTCCTCCCTCTCGGCCTCCGTGCCCGGCGCCCTCGAATCGAGCAGCTCGGAGGAGCCGGGCCAGCTGGCGCGGTGCACCGACCCCGGCTGCCACCAGGACCAGACCTCCTCGCAGACGAACGGCAGGAATGGCGCGAGCAGGCGCTGGATCACCGACAGCGAGCGCCTCAGCGCGAGGCTGACGGGACCAGAGACGAGCGGGTCGGGGTCATAGCGCCGGCCCTTGACGAGCTCCAGGTAGTAGTCGCAGTACCACCAGAAGAAGGTCTCGGTGCGCTCGAGCGCGCGCGCGTAGTCATAGCCCTGGAGTGACTCTCCGGCGTCGCGGGCGACACCCGCCAGGCGTGCGATCAGGGCGCGGTCGAGTGGGTGCGTGAGCTCCGCGGCGGGCTCGGGCAGATCGGCGAGCGCGAACTTCGACGCGTTCAGGAGCTTGACCGCGAGGCGCCGGCCGACCTTCATCTGCTGGGGGTCGAATGCGGTGTCCGTCCCCGGGCGGCCGCTGGCGGCCCAGTAGCGCACGGCATCTGCCCCGTACTCCTCCAGCAGATGCATCGGTGTGACGACGTTGCCCTTGGACTTGGACATCTTCTTGCGGTCCGGGTCGAGCACCCAGCCGGAGATCGCGGCGTGGCGCCAGGGCAGCTCTCCCTCGTCCAGATGCGAGCGCAGGATCGTCGAGAACAGCCAGGTCCTGATGATGTCGTGGGCCTGCGGGCGCACGTCCATCGGGAAGACCTTCGCGAACAGCTCGGGGTCCTCGCCCGCGAGGCCCGCGATCTGCGGCGTCAGCGACGACGTCGCCCACGTGTCCATCACGTCGGGGTCGCCTGCGAAGCCTCCTGGCACGCCGCGCTGGGAGGCCTCATAGCCGGGCGGCACATCCGTGGACGGGTCGACCGGCAGGTCCTGGGCCCGCGCCGGGATCGGGTTCTCGTGCTCGACCCTGCCGGCCGCGTCGATCGGGTACCAGACCGGGAACGGCACGCCGAAGAAGCGCTGGCGGCTGATGCACCAGTCGCCGTTCAGCCCGTTGACCCAGTCCTCGAAGCGCGCTCGCATGTACGGCGGGTGCCACTGCAGCTCGCGGCCGCGCTCGAGCAGCTCCTCGCGGTGGTCGAGCGTGCGGATGAACCACTGGCGGCTCGTCACGATCTCGACGGGGCGCTCGCCCTTCTCGAAGAACTTGACAGCACGGGTGACCGGCTCCGGCTCGCCGATCAGGTCACCGGACTGCTGCAGCATCTCGACCATGCGCCTGCGCGCCTGGTTGATCGTCGTGCCGGCGAGCTCGGAGTAGGCGGCCCGCGCGGCGTCGGGGTCGCTGGACTCCCAGCCATCCTGTCCCCACGGCACCTCGAGCAGCCGCCCGTCCTGGCCGAGGATCGAGCGCACGGGCAGCCCGAGCTCGCGCCACCAGACGACGTCTGTGACGTCGCCGAACGTGCACACCATCACCAGCCCGGTCCCCTTCTCCATCTCCACAAGCGGGTGCGTCAGCACCGGCACGCTCGTGCCGAACAGCGGAGTGCGGACCTCCGCGCCGACCAGGCCGCGGTGGCGCTCGTCGTCGGGGTGGGAGAGCAGCGCGACGCAGGCCGCGATCAGCTCGGGGCGCGTCGTCTCGATCATCGGCCCGTCTGCGCCCGCGGCGGCGAAGCGGACGCGGTGCATCGCGCCGGGGCGCTCGCGGTCCTCGAGCTCGGCCTGTGCGACCGCCGTCTGGAAGTCCACGTCCCACAGCGTCGGCGCCTCGAGCTGGTAGGCCGCGTCCTTGGCGAGCAGGTCAAGGAACGAGCGCTGGGAGATCCGCTGGGCGACGGCGCCGATCGTCGTGTACGTCATCGACCAGTCGACCGACAGCCCGAGGGTGCGCCAGAGCGCCTCGAACGCCTGCTCGTCGCTCTCGGTCAACTCCAGGCAGAGCTGCACGAAGTTCGGGCGGGAGATCGCCTGAGGCTCACGGTCGGAAGGCTCCGCGGGCGGAGTGAACGACTCGTCGTAGGGCACCGACGGGTCGCAGCGGACGCCGTAGTGGTTCTGGACGCGACGCTCCGTGGGCAGGCCGTTGTCATCCCAGCCCATCGGGTAGAAGACCTCTCGCCCACTCATGCGCCGGTGCCTGGCGATCGCGTCCGTATGTGTGTAGGAGAACACGTGCCCGACGTGCAGCGAGCCGCTCACCGTCGGCGGGGGCGTGTCTATCGAGTACACGCGCTCGCGCGGCGCCGAGCGGTCGAACGCGTAGGTGCCGTCGCGTTCCCAGACCTCGCTCCACTTCGCCTCGAGGCCGTCCAGCGTCGGGCGCTCGGGAACGCGGGCGGGCGCGTGCCCGGCCCCGGAGGGGACGGCCGCGGCGGGGAGCGGGTCGCTTGGGTCGTGGTCCGGCAAGGGTGTGGATCGTAGCCGCCGCGCGGCCCGGGGCGCACGGCTGGGATGCGTCGGCCCGCAGCCGGGCCCGCCGTGTGTATAGTGCGAATTACGGAGAGCGGTAGAGGTAAGTCCGCAGTTCTGAACTTGATAAATGTGCGTTGCAGGGATAGGGGATCCCAGTGAGCGTGTTCGCGAAGAAGGTTCTTGGGGTGGGCCTTTCGGTGGTGCTGGTCGGCATCCTGATCGGCCTCTATGTCGCCAACTGGGCCACGAGCTTCCCGCCGAGCACGGCGGCGACGAACGCACCCACGGCGGGCGGCGGCAGCAACCTCACGCTCGAGACCGTCGCGGCCGTCGGCCCGCAACTGAGCCCCTCTCACCCGACCTGGGTGTCCTACCTGGCCCGGCAGAACGGCCAGTGGGTCCACAGCACGACTTACATCGTGCCCGCGAACACGGTCGTCCACGTGACGCTTTACCAGTTCGACTCGCCGACAGGCCTTCGAAACCCTTTCCTCTCTCAGGTGCAGGGCACGGTCGGCGGCACCGAGTCGATCGACGGCAAGCTCACGAACGGGATACCTCCCGAAGAAGCGTCGCACACCTTCGCCGTGCCGGAACTGGGGGTCTTCGTCCCCCTTCCGGGCGTCTCTGAAGAAGCGAAGCACCCCTGTGAAGAAGCACCCTGCGAACCGTCGAAGTACGACCACCGCACGATCACCTTCAGCTTCAAGACCGGCAAGAAGGGCCGGTTCCGCTGGCAGTGCTTCGTGCCGTGCGGTGCGGGCTACATCGCGGGCAACGGCGGGCCGATGCAGACGCTCGGCTACATGGGCGGCTTCATCGACGTGGTCTAGGGCGAGATGACCGAACCGAACCACGCACGCCGCTTCACCACCATCTGGGCGATCGCGACGATCGTCGCGATGCCGATCGTGATCCTCGTGATCGGGCCGATCATGCCTCCCGGCAACGGCAGCGAACAGGCCTCAGGCAAGGTCACCGACAACACGGTCCTGCTCGCGATGGCGACGCCCGTGCTGCTGCTGGTCACGATCTACCTCCTCTACGCGACCTTCGCCTTCCGCCAGGAGAAGGGCGCGGCCCTGGAAGGACCCGCCGTCCGCGGCGACGCGCGCATCCAGACGACCTGGATCGTCGTGACCTCGCTCCTCGTCCTCTCGCTCGCCGGCTACGGGTCGGTGCGGCTGCTCTCCGACTACGGCGCGGGCTCGGGCAGCGGGCCGACGCCGCTGACGGTACCGAGCGGGCCGAAGCTGAAAGTCCAGGTCATCGCGCAGCAGTGGGCGTTCACCTACCGCTACCCCCAATACGGCGGCATCGAGACGCCGCACCTGGTGCTCCCCGTCGGCGAGATGGTCGAATTGCATGTCACCTCGCTCGACGTGATCCATTCGTTCTGGGCCCTGCAGCTCGGCGTCAAGGCCGACGCCAACCCCGACGTCGACAACGTCGCGTTCGTGAGGCCCACCAAGCTGCAGACCTTCGAAATCCGCTGCGCCGAGCTGTGCGGCATCTGGCACGGCGCGATGTTCGACCGCGGCAAAGTCGTCTCGCCGACCGCGTTCAACACCTGGATGTCGCAGATGCAGACTAAGTTCGCGACCGCGACGAAGGCGCTGCCGCCGTACAGCCGGACCTACCTACCCGAACCGACGAGGCGAGGCGGATGACAACCACCACCGAATCTGCCCCCACGCCCGCCCCCACGCACCGGCCCCTGTGGCGGCGCCTGATCGGCTTCAACCTCCTCACGGCGGTGATCCTGGCCGTGGTCGGCTACTACCTCGGCTGGCTGCTCGGCCACCACATCGGCGGGAAAAGCTATTCCTACGAGGAAAAATCGGGCGAAAACGACGTCGCGCTGCTGCTCGCCTACACATTCAGCGTGATCGGGTTCCTGGTCGGCCTCGGCTTCGCCAACTATCCGCTCTCACGCATGCTCGGCCGGCCCGCGTCGATGCGCGAGAAGGAGTCCGCGGGCATCGGGCGCTACTTCGGGCTGTGCACCGACCACAAGGTCGTCGGCATCCAGTACCTGGTGGGGATCGGCGTGTTCTTCTTCATCGGCGGGCTGAACGCGATGCTCATCCGCACCGAGCTCCTGCACACCACGCCGACGTTCGTCGGGCCCAACCAGTACCTCACGCTCGTCGGCATGCACGGCACGATGATGATGGGGATGATGACCTCAGGGATCCTGGGGCCGTTCGCCAACTACTTCGTGCCGATCATGATCGGCGCCCGCAGGATGGCGTTCCCGCGGATTGAGGCGCTCACGTTCTGGCTGCTGATGGCCGCCGGGTTCGTCCTCACGTCGACGATCTTCTTCGGGGGATTCCCGACGGGCTGGACCGGCTACGAGCCGCTCAACGACCAGGCGGTGATGGGCATGGACTCCTACATCATGTTCTTCGCCCTGGTGGGGATCTCGATGACCCTCCTCGGCCTGAACATGATGGCGACGATCATCACGATGAGGGCGCCCGGCCTGACATGGTCGCGGCTGCCGATCTTCGTGTGGTCGGTGTTTGCGACCGCGGTGCTGATGGTGCTCGCCGCTCCGATGCTCGTCGCGACGCTCCTGATGGCAGCGCTCGACCGGACGATCAACACCTCGTTCTTCATAGCCGGCGGCGGCGGCAGCTCCTACCTGTTCCAGAACCTGTTCTGGTTCTTCGGGCACCCGGAGGTCTACATCCTCGCCCTGCCCGGCTTCGGGATCATCCTGGAGCTGCTGCCGGTCTTCACCCGCAAGCCGCTGTGGGGCTACCGCCTCGCTGTGTCCGGAATGCTCGGCGTCAGCCTGATGAGCTTCTTCGTCTGGCAGCACCACCTGTTCGTGAGCGGCATCAACGCCGACCTGCGGCCCTTCTACATGCTCTCGACGGAGATCATCTCGATCCCGACCGGGTTCATATTCATGTGCTTCATGGGCACGATGTGGAAGGCGCGAACGACGTTCAAGGTTCCGATGCTGTTCTGCATGGCGTGGGCCTTCAACTTCCTGATCGGCGGGCTTTCCGGCGTGTTCCTGTCCGACACTCCGAGCGACACCGACACGCACGGCAGCTTCTTCGTGATGGCCCACTTCCACTACACGATCATGGGCGGCCTGGTCTTCAGCTTCTTCGCCGCCATCTACTACTGGGTGCCCAAGATGCTGGGCCTCAACTTCAACGAGAAACTCGCCAAGGCTCACTTCTGGCTGATGTTCATCGCCTTCAACTCGACGTTCATGCCGCTGTTCGTGCTCGGCATGAAGGGCATGCCGCGCCGTGTCAGCAGCTACTCGCCGGCGCTTCACACACTGAACGTGTGGGTTTCCATCTCCGCGTTCGTGCTCGGGATCTCGATGCTGATCTTCCTCTTCAACGTCGTCTACTCGCTGATCTTCGTCAGAGAAAAGGCGGAGGCGAACCCCTGGAACTCCAAGTCGATCGAGTGGCAGGTACCGACGCCCGTCCCGGTCCACAACTTCGACAGGATCCCGGTCTTCGACAGCGACCCGTATGACTACGGCACCCCCGTCGGGGGCAGCGTGGGCGGAGGCGGGCGCGCCGCGCCCGCAGGGGCGGGGGCCTAGCCATGTCCGCTGCCAGCGAAGGAGCAACCCCGGTCGGGCTCACCCCTGCCGCCGAAGGCGGGGAGCTGATCGGCCAGGAGTCGCCGGAGATCATCGGGCGCGCGCTCGCCGTCACGGCACGGCTGCTCGCCGGCGCTTCGACGTTCTTCTTCCTCGCCTTTCTGTTCGCCTACTTCTACCTGCGTTCGATCAACCAGGACAACATGTGGCGCCCGCACCACGTCAAACCGAGTGCCGGCCTCGGCGTGGCGTTCATCGTCTGCCTCGTCCTGAGCGCCGCTCTCGCGCTGCTGGCAAGCCGCGGCATGAAAAGCGGCTCGCGCAGCTGGCCAACGCCGGCGCTGATCGCGGTGGCGCTCGGGCTCGCGGCAATCGTGTTCCAGTGCATCGAGTACACCGTCCAGAACTTCGGGCCGACGGACGGGGCCTTCGCGAGCGTGTTCTGCGCATGGACAGCGTTCTTCATGCTCGTCGCGATCGGCGCGCTCTACTGGCTGGAGACGCAGGTCGCGACGGAGCTGAGAGCCAGGCGCGAACCCGCCGGCACGCGGGGCGAGGACATCGCCGGCCCGGATCTCCTGATCGGGCCCGCGCTTGACGCAGCTGCCTTCTACTGGGCCTTCCTGGCGGGCATCGGCGTGATCACCTACGTGACTCTCTACCTGCTGTAGTGATCCCGGCGGCGTCATCGGCGCCCGGATTCTGGGACTGGAACATGGACCCGGCGGTGATCGTGCTGGCCGCGCTCGCGTTCCTGTATTGGCTGGGGAGCCGCAGGACCGTCACGCCCGCGCGCACCCGCAACACGCAGATCGTCAGGGCGTCCTGCTTCTACCTCGGCCTGTTCACGCTGCTGGTCGCGCTCAGCTCACCGATCGACACGATCAGCGAGAAGCTGTTCTGGGTCCACATGGTGCAGCACGTGCTTCTGATCATGGTCGCCGCGCCGCTCATCGTCTACGCGCGCCCGTGGATACGGATCTGGCGCTCGGTGCCGCTCGGGACGCGCCGCACCGTCGCCCACAGCTTCAGCAGCGGCGGGCGGCTCTCACCGCTCGCGCACCTCGGCGGGTACCTGGGGAGACCCGCGCCGAGCTTCATCCTGTTCTCCGTGGTTCTGCTCGGGTGGCATGTGCCCTTCATGTTCGACGCCACGCTGAGCTCCTCGGCGGCGCACGTGCTCGAGCATTCACTGTTCTTCGGCACGGCGCTGATGTTCTGGAAGCAGGTGATCCCGTCAGCCCCGCTGCACGTGACGCTCGCGCCCTCCGAACGCGTCCTGTACCTGATCGGAGCGATGGTGGTCAGCTGGGCACTCGCGGTCGTGCTGGCGCTGTCCGCGCATCCCCTCTACAGCCACTACGCCCACCTCCTCTCACGCCCCGGCGGCCTGTCCGCGATCGGCGACCAGCACATCGCCGCTGGGA
>Ga0075030_100007017_pt1 | contig 10052 bp, 15 predicted proteins | sample LitLauG_LLR_2012_FD_71393 | JGI IMG/M metagenome (GOLD analysis project Ga0075030, IMG submission 71393) | Freshwater sediment microbial communities from Pennsylvania, USA - Little Laurel Run_MetaG_LLR_2012 | ecosystem: Environmental > Aquatic > Freshwater > Creek > Sediment | place: USA...
TTATTCTCGGCAGGTTCGCTGATGAACCGGTCTAGTGCAACGCGGAGTCGCGTTCTCGTGTCTTTCAGCTGCTTTTCAAACTCCAACCAGCCAAAGCGTTCGTGTGCGTTCTTCATCGGCCGACTCCTTTCAAAGACGAGCGCGAGGGTCTCTGTCAAACCCGCTATTCAAGCGTGCCCGTTTCCCCGGTCGCGAAGACGACGGAAAGCTCCTGAACAAACCGTTCCCGCTCGCGGATCACGGTTGTGCCATCCTCCTCTTCCTCGGTGAGTTTCGTCGTGACCTTTTTGCTCTTCCACGCCGCGATGTGGCGCTCTTCGCCCGCGCCAAAAATTCCGTTGATCAGGCCAGAGCAAGCGACCAAGCCGACTTGGCCCGCGTGCAGCGGTGTGAGTGGCCTTCCTCCGATAACGCTTGGTTCCGGGGCGAGAATTCGCGTGGTTTGCCGGTAGGCCGGCGAGTTCACGACGAGATCCTCCAATTCATCGAGAGGCAGGCCCTTGAACGTCAACGCTGCTGGCCCTGTCGTCGGCACAGCGTATGGGTCGTCGCACGAGTCTCCCAGCTCCGGCAAGCTCTCGTACTCGCGTCCGAGTGTGGTGAAGCGATAACGGCCCTCGCTGATCTCGCGGTCACGAAGTTGTTCGCGCTCACGGCGCGTCCGCCGGACGCCGGCAATGAAGACCTGGCGATATCGAACCGACTCTGGATGGGACAGGCGAAACACCCGCACACGTTTGAAGTGGGAAGCGAGGATCTGCGCGCAGTCGGTCGCGCGCTCGGCCGGAATCACCAGAAGGAGTACCCCACCGGGGATCAGCCACCGGAAGATGTGATTCAAGAACACTGCCTCAAGTCGTTCCCGGGCGTCCCCCGCGAGCGCCCAGTCGTACGGGGGATTGCAAAAGCAGAGCGAGAACGACTCGACGGCGCAATGGGTTTCCAGACAGTTTCCTTGAACAATCTTGGTCAGCGATGGCCCGGCTTGTTCGGCGCGATAGGCATCCAGTTCAATTCCGTAGCGTCTTGCGCTGGAATTCTGGGTGATCGCAGCGAACGCTGCGCCGTCTCCGACGCAAGGATCCAAGGCCGAAAACGGCTCGACCGGGTACTGCAAGAGATTTCGGATTCTTTCCGCTTCTCTGAGCGGCAGAGGGTAGTAGTTGCAGCGAACTTTGGCGTTGAGGCGGGACATGCGAAACTCCTATCGTTTGATTGCCGGGTTCGACTTGAAGCATGCGACTATCAGACCGGAGCACTGCCGGTCAGCACGTCGGCACTTGCAGACTGAAGCACGCGACGCTAGGCGCCGTTTCTACCGGCTAGGTGCCAGCGTCCGGACTGAGGTCCAAAAATCACATCTCAGCGGGCGCAACCGAGACTCCGCCCGCTGCATCTGGAGCGAGTTCTTTTTGGATCAGCGCCAAATTATGGATTGCTGCAGCCCCTTCGGGGTGCTCCACAGTGGCAGTCTTTCTGTAGATCTCAACCGCCTGCCGCAGTAGCGCCTCTGCTTCATGTTTTTTCCCTCGGTCGCGGCAGTTGACAGCGAGATTGTTGAGAGTTCTGGCGAAGTAGGGATGGCGATCGCTGAGTGCTTTTTGTCGAATGCTTAGAACCCGGCGAAGAAGAGGCTCTGCTTCAGCGTGAAGCCCCCTCTTTTCGAAGTTCATGGCAATTCCCTCGAGGTGATAGGCAGCTTCCGGACTGTCGGGACGAAGAGATTCCTCGATGGAAAGTGCGCGCCTAAAGAGGCACTCAGCTTCTAGTAATTCGCCGCGCTCTTGCAGACTTATCGCAAGGTTGCCCAGCGCGGTCGCCACGGCCGGATGTTGAGACCCGAAAGACTCCTTCAAGAGATCAATTGCGTGCCGGAACAGCCGCTCCGCATCTGCATGTCTGCCGAGGTCCTGGTAGTACAACGCCAAGCTCGCAATTGAAACAGGTTCCGAATGTTCATCGAGGGCGTGGGTCTGAATGAGCGCGAAGACTTGACCAAAAGCCACGTGGACTCTTTCATGTAGCCCTTGGTCCCGGTAGACTTGCGCCAAGCTGACGTGCGCGGTCAGGATATCCGGGTGTTTAGGGTCAAGCACGTTCTGAAGAATCTCCAGACTCCGTTGGAATAGCCGCTCCGCATCTTTGTAACGGCCTTGCCGCGAGTAGATAACCCCCAGAGCCCGCATAGCAAGTCCGGCCTGAAAGTCTCCGAGAGTGTTGGCCGCGCGTTCAGTGGCTTCCAGCTGAGGCTTCATCGCCTCCGGCGTACTGCCCATTACCGCAAGTGGGTAGGTCTTCTCGAAAAAGGCGATGCAGAGCCTCCGCGCTTCTTCCTCTTGCGGGGCATGCTCGATGGCCCAATCCCAAGCTGATTTAATATGGGGCCAATTTTCAGTGAACAGTGCCAGCCCTTTGCCGACTCTTTTTGCCTGCAGCACCAGCTCCCCGGCGGCCGTGGCAACCCTGAGAAAATGCTCGGCATGCAGTTGAAAGGCTTCCGTATCATCGGCCCAAGCCAACTCAGGTGTCTCATCCTCCTGCAGCCGGGAATCATCTGAGCCACCGGTCGATTGGAGAGAGCTAGTCCGCATTTCAGAGCCTCCCGCCGGATCTGAGCACTTTGCGTGATTTGGTTCGCGAATCAGCCAAGATCGCGGCTGCATGGGCCTTCAGCATTGCGTGCAACCAGAACAGGTCCTTCCCCACAGGCTCAAGCAGTCCGCGGCCTACAAGTATCATTGCCATCTTGCCGGAGTCGACAGAAATGGTTTTCCATTGAGCCGCCAAAGCGATCGAATTGAATCGAGCTGGTTTTGGCGCATAGGGTGCGAGATAGGCGAAGCACTTCCGGGCATCGTCTGGAAGTACATCCGTGCTCTTCTTGAAGAGCCTGGATATCGTACGGTCTCCACTCATCTCCACGTCGACAGGAAGTTGTTTACCGAGGAGATTGCCGGGGACTTGTAAGTCGCGGAGCAGGCTCGCCACGTCCAGGCTGTGTTTCTCCTCCCTAAGAAGGTGGCCTGCAACCTGGAGCGCTAACGGGAGTTGTTCCACCGCGCTCGCGAGCTTCTCTGCTTCCGCGTGGTGGTCCTCGATCACACTACCGGCCAGTGCCTCTAATAGATCCAAGGCTGATGAGGAAGACAGTACCCCGAGGCGATAGAGATCCTCTTCAGTGGGTGCCAACTCTTTTGCGACGTTGTCCTCGCGAGTAGTTACAAGTACGGCGCACTGAATGCCCCCAACCATCAGATCCCACGCCTGCTTCGCACTCCATGCATCATCAATGATAAGAAGGACGCGCTTCCTGCGCAGCGCCGCATTCAGACGCTCACGAATCTCGGTTTCCGATGCTTCGGCTGCAATATCGTGAACGTTCAAAGCGCGTGCCCAACCAGCCAATACCTGACGAAGAACTGGTGACTGGCCGAGAGACGTCCAGAGGATGCCGTCCGGAAACGCTTGGATGATTCCCAGATCGTGCGCAAGGGAGCGAGCCAAAGTCGTCTTTCCGACACCGCCGATTCCGTGCACCGCAACTAAAGAGAGCGCTGACGGGGTTGGCTGCAGGATCAACTGCTCAAGCGGTTTACCGAGTGCGTTGGCGATCGCTGCTGCCTTCGAACGGTGGATGGGCTGGCTCCCTTCTGCGCGCTCCAAAGTTCTGGCGTCAACGTGGGCATGTTCGGCCAGGGTCGCTCTGCTCTCAGCGCGCTGGCTCCGCAATTCCTTGAGGAGGATGCCATTTAACCGCACATCGGATTCTCCAACGTCAGGCCGCTTCGTCAGCATTCTCCGGAGGGTCGTCAGAGCGTCGCTTCGCCCCACAATCAGCGTTGGAGCTGGCGGAGCAGTACCGAGATCGTGAAGATTCGGAGACATCGGATAACCTCTCATTATGCTCCCGAAGGCTCAGAAATGCATCCGAAATGCTTCAGGGATGCTCTTGTCGATGCGCATGCTGGAATGTCATTCTGTGTCCGGAGGTTAAGCAAATGAACATTCTCTTTCTGGTACCAGGCGTCTTGGCCATTGGCTCAGGAGTAGCCTTCATCGCGCGTCGCCGTTCAGCCCGCCGCAACAAGAGGCACGTCGAACGGCGCCGCTCATACGGCTCATCAGGCGGTTCGGGGAGTTCCGGTCCGTATTACCCGTCCGGTGGATACGACGCAAACATGAATGGACCGTACGGAAATTCGCCGGTGGCCGGGCGGGACTACCCGTCAAGCTGGCACGGACCGAACGAGCCTGGCGGCTCGCTGGATATCTGAAGAGAGATCGCGCGAGCCGGCCGCTCCGGTTTCCCCGAGGGCCCCCGTGTGACTACTTCCATGGAACTCGACAATACAATAGGGTGCGTGCCAAACGGTTCTCCGATCCACCGCCATGGGGCGCTGTGTGCTAGGATCCGCGACGACGAAGTGGAGCGCCAATTGGCCGGGGGTGCACTCCTGCGGCCCGGACGGTTCGTTTTTATGCGTGGGCCGGCGGCGGATACGGGCGATTGACGCGGCGCCGTTTTCAGTGAAAGGGTTTACAACACGATGGCAAAGATTCACGAGGCTGCGGTCCAAGGTGACATCGCCGAAATCACGAATCTGCTGAAAGGCGGCTTCTTAGGGAGGCCTGATGTGGAGGCTAAAGATAGCAATGGCATGACGGCTTTGCATCATGCGGCCCGTCACGGTCGCGTCGAAGTTGTGCGGCTACTGCTCGATAAGGGCGCGACTGTGGACGCCAGGGAGCAAGTGGGAATAACGCCGTTGAGCTTGGCCGCCAGTTGGGGCCAGGTCGGGGTCGTGCAACTTCTTCTCGAAAGCGGGGCAGATGTCAATGCACTGTCTTCAACTTCCTGGGCCCCACTGCACACGGTCTCCAGTGGGGAAATCGCCAAAGCTCTTGTAGATGCGGGTGCCAACGTTAGTGCAAAGGCAGACGACGGGAGGACGCCTCTACACACGTCCGTCATATGGAGTCGTGTCGAAGTAATGCGAGTTCTGTTAGACTCTGGTGCTGATGTAAATGCAATGGACACTCAGAATTGTGTACCACTACATCTCGCCGTAAAAGTCATAGATACCGGCCCCGTACGAGACTTTTTGCGCTATTCGAAGGTAGATCCCGACGACGAAACGACCGTGTTGGCTAGCCGCATCGTTCGAATTAATGCAATCACACTGCTTTTAGAGAAAGGCGCATCTGTCAATGTAAAAGACAAGGCAGGGAAAACCGCTCTTCAGATGGCACGGGAGTTACGGGAACCGGTTGGACTAGAGGCTCAGAACCTTCTCGGGCGTCATGGGGCCGCTGAATAGCCGTTTTCAAATGAGCGTCCAAATGAATAATTATGGCCGTTGCATTATTTTAGAGTTCTTCTCACGATGCTTGTTTTTGCTTACATCGGATACGCAATGCTGGTGCTGATTTTAGCCGGCGCTGTTGGTACCTTCTTCTCGGCGTTGAACAGACGGGCGAACCCCGTCTTTGCATCGCCGGGCTGGCTGGGGGCAATCTCACTCTTCTTTGGTGTGCCGTGCTACAAGGTCGCATCATATATACGAACGCAGGGAGACAAGGGACTGGCGCTGCTCATTCTCATCCTGTGCAGTTGCCTTGGGGTATTTGTTGGTCTCCACAGTCGTGCAGGAAGACCGTGAAGTGGAATGGAATATGTCGATAAGAGTGCCGAATTATCTAAGGGAGTTTTCGGCGATGGCTGCGGCTGGAATTGTTGCCGGCCTGTGCACAGCCTCGCTTCGACCTGCCATCGTGCAGCGTGAGTTTCACGTGATGGCCTGTTCTTTCCTCATAGGACTCTATTCCGTGACACTTCGGTCTCCAAGTTGTTCGGGGACCATAGGCGCGCTGCTCCTCCTCTCGGTTGGACGGTATGGCCAGCAAAGGTATCCGTTGGTCGGATATGGTGCTTTCGTACTGGCCTTGTCCTACCTTGCATGGAATGCATTCGAGCTGGCACGCTTTCAGATTCGTCTGGCAATCGATCCAGATTACAGGGATCGATGGAACAATCGTCGGAGGTAGGGAGGATTCGATCAAATGTTCTGGAAGAACAAAACAGAGAAGCTGTTTGACCGCGCGGTCAGTTATCAGCAGAACCATGTGTTCGATCGTGCGCTATCGCTTTATGATGAGATTCTCGCAATAGATCCGCGGTGTACGGACGCATGGGTCAACAAGGGCAACATCCTGGGCCAGCAAGGGGATCACGAGGAGGCGATCAAATGCTATCAGCACGCTCTCGCCTTGGCGCAGGCGAGGAAAGAAGTCATCCTTAGAAGCATAGGGATGATAGAGCACATCAGGGGAAACCTGGAAAGTGCGATCTCATTTCATCGTCAGGCGATTGAGGAAAACCCCACCTATGGCCTCGGCTGGCTTGGGCTAATCCAGGCTTTACTCAATGCGGGCATGGGTGCGGAGGCTAAGGCCCAATGCACCATGTTCGCGCTCCGCTGCACGGTCGAGGACAAGGAGATCTACTTCAAGGCGAAGCGGCTGGTGGACCAGTTTCTTGCAACCGGAACAATCGGCGGTCCCGCCGAGCTGAACGAGCGCTGGAGAGGGTAGCGATGGGCGCGGCATTTCTTGAGGTTCGAAATCGCCTTTGCTCTACCGAGCACGACCGGGTGCGCATGTGGACCCTGACGCCACCGATTCCAACAACGAGGGCGCTGTGAATTTTCTTTGGCGGATGTTTTCGGCCCGGCCAGAAACCTTCGCACGTGCCGTGGAGGCTGGAGACCTCGTCAAGATGGAAGCGCTGCTCCGGACAAGCCCTCGTCTTGTTAACGCCCGCTGGGGGCCGTACAAAGAACCTCCTTTGCACCGTGCCAGCCAAAAAGGGCGATTAGAGGCAGCCAGGCTCCTGCTGAGGGAGCGCGCGTCCGTCGGAGCAAGAGATGCTCTTGATGATACTGCCCTACATCGCGCAGCCTACAACGGGCACAGCCGAATTGTCGAACTCCTGATCCAGGGCGGATCGGCGGTAGATGTGAAGGGGCGCTTTGATCAGACCCCACTGTTTTCCGCCGCCGCCAAAGGCCACGTTGAAGTAGCTGAACTCTTAATTTCCAGAGGTGCATACGTCAATGTGGTGAACTCAAGCGGCTACACGCCTCTGCACTTCGCGGCCGTTAGCGGACACCGGGAAATGGTCGAGATCCTTATGCGAAGAGGAGCCGATGTGTACAAGCGCGCGAATGATGGAGTGTCGCCGCTGGACCAAGGGAGGCTAGGCGGATTACGGGTAATGATGGAATTTGCCGCCCAAAGACTGGCCGCCGCGGGTCACGATGCCAACATACAGGCAGAAACCCCAACTGCAACCTCCTTGCTAAAAAAGGCGAGGGAAGCGTCGGTCAGTGACGATAGAACTTCGGCTCAGCGGTTCTATGATGAGGCGCTGTCTTATTGTAGGGCGGCCTTCGATACCCTCGGCGAGGGGAACGCGCTTCGAGGGCTTGGATTCCTTGAGGCGTTGTCCGGAAGGAAAGATGAAGCCCGATCGAAGTATGAGGAGGCCCTTGCGCTCTTCCGCCAGGGCGAGCATAGATCACAAGAGGCACACGCCCTCCTGGGGCTTGGCAATCTGACGAAATCGACTGCTACCATCGATGCTGCGAAACCGTTCTTTCAAGAGGCGGCAGCAATTTTCGAGTCATTGGGTTTGACTCAGTTCCAAGAGTTTGCATTGACAGAAGTCTCCGACGTCCCAGATCGTGCGCCGATCCCAAAAGAAGCTGTCGCGGCCCTCAACCGCTTGCTCGGAAGATATGCGATACGGGTTGCGCCGGCCAGGGGCCCCGCTGGTCGACTCGACTACAGTTACACAAATCTCGACCCTAATTCCCGACAGCCGAGCCGCTATGTAAGGCGATGTCTCCTGATTGAGTCCGTCGAACCGGGACGGATCATCGCGAAGCGCGTGTCGTTGGCCTCGCCTGAAAGGCCTGAACCCGGAGACGTGGTGAGCCAGATTCTTGAGGGAGCGGAGTGGTTTGACGGTGCCTGGGCTCCCGTCGGGCCTGATGGGGAGGTCCTTGGCTAGGAGACCAGAGTCGCTGTCTCGGTCCAGGTACTGCCTTGGGGAGATTGGAAGATGAACAAGACCGAGCGCCTGCTCAGAGACTCGTCAGGACCCGAGGGGGCGAGAGTAAGCGATCAAGTGACAGAAAAGATCGACGTTTTTGGGCCGCCCAACACACTTCTCCAAACGTCGGCTCACATCAGGTTGGAGCAAGAGGCCTCGGCCACATGGATAAAGTCGGCATCCGGTTGATGTGCGCCGTTCTGTTGTACTCAGCCCACTCGAAAAAAGCGCTGAGGAACGCCGGATCCGATGTCTATGAATGCTGTCGCTACCGGCGATCAGCCGCGAACGTCGCAACTGTGTGGCTCGCCTCCGGGTGAAGGCGGGCAGCGCTGCGTCGCCGCTGATCGAGGGCCTTCCCCAATTATTGAGTACATCAGCTCCTCTCAAGTGCGCCCTGCCGCGACGTTTTCCTGGCCTGCGTCTCGCTGCCACCATTGGTCGCCGTCGCCGGATCGAAGAAACCTTCTCTATCGCCATCGCGGTGACGTCGTCGCCTTGAAGAGGATCGCCTTTCCGCCGTCGAAGGTGCGGCGATAAAATAAAGCGGAGCTGGGCCGCATTCAATCGGGTCGAGCTTGCCTACTGAGATGGCTATGTCCAATCGTGATCTTGTTCGCGCTTCTGAAATCGCCGATTGGTGTTTTTGTCGAAGATCCTGGTATTTGACTGCTCGCGGCGTCGGCCCCAGCTTGGTGCAAATTGAGAAGAGGCGCGCCGGCGTTGACCATCATAAGCAGCATGCTCGCATTGTGAATCAAGCCCTGGGCGTAATGAATGGCGCAACTCGCGCTCTGCTCGTTGTCGTAGTGCTGGCTGCGGCCTACTGGTTCTGGGCCCACGCTCGCTGAAAGGAGCGGAAACGGTGTTCTTCGTCGTTGCCCTCATCGCCGCAGCCTTGGCATGGTTCGTGGGGCGTGGGCTGTTCGCGCGAACCGGTCTCCCCACGCGAGACATTCTCTACGCGGACGTCGGCAGCACCTTTCCACAGCCCGCACCTCTGATATCCAAACGCTATCGCCTCAGCGGAAAGCCGGATTACCTGGTTCGGGTCAAAGACGGCATCGCTCCGGTCGAGTTGAAGTCTAGCCCGTCTCCCTCGTCCGGCCGTCCCTATGACGGCCACCTCTTCCAATTGGCGGCCTACTGCCTGCTCGTTGAAGACGTTTGCCGTGTCTCGGTCCCTTATGGACTGGTCCGATACGAGGATCGCACCATCCGTGTCGAGTATACGTCGTCACTACGTGCAAGCCTGCTTGCGCTTCTTGACGAAATCCGAACGGCCAAAGGCGGTGGGGAATGCCACATCAACCACAATCAACCCACCAAATGCCGATCTTGCGGTTTCCGTTCTGCTTGTGGAGAGAGTCTGATTTGAGCGCCCTAATCACCAAGCAACGGCTCGGGTTCAGACTGCACGCTGTGTGTGCTCGTTTCGCCGGCATGGTCAGGCAGACCGTTACAGCCAATCCAGAGCTCTTCCTCCCGGTATTTCTGCTGTTCGTCTGGCAGATCACGGCGATCGCGGTGAAGCCGCAGACCCTTGGGCTCGCCCTGCTGATGACGTTGCTCTTATTGGTTTATGGCTATCGCGTGCTCGGAAGAACGCCCTGGCTTCGTCGTTTAGGCTGGGTGTCCCCGCGTCAAGGGTTCTGGATTTATAGCGCTCTTGCCGGCATTGCTTCCAGCGCTGGCGTCTGGTCGATCGCCAAATTCTTTCACGAGTCCCTGGGTGGTGTTCCTTCCCCTAATCGAGTCCTCTTGGCCAGCGCATCCGGACCAATGCTGGAGGAAATGCTTTTTCGAGGCCTGCTCTTCGGGCTGGTCTTCGAGCTTCTGAGCCGCTGCCGCGTTTCGAAGCTCGCCGCCGTTAGTGCGACGATTCTCATCATCGCCGTAGGCTTCGCTTTCTCTCACGCTGGCAGGACTGGCCTCAGCC
>Ga0075030_100007019_pt1 | contig 10047 bp, 10 predicted proteins | sample LitLauG_LLR_2012_FD_71393 | JGI IMG/M metagenome (GOLD analysis project Ga0075030, IMG submission 71393) | Freshwater sediment microbial communities from Pennsylvania, USA - Little Laurel Run_MetaG_LLR_2012 | ecosystem: Environmental > Aquatic > Freshwater > Creek > Sediment | place: USA...
ACACTCTGAATGGCCACGTCTCGCTCTACTACGGGAAGACAAGGCTCGAACACTCAGCACTCGCAGGGGGGTGACACTTTTATGTTGCTGTTAGGGTGACAAATTCATGTTGCTACAACAGCCACGCAGGAGCTTCACCTTCAAGGATACGGGATGGGTTTAAGCCGCCACGCCCGCAGAAGAGCACGCGTGGAGCCCGGAGTGTTGAAAGCCGTATGGAGGCTGCCTAGACTCTGAGCTGGATGGGAAAAAAGGAGGCGCACCAATGGCTTTGGATTGGTCAAAATGTGCGGCGGTGGAGAGCGTGCCCGGAGCAGTTCGACGTGACGAGGGAACAGGTTACGGCAGTATTGGAATTTGCAACCCAGAGTCTTGCGGCACCAGTCCGCCGATAATGCTCATTTTGTTTGACCACGGAACGCCCAGAGGTCTTGCACGGGCGCTGCATGGCCATACTCTCAAAGAAGCTAGAGCACAGGGATGGGACACATTAGCAATGGCGACTTACTGAATGCGGAGGAGAAAGCTGGGTTTGACGTGCTTCTGACGACCGATACAAATCTGCCTCATCAGCAAAATCTGCAAAGCCGCAAACTGGCGATCGTAATTCTAGCAAGAACAGATGGAGCTTAGTGCGTCCCATGATGCAGCAGATTGCCAACACAGTGAATGCTGCAGAACCAGGAACCTGCGCACTCTGATTGACATCCCTCATCGCTAATCTATGTTGTTGAATCGCGAACGCCGTTGGGCAGACAAGAAAAAAGCAAAGTCAAAGCCCCACGCTTTCACAAACCGGAAGCATGGGCCACCTCTTGTTTTTGCGGGGTGCGTTGAGAAAGAAAAAACAAGATCAAAGGACCAAGGTGCAATCCCCGCACCCTAGGCAACCGCCCCCCGGTGACAAAAACGGTCCGACCGGATAGGATCGATAAATGAAGTCCAACCGATATTTCGCTTTTGCGGTTGCGCTTTTGTCCGCGTGTGCCTCATTCGCGCAGACGACTCCGACCCCTCTTCCGAAACCGCTCCCTCAAGACAGTGAAGCGATCAATGCAAGAGTGGTCTTACATACCAGCACGCGTCTTGTCCAACTAAACGTCATCGTCGAGGACAAAAAGGGCAAGCTCGTCGAGAACCTCAGGCAAGAAGACTTCACGCTCCTCGACAACGGAAAGCCCCAGTCGATCTCTCTTTTTTCGACCGAATCGGTGAGGCCAGGTGGAAACTTTTCAGCCACGGCCAACGCGAAGAGTGAACCGTCCCCAAACGTATTCGGAAATCGTGTCCGTCATGCAGATGAAATCCCCGGCAGCGTCATGGTCATCCTTTTCGACGCGCTGAACACGTCCTTCACGGACCAGGCTTACGCAAGGACTCAAATACTTGCGTTCCTGCGCCAACTGCAACCGCAGGATCACGTTGCTATTTACTTGTTGACGAAGCAGCTGATGGTCATCAACGAATTTACGCAGGATTCGAAATCGCTCTTGCAAGCCATCAAGCGCTTCCAGGCTTTTCCCTCGCTGCTTCTGACCAATTCCAGCCAAGCGTTCGTGACCGCCGCAGACACAGGACTTATCGATCCCAAGGCGGCGCAGCACCTGGCCAACATGATCAACGACATGAACAGCAAGTTGAGCGATCTCTCGGACCTCAATCGTATGCAAATCACGGCGCAAGCAATCGAAGCCATCGCGAATCATGTGGCCGGCATTCCCGGACGCAAGAATCTTGTTTGGGTGTCCGGAAGTTTCCCGGTTTCCATTTCATTTGACAGTAATGAAAACTCGCCGGTCGACACGCAATCGCAGAACTTCATGCCGGAAATGGAGCGTGTGGCTCGCGCGTTGAATCAATCGAACCTGGCAATCTACCCAGTGGACGCCCGCGGCCTGCTCATTCCTAGCGAGTTTGACACCAGTAACGCTCATCCTTTCAGCGCGACCAGCCCCGCAATAGACACCGGCGTTGGCCAGGACGAGCAAGTCACCATGAACCTGCTCGCCGAGCGCACCGGCGGCCGCGCTTTCCACAACACAAACGATATCCGGGGCGCCATTCAACGCACACTCGCGGAATCACGTTTCACCTATCTAGTTGGTTTCTATCCCGACCACGGCAGTTGGAACGGCCAATTTCACGAGCTGAAGCTAAGTGTGAAAAAACGTGGCTTAGTTCTGCGCTATCGGAAAGGTTACTTTGCGCTGCCCGATCCCCCGGATACCACGGCGGAAGCTCATGATGCATTCCAAGCCGCAGTCTGGAGTCCGGTAGACGCCACTAGCCTGGGAATTCAGGCCAGGATTCTAACCATCGACACCGCTCTGCGGAAACTGGACTTGCGTGTCAACCTGGACGCAAGCCAACTTCGTTTCGGCCAGTTAAATGGCCAGCACTCCGGCAGTATTGACGCGATTTACCTTCAACTGGGTCCGGGGGATGCCATCGAAGCCGCAGATCCACTGTCATACAACCTGGATTTCAGCGAAAAGGACTATCAAGAGATTTTGCATCGCGGGTACGAATTGAGAGCCCGTCTCTTGATTCGTCCAACGACAAGGATGTTGCGGATTCTGGTGCGAGACGGCTCCTCTGGGGCTCTTGGAAGCGTCACGATTCCGCTTGCAAGGTTTCTGCCACCGCAAACCGCGACCAATTAAGCTTCAGATGGTTGTTGAGCCGTGAGCAATCGTCGGCTTCCGCCCAAACATCGCTCGAGCTATCCCAAGAGGAGCAGGGACGGGCTTCAAGCCCGCCCCTACCACTGAGGTCGCGTTCAGGGATGAGGGGTGGTGCGGGGGGGAGCGCGCACAAGATAGATAGAAATCGGGACGAGGGTGTGTTAAAGAGAGGCCAGAGCGGTGCCCGTTTTCCGGAGGGAATATGCGACGAGAGCTGAGGTTCGCGTTCGTTTTGATGGCGCTGGCGTTCGCAGTTGTGTTTGCAGAGACGGCGAGGGGGCAGGCACCAGAAAAGACAATCACGGTGTTTGGGCAGTCGATTCATTATTTCGATGTGGGCGCAGGGCCGGTGGTGGTGCTAGTCCATGGATTGGGAAGCCGAAAAGAGGATTGGCTGCCGGTGCTCGAATCGCTTTCGCAAAAGTACCGGTTGCTGGTGCCGGACCAGATCGGATTTGGAAAATCAGATAAGCCGCTGCTGGATTACAGCATCCAGACGTACGTTGATTTTCTAAACGAATTCCTGCGACAACTGAAAGTAGAGAAGGCGAGCCTGGTAGGCGAGTCGCTCGGCGGATGGATTTCCGCACTTTACGCGCAGGAATTATCGGGCGGGGCGCATCTGGTTCCCATCGAAAAGCTGGTGCTGGTGGATGCGGCGGGATTGAAGCAGGAACAGGCAGTGCCAAATCTGAATCCGAGTTCAATGGCGGAAATGCGGAAGCTGATGGAAGCAGTATTTTTCGACACCAGCTGGCTGAATGAGGATGCGCTGCGGAAGGTTTTTACGGACAAGCTGGCGCAGCACGACGGGTACACCGTAAAAAGCATCATGAGCAATCCTGTGATAAAGACCCAAATGTTGGACGAGGAACTGGGGAGCATTAAAGTGCCGACCTTGGTGGCGTGGGGAAAACAGGACAAGCTGCTGCCAATTTCCTCGGGTGAGAAATACGCGGCGGGAATTGCGGGAGCAAAACTGGTGACGTTTGATAAGTGCGGTCATGTGCCGCCGATCGAGAAGACCGAGGAATTTGTGGCGGCAGTGACGGGATTTCTCGGCAGCGCGAGCGCAGCACACTGACGCTCAAGAGCGACGATAGAGCGCGGCGAAACGGCGGACATCGGGTTCATCGGCATCAGGGAATAGTTCAAACTTCAATTCGGCGAGACCAGCGGCTGTGAATGCTGCGAACTCGGAACGGAGAAGAGGCCAGGGCATTTGACCTTCGGATTCGTGAGGTTCGCGGCCGCGGGCGATGACGAGAAGTTCTCCGCCAGACTTGAGAAAAACCGAGATGTTGCGGATGGCTTGCGTGCGGAGTTTGGCTGGAAGGACCTGCAAGGTATTCGCTTCAAATACAAAATCAAATTTGCCATGCAAGGCGGCAGGAGGGCTGAGAAGATCGGCAGCGAGATAATTTACCGATGATGCGGGGAAGCGTTTCCGGCAAGCGCGAATGGCGGATGGCGAGATGTCAAAGGCGGTGGTGGCGCAACCCCAGGCAGAGAATTGTTCAGCGTCGTCCCCGAGACCGCAGCCGACAACCAAAGCTTGCTTGCCTGGAAAAAGTTGAGCGCGCTCCTGGCCAAATTTGGCAAGGAAAGGGTGGGAGCGGCGATCGGCCCAAGGGATGGTGCTCTTGCCATCCTCGGCTTCGCGGTAAAGCTGCTCGAACCAGCCAGTGGGATCGCCTTTGCGATAGAACTCTGAAGCGAGTTCGCGAGCGCGTGCACGGTCTTTCATCGAAGGATTCTATCGCGATTAACAATTGGGAGGTAGAGATGGGGATCGCGAGCAGGGTGTTTCGACTCAGGAAAGAGACGGGAGGCTGGAGAGCCGAGAAGGGATGCAATCGGGCGTAAGATGGTGAGAAGCCAACGGGAGGCAAGAACCGTGACCGATACCAAACGACGAGCACCGAGATACCCCTTCATCGCAACGGCAGAGCTGATCGAAGAGCAGGCGGATGTGCGGATCGCGTCGCGGGTGAGCGAATTGAGCCTCTATGGCTGCTATCTGGATATGATGAATCCATTTCCGGAGGGGACGAGAGTGAAATTGAAGGTTTATTCCGGCAATCTGTATTTTGAGACCAAAGCACAAGTGATTTACGTACACATGAATATCGGAGCGGGAATTCGATTTGACCATATCCTGCCGGAGCATCAAAAAGTGCTAGATCAATGGCTGGAAGAGCTTTCCAAGACACAACCACTCTAAATTGAGACCATGAGGGTGACTCCCAGCCGGAGAGATTTTTTGCGAGCCGCGACGATGGCGGGCGCAGGAATGGTGTTTGCAAACGGACCCGCGGGAGCGGCAAGTAAGAAGAAATCGGTCTTGGTATTTACAAAATCCTCCGGATGGGAACACGAAGTGGTGAAGCGCACCGGTGGAAAACCGAGCATTGTGGATGATGCAATTTCTGATCTTGGATACGAGAATGGGTTCCAGGTGGGCGTGACAAAAGATGGCCGAATCTTTGAAGACAAGAAATTGGGCAGTTTTGCAGCGGTGGTATTTTTCACGACGGGCGATTTGACGACGCTAGGGACGGATGGAAAACCTCCGATTTCCGCGAAGGGCAAGCGATCGCTGCTGGAAGCGGTTGGGAGGGGCATGGGATTTGTGGGAATCCATTCGGCGAGCGATACGTTCCATACGCAGCCGGATCCGGAAGACCTTTCGAACCGATACGTGGCGCATGGAGTGAAGAGCGATCCGTACCTGCGAATGCTTGGCGCCGAGTTTATCGTGCACGGAAAAGAGCCGCGGCTGCAGACAGCGAATCTGATTGTGAACGATCCAAAGTTTCCCGGGCTGGAGAAGGTTAGTTCGCCGGTGAGTTTTGAAGAGGAGTGGTACTCACTCAAGGATTTTGTGCCGGACCTGCATGTGATCATGACGCTGGAAACCAAGGGGATGAAGGGGGAGTGCTACCAGCGGGCGCCCTATCCGGTGACTTGGGCAAGGCAACACGGCCGGGGCCGAGTTTTTTATACCGCCCTGGGAGACAAGCCGGAAAGCTGGCGCAATCCATTTTTCTTGAACGTTGTGGCAGGCGGGATTCGGTGGGCATTTGGAGAAGATAACCGCGAAATACTTCCCGATCTGAGTGAAATGGCGCCCGGTTATGCGGAGATTCCGCCGAAGTTTCCGGATTAGGAAGCTGGCTAGGCGATTTGGCAGCCGAGGACAGAAACCATTGACGGGGTGTGATAAACTTTAGGCGTAGATCGGTGGGGCCGTGGCGCAGCTGGGAGCGCGCCTCGATGGCATCGAGGAGGTCGTGGGTTCGAACCCCATCGGCTCCACCAAAATCCAAAAAAGAACTTACCGTAGAAAATCGCTAACTGTTACCAGCTACTGTTGCCACCTCTCTGCTTTCTCCTCTTGCATTCAAACATGAATCTTCCACGCTTTCATGAAGAAAACGGACATGGCCCATTACACGACCGCAAGTCTTTCTCCGCCGTGCGCTTACCGACCGGTCACGCAAAGGGGAGATTGCTTGGATCCAATAATGGATGTACAATACTCCATATATGGAGTATTGCAAGGAGGCCCGCGTGGCGACTGTCAATCAACTAGGCGCAGGAATTGCCTGGGAAAAGCCAGCCAATCTGTCGAGCAGGGACGTCCAGAAGCGGTTGGGACCTTCGGCAGTGAAGGCGTTCTTGAAAATTCGCGACCTTTGGGAATTGCGCGATGAAGATGCTCGGCAATTGCTCGGAGGCATATCCAACGGTGCGTTTTACGAGTTGAAGCGAAAAGCGCGCGGCACGCTGGACCAAGACCGATTGACAAGGATTTCCATTCTGACCGGGATCTTCAAAGGGCTAAACATCCTCTACAGCAAGAAGCTTGCCGACCGTTGGATTCAATTGCCGAATGAAAATCCGATGTTTGAAGGGGAGACTCCCCTTACCTACATGATCAAAGGTGGGCTGCCCTCGATGGTGCGCGTGCGGCAACTTCTGGATTCTCGCCGTGGCGGACGATAGGTCGCTACCTCGCGTTTCCGATGTTCTTCGTGATGACACGCATCGTTTAATTCCCACACGCTATAGCGACCGGCAGGAGACCGTTCTCACACGGCTGACTGATGATACCGATGACCTGAACGCGCTATTCGAACTTGAGGGAGCTACAAACGACCGCCTCCTTGGAGAAGCTGGCTTGCTTCCGGGTATTACGGTGCGGGAACTGGTTTTTGGTCTTTCTTACTCACATATTGTCAACGCAGCATTCACGCATGCCCGTCCCTTCGGAAGCCGCTTCAACGGGCCGGAACGCGGCGCGTGGTACGCGGCTTTTGCCCGCGAGACCTCAGAGCTGGAAGTGTCATACCACAAGAGCAAAGAACTCCAGGAAATCAACTGGCAAGAGACAGAGATTTTTTCTTATGTCGATTTTCTCGCTGATTTTCGAGGCACATTTCACGACATCCGCAACGACACACGCTTTGGAGATTGTTTGGATGCAGACAGCTACCGGGCATCCCAACGGTTGGCGGGAGAACTCCTTGAGAGAGGATCAGCCGGCGTTGTCTACCCGAGCGTGCGACATAATGGCGGAACTTGCATAGCGTGTTTCAGGCCCGCACTCGTTAACAATGTGCGGAAAGGCTCGTCTATCTCCATCACTTTCGAGAATGCACTGGCTGTTCCGAAGATTCGAGGAATGTAATACTGAAATGAAGCGTCTAGGACCCTCTTCGATTACAATGTCAAGCCTATGGCAAAACTGACTTTTCTTGGAGCGGCAGGTTGTGTAACGGGATCCAAATATTTGGTGGAGGCGGCCGGCAAGAAGCTGCTGGTTGACTGCGGCCTTTTCCAGGGATCACAGGAACTGAGTGACCGGAACTTCAAGCCGCTGCCGATCGACCCAAAGACGATTGATTACGCGGTGCTGACGCATGCGCACCTGGACCACACAGGGTGGCTGCCGGTGCTGACGAATTCCGGTTATCGCGGGCCAATTTTTGCGAATCCGGCGACGATTGAGCTAGCGACGATTCTGCTGAAGGACTCCGCACACTTGCAAGAAGAAGATGCTGAGCGGGCGATCCGGAAAAAGTATAGCCGACATGCCCAGCCGAGAGCGCTCTATACGACAGAGGATGTTGATCCGGTTCTAAAGCAGTTGAAGCAGATGCCGAGGAGCGGAGGGTTCGACATCAGTCCGGAATTTCATGTGGAATCAAGCGATGCGGGCCACATTTTGGGATCTTCGAGCCTGGAGCTGACCTTTGATGAAGGCGGGAAGAAAATCGTAGTGGTGTTTTCGGGTGACGTAGGCCGGTACGGGCAGCCGATTCTGAAGGATCCAGTTACGCCAAATTCGAGAGCTGATGTGTTGATTTGCGAATCGACGTACGGGGATCGGGAACATCCAGATGGCGATCCGCTGGAGTTGCTCGCCCAAACGGTAAATCGTGTGGTAAAGCGTGGCGGCTCAATTGTGATTCCGGCGTTCGCGATTGGCAGAACGCAAACTTTTATGTATTACCTGCGGCAACTCGAAGATCTCCAGAGGGTTCCGCGAGTGCCGGTGTATGTGGATAGCCCGATGGCGCTGAGCGCGACCGACCTTTACTTGAAACACAAAGAGGATCACGACCTGGAATTTGTGAAAGAAGAAGGCGGCGACGGGAAGGGCGATCCGCTGGACGTCCACGAGTTCCATCTGGCGAGGAGCGTGGAAGAGTCCAAAGCGATCAATGATGTAAAGACACCGTGCATCATTATTTCCGCCAGTGGAATGATCAGCGGCGGACGCGTGCTGCATCACCTGGCGCAACGTTTGCCAGATGCGCGAAATGCGGTGATCCTTGCGGGGTTTCAAGCTGAGGGGACACGCGGGCGCGCGCTGCAGGAAGGCGCCAAGAGCATCAATATCTACGGTCAGCCCATTGCAGTGCTCGCCGAGGTAGTGCAGATGGGACAGTTTTCAGCCCATGCGGGGAAGAGCGAGCTGCTGCGCTGGCTGAGCGGCTTCCCCGCCCCTGTGAAACAAACCTATCTGACGCACGGAGAGCCGGTTGCTGCACAAGCCTTGCAAGCGGCAATTCAGGAAAAGTTCAAATGGAAGGTGGATGTAGCACGGTATCTGGATACCGTGGCTATCGCTTAGAGTCCTTCTGGACCCCAAACTATTTTCAGAAATTCAGGAAACTATTTAAGGGCTGACCTCGTCTATACGGGTAAGACCACTCGCGGGGTGGGAGACTAACCACCACAGGGCAACCGACCGTCAGTCTCCTACCCCTAAATTCTTCAAGAGCGATTAATTTCACGAAATTTACATCAAATTGAGACAAAAAGCGATAGTTATGTGTGGAGGGTCGCCAGGCGGGCCTCGGCGGCGGCGAGGGTTTCTTCTTTTTTGCAAAAGGTGAAGCGGACCTGGGAGGCGCCGTCGCGGGGATCGTTGTAAAAGCTGGAGCCGGGGACCACGGCTACGCCAATTTTCTCGACCAGGTGCTTGGCAAAAACGACGTCGTCTGACTCGGAAGCGGTGCGCGACAGACCGGAAGGTTTGAAATCTGAGATATCCGTCATGATGTAGTACGCGCCACGGGGCTTGAAGACGGTGAAGCCGACAGAGGTCAAGATTTCGAGAAGGCGTTCGCGCTTGGCTAGGTAAGTGGCGGCGAGCTTATCGTAGTAGGTTTGCGGGAAATGCAGTGCGGCGGCACCAGCCTGCTGCAAAGGGGCGGCGGCGCCTACCGTCAGAAAATCGTGGACTTTGCGGATGGGAAGCGTGGGTTCGGGAGGAGCAAGGACCCAGCCGACACGCCATCCGGTGACGCTGTAAGTTTTCGAGAGGCCGTTAATGACTACGGTGCGATCGCGCATACCGTCAATGCGAGCCATGGAGATATGTTCGGCGCCGTCGTACAGAATGTGCTCGTAAATTTCGTCGGTGATGCAATAGGAGTTCCAGCGGACGCAGAGGTCGCGGATAAACTCCAGTTCGGACTTGGTGAAAACTTTTCCGGTCGGGTTGTTTGGCGTATTGAGAATGATGGCTTTGGTGGATGGGCCGAAGGCGGCAGCAAGTTCCTTCTCATCGAAGGACCAGTCTGGGGGACGGAGCTTGACGAAGCGCGGCGTGGCTCCACTCAAGATTGCATCCGGTCCATAATTTTCGTAGAACGGCTCGAAAACGACGGCTTCGTCACCTGGATTGATGATGGCCATCATAGCGGACATCATCGCTTCGGTTGATCCGCAGCAGACGGTGATTTCGCGCTCGGGGTCATACTTGACTCCCTGCGTGCGCTCGAATTTCCCGGCGATGGCGTCGCGAAGAGGTTTTGCGCCCCAGGTGATGGCGTACTGATTGATGTCG
>Ga0075030_100007020_pt1 | contig 10047 bp, 7 predicted proteins | sample LitLauG_LLR_2012_FD_71393 | JGI IMG/M metagenome (GOLD analysis project Ga0075030, IMG submission 71393) | Freshwater sediment microbial communities from Pennsylvania, USA - Little Laurel Run_MetaG_LLR_2012 | ecosystem: Environmental > Aquatic > Freshwater > Creek > Sediment | place: USA...
CCGCATCTGCGACTATGACAGAGTGCCGTGTTCCCCTTACACTACGGGCCCTGAGCCGAGTTTCTGCAACGCCGGGATCGAAAGCAAGGTTGCCGATCACCATTGTTCTGGTCGGTTTCTAGTCGAAAACGCCCCGAGAAGACTGCGAAGGGCGAGTGGAGATCGAGTGCGAGTGGACGGCAAAAAGACGAGAGCGAGAGGCAAGGACACTCTGTCCAGATGTCGAACTGCACCACTCAAGCCAAAAAACGACTTGAGCGGGCTACCCGGCGTGAAGGGCGGCCGGAAAAGCAGGCGAGACAGGGCCGGGGAATCCCCCGTATCGCAGAGTGCGCGATGAGTGGGGCACCCGGCTACACGATTCCTATTCCCACTCGATCGTCCCTGGGGGCTTCGACGTGATGTCGTACACTACACGGTTGACCCCGCGCACCTCATTCACAATCCTATTCGAGATTGTCTTCAGGACTTCATATGGCAGCGGCACCCAGTCCGCGGTCATGCCGTCTTCGGAGTGCACGGCGCGGATAGCGCAGGTGTATGCATAGGTCCGCTGGTCGCCCATCACCCCGACCGACATTACCGGCAGCAACACTGCGAAGGACTGCCAGATTTTCTGATACAGCCCGGCTTTCTTGATCTCGCCTACAACGATGTCGTCGCACTCGCGGAGCAGATCGGCGCGTTCCTTCGTGACTTCGCCCAGGATGCGCACCGCCAGCCCCGGCCCCGGAAAGGGCTGTCGCTGCAGGATGTCCTCGGGCATGCCGAGATCGCGGCCGATCCGCCGCACTTCATCTTTGAACAGGTCTTTGAGCGGCTCGATCAACTTGAGCTTCATCTTTTCTGGCAGGCCGCCTACGTTGTGATGGGACTTGATGACCTCCGACGGACCGCGCACCGAGCGTGACTCGATCACGTCGGGATAGAGAGTGCCTTGCACGAGCCAGAAGTCCTGTAAATCTGGCATTTGTCCCTCAGCGGCTAAAGCCGCGTCCATGGTGGATTCGGGCGGCACGGCTGAAGCCGTGCCCTTCCACGAACCTATTTCTGAGGCGTTCGCGATAATTTTTCGCGCTTCGTCTTCAAAGACCTCGATGAACTCATTTCCGATAATTTTCCGCTTTTTCTCCGGATCGGTAACGCCCGCCAATTTCTTCATGAAGCGGTCGGTGGCATCCACGGCCACCAGGTGCAGCCTGAGGTTGTCGCGCAGGTTCTTCTGAACTTTTTCGAATTCGTTCTTGCGCAGGACTCCGTTGTTGACGAACACACAGGTCAGGCGCGACCCTTCGGCTTCGCTCAGGGCAGGCTTGCCGAAATCGTCGCGGAGAGCTCGATCGACCAGCACCGCAGCGACAGAGGAATCGACGCCGCCCGACAGCGCGCAGATTGCACGTCCGCTTCCTACCTGCTGCTTGACCTGCGCCACGGTTGCGTCAATGAAGTGCTGCCCGGTCCAGTTCGGAGACGCGCCGCAGATCTTCAGCACGAAGTTTCGCAGAATATCAGAACCGAGCGGGGTGTGATGCACTTCGGGATGAAACTGTACGGCCCACATCTTTTGCTCAGGATTCTCAATGGCTGCGATCGCATTCGGTGTCTTCGCGATCAGCCGGAACCCGGGCGGCAATTCTTCCGCGGAGTCGCCGTGCGACATCCAGACGGCCAATAGTTTTGGCAGTCCCTGAAACAAGCGCGAATCAGCTACTTGGAGTTCCACCTTGGCGTGCCCGTACTCGCGCTTCTCCGCCGGACGCACCCTGCCGCCCAGCGCGTACACCATGAACTGCAATCCGTAGCAGATGCCGAGCACGGGCACGCCGAGCTCAAACACTTTCTTGTCGGCATGCGGCGCGCCCTGGTCGTACACCGACGACGGCCCGCCCGACAGCACGATCCCCACGGGTGAGTAGCTGCGGATTTCGTCCAGGCTGGCGTTAAAGGGCAGGACAACAGAGAAGACTTTTTGTTCGCGGATACGGCGCGCAATCAACTGCGAATATTGCGCCCCGAAGTCGAGGACTACGATGGATTGGGTTTCCACGGATGAGTGTCTCAGATTATCGGCCTGCCTGTAAATTGCCGGGAATGGCTACGAGCTTCGAGCCGCGAACTTCGAGCAAACAAGGATCGTTGCAGGTGATCTCGGCGTAGCTTGCTCGTAGCTCGCCGCTCGTGGCTCGAAGCTATTTCACTACAATATTCACCAGCTTCTTCGGCACCACGATGACCTTCACCACCTGCTTGCCCGTAATCGCCGCTTTCACCTTCTCGTCGGCGAGTGCAGCCTCCCGAACCTGATCGTCGGAAGCCGTCGCCGGGACCACCACCTTGCTGCGCAGCTTGCCGTTGATCTGCACTGGGATCTCGATCTCCTCTTCGGCCGCCAGCGCCGCGTCATACTTTGGCCATGCTGCCTTCAGCAGATTGCCGCGCTCGCCGATCATCTCCCACAACTCGTGCGCGAGATACGGAGCCATCGGCGCCAGCAACAGTACAATGCCGCGCTGCACTTCCCCAATCAGCGGCGCAGGAACACGCCCGGCGGCAATCGCCTCTTCCGCTCCATAGACTTCGTTGAGCAACTCCATGATCGCGGCGATGCAGGTGTTGAAGTGCCAGCGGCCCTGGAAGTCGTGGCTGACGCGCTTGACGGTCTGATGCAGCTTGCGCTGAATCGCGCGGGCCTCGGGCGACAACTCCCCCGGCACCGACTTGCGCCATTCCGGATGATTCGGATTTGCATTGCGCACGAAGAACCGGTACACGCGCCCGAGGAATCGCTGGATGCCTTCAATGCCGGTATCCTGCCAGTCCAGATCGCGATCCGGAGGCGCGGCAAACAGGCTGTACAGGCGCGCGGCGTCGGCCCCGTAGCGCGCCACCATTTCGTCGGGCGACACTACATTGCCCAGGTTCTTGGACATCTTCGCGCCGTCTTTGATCACCATGCCCTGCGTGAACAGGCGCTGCACAGGCTCGTCGTTCTTGACCAGGCCCATGTCGCGCATGAACTTCGTCCAGAAGCGCGAATAGATCAGATGCAGAATGGCGTGCTCGACGCCACCGATGTACTGGTCAATGCCCTCGGTCCCGAACCAGTATGCGATCGTCTTCGTATCGAACGGGGCTTTGTCGTTGTGGGCGTCGGCGTAGCGGTAGAAGTACCACGACGAATCAATGAATGTATCCATCGTGTCGGTCTCGCGCCGTGCGGGGCCACCGCACTTCGGGCAGGTCGTATGGAGGAACTCCGGCACATTCAACAGTGGGGATCCGCCTGAGAGCGTGATCGCTACCTTGTCCGGCAAAATCACGGGCAGGTCTTTTTCCGCCACCGGCACCACGCCGTCTTTTTCGCAGTACACCATCGGGATGGGCGTGCCCCAATAGCGCTGCCGCGAGATGCCCCAATCCTTCAGCCGGAAGGTAACCGTTGCTTTGCCGAATTTCTTCTCCTCCGCGAGCGCCGACATCTTCTCGATCGCTTCCTCGCAGCTCAACCCGCTGAACTCGCCCGAGTTAACCAGGATTCCGTCGGCGGTTGTGAAGGGCAGCGGGGGTTCGGCCACTGTTTCTTCTGGATCGCTGCCTGCCGGCAGGATCACCAGGCGGATTTCCAGGTTGTACTTCCTGGCGAACTCGTAGTCGCGGTCGTCGTGCGCCGGGACACTCATGATGGCGCCCGTGCCGTAGTCCATCAGGATGTAGTTGGCCACCCACACGGGCACGGCCTCTCCGTTGTACGGATTCTTCGCATAGCGGCCGGTGAACACACCATGCTTTTCGATCTCACCGATGTCACCGGCTTCCCTGGCCCGACGCTGCTCGGCGATCAGTTGCTCGACTTTGGCGCGCAGTTCCGGGTCACGCCCAATCATGTCGCTCACGATCGGGTGCTCGGGCGCCAGTTGCACCGAGGTCGCGCCATAGATCGTATCGACGCGCGTTGTGAAGACCGTGATGGTTGATCCCGCCGGCCCCACTGTTCCGCCCAGGTCGAAATCCACTAGCGTGCCTTCGCTGCGGCCGATCCAGTTGTGCTGCATGATGCGGACTTTTTCCGGCCAGCCGCCTAACTTCCGCAGGTCGCTCAGCAACTCGTCCGCGTACTTCGTGATCTTCAGGAACCATTGTTCCAGTTCGCGCTGCTCGACCGGCGTGTCCTCATGCCGCCAGCAATTCCCGCCTACCACCTGCTCGTTGGCCAAAACCGTGCAGCACTGCGGACACCAGTTCACCTTGCTCTTCTTGCGATAGGCGAGTCCCTGCTCATACAGTTTCAGGAAAAACCACTGGTTCCAGCGGTAGTAATCCGGGAGGCACGTCGTAACTTCGGTCGACCAGTCATAGGCGAACCCGAGCCGGTTCATCTGGACCTTCATGGCCGCAATGTTCTGCAGGGTCCACTCGCGCGGTGGCGTGTTGTTCTTGATGGCCGCATTCTCCGCGGGCAGGCCGAAGGAATCCCACCCCATGGGATGCAGCACGTTGTACCCATTCATCCACATGTAGCGGGCGAGCGCGTCGCCGATCGAATAATTGCGCACGTGCCCCATGTGCAGCGCGCCGGAAGGGTAAGGCAGCATCTCCAGCACGTAATACTTGGGCTTGGTGGAGTTGGGCTCGGCGGCATAGAGCGACGGATCGCTCTGCCAGCGCTCCGCCCACTTCTGCTCAATGCGCTGCGCGTCGTAGCGGTCTTCGCGGGCGGCGGTTACGGATTTGTCTTCCTGGGGCATAGAGAGAATCAGACCCCTCATGGGTAAACTTTTATTTTAACGTAACATTCTCGTAGAGACGGGGCTTGCCCCGTCTCAAGGCGCGCGGCGTCAGGGGGTGGCGGCCCTTGGTTCTGTGGCTCTATGGTCCGGATCCTCCAACCAATTCTCAGGATTCCTTTCGATGTAATCCCTCACAGCGCTTATGGTTGCATTGGACCTCAGGCAGGCGGAGACGCGGCAAGCCGCGTCTCTACAGGTCTTGGCGAATATACGTGCTGTCCCTCAATCACGATAATGGCGTGGACATGATTCGGCATGATCACAAAGCGGTCTACCATCACGTTCGAATAGTGCTCCGCGATATGGTGCATTTCGTCTTTAGCAATCGCACCTGATTTCGATAAGACAATTTTGCCGTTACTGACCGTTCCCAGCGAACACTGCTTCCCTTTGGTGCAAATTGTGACGAAGTACCAACCGCGCGAACTGTAGTCCCAGCCACGGCAGCGAGCGCTCTCGACCCTGAATTACTTTCGAAATAGCGTCATGAGGCCAATGTAATGCGGCAGGCGAGCCGGGCATGTGAGCGTCGTCACTCGGACCTTGGTCGGTTTGCCTGCTGACCGGAGACGGGGCAAGCCCCGTCTCTACACCGGATTGCCGTTCTCTGGCAGCAACGCTACACTCATATTCCGAGGTTCACCATGCTGGTTGTTATGCAGGCGCAGGCCACCGAGGAGCAGGTGCGCGCCGTCTGCCAGAAAATCGAATCGCTCGGGTACCGCGCCCACTCCATGCCCGGCGCGCAACGCACTGCCATCGGCATTACCGGCAACAAGGGCGAGGTCGAATGCGGGACGCTGGAAGAAATGGCGGGGGTGCAGGAAGTCATCCGGGTCACGAAGCCCTATAAGCTGGTCAGCCGCGACACCAAGCCCGACAACACGGTTGTTAAGTTTCCCGGTTCGCCGGTCACCGTTGGCGGCGCTGACCTCGCCATCATTGCTGGGCCTTGCGCCATTGAGAGCCGCGACCAGGCGTTCAAGGTTGCCGAGCGTGTTGTCCGCGCCGGAGCCCAGTTCTTCCGCGGCGGAGCCTACAAGCCACGTACTTCGCCCTATTCGTTCCAGGGCATGGGGGAAGAAGGTCTGCAGATCATGGCCGAGATCCGCGACCGCTTTGGACTGCTCATCGTTACCGAAGCTGTCGACTATGAATCGCTGGACCTGGTCGACAAGTATGCCGACGTCATCCAGATCGGCGCGCGCAACATGCAGAATTTCTCGCTGCTCAAACGCGCCGGGCGCGCCCACAAGCCCGTTCTGCTGAAGCGCGGTATCTCGGCTACGCTCGAAGAGTTCCTGATGGCGGCCGAATACGTCATGAGCGAGGGCAACTACAACGTGGTGCTGTGCGAGCGTGGCGTGCGCACCTTTGCCGATCACACTCGCAATACGCTCGACCTCAGCGTGGTGCCGGCCGTGCAGCGCCTGAGCCACCTGCCCATCATTGTTGATCCCAGCCACGGTACGGGCAAGCGCAACAAAGTTACGCCGCTTTCGCGAGCCGCGGTCGCTGTCGGAGCCGATGGCCTGATTGTCGAAGTTCACCACGATCCCGACCGCGCGTTGTCCGATGGCATGCAGTCGCTTTATCCCGACCAGTTCGACGCGCTCATGCAGCAGGTCAGGCAGATCGCAGCGGTGCTGGGACGGAATGTCCCAGTTACGAACAGAGTCCATGCCGAAATCACAGCCAGTGGAGACTAACCATATGCGCCGTAATTACCTGCTCGCCGTCACGTTCGTTGCGTTCATTCCGCCAGCCTTCTTGCTTTGTGAAAGTGGCTCGGGAAAAGATTCTGCTCAAGCCGAGAAGGTATACCAAGTCAAGAGCGAGGGGATCACTCCGCCGCGCATCATTCATCGGGTCGACCCCAGTTACGATGAGGCTGGACGCAAGGCGAAAACGAATGGCTCCGTGATTCTGACCCTCATTGTTACGCCCGAGGGAGATCCCAAGAACATCCGCATCAGTAAGAGCCTCTCTCCGGGGCTAGACAAGAAATCGATCGAAGCGGTTTCAAAGTGGAAATTCGCTCCAGGAACCAAAGACGGTAGGCCGGTTGCGGTCGAGCTCCAGGTAGAAACCACCTTCAGGATCTACTGAGAGCCCGTCGTCTCTGGTAATCTCTTGCCGTCAGCGAGGCCAACGCGTCCTTGAGAAAATTCCTGCTACTCGCAGTCGTCCTCCCACTCCTGGCCGCGGCTGGCTGGTACTACTTCCACGAGCGCACGCTGCCCCCCTACGGCCCGCTCTACCGCGAGTATGCCTACATCACCAATGGCAAGAGCAACACCGTCACCGTTATCGACCTGCGCACATTCCGTCCGGTGCGCACACTGCAAGTGGGCGCCGAGCCAACTGGGGTCGATGCGAATCCTAAGAAGAATGAAGTCTATGTCGTGAACAGCGGCTCCTCGAACGTCAGCGTGATTGACGCCGAGCAGAACAAAATTGTTGCCACCATCGGCGTGCACGGCCGCCCCTACTTCATCGACGTATCCCCCGACGGCCACCGCGCCTACGTGGCGAACTCGGGTTCCGCAAATGTTTCCGTCCTCGATCTCGACCGTCGCACCGTCGCCGCAACGCTTCGTGTCGGAGGCAACCCTGGTCTGGCGCGCGTTTCGCCCGACGGCGCCACCGTGGTCGTCACCAACCGCACCGACAATACCGTCTCGCTCGTCGACACGGCGCGCCTGGCGGTCCGGGCGGCCATCAACGTCTGCATCAATCCCGAAGACATTGCCATCCTACCCGATTCGTCGAAGGCCTTTATTTCCTGTTCCGGGTCCGGGCAAGTCGCCAGCATCGACCTCAAGTCCGACAAGTTGCTCGCGCTTCTCGATACTGGAAAATCTCCGGTGAGCCTGGCCTTGAAACCGGACGGCGGGGAGTTAGTGGCCTTTAACTTTGACGCCGGCAGCATCTCCATCATCGAGACCACACCGAACGAGGTGCTGGGCAGTTATGTGGTCGGGAGCCAACCCACTCGCGGCGTCATCTCACTGGATAACTCCCGCCTCTACATTTCTAACTTTGGATCTAATAATATTGCGGTCTACGACATCGACCTCGGCAAGGTGATCGCGTATCTTCCGGTCGGGACCCATCCCGACGCGCTTGCGCTCTCGCAGAATCAGAACTATCTGCTGGTGCTTGACTCCGGCTCGGGAGATGTCGCCGTCATCCAGAAGCGCATCCCCAGGAAGAAATTTGAGCCCTCGGAATATTCGCTGCTGACCATCCTCCCGGTCGGCATGCAGCCCAATCAGATTGTGGTGAAGTCATTCCTGCTGACCAAGCCCGATTGATAGAGGCGGCGGGGCTGAAGAAGGAAAAAGGATTTGCCTGCGGTTAAGAAGCCGGGTCAGCGGCGGTGCGGGTCGTGGCTCTTCACCGAGATCCGCGTCTCGATAAAACAGCCACATCCCGGGGTAAATGGGGAACGCACCACAAGCAGACGCGTAGCACCAAGAGCGGCATTTCAGGTCGTCGTTACCTTACTCACGCCACCAGTTGCTAGTGTCTCCCTGCGTCCCCCTTTGCCCTCTGTGTTCGGTTCCCTCCCAGCGGTCTCTCTATTCGGCAAAGGTGTTCCACCGTCCGCTTCGCTCCCCCGAACGAGGCGCCTGCCAAGCGAGATGTCCGTCGTGGCGGTGGCCTTGGATCTGAACCACTGCGAGCAATTCATTGTTGACCTGGCGGCGGAAGATTGAATGTGACGGTAGATACGCACCACTGTGATCTCAAAGAGTACTCTACGACATGATTTTAGGAATCCATCTTGGCACGGCGGCGCGATAACGGTCGTAGCTCTCCCCAAATTGCTTTCGCAGAGCCGGTTCTTCGTAGATCAGGACAAAGAGATGAAACGCCAGCCAGACAAGCGCTCCATAGACGCACAATGCGCTTGACCAAAATAGCCATGCCTGGCCTGCGATGATGAGCAGAACTCCGATGTACATCGGATTGCGCACGAAACAGTGCAGTCCTTGCACGACCAGGGTTTTCGGGGGAGCGATGGGGGCCGGGGTTCCCGTGCCGTGGACCGCAAATCCCCAAAAAGCGGTGTGCAGATAAATCGCGACGCCGAGAGCGATGACCGCAAACGCGGCCCAGCGCTGAGGGCCGATCAGCATCGGCGAACTTTGGTGCAGGCGCCACGGCAGGTAGCCGGCCACAGTTCCCGGCGCCAGGACGGTGAAGACAGCCGTCTTCAGCAGCGGTGCGACCGCCTTGTTCACGGCAGCCATTGTTCGCCCCAGGCTGGCCAGTGTCAATCGGGAGATGGGGCAGGGCGGCCGATTTTGTTGCGGGCTCTGCCGGCTGTATCCTGCTCACTGGTGCCGTGAATGTGTGATTTGTACTTCACCAAGAACCCTGTCTTGTGGGTCGGTTAGGGGTCCTTCGACCGTGCAGGACGATTCGCTACGCTCTTCGTCCTGCTTCGCTCAGGATGACCGCGAACTGCGGCCCAGGTTAGCGCCCAAAGAACGGGCGCGAACCTGGGGCACCAAAAAGTTACGGCCTCTCAGGGTGACAGAATGACGGTGTGAACGAGGTAATCATTTTGCGGTCACCACACTAGATCAGGACTGCCATGAATGATATCGGTCGTTTGTTTCAGGCGTTTCTGGCTCCGGCCATTTTCGTCTCGGCTACGGCGCTGCTGATTCTTTCCATCAATGTGCGGCTGATGGGGATTGTCAGCCGCTTACGGCACTTCGTACACGCCAAGTACGACGCGACCAAGAGTGGACGGCTGCAGGAAGCCGAAGCGTATAACGCGCAGATCGCATCGATTGAGAAGCGCGCAGAGATTATCCGGCGCAGTTTTCTGCTGGCGCTGATCTCACTGGCGGGGACCATCTCCTCCTGCCTGCTGCTGGGGCTCGGGCTTTCCATGAAAGACGCGGCGCTGGCGGCGGTGGTTGTCTTTGTCGCGTCCATGATCTGCCTGCTGGCCGGGACTTTGTATTACATTCGTGAAGTCATGGCTGCCCTCAGTTCCGTCCGGGAAGAGGAAAGGGACTTGCGCTTCATGGATCTGGGCACCCCGCGCGAAATCGGCCATCGGGAGACGCTGTGAGGTTTGCTACCCGCCTTCTTCGCGCGAGTGGTCAAAATTATCGCTTCTATTTGATTCTCAAGAGGCAATCCCAGTAGTTTCAGTCACTGTTTTCCTCGAATTGGCCGAGCCCACACCACACCGGACTTGCCGCCGCCGCGAAAAAATAACTGATTCCTGTGAGCC
>Ga0075030_100007023_pt1 | contig 10046 bp, 6 predicted proteins | sample LitLauG_LLR_2012_FD_71393 | JGI IMG/M metagenome (GOLD analysis project Ga0075030, IMG submission 71393) | Freshwater sediment microbial communities from Pennsylvania, USA - Little Laurel Run_MetaG_LLR_2012 | ecosystem: Environmental > Aquatic > Freshwater > Creek > Sediment | place: USA...
GAGAATTGTGTTGACAGAAAATTCAAACGTTTTAACATCCCAGTTATCGCTCTTTTGACACAACAACCAACACATCTACCCTAACGGATCTAGGTTTCACCGTCCTGTACCATTTCCCGGAGGCATCACACCATGTACTTCCATAATTCTTCTGGAATCCGCAAGTGGAGTGGAGTCGATTTCCATCTATGACGGCGACGCCAATCCGTTCCTCACCGCTAACTCGACTTACAAACCCCATCCTGCAATGAGCGGCAAAGTTTGTTTTCTAGATTGGTTTCCAGCATCCGCAGATTCCCATCGTCTGGAATCGGCAAAAGGTTCGCGTTGCAACAACCAAGTCTTGCGGCCAAGATCGAGGAGGTCGAAGCAACAAGACAAGAAGTTTCGGTGTGTATGCGAAGGAATTTATCTTGCTCTCGCTCGGTTTGGCTAGCGCTTCCGCTAGCCTTCCAGGTCGCCTCGATTGCGTCGACTACGACTCATCTCAATGAGCAATGGCGTCTCCAGTCCGCCTGCAAGATAGAGGCCACGGGGGACAAGGTCTCCAAAGGGGGCTTTTCAACCGAGGCTTGGCTACCCACCTCTGTACCGAATACGGTATTGGCTGCGCAGGTAGCCGCGGGAGTCTTTCACGATCCCTACTTTGGTGACAACCTGCGTAACATTCCAGGCACGACCTATCCAGTTGGGCATAATTTTGCAAGGATTGCGATGCCGGAGGAAAGTCCCTATCACTGTGGATGGTGGTATCGGACAGACTTTAACGCTCCTCGGAACCAGTCAGCGGAAGGCCGCATGTGGCTGCATTTTGGCGGAATCAATTACCGCGCTGATATCTGGCTTAACGGGGAGAGGATCGCTGATGCGTCACAAGTCGCAGGGGCCTATCGCACCTATGACATTGATGTCACAGACAAGATCAAAGCGGGCAACATGAATGTGCTGGCGGTTGAAGTCTTTGCGCCCAGGGAAAACGACCTTGGGATCACGTGGGTTGACTGGAACCCTGCACCCCCAGACAAGGACATGGGCTTGTGGGGAGGAGTCGACCTCGTCACCTCCGGCCCCGTCACGGTGCGGTTTCCCCAGGCAACAACACACTTCCGAAATCCTTCGCTTGCAGTAGCGGATCTGACAGTTTGCGCGGAACTACACAACGCGACAGATCATGCGATCAAAGGCGTGGTCTCAGGGTTGGCAGCAGGCGAACGCTTTGAACAGCCGATTGAACTATCTGCGCACGAAGATCGAAGTATTGTTTTGACACCCCAGCAGTTTCCTCAACTGCAGTTTCGTGCGCCGAAACCGTGGTGGCCCTACTCAATGGGTACACCTCACCTCGAGAAGCTGACCGTTGAGTTTCGCGAACAGGGCAAGCTGTCAGATGAGGAGACGGTCGACTTTGGATTTCGAGAGATAACATCGGAGTTAACAGCGAACGGCAGCCGCCTCTTCCGCATCAACGGTAAGCCCATTCTCATTCGAGGTGGAGGATGGGCACAGGACATGCTACTGCGTTTCGACCTTGCGAAGGTCAGAGATCAGTTCCGCATGGTGCGCGACTTAAACCTGAACACGATCCGACTCGAAGGCAAGCTCGAACCGGAGGAGTTCTTTCACCTGGCCGATGAACAAGGCATCCTCATCATGGCGGGTTGGTCTTGCTGTGACTTTTGGGAGCAATGGCAAGGTTGGTCAGCCGAGCATCTCCGAGTGGCCACCGCTTCCCTTCAGTCGCAAATGCTGCGTCTTCGTTCCCATCCCAGCCTCCTTGTTTGGCTCAACGGCAGTGACAATGCTCCGCCGGCTGAGGTTGAACGTGCCTATCTTCAGGTCGAATCCGATACTCACTGGCCGAACCCAATACTCTCCTCTGCGTCTTCGGCCAACACGAATCCATCCGGCCTCAATGGCGTCAAGATGACCGGCCCCTACGACTATGTCGCACCGAGCTACTGGTATGTCGACAAGCGAAATGGCGGGGCGTACGGCTTTAATACAGAGACGAGTCCCGGACCAGCGATCCCATCGCTCGCCAGCCGCGCAAAGTTCCTGCCCGATCCCGAAGCATGGCCCCCTTCAGCGAAATGGAATTTTCATTATGGCGGAGGTAAGTTCGCCAACCTCAAAGTCTTCGACGAAGCCATGACCAACGTTTTCGCCGCCCCCCAATCGGCGGCTGACTATGAACGGAAGGCGCAAGCTCTTGAATACGATTCAGAGCGTGCCATGTTCGAGGCTTATGCGAAAAACAAGTATGAATCCACGGGAGTCATTCAATGGATGCTCAACAACGCATGGCCTTCCATGATTTGGCACCTATATGACTACTATCTTGATGCCGGCGCTGGATACTATGCAGTCAAGAAGGCATGTGAGCCTTTGCATATCCAATACTCCTATGATGACCACTCCGTCATCCTGGTCAACAGCACTTATGCAGCAGTTGCCGGGTTGCATGCAAAGACAAGTGTCTATGCCCAGGAACCCGATGGTTGGAAGCAGTTATACTCCGCAGAGAACGCTCTTGATTCGGCGCCAGACAGTGCCATTCGCGCTGGCGCAATACCAGATTCGCTGTATGTCAAGTCAGGCCAGATTCTTTTCATTGACCTGGAACTATCCAATGCAGAAAAGGAAGTCATCAGCAAGAATTTCTACTGGGTTCCGACCACACTTACCACCTTTGATTTTGCGCGCACAGACTACACGCATACGCCGGCGGCCCAGCACGAAGATCTGAGCGCTTTGACCGAATTGCCATTGGCGCAGGTGACAGCGACCGCAGAATTCACAGTCACAAGTGATGGAAATCAAATACAACTGCATCTCCATAACAAGTCAACAGTCCTTGCATTCCAGCTCTCAGCTTCTGTTCGGACGCCTTCAGGAGACCTCATCGCTCCAGTGTTTTGGTCCGATAACTGGGTGGAACTAGCACCCGGAGAATCGCGAGACCTGATGGCGGTCTTTGCGTCCGGCACCGCGACGGACGGGCAGCAGGTCATTCAGGTCAACGGATGGAATATTGCTCCTCAGACCATCACACCAACATCCAAAACCAGGACACGCTGAGGAGAAGAATGGCAGACACTTCCGTTCCATCCTCTCCGCAATCGTTGGGGCTTAAGCGAACTCTTGGCTTCCGCGATCTCATACTCTACGGCATTATCCTGATCCAACCAACAGCACCCATGCCCAGCTTCGGCGTCATCTACCAGGAAGCGCGTGGGCACGTGATCACGGCAGTCCTTCTCGCAATGGTGGCGATGCTGTTCACTTCAGTCAGCTATGGCCGAATGGCCAGAATTTACCCGCATGGCGGATCAGCCTTCTTATACGTTGGCAAGGAGATCTCGCCTGGCGCCGGGTACATCACGGGCTGGTGTCTGATCATGGACTACATTCTGAATCCATTGATATGTACGATCTGGTGCAGCCGGGCAGCCATGAATTTTATTCCAGGAATTCGTTATGAATTGTTCGCCATCTTTTTCGCTGTGGTGTTTACGTTTCTGAACTGTGGGGGCATTGAAACGTCTGCGCGCATCAATGCGGGGATGGCAGCGGTGCTCGGCATCGTTATCGTGCTGGTTCTCATTGCGGCGGGTAAGTGGCTTCTGCATATGTCTAACCCGTCCTTTAGCTTTTACGCCCGACCATTCTATGACCCGTCTACGTTCAACTCGGGTGGACTGCTCAGAGGCACGTCGATCGCTGTCTTGACTTACATCGGCTTCGACGGGATCTCAACTCTGGCGGATGAGGCGAGGGATCCATCGCGTACAGTCCCTCGGGCGATCGTTTTGACCTGCTTTATCACGGGGATTCTAGCTAGCATCGAAGTTTATGTGGCCCAGCTCGTCTGGCCTCACGGTATGGCTTTTCCTGACATTGATACAGCATACGTACATGTGTCTGGACGTATGGGAGGCCCGATCCTGTTCACCATCGTGAATGGCGCGCTGCTGTTGGCCAATGTTGGATCAGGAATGGCTTCGCAGATGGGCGCTGCGCGACTGCTGTATGCCATGGGTCAGGATGGCGCTCTGCCCCGACGCTTCTTTGCAAGCGTTCACCAGGGCAGTCGGATACCCCGCAACAACATCCTTCTGATCGGCGGCATCTGTTTGGTGGGTGCGCTTGTTTTCAGCTATCAATTAGGCACCGAGTTGCTGAATTATGGCGCCTTGCTTGCCTTTATGGGTGTCAATCTCGCATCCATGATCCGATGCTGGCGGCAAGGCCAACGAGAAGGCAGCCTCGCGCAGCAAAGCTTTCCGATGCTGCTATCGGTATGCGGCCTGCTCACATGTCTGTTTCTTTGGAGCCATCTTGGCAGGCTTGCGTTGATCGCTGGCAGTATTTGGGCAGCCGCAGGCTTTTTTCTATGGCTGGCCCGGAGGCAATACACGGTGCTTCCCGGGGAGGCCGCTTGAGCGAGGCTACTCCATTTCAAGAGAACGTCGCCCCACGTCCCTTTGACTTCACCATCGTCGGAGATACGAACGTTGATTTGCTGTTGTACGGTCTGGCCGAAGAACTTCCCCTGGAGCAAGAGTTACTTGCTGACGGCATGGCGCTGCAACTCGGAGGCTCGGGAGCAATCACTGCTCACAACCTGGCAGCTTTGGGAAACTCTGTCGATTCGTTTCACCGATGGCGCATGACGAACTCGGCCGCTTGTGTCGTCAAGAGCTTGTTGCGACTGGCGTTGATCTGTCCCGCTGTGTACATCACGCGCATGCGCATACTGGGTGACGGTACTTCTCCAACATGAGTTGCGGCGCCACATGTTCACCTACGCAGGAGCGACCTTTGAGCTCAAAAGCATCTGATCTGGATATTGACTATTTAGCTAGGACGCGCCATTGTCACTTGTCGTCCTCCTACCTTCAGCGCGCACTTACATCGGCGATTCCCGGGTTGCTGGCAAGTTTGAAGGGTTCCGGAATAACCATTTCACTGGACACGAATGATGATCCCGACCAGACCTGGGACCGCTGCATCCTGGAAGCATTACAGTATGTAGATATCTTACTTCCCAATGAGCGCGAAGCGTGTCTGCTGGCCGGCCAGAATGACTTAGCCGTAGGCAATCGATGTACTGCGGCATAGTGTTCCGCTGCTGGTGATCAAGCGTGGATCTGCTGGAGCGGATGCCTACACAATTGACTGCCACCACTCAGCGCCGGCATGGACAGTTCAGGTCGTCGATGCTGTTGGCGCAGGAGACAGCGTCAATGCAGGATTTCCGAATGGTTTTATCAGAGGCTGGCCGATAGAGCTGGCGCTACGGTTTGGGAATTTAACTGGGGGCTGGTCGACGTCGGCAAGAGGCGGAACGACAGCCTTTCGCAGCGTGGAAAGCCTGCAGGCTTTACAGTAGGCTGGGCTCAGTGCTCAATCAATGGCCTGCACTTGACAGTTTGCAGGGACTCCGCAGGAACGGCTCAGGATAGATTTCTGTCCGTCACGCGCAGACCTGTAGCTCGACGGGACAAGCTACGCGACGATTTGGCTCTCGGATGAGCTCGATGCGGGTCGGAAACAAACGCATATAGAAATGCGACTGCAATGCAAGCGATAGAGATTATGGCGGGGGCCAGTTCGTGCAGCATGATGATATCTCCAGTCCGAAACTTTTGGTGCAGCCGGAAAAGATCCGAGCCGCTATTCAGTTGTGTCGGAGGATGGGAATGCGTTTCATGAACCTGAAGATTCCCTTGTTGCTGAGCGAGAATTGCCAAATGCGGCCAATTGGGCTGAGCTCGACCTGGCTCTTGAACAGACGCGACGTGTTTGGTCAGAGTTGGCTGGACCCGGCCAATCCGAGCGCTCGATAGACTTCTTGTGCAGCATTTTTCAAAGCGTACCGGTTTTCGTAGCAGGCTCGTGCATTCTTTCGCATGACTGTGCGCTCAGCAGGAGTGAGAGCCATAAACCGTTCGAGGAGCCTTATCGTTCCCTCAACAGTATCGGTCTCGATGAGTGCTGCTCCATCCGTTTCGACGTCACTGGCAATATTTACCTTATCGGACATCAAGGGGATGGTGGCACAAGCCAGCGCGTCGGCGACGGCGATCCCGAAGTTCTCCTGATGGGAAGGTAAAACGAAGGCTTCCGCTCCGTAAAAAGCACCCCATTTCGCATTTCCTCGCAGAGCTCCGGTCCAGTGCACTCTCTTTTGAATTCCCAAGCGCTCGGCCTGTGCCTGCAACTGCTTAAGCCAACCTGCGTCATCAGGACCAACCATGACCAGGTCTAAATCAGATGGCACTGCCTGTGCATATGCCTCAAGCAATAAATCGCAGCCTTTCTTGGGATGAAGGCGGCCCAGAAAGAGAATGTAGTGCCGTGACCGAACCGCTGGACAGGCTAAGAGGAAGGACTCTTTGAGGACTTCCGGATCTCCGCTTGGCCCAATGGTGCCGTAGGGCACCACGACGCGTTTGAATTTCCTTCGAAATGGAAAGCCCTCCGCAGCGATCCTCATTTCCTCGTGGCTTGTGAAGCAGACAGCTTCTGCACGATCAAGGTTCTCTCGTTCGAAGAGTGTCCAGTACGCCAGTTTTTTCATGTGTTTCAGCGGAAACCGCCGCATAAAATATGGGTCGAGCATACCGTGTGAGAACACCACGTAAGGCCTGCGCCCTGCGACTGCCTGGCGCACAGCTACGCCATGATATTGCCAGACGCCGTTCACAATTATGCCGTCAAAGCGACCATAGTTTGCCTTCAGCCATTTCTTCAGCTTCGGCTCGTAGTGATAGTTCCCGCGAGTAGGACCGAAGGCGTGCACTTCTGCGTCGGATCGCTTGCTGAAGCGCTCTACGGGACTATCGAAGGTTGCTACTTCCACTTGATTGCCGGCTCGCCGATGCGCTGCAATGAACATGCCCACTGAGTCTGTGGGTCCACCGTAGATTGGATCCAGCGAGGAGATGACATGAAGCAATCGCACGTTTTTACCCTATCACAGGAAAATTCGATGTCATGTTCTGTGCAGGTCGAAAGGACGGCCATGAACAGCAGGTTCGCATGAATGAAGCTAAGAAAGCCGACATGCTAATACCTAAGGTACTTAGCTCGCATGCTAATGAATTCCGCAAGATCGTCTCTCCAATCATCCGCGACGCGGCGCGGATCTTCACCCTTTTCAATTGCGGTGAGGCTTGATTGGTTTTTCATCAGTGTATCGAGCCCTTCAGGCTTCCAATGGTCAGCATAGAGTTTCACCAGTGCTGCCGCAATTTCCAAACCCAACTCGGGACCATCCAACATCTCTCGGTCTGTCAGTAGGATGTTGACACCTCCGCACGGTTCGTCCTTATAGTTCGAGGCAGTCGGCGTAAAGCGTATGGGGACAAAGCGCACGCCTCCGATGTCTCGTTTGTTTAGATAACTAGCAAAAAGAACCGCATCAATCCACGGTGCACCCACGACCTCAAAGGGGGTGTCGGTCCCCCTGCCAACGGATATATTGGTGGCTTCTATCATGCCAATTCCGGGATAGAGCTCAGCCTCAGTCAAACTACGCATGTTGGGGGAAGGGTTAATCCACAGCCGGTTTGTAGAATCAAACCAGTCGCCCCTTTGCCAACCTTCCATGGACACGACGATCAGGTTCGCCATGATCTTTCGCTCTGCATTGAACATTGAAGCTAACTCGCCGAGGGTCATTCCATGGCGAATCGGTGTGCGCCAGTAGCTCACGAAGGACTCTGCTTTTGCGTCCGCTATAGGCCCCTGAACGTAGCTTCCGTTGATAGGATTAGGCCGATCCAATACCACGATCGGCTTGCCGGCCTTGGCCGCAGCTTCGAGGAAATACCCAAGCGTACTCTCATACGTGTAGAAGCGCACGCCGATATCCTGAATGTCGAACACCAGGACGTCGACCCCTTCGATTTGAGAATGCCGGGGGCGCCGCTTTTCATCGGAGTCTCCATAAACACTGTAGACAGGAGCGCCCGTGGCCAAATCGCGCGCGTCGTCAATCGCGCTCGTATCGAGTTCGCCTGCAACACCATGCTCAGGGCTGAAGATCGCGGCAAGTTTGACGCCGGGAGCTGCCTTGAGCACGTCTGCCGTCCGTTGTCCGTGCCCATCCACGGCAGTCTGGTTGGCTACCAATCCGACACGCACCGGATGCGCTGTATCCGGATGGAGCTCGCGAAAACCATGCTCCTCAAGAATATCGATGCCGGTTTTCACTTCGCCATTTCTCACTGTCATTCGCCTTGCCGCCATCATCGATTCGTTGTAACCGGTGATCCGCGAAAGCCTCAGTCGATCAGCCTCCGTCACGCTCAAGCCCAACGACGCCGCAACCGCGGTTGCGACTTTCGTTCTCAGAGCAACAACCGATTTTCCGACGTGCGGATGTACGGCATTGGTCAGCAGAATCACGTAGGTATCAGTAATCGGATCCAGCCATATGGACGTGCCTGTGAAGCCGGTGTGACCGAACGATCCAACCGGAAACAGTTCGCCGCGGTTTGTGGAGAACGGTGAGTCGATATCCCATCCGAGTCCTCGCAAACTCGCTGCAGTTGCCGGCTGCTGCGGAGTGGACATTTTCATCATCGCGGCAGAACTCAGGATTTTGTGGTTGTGCAGAATGTCTTCGGCATACCTGGCCAAATCATCGACTGTTGAGAACAATCCAGCATGCCCGGCGACTCCTCCCATTCGTCGCGCTGTTGGATCATGCACGATGCCGCGAAGCATCTGGCCATGTTCGTCATATTCTGTCGGAGCGATACGAGCAACCCAGTCCTGAGGAGGAAGGAACCGCGTATCCTTCATTCCCAACGGCTGGAAGATATGTTCCCGTGTATAGTCATCCAGGAATTGGCCTGTGATCTTTTCGACGAGGAAGCCTAGAGCCTCAAAGTTAATGTCACTGTAGACGAATCGCGAACCCGGCGGGATGGAAGGTTTCGCCTCCATCACCATATTGAAGGCGGCGCCCTTTCCTAGCCATGGATCTTTCAAGTCGAGATCCGGAGCCAGGCCCGAGTAGTGGGTCAATAACTCGCGGACTGTCATATCGGCTTTCCCGTTCTGCGCAAATTCAGGGAGGTAGTTCTTGATCGGATCGTTGAGGCGCACAAGCCCCTGCTCAACCAGCTGCATCACCGCAGTAGCAGTAGCAACACACTTTGTCATTGAGGCGATGTCGAATACCGTGTCCACAGTCATAGGTTCGCGCACTGGCTCCAGCGAGCGTGAGCCGAACGCTCTGCGATAGACAGTTTTTCCTCGGCGCCCCACGAGCAACACGGCGCCGGGTATCTCTCTCTGCTCGACTGCCTTTTGGAGAATGTGATCCAGTGAGGTGAATTGTTGCTTTTCGTGGACCGCATTCGTCGGCGGCCCGGCCAACTCCTGAGCGGTCGGGGGAATCTGGACAGCCGAAAGCGTCAGGCCTGCGACCAGCACTGAAACAAACACTGCAGCGGCCATCTGCAATCTCCTTCGAGATGAATCAGCCATCAATTCTCCTCCCATTCGTCGGCACAACACTGTCATGAATCCTGAAGAAATTCATAAAGCCGCAGCGTTTTCAACCAGACACCGGCCTTCTCTATGAAGGCTACGTTAAGACTCGCGGGATTGGCTTTCGAATTCCACAAATAGAATCAAAGATGCGAACTGTCAGGCGTTGTGAGTATCACCGTTATGCGAGACTATACGCATGAATTTCAGACTCTGGTTTGCTCGCAGAATCCTGCTGATGCCCCTGGCCGCAGCCGCTATTTTCCTATTTGCACGCTCGGCGAGCGCACAGACTGCTCCAAAAGCACAGGCGGCTCCTTCCGATGAGGTTCTTACGAAGAATCTCATCAGTACCTCGGGCGCGACGTTTCGCGTCGAGGACAAGGAACTCTCCAAGAAGTGGAGCTTGATCGCCTACGGAGATATGCGCTTCACCGACCCAACGAATGAAAAGGTGACAAATCCTAAAGTCAGGCGCTGGCTGGTGGATCGCGTCGCGGCGGAACATCCAGATGCGGTGCTACTTTCAGGAGATGTGC
>Ga0075030_100007024_pt1 | contig 10045 bp, 6 predicted proteins | sample LitLauG_LLR_2012_FD_71393 | JGI IMG/M metagenome (GOLD analysis project Ga0075030, IMG submission 71393) | Freshwater sediment microbial communities from Pennsylvania, USA - Little Laurel Run_MetaG_LLR_2012 | ecosystem: Environmental > Aquatic > Freshwater > Creek > Sediment | place: USA...
TCGGGGTGTTCGTCGTAGGCGCGCGCCATGGCGGCGGCAATGCGCACTCGCATCAGGTCGCCATGCTCCGGCGACGTCGACAGTCGCTGCTCCAGGCCGTCGATCTGCTCGCGGGCGGCGGCCAGCTGGTCGGTGTCGACCAGCGCGTAGAAAAGCTCCAGCTGGCTGTCGATGTCATCCGGACGCTCTTGCACCAGCCGGCGCAGCATCGGGATGGCGCGTGCCGACTGCCTGAGGCGGGCGTAGGCGACCGCGGCCTGGTAGCGCGCATACGCGGGCACCTCGACACCTGCCGCGGTCAGGCGTTCGTATCGGCTGGCGGCATCGGCGTCGCGATGCATCAGTACGTCGGCCTGGATCCGGTCGAACGGGGCCGCCTCGCCGTGCCGTGCCGCTTCGATCTCGCCACCGCCCGATCGGATCAGTTCGTCGAGCCGGGTCGCGACCTTCGCCAGTCGTTCCATGCGTTCGGATCGATCTTCGAGTCCTTCCGCGTAGCGCAGCTCCAGGGCGGCCTGTTGCGCGAGAATCGCGCGCAAGTCGGGGTCCTCGCCAAGTTCCGGGTGTGCCAGCACCAGGTCGGCGGCCGGAGCCACCGCGCCCAGCTTGTCCAGCATCAGCGCCTGCCCCTTGATCGCGTTCAAGTTGGCCGGGTCCAGATCGCCCGCGTGCCGATAAGCGTCCAGCGCCGCCGCGTAGTCGCCAGCCCCGCGGCGCACGTAGGCGGTGGCTTCCCACAGCGCGGACGAGCCGGGAAAGCGGGCGACGGCCGCGTTCGCGAATCGATTGGCTTGCTGCAAGTCATTGCCTTGCGCCAGGCGATAGATACGGTCGATGGCTCGGTCGGCCGATACGAGGTCGGCCGCCGCGTCATCCGGCAGGGTCGATGGGGTCGAGACAGCGGGGGAGGGCGAAGCCTGGCCAGCGGACTGCGCGGCGGCGCTGGCGCACGGCCCGACCCACAGCATGAAAGTCAATGCAACGATCCGGCGCTGCGGCGTGTCATCGCGGCCCAGGCGTCGGCGAGCGGGCTTCGATTCCAGGGAGGATTGTTCTTCTTCGTGATGCACTGCGCGGACCGATCCTTGAACGCTCGAAATCAGGCAGTCGGCGCACTGCTCGAACCGAAGCGAGGGACAGAGCTAAGTCACTGATTATCCAAACAGTTTTGCGGAATGGATCGACCAAAAAGGTACGCCTCCTGAGCGCAACTCGACTGAGCCGGATCAACTTCGACGCCGAGAAGGCCTTCATTGACGCGAAGGCGCAGGGGCTTTGGGGGAACTTGCTCTTTCGGCCGCAGGCCGCGCCGACCTCGAAGCCGGGCCGGCAAAACTAGGCAGCTACGGTGCGCGTGGCAGGGATCCGGGCGGGCAGGTCTTCGGCACGCACCATGAACACCATGTCGTCGCCGGCGCTGGTGGTGGCCCAGGTCACCGGGGTCTGCGGGTACTCGCGTTCAACCTCGGCCCGGCCGTCTCCGACCTCGACCACCAGCAGCCCTTGCGGATTCAAACGGCCCCGCGCATCCGCCACCACGCGGCGCACGACATCCAGTCCGTCCGGCCCGCCCGCCAGGGCGAGCGTTGGCTCGTGGGAGTACTCGCGCGGCAACTTGGACAGCGCCTTGTCGGTGACGTAAGGCGGATTGCACAGGATCAGGTCGTAGCGCGATGCGCCAAGGGCCTGGAAAAGGTCCGATTCGATCAATCGCACGCGGTCGGCCAGGCCGTATTCCTCCACGTTGCGGGCGGCGACGGCCAGGGCGTCGACCGAAATATCGACCGCGTCGACCGACGCGTTGACGAAAAGGTCCGCCGCGATCACCGCAAGGCATCCGGAGCCGGTGCACAGGTCCAGCACCGAGCGCACCGCCGCAGGGTCGGGCAGCCACGGCTTCAGTTCGTCCTTGAGCAACTCGGCGATGAACGAGCGCGGGATGATGACCCGCGAGTCCACGAAGAACCGATAGCCCTGCAGCCAGGCCTCGCCCAGAAGGTAGGCGACCGGCACGCGCTTCTTGACGCGCCGCTCGATCAATTCGATCAGCGAGTTGATTTCGGCGTGGGTCAGGAACGCGTCCAGGAAAATCTCCATTCGTTCCAGCGGCAGCTTCATCGCGCGCGTGACCAGGAACGCAGCCTCGTCGAATGCATCCAGCTGCCCGTGACCGAAGAAGATCGGCCGCTCGTTGAAGCGCGTCACTGCGTAGCGCAGCACGTCGCGCAGCGTGCGCAGATTGGCTATGGCGTCGATCGACATGGTGTCTTCTGATTCAGTGTGTGGTCCGGCTCGACAACAACAACTCCAGTGTGCGCTGGTAGATCCGCGTCAGCCGTTCGATGTCCCGGACCAGAACACGCTCATCGACCTGGTGGATCGAGGCGTTGACCGGGCCGAATTCGACCACCTGCCTGCAGATCCGAACCAGGAATCGGCCGTCAGAGGTGCCCCCGCTGGTTGACAGCTGTGGCTGCTGGCCGGTCTGTTCCAGGATCGCGCGCGACAGCATATCAACCAACTCGCCTGGCGCGGTCAGGAACGGCTCGGCCCCCAGGGTCCATGTCAGGTCGTAGCTCAGCGCATTGCGGTCCAGGATTGCCTGCACGCGGCGCCGCAGCTCGGCGGGCCCGGTAGCCGGCGCGAACCGGAAATTGAACAGCATCTCGCATTGACCGGGGATCACGTTGCCGGCTCCGGTGCCACCGTGCAGATTGGAGACTTGAAACGTGGTCGGCGGGAAGAAGGGTTCGCCCCGATCCCACTCGGTCGCCGCCAGCTCGGCCAGCGCGGGTGCCAGTTGATGAAGCGGATTGCGGGCCAGTTGTGGGTAGGCCACGTGTCCCTGTATGCCGTGCACCAGCAGGCGCCCGGACAGCGATCCGCGCCGGCCGTTCTTGATCGTGTCGCCCAGATCCAGCGCCGACGTGGGTTCGCCGACCAGGCCATAGTCGATCCGCGTGCCGCGCGCCTGCAAGGCTTCGACCACCGCGACCGTGCCGTCGGTCGCGTCACCCTCTTCGTCCGAGGTCAGAAGCAGCGCGATCGAGCCGGCATGGGCGGGCCGGGCTCTGGCGAACTGCTCGGCCGCCACCACGAAGGCGGCCAGCGAGGCCTTCATGTCGGCGCTGCCGCGGCCATACAGCCAGCCGTCGCGCTCCTCGGGGACGAACGGATCGGAGCTCCACTTCTCGCGGGGGCCCGGCGGAACCACGTCGGTGTGCCCGGCGAACGCGATCAGAGGCGGGGCGGTGCCGCGCTGCAGCCACAGATTTCGCGTCGACCCGCGATCGAACCGCTCGCTCGCAAAACCCGCAGCGGCGAGCCGGTCGGCGATCATCTGCTGGCAGCCGGCGTCCTCTGGCGTGACGGACCGGCGGGTGATCAACAGCTTGGCCAGATCGAGCGCGGCGGACACTAGATGTTCAGCGTGAATTCCGTGAAGGACGCGGCATCCGGATTCGGTTTCGCCGACGTCTCCGCCTTCACCACCGGCTTGCCCGCGTTGTTGATCAGCCACAGCAGGTTGTTCTTCGAGTCGGCCGCCAGCAGCGCGTCTTCGCGGGTGATCGTGTCCCTCTGCAACAGCTCGTACAGGCTCTGCTCGAACGAGCGGCTTTCCGGATCCAGGCTCTGCTCCATCGATTCCTTGATTGCCTGCACGTCGCCGCGCGCGATCAGCTCATGCGTGTGTCCCGAGTTCATGAGCACTTCGACGGCCGGCACCCGGCGACCCTGGCGCGAGCGCACCAGGCGCTGCGAGATGATCGCCCGCACCGCCGTGGCCATGTCCTGGAACAGCGCAAAGCGCGCCTCGGTCTGATAAAAGCTGATGACGCGGTTCAGGGCATGCGCGCTGTTGGTCGCATGCAGCGTCGCCACCACCATGTGGCCGGACATCGCATACGCCAGCGCCGCCGTCATCGTGTCGCGATCGCGAATCTCGCCGATGAACAGCACGTCCGGCGCCTGGCGCATCGCGTTGCGCAGCCCCTCTCCCAGCGAGACGGTATCGTGCCCGATCTCGCGCTGGTTGACGATCGACTTCTTGTTGCGGAACAGGAATTCGATCGGGTCCTCGAACGTCAGGATGTGGCCGGTCGCCAGCTCGTTGCGATGGTCGAGCATCGAGGCGATCGTGGTGGATTTGCCCGAACCGGCGGCGCCCACGACCAGGATCAGGCCGCGCCGTTCCATCGCCAGGTCCTTCAGCACCTCGGGCAGCGACAGCGTTTCGAGCTGCGGAATGTCGTTCGGGATGTAGCGAACCACGGCCGATACCGAACCGCGTTGCAGGAAAGCGCTCAGCCGGAAGCTGCCCACGCCCTGCACCGGCAGGCCGATGTTCAGCTCGCGCGAGCGCTCCAGCTCGCGGAACTGCGCGTCGGAAAGCCGCTCCGTCAGCAGCGCAACCACCGCCTGCTGCTGCATCCGCTCCTGGTTGATCGGCACGCACACGCCGTTGATCTTGATCGTGATGGGTGAGCCCGCCGACAGGAACAGGTCGGACGCGTTCTTCTCGGCCATCAGTTGAAACAAGCGCTCCAGTGCCATCGTTCGATCCCCAGGGCTGTCCGATCCGCGCTGCAGGCGTCAATCGCCCTGCGCGACCCGCAGCAATTCGTTGATTCCGGTCTTGGCGCGCGTCTGCGCATCGACCCGCTTGACGATCACCGCGCAGTACAGGCTGTGCGAGCCGTCCTTGGCCGGCAGGGAGCCGGAAACGACGACCGCTCCGCGCGGCACCCGGCCGTACAGGATCTGGCCGGTTTCGCGGTCGTAGATCCGGGTACTGGCGCCGATATACACGCCCATCGAGATCACGGCATCCTGCTCCACGACCACGCCCTCGACCACTTCGGAGCGGGCACCGATGAAGCAGTTGTCCTCGATCACGGTCGGCGCCGCCTGCACCGGTTCCAGCACGCCGCCGATCCCGACCCCCCCGGACAGGTGCACGTTGCGGCCGATCTGGGCGCAGGAGCCCACCGTGCACCAGGTATCGACCATCGTGCCCTCGTCGATGTACGCGCCGATGTTGACGAAGGAGGGCATCAGCACCACGTTGCGGGCGATGTAGGCGCCGCGCCGCGCCATCGCGGGAGGAACCACCCGCACCCCGCTGGCGCGGAAATCATCGGCGCTGTAGCGCGAATACTTCGGTTCGACCTTGTCGTAGAAGCGCAGCGCGTCCCGCTCGCCGCCCATCACGGCGTTGTCGCGCAGTCGAAACGACAGCAGGACCGCCTTTTTCAGCCACTGGTGCACGATCCAGCCGCCGTCGACCTTCTGCGCCACCCTCAGGCGGCCCGCGTCCAGCTCGCCCAGCGCCGTTTCGACCGCCTCGCGCAGCTGCGCAGGCGCGGCCGAGGGCGTCAGCGACGTCCTGTGCGGCCAAGCTTCCTCGATGATTGCCTCGATCGACACCTTGGGATTCTCCCTTAATTTCCGGCGATTGAAAGGCCGAGAAGCGGCTCGCCAGCGGCCCGCCCGGCACTTGCGAGGTGCACGATCCGTCGGGCCGCCTCCAGGACCTGCTCTTCCTCGGCCACCAGCGCGATGCGCACGAAGCCGGCGCCGGGATTGACGGCGTCGACTTCGCGTCCCAGGAAACTGCCCGGCAGCACGGTGACGTTGTACTGCGCGTACAGGCAGCGCGCAAACTGCTGGTCGTCACCCGGGGTGCGCGCCCAAAGGTAAAAGCCCCCGTCCGGCAGCGCGGTCGGCAGCACCGAGTCGATCGCGGGCGTGACCTGCGAGAACTTGGTCGCGTAGCGCCGGCGGTTTTCCGCAACGTGCGCCTCGTCGTTCCAGGCCGCGATGCTCGCCGCCTGGACCGCCGGGCTCATCGCGCAGCCGTGATAGGTCCGATAGCGCAGGAACGGCGCGATCAGGCGCGCGTCGCCGGCCACGAACCCGGATCGCAGCCCGGGCGCGTTGGAACGCTTGGACAGACTGCCGAAGACGACCAGTTGCTCGAATCCGGACCGTCCGAGCGCGGCGGCCGCTTGCAGCGCGCCCAGCGGCGGGCGCGCGGGATCGGGATAGATGTCCGAATAGCATTCATCCGCCGCGATCACGAAGCCGTAGCGATCGGCATGCTCGAACAGGTCCCGCCACTGCGCCAGCTGCATCACGGTGCCGGTCGGGTTGCCGGGCGAGCAGGTGTACACCAGGCCAACCTGCCTCCATTGCTCCGGGCCCAGCCGCTCGAACGGCATGCGAAATCCGGCCTCGGGCGTCAGCGGGAGAAAAACCGGCTCGGCCCCGGCCAGCAGCGCCGCCCCCTCGTAGATCTGGTAGCCCGGATTGGGCAGCACGACCCGCTGCGATCCGCGCGCATCCAGCACCGCCTGGGCGAACGCGAACAGTGCCTCGCGTGACCCGGTAACCGGTAACACCTGGGTCAGGGGATCCAGCCCGTTCAAGCCATGGCGTCGCGCCAGCCAGCTGCCGATGGCGAGCCTGAGCGCGTCGGAGCCGGCCGTCTTCGGGTACGAGGACAGCGACGGCAAGGCGGCGACCAGCGCGTCCAGAAGCAGCTGCGGCGTCGCGTGCCTCGGCTCCCCGATCGAAAGGTCGATCGGCTCCAGGTGCGCGGGCGGGGTGCAATCGGCGAGCAGCGCCCGCAGCCGCTCGAACGGATACGGCCGCAGCCGTTCAAGCAGCGGATTCATCCGGGCCGGCTCCGGCGCGCGCAAATCGACCCAGTTCGACATACGGAGCCGGCTTCCAGCCGCGCTTGCGGTGTTCGGCCACCACCGTGGTCGTGATCCCCCCGCGCACGTTCCAGCGGGAGGTCAGACGGATGAAGCGTGGCCGCAGGGCCGCCTGCAGGTCGTCCAGCACCTGGTTGGTAACCGCCTCGTGGAAGGCCCCACGGTCCCGGTACGACCAGATATACAGTTTCAGGCTCTTTAACTCGACATTGAGCCGGTCGGGCACGTATTGCAGCGTCAGCGTTGCAAAATCCGGCTGGCCGGTGAGCGGACACAGGCAAGTGAATTCGGGCGACTCGATATGGACCAGATAATCGCGGGCCGGATTCGGATTGGGAAAGGTCTGCAGCTGGCGGCTCGGGCGCGTGCTCATCGGACACGGTCAAATGTTTCGATATCATTATAGGCATCAGGCGCAACGAGTCAGCCGTTGCCCGGGCTCGCTACGGCACCGGGCCGGCCCATAGAGCGCCTTTCCCGAGAACGCATCGTGCAGCTACGGCAGATCAAGCTGGCCGGGTTCAAGTCGTTTGTCGACCCGACCCAAATCGACGTCCCCGGTCGCCTGGTGGGCGTGGTCGGACCCAACGGGTGCGGCAAGTCCAACGTGATCGACGCGGTGCGCTGGGTGCTCGGCGAGAGCAAGGCGGCCGAGCTGCGCGGCGAATCGATGCAGGACGTGATCTTCAACGGCGCGGCGAGCCGGCCGGCGGCGGGTCGGGCCAGCGTCGAGCTGCTGTTCGACAACAGCGACGGCCGGCTCGGCGGCGAATGGGGGCGCTTCAGCGAGCTGTCGGTCAAGCGGATCCTGTCGCGCGATGGCGCCTCCAGCTACCTGATCAATCAGCAACACGTGCGCCGGCGCGATGTGCATGACCTGTTTCTGGGCACCGGGCTGGGCCCGCGTGCCTACGCGATCATCGGCCAGGGAATGATCTCCCGCATCGTGGAGGCGCGCCCCGAGGAGCTGCGCGTCTACCTGGAGGAGGCCGCCGGGGTCTCGAAGTACAAGGAGCGGCGACGCGAAACCGAGACGCGGCTGCGCGAGGCGCGCGACAACCTGGCCCGCGTGAGCGACATCCTGCGCGAGCTGGATGAACGGGTGGTCCACCTGGAGCAGCAGGCCGAGCTGGCGCGGCAGTATCGCGATCTGAAGCAGCGCCACCAGGATGCGCAACTGCTGTTGTGGTTCCTGCGATCGCGCGAGGCTCGCGCCCAGAGCGACCGCTGCGCGCGGGACGTCGGGCAGGCGCAGGCCGCAATCGAGTCGCATCGGGCCGAGCTGAGCGCACTGCAGCGCAGGCTGGAAGACCAGCGGTCGGCCCACTACGAGGCCGGCGAGGCGACCCACGGCGCCCATGGCGAGCTGCTCCGGGTCAACTCCGAGATCGGCCGCCTCGAGGGCGAAATACGAATGATTGCCGAAAACCGTGCACGATTGTCGGCGCAGATCTCGGGATACCTGCAAAGGCAGGAACAGCGCGGCCAGGAGCACGCACGGCTGTCGCAGCGCTCGACCGAGCTGAGCGCGTCGATCCAATTGTTCGACGACCAGCACCTGCAGGCCTGCGCGGCCAATGAGGGGCAGGACGCCGAGCTGCCTGGCGTCGAAGCGGCCTACCACGCGGCGCGCGAAGCGCTGACTGTTGCGCGCTCGCATGCGGCCGGCGCTGTCCAGGCGATCGAGGGCGCCGCCCAGCACGGGCGCACGCTGGAGGCGCAACTGGCGCAACTGGCGCAGCGCTGCGAGCGCTTGCGCGAGGAGCACGGGCAGCTCGAACCGTCGGACCAGGGGCGCCTGGCCGGGGTCCAGCAGGAAATCGAGCGTTTGACCCGGGAGCTGGACGAGCGCGCGCACGACGCCCGTGCCGCCGAGGAACAGCGCGCCCAGCTGGAAGCGGAGCGGGTCGCAGCCGGCGAGCAACGCAGCCAGGCCGCCGATCTGGTGGCGCGACTGCAGGCCCGGCTGCATGCCCTGAGCGATCTTCAGGCCAACGTCGAGGCCGACGAACACCTGGATCCCTGGCTGAAGACGCATGGTCTGGGCGGGCTGCCCAGGCTTTTCAAGCGCCTGGAGGTGGAAAGCGGCTGGGAGCCGGCGTTCGAGGCCGTCCTGCGCGAGCGGATCGAGGCCATCGAGGTTGGCAGCCTGGACACGGTGGCTGCCTTCGCGGCGGCCGAGCCGCCGTCGCGGGTCGCTTTCTTCACCGTCGCCGACGGGCCCCCGATGGCGCAGGCGGCCGCACCCTGGGCCGCGCTTTCCAGCAAGCTGCGCGACCAGGATTCTGCGCTGGCCGCGGTGGTCCGGGAGTGGCTGGCCGGCGTGTTCGTGGCGACCGACCTGTCCGCCGCGCTGCGGGAGCGCCACCGGCTGCCGGCGGGAAGCCAGTTCGTGGTGTCCGCGGGGCACCGGGTCGGCCGCCACGCGGTGCGGTTTTACGCAGCGGACGACCGCAAGGCCGGCCTGCTGGCGCGCCGCCTCGAAATCGAGAACCTGCAGCGGCAGCTGAAGGCTCAGCGGCTGATCGAAGAAGAGGCGGTCGCGCGCCTGGCGCGGATCGAGTCCGGGCTGCGGCGCGCCCAGGAGTCGGCGCAGGCGGAGCGCGAGGCGATCGAGCGATCGCGGATCCGCCTGCACGAGTCCCAGCTGGAGGCGGTTCGGCTGGGCGAATCGCACGAGCGTATCCGGCTGCGGCGCGGGCAGATCGATCAGGAGCTTGGCGAGATCGGCGCGCAGCAGCGGGAACTGGAGCAGCAGCGGGCGGATGCGCAGAGTCGCTTCGACGCGCTGGACCTGGAACTGGCGCACCAGCAGCAGGAGGTGGAAGCGGCCCGGACCGGGTACGAGGCGGCCGAGCAGGGCTTGCGGGCGGCGCGCGAATCCTCGCACCGCCTGCAGGTGGAGCGGCAGCGGCTGCAAATCGAGCTGAACGTGGCGCGCGAGCGGCTCACCGAAGTCGAGCAGGCTGCGCGCGACGCGCTCGAGGAGAGCGATCGGCTGTCGGAAGAGATCGAGCGCGCCCGCCTCGACGAAGCCAGGCTGGACGACAGCAGCCCGCGCGAGGATCTGGAGCAATGGCTGCAGCAGCGGCTGGGCGCGGAGCAGGCCCTGCGCGAAGCGCGCAACCGGCAGGATCAACTGGCCGACGCCTTGCGCCAGTGCGATGAGCAGCGCCTCGCGATGGAGCGCGAATTGCAGCCGCGCATCGACCGCGCCACCGACCTGAAGCTCAAGGAGCAGGCAGCGCGCCTGGCGGCCGAGCAGTTCGACCGACAATTGGCCGAGGCGGGGGCCGATCTGGAGGCCTTGGGCGCGCGTGCCGAGA
>Ga0075030_100007025_pt1 | contig 10044 bp, 8 predicted proteins | sample LitLauG_LLR_2012_FD_71393 | JGI IMG/M metagenome (GOLD analysis project Ga0075030, IMG submission 71393) | Freshwater sediment microbial communities from Pennsylvania, USA - Little Laurel Run_MetaG_LLR_2012 | ecosystem: Environmental > Aquatic > Freshwater > Creek > Sediment | place: USA...
TGTAATTCGGCCACCGTGGCATTCCCGCTGTCGACCTGGCGGCGTTTTTCAACCAGAGGGGTGGCAAACTCAGTGCTCCAGTTCTGCTCCAACTGCTGCACCTTCTCGAGACTGCTGCGCTGCTGATCGGAGTTGACCAGTTCCTGGGCGTGGCGCAGGCGGTCGCCCAGCAGGTGCAAGCCGTCATTCATTTTCTCCACATCCCGAGTGTCGCCGCTGAGCAGGTAGTTCTGCAGGTGAAGGCGGTTCTGCATCATTTCGAAGCGGACCGCGGAAGTCGCCTCGGTCATTTCAATCGAACGTTGCGCGGCGGCCTTGGTCTCATGTTCGCGCCGGACCGCAAGCAGGTTGACCGCCAGCAGAACCAGAACCGTAGCCAGGATGATGCCGAAATTCAGATATAGTTTCTTGCCGATATTCATGCGCTTCCTCTCTCAGTCAGCGTCATTGGGCTGGAGCAAAACGGAACACCACCAGGCCGGTGCTCTCATCCTTGCTCGCTTCATACCGCCACTTCTTAACCGCGTCCAGAACGGCGTTCGCCAGTACCGGGTGCCCTCCGACCAGTTTGGCGCTCTTCACGGTGCCGTTCGCGGCCACCGTGATTTCGACTTTCACCACGCCGCTGATGCTCATCCGCCGCGCCAAGTCCGGATACGCGGGCGCGACCTGGCTCTTCACTTTCCGGGTGATCTCCTCTTGCCCCCAGGCCGAACCAGCGTGGCAAACGATCCCGCCACTGATCAGCAGCCCTACTGCAAGTCTCTGCACGGCTCGAAAAGACACAATTCCTCCCTTCGTCGCTGGGACTGCTCCCCACCGCCAGTGCACGGACACTACCGTTAAGTACCCTCCGGCAGTTTCCGGCGGTTACTTTGGTTAGGTGTTCAAGTGATTGAAAAATAAACTGTTAAATTGTCCGATTGGGGTTCCAGCAAAACCTGAGCGAGCCGGGGCGCGGCCGATATGCGAAACTCCTAATTTGGGTCGCACAATGAGACACCAGAGCCAACTTTGTCACGGTTTCACACTTTGACACCCGGTACCACGTATTCCCTTGACTCAATTTGAGAATCAAGCGTACGTTCATAACTGTAATCCAATTGTTTTCAATTGTTTAGCTAGTTATGGGGGCGGACTGATCAGCATCACCGGCAACTCGGTCGTCGAGCGAGCGTCTCACTCTGACGAAACGTTCCAGAAGCTGTTGCTAGACCTATCTCGGGCCGCGTTTCAGAATGGCGACGCCGACCAACTCATCCTCTCGTTCTGTCAGCAGACCCGCCAGTTCTTTCATGCCCGTGGCGCCTACTTTTGGAAATGTACTTCGGAAGGTGAGCTGGTAGGTGCGCAAGCCGACGGCTTTAATGCCCAGCGCTTTCGCGGCCTGCGGCTCCGCGCCGGAGATCAGGCGGTCGTCCTTGACGCCATTCAGAACCGCCGCACCCTCTTCCAAAACGACATCGATCTGGCCCAACCTCCGAAGATCGCCCAGTTTCCCGCGACTTCGGTGATGTCCGCTCCTTTGATCGTCTCCAATGAAGTGGTGGGCGCGGTTACTTTTCTCTACGACACCCCGGACTCCCGCTTTGACGAGGATTCCGCAGCCAAAGCCACGATTCTTGCGACCCAACTCGGTACCGCCCTCGAAGCGCTCCGGCTTAATCAGATGTCGCGCGAAGAGCGCCGCCGGGCCATGATCCTGGCGGAGGCCGCGACCGCCCTGCACAGCCTGCCCGATACTGCGGCGGTCATGGAGGGTCTCGCCGACCGGTTGCGCGTCCTGCTGCATTCTCCCATCGTGCTCATCTTTGTCCAGGAGGAAAGCTCGTTCCATCTTCGCGCCGTGTCGACCGAGACTCCGGCCCTGGCGCGCGTCATCCGTTCCCGCTCCGAGGCGAACCATTTGCGCCCGGCGAGCGAGATTGCCACGCGAGCCGTGGGTGCCAGTGAGCGCATCACGGTGAGCATCGACGGCGCATCGCATTTTGGCGAAGACTCGCCCCCCGGCGTGCTGATCGCGGCCCCGTTCCGCACCTCGCGCTCCTACGGGGCCGTGCTCGTCTATCCGCGCTCCAACCGCCCCTTCACACAGGAGGAGAAGGCGCTGGTCTCCGCCTTGGCCGGATTTGGCGCCGTGGCCATCGCGAACGCTGAGTTGTATGGCATGGCTCGGGCCCAGGCGCAGGAACTCCATGAAATCCTGGAGATCTCCTTTGAACTCGGTTCGGCCGGGAAGCTCGACCAGTTCATGCAGACCTCGGTCGTGCGCGCAGCCAGCTTCCTGGGATTTGGACGCTGCTTCATCGGACTTCTGGAGAGCGACCGGTTTCACATCCGCTGGGGCTTTGAGATGGGCGCCGCGCGCCCCGTGGATATCCCTCTGGTGGAAGGCGTGGCCACCCGCGCCCTCCGCCAACGAGACGTTTTCGTGACCGAGGATGCCGCGAAAATGCCCGGCGCCAATCTGGATTTCGTCGCCTCCTTTAACATCCGCCAACTGCTGGCCGTTCCGCTGCTGGGTTCCAACGGCGACGTTCTGGGCATGTTCGGCTTGCTCGATCGCCTCGAGCCCGGGCCGATCAACCAGGAAGACACGCGCCGCGCGCGCGCGCTGGCCGCTCAGCTGGCCATTGCCCTGGAACTCACCCGCAACCTGCATCAATCCGAACAGCACCGCCGCCGCGCGGAGGCGCTGGTTGCGCTCGCGCTCGATTTAAATACCGTTCTCCACCTGCCTGGCTTCTCGCGCAATTTTGCCCTGCGCGCCTCCCACCTTCTCGGAGGCAGCGCCGTGGCTCTCAGTTTTTTCCAGGCATCCCAATGCGAGACCCTTTTGCTGCGCGGCGATTCCGAGGTCGAAGACAAAGCTCTGCTGCGCCGCTGCAACCAGGCCCTCAGCGTGGCGCTTGCGAAAGCCGGCGCGGAGGTCGTTTTCGCCTCGGCGAAGGACTTGATCGGGGCGCCTCTCGCCTCCGATCTTGGTTGGACCGACTGCACCCTGGTCCGACTGGCGGGAGCATCCGGAGACCTGATCGGCTTCCTCTGCCTCGCCGATCGCGGCAGCGCTCCGACCGCCGAAGATCACCAGTTGCTCCGTGCCGTCGCCGGCCATGCCAGCGTCGCGCTTGAGAATGCCTGCCTGTTTACCCGTATGGACCAGGCCAACCGGCACTGGATGGAAGTGTTCGATGCGATCAGCGACTTCATCGTCGTGCACGACCAGCAGTACAAGATCCTGCGCATCAATCGCTCGCTCGCCAATTTTGTGGGCATCGCTCCGGACCAGTTGATCGGCGTCCATATGCGGGCGCTCGAAAGTCTTTCCATTGGCGCCTCGCCTCACTCCTGCCCGTTCTGCCGCGCCGGCGACGGACTGGACGAATACCTGCACTCGGTTCTGGAGCGTACCTATCTGGTTTCGACCTCCCGCATCCACGCCGCCGGCAGCGCCCAGTTGCAGACCGTCCACGTTTTGAAGGACATCACCGACCGCCGCGAGGCCGAGCGCCGCTACCGTGAATTGTTCGACAACATCCAGGAAGGAATCTTCTTCTCGACTCCCCAAGGCCGCTTCGTCGAGGTGAATGACGCCCTGGTTCGCATCCTTGGCTATGACACGCGCGAAGAGATGCTTCAGCTCGACATTCCCTCGCAGGTGTACTTTTTCCCCGAACGGCGCCAGGAATTGGCCGCTATGCTCGACCGCCAGGGCTGGGTACGCAATCAGGAAGAGGTTTTGCGCCGCAAGGATGGATCGCCCGTCCGCGTCTACATTAACGCGTTCGCGATGCGCGACTCTCGAGGCCGCGTCCTGCAACACCGCGGGCTCATTCTCGACATCACCGGCCTCCGCAATTCCCAGATCGAGTTGCAGCGCGAGCGGGATTTCTCCAGCAAGATCCTGAACCACACCCAGAGTTTGATTCTGGTGACGGGAACGGAGGGCGTCATCAGCTACGCGAATCGGCGCTGGGGCGGCCTCGGGTTTCAGCAGGATCAACTGCTCGGGCATCTCTTCACGGACCTGGCGGCGCCGGCCCGTCGCGATGCCCTGCGCACCGCACTGGCTGCGGTGGCTCGGGGGCAGCAGGTCGACAATTTCGATCTGCCGCTGGTCCGAGCCGACGGGGTCAGCGGCCAGTTCTCCGTCAATCTCAGCCCGATCAGCGCCGAAAACGGGTCGGTCACCAGCATCGTGGTGGTCATGACCGATGTTACCGACTCGGCCATGCTGCAAGCCAAGCTGGTCCACTCGGAAAAAATGGCAGCGGTCGGACAGCTGGTATCGGGCGTCGCGCACGAGGTCAACAACCCCCTCACCGCCATTCTGGGATTCACCGACCTGCTGATGGAGAACCCCGATCTGCCCGAGAGCGCGCGCCGTGATCTGCGGGTGATCCTGCAGGAGGCGCAACGGACCAAGCAGATTGTTCAGAACCTGCTCAGTTTTGCCCGTCAGATGCCGCCGCAGCGCCACCTCGTGCAGTTGAACTCGATCGTGCGCCGCACTCTCCAACTGCGCGCGTATGACTTTCACAGTCATGGGATCGCCGTCATCGAGCAGCTCGACGAGTCCCTGCCCGAAGTCATGGGAGACTCGCACCAGCTCCAGCAGGTGTTCCTCAATATCGTGAACAACGCGCACGATGCTGTCCGTGAGATCGGCAGGCAGCCCCGGATCGAAATCAACAGCGTGCGCACCGGTGGCTGGATTGAAGTTTCCTTCCGCGACAACGGTGTCGGCATTGGCGAGCCCGACCGCATTTTTGATCCGTTTTATACGACCAAGGAAGTAGGCAAGGGGACGGGATTGGGCTTGAGCATCTGTTACGGAATCGTCCGCGAGCATGGCGGCGAAATTATGTGCCACAACAACCTGGACTCGGAAGGAGCGACTTTTACTGTTCGTCTGCCGGTGGCGTCGGAGGCGGCCTCCTTCGGAGCAGTAGCCGGAGTGTATCCAAAATGACCCAGCCTGGGATCAAAACCGCGTGTGCGCCGGTTCTGCTGATCGAAGACGAACCGGCGGTGATGGACTTCGTACGCTCGGCCCTCGAACGCAATGGCTATCAAGTCATCTGCGCCGAATCCGGCGTCGACGCCCTCGGCCTGCTGGCCAAAGGCGAATTTCATGGCATTGTCTCTGACATGCGCACGCCGGGCGGCGTGGACGGCGCCCAGGTCCATGCCTGGATCGCGGCGCACCGTCCCGAACTCGCCTCCAAGGTCGTCTTCATCACCGGCGATATCGCCAACGAAGAAACCGCCGCCACCTTGCGCCGTACCGGCGCTCCTTGCGTGGAAAAACCGTTTCGGGTGCAGCAGTTCATTTCGGTGGTCGAGAAAACCATGGGCAGGGCAGGATCATGAGCGAAGACTTCCGCGTGCGTTTTCTGATCGTCGACGATGAGCAGACCATTCGCCGGCTGTGCATGACCGTCGGCGATTCGCTCGGCTTTTCCTGTCTGGAGGCGGAAAGCGGCGACGCGGCTCTGGCTCTGCTCGACGAGCAACAACCCATCCACATGGTCCTGACCGACATGGTCATGCCCAGCATGTCGGGTCTCGAATTTCTCGAGCAGGTCAAGAAATCTTTTCCGCGCGTCGAAGTCGCGGTCATGACCGGGCACGGCTCGGTCGAGACCGCCGTTCAGGCCATGAAACTCGGCGCCTACGATTACATTTCGAAGCCCTTCGCCCCGCTCGATGAACTGCGCCTTTTCTTGCGCCGCATGGCCGATAAGGTCCGCCTCGAAGAAGAAAACCAATACCTCCGCGAACGCTCCGAAACCGAAACGGCCGTGCACGGCATCATCGGCAGTTCGGCCGGCATCCAGCACGTGTTGCGCATGATCTCGCGCCTCAAAGACACGCGCACGCCGGTGCTCATTTCCGGCGAAAGCGGCACCGGCAAAGAACTGGTGGCGCGCGCCCTGCACTACCGTGGCACCCTCGCCAGCCGCCCTTTTGTGGCCGTAGATTGCGGCTCCCTGGTGCCGACTCTGATTGAGAGCGAACTGTTCGGCTATGAGAAAGGAGCGTTTACCGGCGCGCTCCGTTCCAAGCAGGGCCTGCTGCAATCGGCCGACACCGGAACCATCTTCCTCGATGAGGTCGGCGAACTTCCTCTGGAGATGCAAGCCAAGCTGTTGCGCTTCCTCCAGGAAAAGGAAGTCCGTCCGGTGGGCAGCAATCAGAAGGTCAAGGTCGATGTGCGCATAATGGCCGCGACAAACCGCGATCTCGAGACGGAATACAAGAAAGGAACCTTCCGCAAAGATCTCTTTTTTCGCCTCAACGTCGTGACCATTCCTCTGCCCCCGCTGCGTGAGCGCCGTTCCGACATCCCGATCCTGGCGAACTTCTTCCTTGAACGGCTGGCTCCCGGCCGCGGAGTGCAAGTCTCCGGTGCGGCGATGAAGGCTCTGCTTGCTTATGACTGGCCCGGCAACGTTCGCGAACTTGAGAACTGCCTGGAGCGAGCCGTGGCCCTCGGCGACCAGCAACGCATCGAGGTTGCTGACTTGCCTGCGTCCATTGCGAGCATCGAGATTCAAACCACGGCCGCGCCGGCTACTGCCCTGGATTTTTCGTCACCAACCACCGACCTCGAGGACATCGAGCGGGCCACCATCGAGCGCGTCTTTGCCCAGGTGAATGGCGATAAAGTTCTCGCCGGCAAGATGCTCGGCATCAGCCGCGCCACACTCTACCGCAAGCTCAAGCGCTATCACATCGGTGTGCGGGAGGAGTCGCCCAGTCCCAGCACGCTGCAGTAGAGACGCGGTTTGCCGCTCCTCCGCGTACGCGAAGCCCGGTCGCGGGAAGCGATGGCGTCTCCCAGACTGTTGTGCAACCCAGGGTGCGCCCGTGTGGTGGAATCGCAATACCCTGGCGGCAGAGCGGCGGCATTCGTTAGCCCAGCGCGTAACAGGCTGCGGAAAAACCCCTGCGCGGTCTGCATCCTGACCTCAGCGGCTGAAGCCGTTACTGAAAACAGGCTGTTTATCGCAGCGGTAAACCGCTGCGTCACCCAAAATCAAGTACCGCATCGAGTTTTTCCGCAAGTTGGTAAAGCGCTGGGAAGATAGCGAAAGATTCGGGAGTCCCGAAGGGACGGTACAAGGTAGCGAAACAGTTTCGTGGACGCCCCGTTCTCCAGCCGCAAGACCGGCGCGACCGCGCAGATGATACAACCGTATCACTGTGAGACAAGCCTTAACGAAACCTAAAGACAAGACAATTCTGCGCGTATTTGTCAGCCTCTAACTGCTTGTCTTTCTTCAACTTGTTCTTCGGTCCATGACCTAGTAGTTTTTGGCTCCGCTCGTGCACTTGTCTCAGCGAACAAGCAGACCGGGTCTCCGGATAGCTCTCCTAACCCGGAGAGGGGGGATTCGGCTGCTTTAGAAAGTCACACGAGGTCTTGATTGCACCAGGCAGCCGCCACCGCCCGCGCTCTTATCCCGGAAATCGTCAGCCGGTTGGCGAAGTTCTTTCCGCAAGCCACGCCGGTGCGGATTCCGATCCGGTTGAGCCGCACGGAGGGCAGCGGCAACGATCGGGAGCACACGTTCTTGCAGGAGACGGTGATTGAGTTTGGCACGGCCCGCGAGGTTTTGTTTGCCATCGAGCGTCCCCTGGAGTTTGCGGATCGGGTCCTGCTGGAAAGCCGGGATGGAACGCTGCGCGCAGAAGCCTCGGTGGTCGCGGTGCAATATCATCCGGAACGGACAGTGATTGCCGCCCGTTTCCTGAAGGACGTTCCCAACTGGATTGTGAAACCATGACTCCTGTCACCAAACCCTCGCCGGAAGAACACTGGGCCACGCTGTCGGTCCTCGAACCGGTCTACTCCGTGCTGATTCGCGAATTTGTCATCGAAGCCGGGCCCGGCCCCAAGGTCGAAGAGGGCGCCGAGCCCTCCGCTGCCGCCATCGAAAAGGCGGATGCCTGGTTTCAGCAGGTGGATGAGCAGATCCAGGTACATCAGTTGCGCCAGTTCTTGCAGACGACTTCTTTGACGAACGAGGCGGTTCTCCGCAATCTCACGCGCTACCATCTGCAGAAGACGATGAAGACTCCCAGCGACCGTGACAAAATTGATTTTCTGCTGGTGCAGTATTTCTCGCTCTGCGCACCTTCCGGCCTGGAAGACTCCGACGTGGATCTGGAGTACATCGCGCAGGTGCTGGAACCGGTCCTGGGTCCGGCACCCTCGAAGGCCCCGCTTTGGCTCAATTCTCTCGAAACGGTGCTGGAGTCGGCCGCCCGCTGCCGCCGGCTCAGCGAACTGCTGCATAGCGGCGTGCTCGAGCAGGGGCGCAAGCTCAAAAGCCAGAGCGCGGACCGCTATTTCGAACCCTCCGCCATGGCGGCGTTTGCCCGCTACAGTTTCATGATCCGGCGGGTATTCTTCCGCCTCATGCACGACGATCTCAATGCCATTCTCGATGGCCTGCGCGAACTCGAGCGCCGTGGAATTGATTCCCTGGACTGCCGTCGCGCCCAGTTTTCGGCCGATGAACCAACTACCCGTTTGCGCATGATCTGCCAGTCCTGGAAGGTCATGTTCCATGCCGAGTACTCCTCGGGACAGCCGCTGCGCATGCTGGTGGATCTGCGGGCTTCGGTGGATGACGCGCTCAAGGGCGGAGCAAAGAAGAACACAGCCGCCGCACGCGTTGCTTCGGCTTCCAGCAGCACGAGCGGCACAACCAAGAAGTGATCTCCGAGCCGACTCCGATGAAACCGAACCGCCCGACCGTCCTGATTCTCTCCAGCGATCCCGATTTCGCGCGCGCGCTTACGGCCAACTGGCCCACCGACCGCGAACCTCCGGAGTTCGTGGTGATGGAGCAGGATCTCTGCGGGGACCTGCAGGGCGACACATTTGACCTGGTCATTGTCGATGCCCGGTCAGGCGACCAGCGGGCGAATTTGAAACGCGCAATCACCGCGGCCGGCAAACCCGCGATCCTCATGGGCTGCGGCATCTTGCCTCAGTCGTCCGGACACGGGTCCATACTTGAACTGAGCGGCGAGCCGAAATCGTGGGCCGCTATGGCGGGATTGCTGGGCCGGGAAATTCTTCGCCGCGGTCAGGCCGAATCCCGCGCCCAGGAAGCGGAAAAGATCCGCGCGGCAGCCGAGGCGGAAGCCATGCTGGGACGCTACATGGCGGAAATGCGCCACAACGTGAACAACGCTCTGACCTCCATTCTCGGCAACGCGGAACTCCTGCAGGAACCGGGACTGCCGGCCAATGTGCAGGCTCAAGCCGACACGATTCGCAATATGGCGCTTCGCCTCCACGAAGTCTTTCAGCGCTTCTCTTCCATCGAAAAAGAGCTTACCGTCGCAGCCCGTGAGTCCGTCAAGAAGCCCCTTGCAAGCCGCGCGGCCGCCAGCGCAATCTAAAATACTTGGGCCCCGATCCAGGAAGAGAGCGCCGAGGGTGCAACTTTTGAGAACTTTTCGGGTTCAAATTAAGTAGCTATGTGTCGACTTCGGAGGAAACCCTTGAAAGCATCACTATTCTTTCTTAGAGAATGCCGTCGAACCCTGATTCCCGCCCTAGTGCTGGTTTGTGCGGCAGCACTCGCGGCCAGCGCCCAGGGCGTCCCAAGCCCCAATCAGGACGAAAGTGACGGAGTCAGCGTCGGCGGAAAGTGGGTCGAATTCCATTCCGAAGAGAAAATGACCGGCGCCAAGAAAGTCCGCTTTGAGCTTCTGGCGGACAACTACCTGAGCGAAGATCCGGATTACAAACCGCGCATCGAACTGGTCTGCGCCAACGGCAAGTATGCCTACGCCGACTTCAATCCCGGCATCCGGCTGGGCCCGCCCAACCGACCCGGCTTTTGGGGACAGCCCCAGATGGAGGTCATGGTCCGCGTCGATGATTCACACAGCTACCACGGCTGGAACTGGATTCGCGATCGCTTCCTTTCCATGGACAAAGGCACCACCCGCGAGTTGATCGGAGCCAACATCTTCAAAGTGCAGACCCGCGGCCGCAGAGGCCCCGAGATAGCGGAG
>Ga0075030_100007026_pt1 | contig 10044 bp, 12 predicted proteins | sample LitLauG_LLR_2012_FD_71393 | JGI IMG/M metagenome (GOLD analysis project Ga0075030, IMG submission 71393) | Freshwater sediment microbial communities from Pennsylvania, USA - Little Laurel Run_MetaG_LLR_2012 | ecosystem: Environmental > Aquatic > Freshwater > Creek > Sediment | place: USA...
GCAAAGGATGGTGCTGAACGAAAAGGGATCGCGATGTCACGGTCAAGCTTCGCAGGCGCGGCAATCTTCGCCGCAATTTTGGTTTGCGCGCCAGCCGCGCAAGCGGAAAACTATTCCGCAATGGCGCCGATCGATCAGTACCTGATGGACCGCGCCGCAGAGATCACATTAGCCAAAAGCGCAGCGCCGCCGGCCATCTCTGACAACGCAACGGTGCTTGTCCTGACCCGCCACGGCTACGAAACCGCTGCGGAAGGCACAAACGGGTTTGTCTGCGCTGTGGAACGGGGATGGATGTCCCAATACGACTTCCCGCAATTTTGGAATCCCCACATGCGGGGCCCCCTCTGCTACAATCCGCCGGCTGTCCGCTCTATCCTGCCCTACACGATCCGGCGCACCGAATTGGTGCTTGCGGGTCGGCCCAAAGCAGAGATCGCCGCAGCCATCGCAGAAGGCATCGGGAACCATACGCTGCCGCCCCTCGAGGCCGGCGCCATGACCTACATGATGTCGAAGCAAGGTTATCTGAATGATCAAGCCCGAAATTGGACGCCGCATCTGATGTTCTACTTCCCTCGCGCCTCCGGCGCGAACTGGGGCGCCGATCTGGATGGCGCGCCGCCGATGTTGAACCCGCAGTTTCAGGAGTCCGCCGAGGCGATGAGCGTGATCATGGTGCCTGTGTCGCACTGGTCCGACGGCACGCCGGCGCCCATGCATTGAGTTCGAAAGGCCCCGAGCGGGGTTGGGGACGCTCGTCATGGGTGAGCGTTGCCAGCCCGATTGGCGCCCAATAGCCGCGGTCGGTCGCGCTTAGGCGGCCAAAGCGGCGGAACTAGACACTGCGCTTCAATTCAGCAGAGGTGTTCATATGATTTGCGAACACTTGAGCGCTTTGGAGCAGGAGGTCTTAGCGCGCGGCGTCAAAGAGACCTATCGAGGCCAAACCTGGAGCCGAAACTGCCGCGAATGGGCATATTTCGAATGCTGCTTTGATCTGGCGGCCGTCCGAGCCAGATTTAGTTTCCAATCCTGTGTCGTCGACCACGTTCATCGCGGCACCCACGATGGCGCTGAGGCGGGATTTGTGTGCAGCCAATGTTGGGACGCGATCGTCGGCGCACACCCAGACTATGGGGCAAACCTCTTGCGCTACGAATAGCACCGCCCTTTCGCCTTTGGCCCTTACCCCAAAATCAGGCCAACCCCCACTTTTGCGTGTAATAGCAAGGTCATGAGCGAGCATCCCGGCAAGTTCACGAAGCTTATCGACTATCTCTGTCGCGTCCCAGCCGTTCAATCGAATGACACGCCGTCTCGTGGCATCGGTTGCGGTGATGAAGGCGAAGATTGGTGGGTCAAGTTCAGCATCGACATCTCAAATCCCCTTGCTTGGCAGGTCGTCCAGGAGCTCGGGCACGTCCTAAATTATCTCTCCGCCGGCGAGCGCCTTCCGACGGTATTCATGCCAGTGTCGCCTCCTCCGTATTTGAACGGCGGACCGGACGAGTACTTATCCTGGGTCATAGAGTGCCCAAACAAAATGGCGCCAGGGACCGTAGCTGAGTGGCTTGAGGGGCGACTTCCAAGGCCAGTTGACGATCTTAGCCAGTGGGGATCGGACGAGTAGCGCCTACGACCTCGGCTCAAACATCGCGTCCGAGGCCAAATGCGATTTCGAGCCGAGTTCGGTGATAAAAGCGCCGCTCTAATATCTGGGCTCTCAAGGCGCCCAAAAGTGTTCTGCGCACCCTGGGCTCAGCCGGCGCCCGCATAGGAAGATTGTCGCCGCCCGCGCTGGAAATTGCCTTCCGCTGTTACCGCAGCGCCGGATAGTAGAGGATCGGAAACAGGATCCCAAGGCAGAGAGTGAAGATTGGGGCCAGCACCTGCACCCAGGTCCGCCGAATGAAGATCGCCGCAAGGATCGGCGGTATAAAGGCGAGCGTGATGAGGTTCTGGCTCCCCCATTTCTGGATGCCGGTGTCGGTGTTGAGGGCAAGCGAGTAGGCTATCAACGCCAAGAACCCGACGAGATAGGTCCGCCGCTCACGCTCGTGGAACCTGCGCAGGTCATAATCTTCGCCATCGCCCAAATCCGGCGCCAGCACGACGCAAATGTAGTACTGCACCACCACTAGCCCGAACGCATTGGCGATGAGCCAGAGAGACAGCACGGGCTGGTCGTGGAAATCCCAAAGACTGAGCCAGTTGCCCGAGAGCAGCGCAAACGCAGTGAGCATCCAGAGCAACAGGGGCCACGAAAACACGATCTTGCGTCGATGGCGGACCATCAGCGCCGCTGCAGACAACAGATGGGTCAGCGCCAAGGTGTAGATGAACGAGAAGAAGAGGATGATGAAATCAAAAGGCCGCACCTTTACCCCCGGATTGCGCGCCCAGACTAGCTGGCGCAGCCCGGCCGCGACAAACCGTTTCCAGGGCGCGCCGCAGCAAGGCTTTCCGTGAACTCATCCTCGCGCCATAGCTTGGCGCGGAGCGCCAATGATCCACATCCGCAAAGCCGAAACCCAGTCTGAGCTCAATGATGTCCGAGCCCTCATGAGGGAGTTCGTACAATGGCACCGCGACCGTCACGTCGACGATTATGACTTGATCAAACAATATTTCGATCCCGATGACTTCGACAGGGAGCTGGATAACCTACCTGGCAAATATGGGCCACCGAAGGGCAGCCTGGTTATAGCGTATGACGACGATGCCCCGGTCGGATGCGTGGCTATGCGCGAGCTTGGCGACGGGGCCTGTGAAATGAAGCGTATGTATGTGCCGGAACGGGCTCGCGGTCGCGGGGTCGGACAGCGACTTGCAGACCGCATCATCGCCGACGCTCGCGCGGCCGGGTATCGGCATATGCGGCTCGATACCAGCAAACGCCAAAGCGAAGCGATGCGCTTATACGAACGATCGGGATTTGTGCGCATCCCAGCATATTATCCATTGGAGGATGCGATCAAGGACTGGCTTGTCTTCTTCGAACTCACCTTGTGATGGCCCCCAAAAGCGGTTCTGGGCCAACCCACATTATTGGGGAACCGAGGCCGGCCGGCGATAGCTTTTGCGCACACAAAGGCGCACCGAATTTTTTCGAACCTGGGAGAGCCTACATATGACGCTGATAGATCTTGCAAGCGTAGGCAGTCTGGTGAGCAGCTTGGCTGTACTGGCGTCGCTAGGGCTGGTCGGTCTGCAAGTACAGCAGTCCAACAGAAATCAACGAGCGCTCATGCAGCAAGGGCGAAGCGCCCGCACGGTGGATATTTTGCTAAGAATGTCTGAGCCGCAAATGGCTGGCGTTCTTGGGCGAATATATCGGTGCGACCAGACAATTGACGAAGCCGAGATCATCTCGTTCTACGGTTTTGCTTCAGCCACTTTCTGGAATTCTGAAGACAGCTTTCTTCAGTATAAGGCAGGAACGCTGGGCGAGGCGAGTTGGGCGACTGATGTCGCCACACTACGAGGCCTATTGCGCCACCCGGCTTACCGAGCCGCTTGGAGCATGGCGCGCTACGCCGCCACCGGCGGGTATGCCGAATTTGTGGACTCCCTTATTAGTGAGGTGAAGCCACAGCTCCGCGAGGATATTGCAAACCGGTGGCGCGCCCTCCTCGCTACAGAGATGGCGCAAGTTTAGTGAATTTCGACACCTGACCAGTCTGGGGCGCGGCGCGCCACCGGGCACAAGCCGCCAAGCCTCGGGGGGCACATTTGGCGCAGTTGGCGCGCGGGCGCGGCTTTCCACCGCACGGCCACACGCCCGCCTGGACCGCGCGTGCAAAATAGCCGCTAGATCCGGGGAAACTTGAACGCTCGGGAGGCGCGACATGAGCGACCATATCAAAGATAAAGTCATCGTCGTGACGGGCGCGGCGCGCGGTTTCGGGCGCCTTATTTGTGAAAAGGCGTCGGCCTTGGGCGCGAAGATCGTCGCCGGTGACATCGACGACGCGGCTCTTGAAGATACTACGGCCGCGGTCCGCGCCAACGGCGGTCGCATCCTCGCCAAACGCACCGACGTGACCAATCTCGATGAAATGAAGGCCCTCACAGCGGCGGCGCAGAGCGAATACGGCGCGCTCGACGTCATGATCAACAATGCCGGCATCATGCCGCTGGCCTTCTTCAGCGATCACGCCGCCGCCGACAAAGCATGGCACCGCTGCATCGACGTCAATTTCAAGGGCGTGCTCAATGGCATCATCGCCGCCCACGACATCATGATGGCGCAGGGACGCGGCCACGTCGTCAACCTCTCCTCGATCTATGGCAATTTCCCTGTCGCCGGGGCCGCGGTCTACGGCGCGACCAAAGCCGCGGTAAACTTCCTTTCCCACGCGCTGCGTGTCGAAAGCCAGGGCGCTATCAAAGTGACGACCATCCGGCCGACTGGAGTTCCAGGCACCAATCTTGCCTCTGGCGTCGTCAATCCAGCGGCGGCGGTCGGCATTCTCGGGCAGAATATGCCCGCTTACGCCCAGGTCTATCAGGCGCTGGCCGCTGGGACCATGGATCCCGCCAAGCTCGACGCCGGTTCGATCGAGTACGCCGTCCTCGACCCGGTCTTCATAGCCGACGCGGTGATCGCGGCGATCGACCAGCCGTGGGGCGTCTCGCTCTCGGACATCACCGTGCGCGCATCCGGCGATCAGTACATCCTCTAGCGATTGCGCCCTTATCTTCCGACGCGCAGAGCCAGTTTCCACGCCCGCAAACTCCCAAACTCTCGCCGAGGAGCAACTTTCCCCTGATGCGCGACCAACAGCAAAACATCGGTTGGGGGCAAATCCGCTCCTTCCGTCCTGCCACTGCTGGTGATCATTTGGGCTGGTTGCCCCGATAGGCCATTGTGTTCAGGCTACGGATCTGAAAGGTGGGGCGCAGCCGCTAGGCTAGAGCGGGTTTCGCCGAGGGGTTGGGATGCGTTATCTTGCACATGCATGGCTGCTTATTTGTCTGATGGTCTATCCCACCTTTGCCTCCGCCCAACAGTCGACGCCCCACGAGCGCGCGCGCATCGCCCACATCCTCCGCGAAACGCCGTTGATCGACGGGCACAACGATTTGGCCTGGGAAATCCGTGATCGTTACGATGGGGACTTGGCGCGCATCGACCTCAATGCAAACTTGAGCCATCTAACGCCGCCTCGCGCTGGCATGCCGTTTCTGATGACTGACATTCCACGGCTGCGCGCCGGCGGCGTGGGCGCGCAGTTTTGGTCGGTGTATGTGCCAGCCGAACTCCAGGGCGCTGCGGCCGCCCAAATGGTGCATGAACAGATTGACCTCGTGCGCCGGATGGTGGCGCGCTACCCGCAAACCTTTGAGCTTGCGCAGAGCGCTGACGATATCGTGCGTATTCATCGCGCTGGCCGTATAGCCTCCATGTTCGGCATGGAGGGAGGCGAGCCGATCAATGGGAACTTGTCGGTGCTGCGCGATTTTCGAGCCGAGGGCGTCATGTACATGACCCTCACGCACTTCAAGACTACGTCCTGGGCGGATTCGGCCACCGATGCGCCTCAGCACGGCGGACTCACTGAATTTGGTCAGCAAGTTGTGCGCGAGATGGATCGCATCGGCATGCTGGTAGACTTGAGCCACGTGAGCGCCGGCACCATGCGCGCTGCATTGCGCGTGGCGACCGCGCCAGTCATTTTCTCACACTCTGGCGCCTATGCGATCACCCATCACCCTCGAAATGTGCCCGATGACGTGCTTAGAATGTTGCCCGCGAACGGCGGCCTGGTGATGGTCAACTTCTATCCCTCGTACGTTTCAGAGGAGGACCGACTCTGGGCGGCAGACGACGCTGGCGAAGAAGCGCGTCAGAAGGCATTGCACCCCGATGACCCCGACGCGGCTACGACGGCGCTGCATGCTTGGGAAGCAGCACATCCGCGTCCGCCAGCAACGGTGGCGCAAGTCGCCGACCACGTCGAACACATCCGTGCGGTGGCCGGCGTCGATCATGTGGGTCTCGGCTCGGACTTCGACGGCATTCCCTATACGCCCGTGGGTCTTGAAGGCGTCGACTGCTTCCCGAATTTGCTGCTCGCGCTGATGCGGCGGGGTTGGAGCGATACTGATCTTTCCAAGCTCGCCGGCGCCAACCTGCTGCGGGTCATGCGCGCAGCTGAGAGCATCGCGCAAACCCATTCCACCCACTGATCACGGGCTACGCCAAGTCATGGTTTAGGAAAGCCGGATCGACGCGCGTGTCGCCAGTTTCAAAAGACCGCCATGCGCCTGCCGGATGGGCGCTGCGCCTCGCCTTGGTCGCGCTCCCTGCCCTGCCGCTCAGAACCGAGCCCTAATTTCGGCGAAGGTCGAACTGCCGTCGGGCCTTGAGCCGCTCCCTACCGGCGGGGGTCAATTCCACGAATGCCTCGCCGGCCTCTCCAACAAATCGTTGCACGAAGCCAAAATCGACGGCGTCTTCCCAAACCGGCAATCTGGGACAGCTCGTCCGCCAGCTCGCCATGACTTCAGCATAGGGACGGGGCTTCACCGCGACCCATTCCAGCAGATCAAGGACCAACGTCTCAGGCGCATTCATTGCTTCGACATAACACGGAAGCGTTGCGCCGCTCCGTAAAATTCAATCGGTCGGCCACCACCCCTAATTAGCCGTAGCGCGAAGTGGACAATCAACGGGTGGCCCGCAGCCGCGGCGAGTGCGCCAGCAACCCGATCAATGGGATGCGCGGTTGGTACGCCGATCTCGCCTGCAAGACTCAAAGCAAGTTTGAGACGCGCCCGCTGCACGAGCGCCCCACCAAACTTTTACATCACCCAGCGGACGCCGAGAGCAAAATTGTTGCTGTGGTCCTGCCAATCAAGGCCTTTGGATTTCGGATCCGAGAAGGTGTTTTGGTAGCGGTACTCGCCGAACACGCTCCAGTTTGGAGCGATCGGCGCTCTGAGGCCCGCGATGATCTGATAAGCCCCGACCGTGTCGCTGCGATTATAACTGGTATTGTGGTAGGTGACATCGGCAAAGCCCAGGCCGGCGCCAACATAGGGCGTAAATCCGCCGACATTGAAATTGCGCGTGAGGTTGGCCATCAGGCGATACTCGTGCGTGTTATTCGGGCTGCAGCATGAATAAGTCATGCGATCGTAAGAAAACTGGGCGGCCAGGTCCCAGTCAGGACCGAGCCCGGTTCCTACTGAGACCGCCCCATCCCACCCATTGTCCATCTTGTAACTGCTGCCGCCCCAGTCGAGTTTGCTTTGGGTGGTGAGGCCCAAAGACCCTTCGACATACCAATTGTGCGCATGCGCCGGGGCGACTGAAAGACCCGCCATCAGCGCCGCCGCGCCAACCGTTGCAACTAGCTTTTTCATTGAAATGACCTCACAAATCTGATGTCACTAGAGGGCTCAATATTAGCCACACGCTCTTGCGGTGTCGACGTCTGGCGGCGCCTGTTTCCTCACTTTGGGAATACGTGTGTCGAGGGTGCCGCGCTACTGATTTCCAACCCTGTGATGTATATGCATCGACCCCGGCTGCGGCGAAGGGCGGTTCTGCAAAATGTTGCGCGATTTCTGGGTGGGACGTGATCGGTCTCGACCCCGCCAACGCCCTCCTAGAAGAGGCACGCAAGCGCGATCCTCAAGGTGTAGATGCTAAGGGCGTCGCCGGCGCGTTGCCAATTGCGAACGGCCGTTTCGGTTTGATCGTGAGCTATCTCTCTGTTTGATCGAACATTTGGGTGACAATCGATAACGGGATGCTTAGGTGAAGCCATGAGCGACGACAATGTGGCCATGGAGGCCAACGAACAGCGCGAACATGCGACGCACGCCGAAACGCGCCACCCGATCGTCTTGCGCGCCTCGATTTGCATCGCCGTGCTTGCGGTATTGTCATCTGGAATTTCCAGCCTCGTGGCAAACGAAAGCGCCTCTGCCACGTCCGCAAGCAGCGAGGCCGTGCTACATCAGGATCGCGCTACCGATTCCTGGAATTTTTTCCAGGCGAAAACAATTAAAGCCACCCTCTACGAGCTCGCCGCGCAGCGCGGAGGAAGCGACGCCGGCGCTAATCGCCAGGAGGGCGCACGCCAGAGAAGCGCAGTCGACGGCATTCAGCGTCTTGCCCAGACCGAGGAGCGCCTCAGCACTGCGGCCTCCGCGGATGCTGAACGACACGAACGCCGTCATCACATCCTCGACCTGTCAGAGACGCTCTCGCACATAGCGATCGCAATCGCCACCGTCGCGATCATCACGCGACAGCGCTGGCCATTATTGTCGTCGATAGTACTTGGCGTGGTCTCGCTCGGCATCGCGGCGGTCGCCTATCTAGGAGGCCCATAGGTTTCTCGTCGACATTCTCTAGGAGGCCCATAGGTTTCTCGTCGACATTCACCGCCGCTTCTGGCGCCTTGCCTGGGCATTCCCGCAGCCGCGCTGCTCTGAACAACGGCGCGCGCTCGCCGCGACGCCCACCGGCGCCGCACTAAAGCAGCTCATGCTGTCATCCCGCCGTCCACGACATACTCGCCGCCGGTCACGAATGCTGCCGCGTCGGAGCATAGGAATGCGATCACCCCTGCTACGTCCCCATCGCGCCCAAAATGACCCAGCGGATGGCGTGCGGCCAGTTGCGCACGCGTCTCGCCAACATCGTTTGAGCCGATGTGCGCGAACTGGTCCACTAGGGAGCGGCCCATGTCGGTTTCTATGATGCCGGGGTGAACGGAATTTACGCGCACCTTGGCGGCGGCGTACTCCATCGCCACCGCTTTGGTCATCAGCCGCACGGCCCCCTTCGAGGCGCAGTAGGCGCTCACCAGGGCGGTTCCGCGAAGACCCGCGACCGACGACAGGTTCACCACAGCACCGCCGCCCGCCCAGCGCTGAGCCCGCGTCGCGATCGCCGGCAGCGCATGCTTCATGCCCAGAAACACGCCCTCGACATTCACGGCCTGCATTTTGCGCCACTCCTCCAGCGTCGTTTCGGCTATCGGCTTGATCCAAAACACGCCGGCATTGTTAACAAGAATGTCCAACCCGCCGAACCGGCTCTGCGCCTCGGCTACAGCAGCGATCCAATCGGCCTCGGCGGTTACATCGTGCCTGAAGGCCGCGCCGCCCACAGTCATGGCAGTTTCCGACGCATCAAGGAGATCGGTGCAGAGAACTTTTGCGCCCACCGCGGCCAGCGCCTTGGCGGTCGCCGCGCCAATGCCGCGCGCCGCGCCGGTGACAATGGCAACGCGCCCGCTGAGCTCGTTCATGGTTTGCCTTTCAGTCATTGACCGCCAAGACAGATCCGTTGTTCCGCCGATTGCGCTCGCCGCAACATTGGGGTTGCCGACGCCCCGATGGCCATAATTTACGACCGCGAGGGTAGCGCGAAATCAGCCTCCCGTCATGCGGGGTCGCCGGATGGCCGCCCGCCGCAGAAAGTGGCCTGTCGCGTAGTCCTTGGACGCCTTGTCGCCGGCTTCAGCCATTACTCGCAAAAGCTTCGCGGTGTTGATGGCCCGCATCTCCGATTTTATCCCACGTAGCCTTCGAGCCAACCCAAATGTGGTGCGCCACCTTTAGGTTTTCGCCGCCGCTTGAGATCAACCCCGCTGGGGCAAACATGCGTGATTGGTCATTGGGGCCGGGCAAAGCGGAGCCGCACACCCGGCAGAACCAGGCCTCCCAATCCGCATTCGGCTTCTTCCACGCAGCGATTTGATCTTCACCGCGCAACCACCGGAACGCATTGTTGCTGACAACCACCACCGCTATCCCGGCGCTGCCGGTGTATCTCCGGCAGATCGAGCAGTGGCACACAACCACGTCCGAGAGATCGGCGTCGATCTGAAACGCCACCGCTCCACAATTGCATTCGCCTCGCGCCATCGAACAGCTCTCGCCTTGTCTGGTGCGGGCACAATGTCACTGGATGAAAACCGTTGAAAGGTCACGCCAAGCGCCAGATTGAGGCCTCCGCCGCCCATATCACAGATTGGCGACGGGCGGTGGGCGCCTGCGTGCTGAGCTTGATCGCCT
>Ga0075030_100007027_pt1 | contig 10043 bp, 4 predicted proteins | sample LitLauG_LLR_2012_FD_71393 | JGI IMG/M metagenome (GOLD analysis project Ga0075030, IMG submission 71393) | Freshwater sediment microbial communities from Pennsylvania, USA - Little Laurel Run_MetaG_LLR_2012 | ecosystem: Environmental > Aquatic > Freshwater > Creek > Sediment | place: USA...
TTGCAGATGCGGAAATATCCCGTGCTGATTTGTCCCACCGCTGCCATCCCCGCTTTTCGTCATGGCGAACGCGAGTGGCGGGTGGAAGGGAAGATGGTGAAGTATCTCGATGCCTGGAGCTATTGCGACTGGTTTAACCTGCTGGGCTTTCCTGCCGCCGTGGTTCCGATCAGCTATTCCGAGGACGGCCTGCCGATCGGGGTGCAGATTGTCGGGCGGCCATGGGAAGAAGAAGTTGTGTTGGCGGTCGCGGCCATAATCGAAAAGGAGAGAGGTCCATGGCAGGCGCCTCCTCTGCAGAGCTGAAATCAACGCTTTTTGCAAGGCCTTTTTTGCGCCCGGTCATTTTCCTACCTGACAAAAGCGTTGCTTTGCTCTCCGTTGTTGTCCTCGATGTGCAAACTAATTCACCTTTGCTGCAATGCGAGTTTTGCACCGATTTTCCTTTGCGTTTTCCTGAAAACCGATGTATAAACTACGAGCGCTGGTAGTATCCCCCAAAGTCCCGCCCACGCTCCACGGGGGGGTTCAAATCCACAGCTGTAAACATGATTGATTCGTGGAAGTCCGCACTCCCGCTGTGCTTCTGCAACGGCAGCGAAGGGTGCAATTGGCGACCAGATCGAGAGAGGTAAGTCTAGCGAATGTTCGATGTAAGGAAGTTCCGGCCCCGCCCCCAGATCTTTTATTTCTTTTCTTTGTTGATTGCACTTTCTATTTTGACTGCTGCCCAAGACAAAGACAGAGACAGAGACGAGAAGGAAAAAGAGTCGAAGAAGGGAAACCCCAATTTTGTCAACGTCGAAGGTAAAGTCCGTTGTGACAAACCCGATCCGGCGTACTCGATCGAAGTGCCGGATCGTCCCGGACATGCTTTGACGATCTTAAAACGCAAGTGCACGTGGACGGAGCCGATGGTGTTCATGGGCGCGAAAACCAAAGACGGAGTGACGGTCAGTTTCGAAGAGAAAAGTGAAGGCATGCTTCATGTCAACGGTTTCGAAACGGACACGCTGGACAATGGCGAAAAGCTGACCTGGAAGAGCATGGGCCAAGTGATGGCGGAAAAGGGGCCGGTGACGGCCACGGGACGCTGGAGTCTGATGCGTGGCACCGGGAAATTCAAAGGGATCAAAGGCGGCGGCTCCTACCAAGAGAAGCTCGGCGCCGATGATGTTTTGGTATTGGAGATGGAAGGCGTTTACGACCCGTCCGAAATGGTTGGGGAAAAGAAATGAGAGAGACCAAGGAGGAAACAGTGATCACCAAACGAGTTGCAGTCGTGGCGTTCCTGATGGCGTTCTGTCTGGCACTGCCTACATTCGCTCAACAATCCAAAACGGTGACTAAGGGACCAATCGTCATCAAAGAATCTAAACATGATACTGGACCGATACTTCGCGAAATCCAACCGTTGCTTGCCGAATGGGGCACTCCTCAGGAGCACGAGATCGATAACCGGGACAATCCCAATCACCCGTGGAGCAACAAGCCGGTGGAGAAAGACCCGGTGCTGCAGACGCCAGAGAATTCTCCGACCGGTCTGACCCCGGCCTTCAACATTGAATTCGACGGTATCGGCTACGGCAACGCCTTTTTCTGTAACTGCATGCCGCCGGACAATGACGGCGCCCCGGGCTTGACGCAATACGTCCAGTACGTGAACCTTACCTACGAGGTCTTCGACAAGAGCGGGAACACGCTCTTGGGTCCGCTCTCCGGCAATTCCTTCTGGTCGGGATTCGGTGGATCTTGCCAGTCCGACAACAGCGGCGACCCCATCGTAAGATTTGACGCTGCAGCTCAGCGCTGGGTGGTTTCCCAGTTTGCCATCAACGGCTCGGCCCCGGATTTCGAGTGCGTTGCGGTATCCACGACTTCCGATGCCACCGGCTCCTACAATCGCTACGCGTTCGCGTTCAACAATTTCCCGGACTACCCCAAGATGGGCGTATGGCCGGATGGTTACTACTTCACCTTCAACAATTTCAATATCTCGGGAAGCGCATTTGTCGGCGCCAACGCCTGCGCGGCTGACCGTTCCAAAATGCTGACTGGCGCGGCTGCTACCATCCAATGCTTCCAGCAAAGTTCCAGCAACTTTGGAATGCAGCCTTCTGACCTGGACGGAGCCACGCCTCCAGCTGCGGGTACTCCCAACTTCTTCATGGAACTGGATCCGGATGGCAGCGCCAACCTGTCCATGTTCAAATTCCACGTGGACTTCGTGACCCCTTCCAATTCGACCTTCACCGGCCCCACGTTGATTGCGGTCCCCGCATTCACGCCGCTGTGCGCAAGCACGGGACGCAATGCTTGCGTGAAACAGCCCACGTCAGGCAGTGATCTACTGGAGGGCCTCTCCGACCGTTTGATGTACCGCTTGGCGTACCGCAATTTCGGCGATCACACGACGCTGTTGACCAGCCACACGGTCGTAGCCGGCAGCAGCAGCGGCGTTCGCTGGTACGAAATTCACAATCCCGAGACGACTCCCAGCGTGTTCCAATCCGGAACTTTTGCCCCGGATTCCAGTTATCGCTGGATGCCGTCGGTCGCGATGGATCAGAGCCAGGACATCGCAGTTGGGTACAGCAAGTCCAGTGCGAGCGCCGGCGACTTTCCTTCGCTTCTCTACGCCGGTCGCGTACCGGGTGACACGGCAGGCACTCTGGAAGCCGAAGTGATCCTGAAACAAGGCACCGGATCGCAGAGCAGCGGTGGCGTTGATCGTTGGGGTGACTACACCTCGCTGACGGTCGATCCCACCGACGACTGCACTTTCTGGTACTCGAATGAATACATAAAAGTCACAGGACAGAATAGTGGATTCAACTGGAGTACTGCGATCGGCAGCTTCACCTTCCCGGGTTGCGGTGGTGGCGGAACTCCGGACTTCAGCCTCAGTGCGAATCCGAACAGCGTAACGATCACTCAGGGTACGAGCGGCACGAGCACCATCACGGTGAATGATTTCAACGGATTCACCGGCAGCGTCACCTTGAGCGCCTCCGGTCTGCCCAGCGGTGTGACGGCAGGGTTCGGCACGAATCCTACAACTTCCACCAGCTTGCTGACCCTGACGGCCAGCGGCTCCGCTACGACGGGGACGGTCACTGTGACCATCACCGGCGTGTCGGGCGCCTTGACGCACACGACGACGGTGCAGCTCACTGTGAACCCAGTTGTTACCGGCGTCACGGTGTCGCCAACTTCGCTCACATTTGGCACGGTCGTGGTGGGGCAGACGAGCCCTGCGAAGACCGTGACACTTACCAACAACTCGGGCTCAACGCTGGACATCACCAACATCACAATCAGCGGCGATTACGCGCAGACGCCCGGCACGAAGCCTTGCGGCGCCACCTTGGCGAACGGAAGCAGCTGCACGGTCAAAGTTACCTTTACTCCGACCCAGGCTGGTTCACGGACGGGGACGCTTTCGTTCTTCGACAATGCGGCCAACAGTCCACAGACGGTGCCACTGTCAGGTACCGGCAAAGCCCAGGTCACGTTAACACCGGCCAGCGCGACGTTCCCGGGAACGAAGGTCGGATCGACCAGCTTCGCGAAGACGTTTACGCTGAGGAACAACATGAACACCGTACTCCACAACGTCGTGATCTCGACGACCGGCGACTTCGCCGTGTCCACGACGAACTGCCAGGCGAACTTGACCTCCAACGCCAGCTGCAGCATCAGCGTGACCTTCTCTCCAACCCAGACGGGAACGAGGACGGGGACGTTGAGCGTGTCTGACAGCGCTACTAACAGCCCGCAGGTTTCGAATCTGACGGGTACCGGCAAGTAAGCTTGTCTGCTGTTTTGAACCAGCCCCGCAGAAGATGCGGGGCTGTTTTTTTTTGCCTGAATGGCAGTCTCGGGCCTTCGTGGCGAATGGGCAAACAACCGCAGAAACAGTGTAAACCGCTTCACCGGCTACGTTTTGTGCCGCGGCTACTACCGTTGCTCGTAGTGGGCAGCATTCGCTCAACTGAGCTTTTTTCTTTGTGCCAATCGTTTTTGGAGTATACTGCTGCGGATAAACGCACGGCCATTGCGTGCGTGATTACCTCTCCTCAAAATAGAAGGAGTTGTTACTCTCACCTTCAATCAGGCATGTCGACTGGATTCTGCGTGGGATTCTAGTGCCGTGCTACTGACCATAAGGATCTTCCAATGAAAGTTGGACCCTGCGTTGGACCAAAAGGAGAAATCGTGAATCGAAAATCAGTTGCATTCTTGCTCATGGCTGTCGCGATAGTGGGCGTGAATATCGTTTGCCAGGCGCAGTCGCAGTCCCTGATGACGCGTCATGTGCGTGAAGTAACTCTCAATGGCCAGGCCCAGTTAGTGGGGCGGCTGCCCGCAACTCAGTCCATGGGTTTCGACATTGTTCTGGCGCTGCGCCATCAGCCAGAGCTGGAGAATTTCCTGCAAGAACTCTACGATCCTGCAAGCTCTTCGTACCGGCACTTCCTCACCCCGCAAGAGTTCACGGCGCGGTTTGGTCCCAGCCAGGAAGATTATGACGCCGTGATTCGTTTCGCGAAAGCGAACGGGTTTGCGGTGCAGGGCGGTTCCCGTGATGCTCTGGACGTGCAGCTTAAGGGCTCGGTCGCGGCAATCGAGAAAGCGTTCCATGTGACCATGGGCGTCTACCAGCACCCCACCGAAAATCGCACGTTCTTTGCGCCCGACCGCGAGCCCTCCGTGGATCTGCCGTTCCAGTTGTGGCACATCACAGGGTTGGACAACTATTCGATCCCACGTACCGCTCTCGCGCATCGACCTCTGCAGGAGGGGCCCCAGACCGTTAAGGGCTCTTGCCCTGGCGGCTATTATTGCGGCAGCGACATGCGCGCCGCCTACTACGGCGGAACCGCTCTCACCGGCACCGGCCAGAACATCGCCCTGCTCGAGTTGGCAGGCACCGATTTGGCCGACCTGACCACGTACTACAAGAACGTTGGGCAAACAGAACCTTACACTCCCACGCTGGTTTCCACGGGCGGGTACAGCACCGCCTGCCTCCATTCGAGTAGCTGCGACGATGCGGAGCAGACGCTGGACATGACTCAGGCGATGGGCATGGCGCCAGGCTCGACGATGCTCTATATGTACGTCTGCGGCGACGCCTTCGGTTCAGGAACTTTCGACGAAACTGCCTGTCTCGGTGCGATGTCTACCGCCTCTCCATTGAGTGCGCAAATCAGCTGTTCGTGGTCGTGGAACCCGGCGGACCCCGCAACCGACGACCCCTACTACCAGAAATTTGCGACGCAGGGGCAGAACTTCTTCACGGCTTCTGGCGACAGTGGTTCGTATCCCAACTCGGGGGGGTTCTACTACCCCGCGGAAGATGCCTATGTCACGGCAGTGGGCGGCACGGATTTACAGGTGACCAAAGCGGGCGGCCCCTGGAGTTCGGAGACCGCATGGAGAGACAGCGGCGGCGGGATTTCCCCGGACGGCATTCCGATCCCCGCCTGGCAGCAATTGCCCGGCGTGATCAACTCCTCCAACAAGGGCTCGACCACGTTGCGTAATATTCCGGACGTCGCCGCGGAAGCCAATTTTGACTTTTACGTTTGTTACGACCAAAGTGGCTGTGCTACAGGCTTTGGCGGGACCAGTTTCGCGGCGCCGATGTGGGCCGGCTTTATGGCTCTCATCAATCAACAAGCGATTGCCAACGGCAATCCGCCTCTCGGCTTCGTAAATCCGGCCATCTATAACATCGGAGTGGGCTCGGGCTACAATGCCGCTTTCCACGACATCATCAGCGGCGGTAATGGCGGCTTCACCGCAGTAAAGGGCTACGATCTGGTGACCGGTTGGGGCAGTCCGAACGGGACCGGCCTGATCAATGCGCTGGCTGGATCTTCAGGTCCGAATTTCACGCTTTCGGCCTCGCCGGGCAGCGTAACCATCACTCAGGGTAATAGCGGCACGAGCACCATCACGGTGACTGACGTGGGCGGATTCAGCGGCAGTGTTACGTTGAGCGCTTCTGGTCTGCCCAGCGGCGTAACCGCAGGCTTCAGCCCGAATCCTACGAGCACGACCAGCACCCTGACCCTGACGGCCAGCGGCACAGCTACAACGGGGACGGTCACCGTAACCATCACCGGCGTGTCGGGCAGCTTGACCAACACGACGACAGTAAGCCTCACAGTGAACCCGTCTGGAGGCACTCCAGCCGTCACTCTGTCACCGACCTCTCTGGTTTTTGGCACTGTCGTGGTAGGGACGAAGAGCGCGGCGAAGACGGTCACTGTCACCAACAGCGGAACCGCAACGCTGAACATCAGCAATATCACAGTCAGCGGCGATTTCGCTTTGACGACCAGCTCGAAGCCCTGCGGCAGCACCTTGGCCGTGGGAGCCAATTGCAAGATCGCGGTTACGTTTACTCCGACGCAGGTTGGAATGCGGACGGGGAGCATTACGATCACCGACAACGCTCCGAGCAGTCCTCAGACGGTGCCACTGTCGGGAACCGGCAAAGCCCAAGCCACGTTAACACCGAGCAGCGCGACTTACGTGGCCCAGACGGTTGGGACGACCAGTACAGCGAAGGTGTTTACGCTCAAGAACAATCAGAGCGTGTCGCTCACCGGCATCGTGATCTCGACGACGGGCGACTTCCACGTCTCCACGACGACTTGCGGGTCAAGCCTGGGCGCTTCCGGCAGCTGCACCATCAGCGTGACGTTCACGCCAACCCAGAAGGGGACGAGGACGGGGACGGTGCAGGCCTCGGACAGCGCCAACAACAGCCCGCAGGTTTCGAATCTGACGGGCACCGGCAAGTAAGACTGTCTGTTTTCGCTTTGATGATCAGCCCCGCAGAAGATGCGGGGCTTTTTTTGCGCGCTCGGCGGCGGTCTCTCGGGCCTGCGCCTGGGCAGACCGCAACTGCTGCTCCGTTCGGGAGTGTCAAATAACCGCAGATACACTGCAAACCGCTTCACTTGCGGGTTTCGACCTTTTTCAGAAAGGGAGATTTTGCTTTATTTTTCCTGAACCCCGATGTATAAACTACGAGCGCCGGTAGTTTTCCCCTTAACTCCGCCCACGACCCAAGGGTTTAATCGATAGCAATACGAGTCAAGGTTGCGTGAAAGGCAGCGCTACCACCTTGATCGTCGCCGGCAGCAAACGCGGCATTGGTTCATCGATGCAGAGGTTGAATTTAGAAATGCTTGAAGTCAGGAAGTCGGGCCCCGGCTTTTCGAAAGTAAAACAGCGGCCCGGTTCCACCATTCAGACCCAGATCCAATTTCAAAGCAGGTTTCCCCAGGAGAAATCAATGGTTCGTATAGGAACAGTAGCTCGAACTCTGATTTTATGTGCCCTCGCGGTAACCACGTTGGCCTTCGCCAAAACTAACAAGAACAAGACCATCGTGATCAATCCGTCTGGATACGCGGTTTCGCAGCGGTTGGCGGATCTTCCCATCGATACCTCGCTCTTCCCCAGTCGTGAGATGCCGGAACCTCGACCGAGTCCGCTGCGGTCGAGAGCGGTGCCCGGTCCGCAACAGGAGGACCCGGTGCTGCAGAAGGAAACCCGGCCCCTGGTTTCGGCTACTGCGGGCGTTGACTTCGACGGCCTTGGAGCGAGCGGTTTTGCGCCTTCGGATTCCAACATGGCGGTCGGTCCCAACCACATCGTGGAAACCGTTAACGTGCAACTTGCGGTCTACAACAAGAGCGGCACCCGTCTGTCGGGCCCAACCAATTTCACGACCTTCTTTTCAGCGCTCGGCGGCAACTGCGCCGGGGGCTCAAGCGATCCCGTCGTGCTTTACGATCGCCAGGCCGATCGCTGGGTGATCAGCGATATCGGCTACACCGGCAGCAGCCCGTTTCTGGAATGCGTCGGAGTGTCGAAGACCAACGACCCGACTGGCGCCTACTTCCTTTACTCTTACTCTTTCGGCTCGAATCTGAATGACTACCCGAAGTTAGGCACCTGGGCCACGGGCAGTAACAGCGCCTACCTGGCTACTTACAACATCTTTCAGAATGCGTCGACTTTCATTGGCGCGGACCTCTGCGGCATGGACCGCACCAAGATGTTGGTCGGAGACTCGTCTGCGGCCCAACTCTGCCAACTGACTCCGAGCAGCGAAGGCAGCTATTTGCCCTCGGACATGGACGGCCCGGTTCCTCCAGTCGATGGCACGCCCGGACTGTACATCACCTGGCAGAACAACAATCCCGGCCAGTTGTACCTACGCACGCTCACGCTGAACTTCGCGGGGGGCACGGCAACTCTCTCTCCGGCTACGGTCATCAGCGTGGCCAACGACAACCTGGCCTGCGGCAATGGCGGTACCTGCGTTCCGCAGTTGGGAACTTCTCAGACCTTGGACACGCTCGGCGACCGCATGATGTACCGCTTTGCCGTGCGCCACTTCCCCGATCATGATCGTGCGGTGGTCAACCATGCCGTCGATAATGGCGGGCCGGTGGCGATCCGCTGGTACGAACTGTATGACCCCGCTGGCGCAGTGACCCTGAATCAGCAGGGAACCTACGCTCCGGATAGCACCTATCGCTGGATGGCGAGCATCGCCGAGGACCAGAGCCAGAACATCGGCATGGGATACAGCGCGTCGAGCAGCAGCATCAATCCCGCCATTCGCTTCACCGGCCGCGTGCCCGGCGATCCCCTGGGCACCCTGGAGACGGAAGCCAGCCAACTGGTGGGCACCGGATCGCAGACCAGCGGTCTCTCCCGTTGGGGCGATTACACAGCCATGCAAGTCGACCCCAGCGATGATTGCACTTTCTGGTATGTGGATCAGTACGAGAAAGTCAGCGGCACTTTCAACTGGAACACCAACATCGGATCATTCGTGTTCAATGGTTGCGGTAGTGGTGGAAGCCCGGATTTCTATCTCACCGCGAATCCGAGCAGCGTCACCATCGTGCAGGGCAGCAGCGGCACGAGCACCATCAACGTGAACGATTTGAACGGATTCACCGGCAGCGTCAACCTGAGCGCCTCCGGTCTGCCGAGCGGGGTGACGGCCGGTTTCAGCCCGAATCCGACAACCTCCAGCAGCACGTTGACCCTGACGGCCAGCGGTACGGCCGCCTTAGGGACAGTCAGCGTGACTATCACCGGTACGTCGGGCCCCTTGACCCACACGACGACGGTGACCCTGACCGTGAACCAGCTGATCAGCGGGGCCAACATCAGCCTCACGCCGAGCGCTCTCACCTTTGGCACGGTCGTGATCGGGCAATCGAGCAAGGGGAAAACGGCCACCCTTACTAACAGCGGGACCGCAACGCTGGACATCAGCAACATCACAGTCGGCGGCGATTTCGCGCAAGCCAGCAGCCCAAAACCTTGCCACAGCACATTGGCCGGGGGAGCGAGTTGCCAGATCGTGATTGTCTTCACTCCAAGCCAGGTTGGTTCTCGGACGGGGACGCTTTCGGTCTTCGACAACGCCTCGAACAGTCCGCAGACGGTGCCACTGTCGGGTACCGGTAAAGCCCAGGTCGCGTTGACCCCGGCTAGCGCGACTTACCCGAAACAGACGGTTGGGACGACGAGCTCTCCGAAGACGTTCACGCTTCGGAACAACCTGAACACGATATTGCACAACATCGTGATCTCCACGACTGGCGACTTCGCCGTCTCCACGACGACCTGCCAGGCAAACCTGACCTCCAACGCCAGCTGCACCATCAACGTGACCTTTACTCCGACCCAGACCGGAACGAGGACGGGGACGTTGAGCGTGTCTGACAGCGCCAACAACAGCCCGCAGACTTCCAATCTGACGGGCACCGGCAAATAAGATGTCTGCTGTTTTGATCCAGCCCCGCATAGATGCGGGGCTGGTTTTTTTTGCGCCCGACCGCGGTCTCCGGCCTGGGCCTGGACATCCTCCGTTCCTACCTCTGGAGGGAGTGACAAATAACTGCAGACACACTGCAAACTACTTTGCTTGCGCGGTTTCGACCTTGCGACAAACCAAAGCTACAGGGTGGTTTTGCTTTGCCTTTTCGTGAAAA
>Ga0075030_100007032_pt1 | contig 10037 bp, 7 predicted proteins | sample LitLauG_LLR_2012_FD_71393 | JGI IMG/M metagenome (GOLD analysis project Ga0075030, IMG submission 71393) | Freshwater sediment microbial communities from Pennsylvania, USA - Little Laurel Run_MetaG_LLR_2012 | ecosystem: Environmental > Aquatic > Freshwater > Creek > Sediment | place: USA...
CGGCCGGCAAAACGCCCTGCCAAACCACCCCGGGAAAAACCACCGACTTGCGTCCCAGCAAACTTCCGGGATTGATCACCGCATTGCAGCCCACCTCGGCTTCGTCACCGATCACAGCCCCGAATTTTCTCAGCCCGGTGGCGGTTTTTTTGCCGTCGTGCCGCACCTGGATCTCAGCCTTGTCCAGTCGCAGGTTGGATAAAATCGATCCCGCACCCAGGTGCGCCTTGTGGCCCAGTATGGAATCCCCCACATAGGAAAAATGCGGCACCTGCGCGCCGTTGAAGAGCAGGCAATTTTTGAACTCACAACTGTTGCCCAGCACACAGTCGTCGCCCACAATCACATTTTCACGCACATAGGCACCGTGCCGGACCACCGTGTTGCGTCCGATCCAGGCCGGTCCGACAATGTAGGCACCCGGCTCCACAATGGAACCCTCACCCAAAAAAACCTGATTGCTGATGAAGGGCTTGCCCACGATGCTGGCCTGGACGGCGGGCTGAAGACGGAACTTGAGATAAATGGAAATTTGTTTGAGGGCGTCCCAGACATTCTCGCAGCCCTCAAAGAGCGGGACATGCTCGGTCTGGGTCAGATCCAGAAATCGTTCCGGTTTGAACATGCCCGATTCTGGCACTATCACGCTGCCAGTAAAACAAGAATTTACCCGACCCTATCCCCGCTCCAAGCACTTCGGGGCGCCCCCTCAAACCGGCAGGCGGCCTTTTCCGGTCTTGCGGGCGCGTTCGATGGTCAGTTGCGCCTTGTGTTTTTTCTGGTCCACGCGCTTGGTCTTGCGCTTGCGCAGTTGGCGGGCCAGTTTGTCCACACATCCGTCCACCGCCGCATACAAATCACTGTTGTATTGCTCGATATGAATGTCCGGGCCCGGCACACCCAGATGCACCTTCACACAAAACGATCGCGCAGGCGCCCGGTTTTCGTCGTGCAAGAGCACCACATGTGCGCCCACAATTTCATCGGTCAAATGCTCGAGATGGCTGATTTTGTTGGTGACATAAGCCTGAATGGCGCCGGTTAGCTTCAGATGCCTCGAACTAATATGAATTTGCATAAGGCAAGTTTAACTCCGTAGCCCAAATTCTGTCCATCCGATTCGAAAAAAAACGCGCCTGCGCGGATTTCAGGAGGCCCATTCTTCGCTTTGTGCCCCGCCGTCTTCGTGGTTAAACTCCGTTTCATGTCCTCTTCCCGAAAACCGGAGTTGCTTGCCCCCGCCGGCAACTGGGACTGTGTCCGCGCCGCCGCCGCCAACGGCGCCGATGCCGTTTATTTCGGCCTGCCCACGCTCAATGCCCGATTGCGCGCCGACAATTTCACCGCCGAAGACCTGCCCCGGCTCATGCCCTACCTGCACGACCGCGGGCTGAAGGGTTATGTCACGCTCAACACGCTCGTTTTCACCGATGAATTGCCGGTGGCGGCTGAACTGCTTCGCCTGCTGGACCAGGCGGGAGTCGATGCCGCCATCGTCCAGGACCTGGGCCTGGTCGAATTGGCCCGACAGCTCGTCCCCCATTTCCCCATTCATGCCTCCACGCAAATGACCCTGACTTCGCCGGAAGGACTGGAATTTGCCAAACGGCTCGGTATCACCCGCGCCGTGCTGGCCCGCGAACTCAGTCTGCGGGAGCTGGAAAAAATTCAGAAAAATCCCGTCCTGCCCCTGGAGGTCTTCGTGCACGGCGCACTCTGCGTGGCCTATTCCGGTCAGTGCCTGACCAGCGAAGCCCTCGGGCAACGCAGCGCCAACCGCGGCGAATGCGCCCAGGCCTGCCGCCTTCCCTACCAGCTCATCGTGGACGGAGCACTGCAGGATCTGGGCGACCGGCGTTATCTGCTCTCACCTCAGGATCTGGCCGCCGTTGCTGAAATCCCCAGACTGACCGGGCTCGGCATCGAAAGTTTTAAAATCGAAGGCCGCCTGAAAACCCCCGAATACGTCGCCGCGGTCACGCAGGTGTACCGGAAGGCCATCGACGCCGCATGGAAACAGCAAACGGATGCCATCGACCCCTCGGACCTCTACAAACTGGAAATGACCTTCTCGCGCGGCCTTTATCCCGGCTGGTTGCACGGCGTCAATCATCAGGAACTGGTCCATGCCCGCTTCGGCAAAAAACGCGGCCCGCTCCTCGGTCTCATCGGGACGGTGGGGCACGATCACATTGAACTGGACCGGGACCCGGCGGCCCGGCCCGGCGACGGCCTGGTGTTCGACACCGGCGGCGACACCGATCAAGAACAGGGCGGCCGGATTTACCAGGTGCGCGGACGGAAGTTGTATTTTGAACACGGCAAAATCCGTTTTACTGAATTGCAGACGGGGCACCGGGTTTGGAAGACGGATGATCCGCAACTGGAACGCGAACTCCGCAAAAGCTTTCAGCAGGACGCACCGGCCAAAACCCGGCCCCTGCACGTGCATCTCCAAGGCAGCGCCGGGCATGCCTTGCAAGTCACCGTTCACTCCGCCGGACACACGCTCCACCTGCTATCCGACCGCACACTCGAAGCCGCCAGAAACCAACCCCTCACCGAGGAAAATTGCGCCGGACAGTTTTCACGACTGGGCGGCACGCCCTATCATCTGGAAAAAATGAGCTGCGACTTCGCAGGCCCGGTCATCCTGCCGGTGAGCGAGTTGAACCGGCTACGGCGCGAAATGGTTTTGCAACTGGACCAGCTGCCGCCCGCGCCGGTACCCGCCCCTGGCGGCAGCGGGATCACGCTGGAACAGGTGTTGCAAAAAATTCCGCGCCCGACGCGTACTCCCCGGGATGAAATCACCCTGAGCGTGCTCTGCCGGAGCTTGGAACAACTGGACACAGCCCTGGCCTGCGGTTGCACAAGTCTCTATGCCGATTTCGAGGACATCCGGCGTTATCGCGAAGCCGTGGAACGCGTCCGGCAACAGAGCGGCAGCCTCATCTACCTGGCCACACCCCGCATTCAAAAAGCCGGTGAGGAGGGCTTTTTCAAATTGATCGATGGTCTGCAGCCCGACGGAGTCCTGGTCCGCAATCCTGGCGCCCTTTCCTATTTCCAAAACTCGCCACTACGGCGGCTGGGCGATTTTTCGCTCAACGTGGCCAACCCCCTCACGGCCGCCGTATTCATGCGTGAAAATCTGGAAGCGCTGACCCTTTCCTATGATCTCGACTTCAATCAAGTGCTGGATCTTTTGCGACAGGCCCCGCCCGATTGGTTCGAACTCACCCTGCACCAGCACATGCCCCTGTTTCACATGGAGCACTGCGTTTTTGCGGCTTTCCTGTCCAAGGGCACCGATCACACCAACTGCGGCCGGCCCTGCGACCGGCATCAAATCAAATTGCGCGACCGTGTGGGAGCGGAGCATCCGGTCAAGGCCGATGTCGGCTGCCGCAACACCGTCTTTCATCAAAAAGCGCAGAGCGGTGCCGGGTATTACGCGGAGTTTTACCGGGCTGGATTGCGGCGTTACCGTCTGGAGCTGCTCAACGAGAATGCGGCGCAGACGCGTGATGTATTGGAAACGTACCGCAATTTCACAGCCGGACTGTTGGACGCGAACGAACTGACCACGCGTCTCAAGGCGCAAAGCCAGCTCGGCGTGACCAGTGGCACTCTGACCGTGCTGGGCGGCTGATCACGGGTTCCACCAGACCGGCCCCTTGTCGCGCACCGCCAGAACCGCACGCTGACGGATATCCTCCATTTGTTCCGGCGAAAGCCTTTCAAAACAACGGGTCGCTGCGAAAGCCTCATCCTGTTCATTGGGGAAGCTCAAACCGAGCAAGGCCACATCAGGGTCGAGGGTCAGCGTGTAATGCAAACATTCTGCCGCAGACAAATGCGGCAACTGCAACCCGGCAGTACCGCCACCAGAACTGATCTTGCCACGCGGCCTCTGCTGCAACGGTTGATTATAGCCCGTCGTATCCCCCACCAGCTTGCCCGCCCCGAAGGTCTTGAAACAGACTGTACCGATCCCCGCCGCCCGGGCCTGAGGTAAAATCATTTCCACATATCGTGGATCCACAAAAGGTCCCACCGGAAACATCAGGAGATCGCACAACCCACTGCCAATGGCCGCCTGCAACACTTCCGGATGATGGCTGGAAATGCCCCGAAAACGTGTTTTCCCCGCGACCACGACTTCGGCCAACTGGTCAAAACCTCCCCCCGGCGCTGTCAGATTCCGCCAATCCTCCATTTTGGAAACCGCATGAAAAACAAAGGCATCCGTCTCGGCCAACTTCAGCCGCTGCAAACTGCCGTCAACTTGCAGCGACACCGGTTGATCCAAATGATCGATCTTGTCGATGACAAAAACCCCTTCACGACAACCGGCCAGGGCGGCTCCGACGATTTCCTCACTGTACCCATCCTCGTAACCCGGGGCAGTATCAATCAGGTTCAAACCCGCCTCCAGGGCCCGGCGAATGGTACGGACGCATTGTTCCAACGGCACCTGACGGTCAGCAATGTCTCCGATGCCCAGAAGTGTCGCACGGAATCCGGTGCGTCCGAGTTCGCGGCGGGGCGCAAATTTGTTCATGCTCCTATTGGAACTGGAGAAAAGCCCGGGCGTCAATCTTTGCCGTCACCCCAAACCAGGGCCGATTGCCTCGTCGGCAACAACGCATCCGGAGCGGCATCCGGATATTCATAGATGTCACCCTTGTAATTCCTCAGAATCACGCGGTCACTGGTGCGTGTCACCACATAGTCGGGATTGAGCGGAATTTTTCCTCCGCCCCCCGGTCCGTCCACCACATACTGCGGAACGGCATAACCGGTGGTGTATCCGCGCAACTTCTCCATCAACTCCAGACCTTCCTGGATGCTGGTGCGGAGATGGCCGGAACCCTGGATCAAATCACACTGGTACAAATAATACGGGCGCACCCGACAAAGCAGCAGCTTGTGGAACAGCTCCCGCAACGTTTCCACCGCATTGTTCACGCCCTTGAGCAACACCGACTGGTTGCCCAAAGGAATGCCCGCATCCACCAGCCGGGCCAGTGCCGCGCGCACCTCGGAGGTCAGTTCCTTCGGATGATTGGTGTGTATGCTCACCCAAACCTGGTGACGACGCAACAGGGCGCACAGTTCCGGCGTGATGCGCTGCGGCAGAAAAACCGGAATTCGCGAGCCGATACGTACGAATTCAATGTGCGGGATGGACCTCACCCGCTGCAAGAGGCTCTCCAGTTTTTTGTCCGATAACAGCAGCGGATCGCCTCCGGAAAAAAGTACGTCGCGGATTTCGTTGTGCGATTCCAGATAACGGAAGGCTTCCTCAAAATCCGTCTCCAACTCCTGCTCGCCCACCCCGCTGACCACCCGACTCCTCGTGCAGTAACGACAGTAGGAGGCACAACGGTCCGTCACCAAAAACAAAACACGGTCGGGGTAACGATGCACCAGACCCGGCACCGGCATCGAATCATCCTCCCCGCAGGGATCGCTCATTTCAATCGGCTCATAAGTCGATTCCTCCAGTCGCGGGATGACCTGCCGCCGGATGGGACAGGCCGGGTCCTGTGTGTCAATGAGATTGAAAAAATGCGGCGTGACGGCAAAGGCCAGTTTGCTGCCGGTGAGGCGAATGCCAGCCCGCTCCTCGGGTGTAAGCACCAGGCGAGACTCAATTTGTTCCAGCGTGGTAATGCGGTTCCGCAATTGCCAGGACCAGTCGTTCCAGTCTGCATCTGCAACGGCACCCCAGGCGGCGGGAAGGGAGGGAGTGAAAAGTATCCTGCTCAATTCTCTTAATATTTGGTTCGCTAATCCTAACCTGCCGCCACGGGTTGTCAAATGACGATAAGTTGGATTTTTGCCCAAGTCCCTGCATCTACTACGCTTGCGTTTGCCGGTGAATCTCCTAATTTAATCTTCATGAGTCACCCCCAACCTGTTCTTTACGTCAAAACCGGCTGCCCCTGGTGCGCCGAAGCCCTCGAGTTCCTTTCCCGCAACGGAATCGCCCATGAAACCGTTGTGGTCAGTAACAACCCCGCCGCCATGCAGGAAATGATGGCAAAATCCGGCCAGACCAAGTCTCCGGTGCTCGACTGGCACGGGGAAATTCTGGCCGATTTCGGCGAGGCTGAACTCGCGCCCTTTCTAAAAAAACTTGCCGTGATTTGAACTCATGAACAGCACCCGCATCGCCAGCTACGCCAGTCACGGTCAGCCTGCGCAAGTCCTGGAAATCGCCAGCGAGCCCCTGCCCCCGCCCGGCAAGGGTGAAGTCCTGGTGCGCATGCTTTACGCGCCGGTCAATCCCTCCGACATCAACATGCTCGAGGGAACCTACGGCATCAAACCGCAACTGCCCGCCGTGGCTGGCAACGAGGGCGCGGGTCGGGTCGAAGCCACCGGCCCCGGTGTCACGCTGCTGCAACCCGGCGATCTCGTCATCCCCCCGGGTGGCCGTGGCACCTGGCGCGAAGCTCTGACCGCTCCAGCAGAAAGCTTGATCAAACTGCCTCGCGGGCTCGATCCCAAAAACGCAGCCATGCTTTACGTCAACCCCCCCACCGCCTGGCGCATGTTGCACGACTACGTGGCCCTGCAACCCGGCGAATGGATCATTCAGAATGCCGCCAATTCGGCGGTGGGCCGTTGTGTGATCCAGATCGCCAAAGCTTGCGGTTGGAAAACAATCAATCTGGTCCGGCGCGCCGAGTTGGTGGACGAACTGCGCGCTCTGGGCGGCGATGTGGTGGCGGTGGAAGGCCCGGAAGTCGCGGAGCAAATGGCCGACTGGACAAGTCAGCAGGCGCCACGACTGGCACTGAATGCGGTGGGAGGCGAAAGCGCCACGCTGCTGGCCAAATGCCTGGCCAACGCCGGTCATCATGTGACCTACGGCGCCATGTCCAAGCAGAGCTTGAAGTTGCCCAACGGGTACCTGATTTTCAAGGACCTGACCTTCCACGGTTTTTGGATGACGCGCTGGTACAAACAGGCCGCTGTCGCGGACCGCGACAAACTCTTCACCGATCTGGCCCAACTCTTCAATGGCGGAAAATTGCAGATCGCCGTGGAAAAAATCTATCCGCTCAGCCAGGCCCGCGAGGCGGTGACTGCCGCCCTGCAGGAAAAACGCGGCGGCAAGATCCTGCTGCAACTCAATACGGAATAAGCCCCGGCCCCGGGCGGCTTCCCCCGATCAAGTTCTGTCAGTTTTCCGGCATGGAGCGGGTGCTTCTGTTGAATTGCATCAGTTGTTCGATCTGCGACTTGAGCGCCTGCTGGGCGTTTGATTCCGAGAGATAACCGGATACGGCCAGTTCCAGACTTTGCTCGCCGCTATGCCGCCAGCCACGGCAGGCGCGTTGCATCAGGCTCAGCGCCTCAAACTGCCGGTTCCAGCCAATCGCCGCCGCGCCGGACCTTTCTTCCGAATTGCAAAAATAAACATAACGGATTTTATCCCCGCTGCGAAAACTGTAGCCCTGAAAGGGAATCTGCCTCCCACCCGCAGAAATGTAATGCAGGCCCAGATTTCGTTCCAGGGCCGCACCCTCAGCCGTCAGGCAGACATCCGGGCGATGCGCCTTGGCCGCTTCCGCCGCCACATTGCCGGGATTCCAGCGCAGCCAGTACAACGACCAGTCGCTGCCGTCCGACCCTCTCCAACTGGCCGCATGCGCTTCATCGCACATCAGATTTCGGATGGAATGCCGGGGGATCTCCGTAAAATGAAAGTCTTCAACATGACCGGGCCATTCCACTGACCAGCTCCAGCCCTGCCACGCGGATTCGTGCAGGCGGTACCATGCCTCGACGGCAATCTCCCCGACCAAAAACCAAAGCAACAACCCGGAACACAACTTCAAGGGCAAAGCCAGCCCGGTCGCGGGCGGCGCCAGATGGGGTGTGCGGCTTTTTTCCGTACGAAGCATGAATGCCAGTCCCAACGTGCCTACAAGCGACAAGGCCAGCACCGCAAATCCCGCCGCGTCATGATAATCATCCACCGCTTTCATGCCGTGCTTGAAGCCGACACCGGCCAGCACCGCCGTGCGGATGACATTGGCCAGCAGCGTGAACGCCAGACCGGCCGCAATGAGCAAAAACCTCCGCACCGGTCGCAGGCGGAACAATTCCCCCAGAAAAAGGGATATCATCACCATGGCTTGCAGCGAACGGATGCCACTGCAGGCCTCCGCAATGTCAAGGACTCCCGTTTCGATGTGAACCAGATTTCCCGTTTGCACGCTTGGAATGCCCATCAGACAGAGGATCTCCACGGTGGCACCGGCCGTGCCCCGCATGAGCGGATTGGACAGGATCTGCTCGAGACTGTGCGGCCAGGGAACGGTGGTGAGAAGGAAAAGAAACGGAAAACTAAACCAACGCAGCCAGGCACTGCCCCCTGCCAGGAGGATCAATGACAAAGATATTCCGAGGCAGGCCGTCGCATACGACCAGTCACAAACCCCCCGTTCGGGAGCAGCCTCCAGCAGCCAGCGCGTCGGGGGCATGAACAGAGCAAAGCCCAGGGCTGCGAACAAAGCGTGTTTGACTGAAGCCGACGGCAAGGGCCGGTCGTCCCAGCGTGATTTGCAAAGAAAGGCAGCCAGCAACGGCACAACCCAGGCATAAGCATACTCTCCATCCGGATTCCACTGCCCGTGCAAATGCCAAAGCAGCAGGGCGGGACCCCCGACAACTGCCGCGGCGAAAAACGCCTGGCTGATCAGCGCCTGTCTGGCCGATTTTTTTTCCGCAACGTGCGTCATCACGATTAATGGCCTGATCCCCGGATGAATGATCGTGGGTTAATTTTCATTGAAATGAGGGTGCGAAAATCGGAATGGCCTCATGCTGAAGACACGCGAAGTAAACAACTCCCAGATTTAAAGTCAACCCCAGTCTAGAAGTGATTTCATAAATCCCCGCTCACGCGGATTTATGAAACCACATCTAAACACCGAACTACTTAAGGTTGACTGATTAGCCACCAGCGCGAACCCGTAATTCCGGGATATAGGGCTTGTTCCTCCACTCAAAATCCGGCATGGTCGAACCATGACGGAAGTGGGAAATCATGCTTCATCCCGGAAGCTCAAGTTGATGTGGCGGGCGCGGAAACAGAAGATGTTCCAGACCCGCACAGAAATTCCGTTTTTTTTCATCATTTGCTGTCTTTTTTTTGTCTTTTCCATCACCCAGCAGGCTTCGGCAAATCTGGTGCAGAATGGGGATTTTACCAATGTGACTTATAGCGGAACGCCTCCCCCCGGCGTGACCACCCTCTTCGGCCAATTTGGCAACGATACGGGCACGACACCCGCTACTGGATCTGTCCTGACTGTGGCCAATTGGAGCACCAAAGGCTACAATTTCGTTTATGCTCCCAATACAGCCGACTACGGCACACAGGCCAGTGCCTACAACGCAGGAGCACCGCCGGAATCACCCGGCCAGTACACAGTAACTGTCAATGGAAGCAATTACGGCAACACCTATCTCTGGGGCACGAATAACGGCGGCTCGGGAACAATCGCAGGAGGCGGGATAGGAACCATAGATGCCGCCCCTGGCGGAGGAAATTTCATCGCCATGGATGGCGTTTATGAAGTGTACTCCGTTTCGCAAAGGATTACGGGTTTGACCGTTGGACAGAGTTATATTTTAACTTTCTACTATGCCGGTGCCCAGCAGCAAGCCTACACGGGGAACACGACGGAGAATCTGACCGTGAACTTCGGTGGCACCTTCGTCAGAGGGACCGGCAACGCCTCAGGCTCCTTCACCGGCGGCACCAGCTACACCACCAACACCATCAACCTGAGCAACGAAAGCTTTTCCGGATGGTATCAGAGTTCCGTCATCTATAACGCCACCAGCACCAGCACTACCCTGTCCTTTCTGGCGGGCGGGACTCCCGCCGGCGAACCACCCTTCACCCTGCTCAGCAACGTGGACCTGGAGGTGCTCGTGCCGGATTTCTCGAGCTGGGCCGTATTTTTCGGGTTCGGCTGCGTTTGCCTTCTGATCGAAGTGCTGCG